>Ga0222719_10002566_pt1 | contig 16512 bp, 14 predicted proteins | sample C33_34DmetaG_FD_165039 | JGI IMG/M metagenome (GOLD analysis project Ga0222719, IMG submission 165039) | Estuarine water microbial communities from San Francisco Bay, California, United States - C33_34D | ecosystem: Environmental > Aquatic > Marine > Unclassified | place: USA: California... | reverse complement strand
ATCTTCGGAATATTCAGAAATTAGGTGGTCAATTCTATCTGTGTTTATTGAACTTGACCTTCTTACAGTGCCGTGTACTTCATAGCCTTTTTCTAATAAAATTTCAGAAAGGTAGGATCCATCTTGACCAGTTATTCCAGTAATAAATGCTTTCTTCATCTAAAAACTATTATAACTTCTGCTATTTATCGGCTGATTTAATTTAAAAAAGAAATATGAACCAAAAATATAAAACAGCAATGGAAATCTTACAGACTCCATAGCCGAATCAAACGAAGCAGCAAAGAAGACTGGTAATAAATAAATTAAAATGGAATAACTTTTGCTTTTATTTTTATGGATTTTGATAATCTTATAAAATAAATATGAGAACAATATTGTATGAAATATTCCACCTCTTGCAAATATTGTTATAAAGTAATTGTGTACATGCTCATTTTGATTATCCATACCATCTCTACCCTCACTTAGCATTGCTGGAATAGGGCCCTTGTATCCATAGCCAAATAATATATCATCGTTATTTTTTGAATCAATAAAAACATCTTGCCATATTTGGAGTCTCCAGTTCACTGTATAGTCAGAGGAGTAAAGCCTGTTGTTTTGAATATAGAACAATTCAGCCTGGTCTGCCATAAAATCTGTTTTTAACTCAACTGTTTCACTTAATTTAGTTACAAATTTTTTAGTATTTATTTCGGTTATTAATGTTTCTTGATCTGCCATATTTTTGTTAAAAGTTAAGTCTCCCCAAACTTGAAAAGTAGACAAGACAAAAAATAAAATGGACAATATTAATATTGCAAAAGAAGTTAAATAATTTCTTAAAATTGTATGTTTATAGTTAAATAATTCAATAATAAAAAATATAATTATTGATATAAAAGCTCCTTTACTTTTATACATTAATAATGGTATAAATACGCCTGAAGAAATCATGAAATATGTAAAAGTATATAAATTTGATTCATTATTAATTCTTAAAAATAAGCAAACAATTATATAGCTCAGTAATAAATCTGAACCTTTTACAAAATCAAATTTATCTGAGTAGTTTCCAAAAAATATCATCCAAGAACTTGGAAAATAAGTAGTGCTTAATATGTACACCATTGGTAAAGAAATTGCCAAAATATAAGAAGTTAATTTTTCAAGAGATGCGAATTTGTAATACAAATATCCAACATAAATAAATCCTAGAGACCATATATATGAACTTGACTTATAGGTATACAAATTAAACAATGATGATCCGGAAGCAACAACTGTTATAAAAAAAGAAGAAAAGATAATAAACAAAATCAGGTTCAAAGATTTTTCAATGCTAGTAAGTTTATAAAATTTTAATAATATTGGGCATAACATTAAAGAAAGAATTAAACCAAAACCAATAATTAATTCTCCTACCCTAAAACCAATTAAATTAATACCCATAAAAGATCTACCAAACAATATTGTTAAAAATAAAACACTGATTAATAGAATTTCAAAAATTAGATAAAATTTAGAATATTTTTTTAGACCCATTTTGTCCTTATTGTTTTGTAAGCAAATCTGATTTTAACTAAAAATAAGAAAATTATTTTTTTAATTAATAAATATTTCTTAAATCTTATTTGTACATTATTTTTTGATAGAGATTGAAACAAATTAAAGTACTGTTTACACATTTTTTTAGAATTAAAAGAATACGATTCCATCTTATTATAAAATTTAGAATAATTTTCATAAAATTCTTCTAAACGACTTTCGAAATTTTTATTTGTAAATTTAAGACCAAAACCATCACAATATTCTGGTATTCCACCACTATCAATATAAAGAATTGGTAAACCACATTGAGCTGCTTCAATGTGGTGATTGCCTGAGGGCTCATTTAAAGAACCTGTTAAATATAAATTTGACTTTTTAAGCTCGTTAGCTAATGTATGACCACTTATCGGTAAAAGGTGTTTTGTGTTTTGAAATTTAAAATTCCTTGGTAAATTACCAATATATGTAAATTCATATTTTGAGAACCAGTATTCATTTTCTAGAAGTTCATCTAACTTTTTGTATATATCAAACCCCTTGTTCCAGTTATTTCCCCAGTGATGTGTAACTATTTTAAGTTTTTTATGTTTTTTCCATTCTTTAAAACCTACTCTATTAAATATTTTCTCATCAGAACCTGACATAATTACATGGAGATTTCTTGTATCAATTCCTTGATCAATAAACAAATTTTTTAGCCATTCACTGACAAATACTGTTGCATCTGCCACTTTATTGGATTTAATCAAAAATTTATTAAGATTCGACGTATTTTTTCTTTCGTCACATTCATTTATGCGATGAACAACTTGTACATTATTATTTATAAATTTTTTGTAATATCTTATATCAAAATCTGTTAAAGATGATGATTCTGAAAGAAGTCTTGGATCGGTTAATAAAATTAAATCTATATCTTTATCTTTTAGATCATAAACAACATCAACACCATTTAATTCTAAATATTTTGATAAGTTTATATAAAATAAATTTCCACCACCCCATGGGCCAGTCATAATTTTTGCACCTATACAAATTTTCATATACTAAATATTTCATTTTGAAAATTTAAGATATTTTCTTCAGAAATTAAATTATTCATAAACTCATAATTTTCTGTTGATTGTTGAGTTACTAAATTGCTATTGTTAAGAAGATTAAGTTTTACAAGAAAATCTTTATAATCAAATTTTTCATACAAGAATGGATAATTATTGGGATAAAATTCTTTAACTCCACCTGTATTTGGAAATATTGAAACTTTATTCAACATTGAAGCTTCACATAGTAGTGTTGGTTGCCCTTCGTAAAGTTTGGTACAACTTACAACTGCATAGCATTTTGATATTGTCTCTCTGGCATCATCATTAGACATAGATCCTAAAAAATGTATATTCTGGTAATCTTTATAAGCATTTTTTAACTCTTTTAAGATAGGACCGTCGCCAATAATTTTTAACTTAAAATCTTTTAAATCAGACTTTAGAAAATTATCTATTAACTCCCTTACTCCTTTTTCTTCTGAAATCCTTCCAGAATAAACAAGATATTTATTTTTTAATTCAGAAAATTTTTGTGAGACTTGAAGAAAATTATTACACACATAAATTTTTTCCTCATTAAAATTTTGATTAATTAAAAATTGCTTGTGAAATTTAGTTAATACAACTATTTTAAGTTTGGCTTTTTTCAAGATTTTAAAATATTTGTTTCCGTATCTACTTATTAATATCGATCTTAACCAAGAGTTTTTAAAGTATTTATTTAAAATAATTTTTGATTTTTCGTTACCACAGCCTTGACAATAGTTAGATTGTGAAAAATGATTCTTTTGAAAATAACTTTTTGTACAAAAATATCTAAAATTGTGAAGCTTTATAATAATTTCTGCGTTGGATTTCTTTAGAACTGTAAAAATTCCCAGGGAAGCTTTATACCATGTGTTATGTACATATACATAGTCGGGGTTAAATTCATTCAGCAGCTTTTTTAAGGATTTCATACTATTTAGGTTTTTATTTAGTAAAAAATAAAAAATTTGTGAAAATAAATTATCTATTTCGTTAGAGAAAATTAATTCCTCAATTATAAAATTTTTTTTTAAAAATTTTATTTCTTCTGAGACTGCAATATCCTCACCACCAGTCTCCTGATATTTATTATGAATTACTAAAATTTTTTTCATTTTTTTACGTTTTTAGAACTATATTGTTAATTAATATAAGCATAATGCACATACTTTTTTTTCACACATATGAATATTCTTTTAAAGAGTGGGAAAGAACTGGAACACTCTCTAGAGAATTAAGCTATTTTCATAAAATCATTAATGAACATGGTTTTAAATTTACTTTTGTAAGCTATTCAGATGAAAGTGAAATCGAATTTAAAAAATTTTTTCCTAACTGCAAAATTATTCCAGTTTATAGCCTTTCAAAAAAACCGAAAAATAAATTGGTTAGATTTTTACGCTCTTTATATTTGCCATTTCAACTATCAAAAATGTTAGACCTATCTTCTATCGACTTGATAAAGCAAAACCAACTTCAAGGAGCCTGGGTTTCTATTATATTAAAATTCATAACAAGAAAACCACTTTATATAAGAACTGGTTACGATGTTTTAACTTTTAAAGTAAAAGAAAAAAAGCCAATATATATAAAATTGTTTTATTATTTTTTAACACAATTTTCATTAGCGTTTTGTAATCTTTATTCAGTGACAAGCGACGTAGACAGAAAATTTTTAAAAAAATATTTTATATTTAATGTAAATAAAATAAAATATCTACCAAACTTTGTTTTAAGTGAAAACTTTGAAAATTTTAATAAGAATAAAGAACCAATAATAACAATTGGTAGATTAGAAAAACAAAAAAATCTGAGTTTCCTAATAGAAGAGTTTAAGAATAGTGACTACCATTTCCAACACTACGGTGAAGGATCGGAGTTACAAAATCTAAAACAATTAGCAAAATCAAATAATGTAAAGATAACATTTAATAAAATGATTGATAATAAAAAAATCTTAGAAATTTTAAAGGAGCATACTTTTTTTATTAATTGTAGTTTTTTTGAAGGAAATCCAAAAACAGTTTTAGAAGCACTATCTAATGGTTGTGTAGTCTTTACTAGTAGTAATAAAAACAGTGTTGAATTAGTTCAAAATAATAGAGATGGTTTTATTTTTGAATTGGAACCAAATAAGTTGAGGGAAAAGTTTGATGATGTCTACAATAATAGAGAATTAGTTTCAACAGTCTCAAGAAATGCCTATACAAACTCTAAAAGATTTAGTTTAGAAAATATTGTTATTCAAGAAATTGACCAATTAACTCAAGTTGTAAAAATTTAATTTTCTGATATTTTCTTCTACTACTACCTGGATTTTTTGAGTTGAAATAAAATCAGAATCATTATGTGTTGAATTTACAATTGTATAATTTTGATTTTGCATATATTCAATGATAATTTTTTTAGAGTATTCATCTAAATTTGAAGTTGATTCATCTAATATAAGTAATTCAGGGTCATACAAAAATGCACGAATATATGCAATTTTTTGGAATTGACCTGAAGAAAGAGTCTTATTACTTATTTCTGAATCTAAATTTAAACTATTACTTTCATTAAATAATTTAAACTTATTAAGTAAGTGCAAAATATCTTCATCTTTAATATCTGATCTATTGCCATAAAGTAAGTTTTCTCTTAAAGACCCTGTAACAATTAATGGGTTAACACCAACGTAAGATACTCTGTTAAAATTGTGTTTTATTTGACCAGACTCAGGTCGAAGAACACCTGCAATTAATCCTAGTAATGTACTTTTCCCGGAACCATTCGAGCCAGTAATCAAAGTATGTGAATGTTTTTTTATTCTAAAATTAATATTTTGAAAAAATAAATCTGTAGATCCAAAATATTTAAAAGATACATTCTCGACTAATAATAAGTCATTTTTTTCTAACTTATTCAAATCTAATGAACTACTGGAAAATGAAGACACTTTATTAGAATCTATTTTTTGAAGAACCTTCAAATGTACATGAGAATTTACTATCATATTTAAACCATTATTAATAGTGCCTATGGTTTGGACTAATCTAAGTGCAATTCCTATAAATTCAAGAGTTAGGTTTTTAATATAGCCGAAACTCACTATTAATAAACTTAAAGAAAATGTAACCACAAAATTTGGAGTGATAGCATTAAGAGTGTTGAACGTGAAGTTTTTAAGTTGAGATTTAGTAAAATCTTTATTAGATAAATTAAAATTTTTCATTTCATTTTCTTCGGTATTTAATATTTTGATTAAAAATAAATTATCAATTATGCGTTGAGTCTTGCTGCTAATTTCTTTTCCAAATTTAAAGGCACTATCCATATATAATCTACCCTTTTTTAAGAAGAATAAAGTTGGGATAGAGAGGATAAGCCCTATAGCAAAAAAAGATAGAAGCGTATTTGAATCAACTGTCAGTAAAAAGAAAATATAGACAATTAATTGAAGTGATGCTCCAAAAACAACAGCTAAAGCTCCATAAAAGTATGAAACGTGCTCTGTTAGTTGAGTTAAATAATATGTTGCATCAGAAATTGAGTAGTTAGATTTTTTAAAAATATCTTCAATTAAATATTCTTTTAGGTTTTGACTAATGCTTAGTTGTAAACTTCTAATATTAATTTTATCAAGTAAAACTATGAGAAATCTTAAAATAATAAATAAGGGAAGAAATTGACTATTCTCGATAATTAATTTTATAAAAATATTTTCATAGTTTGTATCAATAAAATAATTTGAAAAAATTATAATTATTGAAATATCCAAAAAAACAGTTATGTTTGAAAATAAAGCAGACATCAAGATTCTTATTTTTTTGTTTCCTACTCTTGTAATTCTAGAAACAAAGATTATATCTTTTAAAAATTTTTTCGCCTTGGTCATAATACAAATAATAGTTTTTATTTTGATTTTCTAAGACAAAATTATTTTTATTATTATTACTAGAATTTAATATATGAAAAAACTGTGTATAGTTTTACCCTTCCCGCCACCTAATTATGGTCCTAGTATGTATAGCGATCACATGGTAAATGCCTTAAGAAATATAAAAGATATTGAGTGCATAATAATAAATGCTGAACTTAACACTTCATCCGACAAAATTGGGAGGTATTCTTTTTTAAAGCTGTTTAAATTTTTAAAAATTGTTTTCAATGTAAGTAAGAAATCAAAAAATTCTAACTTAATACTTAATTTACACTTAAGCCTTGGTGGTTCGTTTAAAACATTTGTATTGATACTTCTTAATTATTTTAAAATTAAAACACTTACATTAATACTTCACGAAGGAGGTCTCAAGGAGTCTTTAAACAAAAGTTTTATTATAAAATTCTTAATTAAATATTCTGTCAATAAATCTGATGTAATTTTAGCATTAGATGAAAATCAAAAAAATACTTGGTTAGATATTTATACGAATGCAAATTTTGAAATAATACCAGCATATCGAAATGAACAATCACATATACCAAGCAAAACAAAAAGAATTGTTTTTTTAGCAAATTTAATTCCTGAAAAAGGAGTATTTGATACTTTAAATATATGGAATAATATTTCTGATCTTGATAAGTCTGATCATGAACTTTTAATAATGGGAACTACGATGAGTAGAAAAACCGAAAATAATTTAATTTCAACTATTAAAAAAATGAAAAATACAGAATTAAAAATTAATCCAAATAGAGAGTTAGCACTTGAGCTTTTTTCAACATCAAAAATATTTATTTATCCGTCAACATATTTTTTAGAGCAACAACCATCAGTAATAATTGAATCAATGAGTTTCCATATTCCTGTTGTAGCCTATAAATGGAGAGGTATTGGAAACTTAATTAAGCATAATCATAATGGATTACTTTCCGAACCTGGAAATATAGATAAAATTTCACAAAATCTTGTTAAATTAATCAACGATTCTGACCTTTATAAACAGTTATCAATTAATTCATTCAATGAGTTTGAAAAATATTATTCAAAAAATAGTTATATTGAAAACTTTAAAAATATTGTTAAAAAATATTACTTATAATTTAATTTAAAAATTTATTATTTAAAAAATATCCATCGAAATGAAACATCATATTGTTTTTATATTTTGAATTAGATAACCCTACAAAGCTAAATTCATGCTCTTTTAGAGTTTGCAAAATCTTATAATAACTTTCCGAAGAAAAGTTTTTATTATTTTGAAATAAAATTTCTATTTTAAATAGCTTAATTTCAACTTCGTCCAAAACTTTACATATATCTTGTAAAATTTTTAGATCGTTACCTTCAGTATCAATTTTTACAATGTCAATTGATGATATATTATTATTCAATATATATTTTGATATTTCAATCTGTTTAATGCTATATTTGTCTTTTAATTCATTCAAGTTGATGTAATCTTGCTCGTAAATTGAAGAAGTGGAAGATATTTTTCTTTCAAAAAATTCAACTTGCCCATTGGAGTCAGAAACTGCTACATTTTGCTTAACTAAAATCCCATATTGTATTTTCTGATTGTTTAATAATTTTTCTATAGGTTCAAAAGAATGTATAGTAAGGTTATTATTTTTTAACGCATTAGAAACAAATTTAGAATATTCACCTAAATTAGATCCTATATCAAAAACTATTGGATTTTTATGGCTTGCTATCTTACTTACCAAAATCCTCTCATTAATTTGATTTGAAAAAATATAAGAAATTATAAAATTTATTTTTTGAAATAACCTTATAAAAAAATTCATAGTTCTATCTTATTTAAAAATAAATTTTTTTAAATAGTTATGATTAAATTTATATAATGAAAAAAAATAATATTGCCAATTTTTTTTGGGTTGGTAGGGTTACTTATCAAGAATTTGCATGTTTCAATTCTTTTTTAGAAAATGGATTTACAGTAAATATATGGACATACTTCAACGAGTTAAAAGATAGTAATAATTATCTTGCAAAAGAAGGTTTCATAATTAAGGATGCTGAAAATGTATTGCCTCACACATTATTAAGAAGTTACGATCAAGGACGAGAGAGGGGAAACATATCATCATTTTCAAATTTATTTCGCTATCAATTGCTGATTAACGAGGGGGGTTGGTGGTTTGATGCTGATTGCTTTTGTATAAAGAATGTAAAATATTTTGAAAACCTAACTGAGAATAATGATTTTGTTTTGTGTAGAGAATATGAAAATCATGTAGGGTCTTCTGTAATGTACTTCAATAAAAAATCTATACTTTTAGAAATACATAAAGAAGCTTTGCTTAGAACCGCAAAGAAGAAAAGGTTGTTCTGGGGAGAAATTGGACCAAATATGATTACAGACGTTTTAAAAAAAGAAAATGTTTATGAGCAAACTGTTGATAGTCATATATTTTTTGGTTTAAAAGCTAAAAATTTTAAAGATTTGTATAGTTTTGATTCAAATAAGTTAAGTAAAATATCAAACAATGCACTATCAATACACCTATGGAATGAAATTTCTAGGAAATTACTAATCAATAAAAACAAGTTACCTCCAAAAAAAAGTTTTTTATATAATTTATATAATCCTTCAGAAAACTTATTTAATTTAAAAGTATATAATTTTTTATTTTATTTTAGATTTATACCTTTTTTTAGTATTTTTTTTAGAATAGCTTTTTTTATAAAAATAAAATTTAAAAATTTGACTTATGAACTTTAATTCAATCATTACCAGGTATGCAACTAAGTTTGTTGGAACATCTTTTTTAATTCTTAATATAATTTCAATAGCATACTTTCTAGAGGTACCTCAAGTAGCAATTTGGGGGGTAGCGAACTCGTTGGTTTATCTTTTTTCTCTGTTCTCTAACCTAACTTATAATCAATTCATAGATAAATATTTTCCAACTTACAGTCCATTTAAGAGAAAATACTATTTATATAAATTTTTAAAAACAATAATTTCTCTTACAGGAATATGGTTTGTAATTATATATTTATTACAAAAAATGGATTATTTTGGCCAATACAATATCGACAATTTATTTTACTTAAATCTAATGATCACTTTTTTGGTTACTACTGAGACTTCTTTAGAGCTTTTGTCTAAATATTTCCTTGCTGTAAAAAAAATAGTTTACTTAGATATCTCAGATTTTATTCTTAGTAAATTTATTAGATTTTTTATATTTTTATTTTTGTTAATAAATGGCTACAGTGTTTACTATTTACTTTTTACAAATTTATTAATTAGATTTATTTTATTAATAATTCTGATTCATAATGTAGAATCAAACCTATTTTTATCATTGAAGAAAATATTTTTTTCTAAAATTACATCAAATAATTTTAAATTTTTCGGATATACCTTTTCAGCATACTCGATAAAAATTTTACATACTAGTTTTCTAAACTTTGCATTTCTAATTTCTACACAATTTCTTTCTAATAAAGATGTTGCGTCTTTTTCTTTAGCAATTTTAACAATAAATAATGCTCGGCCATTAATTTCAATTCTTTCATCATTGTTAAGCCCAAAACTAGCTAGTGATGCTCGAGAAGATACTAACAGCGATAAAATAATTTCGAATTCTTTTATTGTAAATACAAGATCTATTGGGGTAATTTTATTAATATTTATTACTTTTTCCCAAATAGAATTTTTTGACTTATTTGTTTCTGAAAAATATGGTGAAAATTTTATTTTTATTGTTTCTCTGTCTCTTTTGCTCAGCTCTATAAGTTCACTCTACATACCAATGTTTTCTAGAATTCTTTATTCAGGATTTGAGAAAGTTTTATTAAAATTTACAACTTTAAACTATTTATTAACAACTTGCTTTCTGTTAATTTTTAATAATCATATAAATTTTTTAACTTCTTATTTAGTTTTTGAATTATTTAACTTTCTTTTTTCAAGGTATTTATTTAGTAATATTCAAAATAAATCGTTTAAACTTAATTTTGGAATAACTTTTCCAATTATCTTTATATACTTTTTATTAATACTTTTAAATTTAGTTAATAGCTTTATTAGTAACTACTTTATTGGTTTGATATTTGTTTTAATACTTTTTGATTTAAAAATAGTTTTTAAAATTGTTAATCAATTTAGAATAAGAAATTAAATTTTAATGTTGTGAAAGTAATTAATATAAGTATGTGGAACAAAAAAATATTGACGAAAAACATAAATTAACTGTTGCAATTCCTACTTACAACTCATCAAAATATTTAAGCAAATGTATCAAGAGTGTTGTAAATTTAAATTGTGTAGATGAAATACTTATTTCTGATGATGGATCTTGTATTTCTGAAGTTGAAAAAATAAATATAATAGCTAAAAATTTTAAAAAAAAATCAAATAAAAATATAAAAGTCCTGAATAATGTTGAAAACAAAGGTGCTTTTGAAAATAAATTAAAGTCTATAAGGTTAAGTAAAAATAAACATGTTTACGTTCTTGACTCTGATAATATTGCTTCCAAAAATCTTGACAAGATATACAAAAAGTATTTAAGAGATGATAACACAAAAGATTTTTTGGTTCAGCCAAACATCATGTACCAGTTTTGGTCAAAACATAAATTATCAAAGTTTATGAGTCAATTCGATAAAAAATACATAGTTAAGTTTTCTGAAAAAGATATTGAAATTGACTTTAATTTAGCCAAAAATTCATTGATCAATAACTCCGGAAGTTATATCCTAAATGAACTAGTGCCTGAAAGTTTATTAGTAACTAACCCAAGTTACCCTAGTGATTTTATAAAAGATAAATGGATATTTTGGATATTAAATTGTGGTAATTTCATAGTTAATAGAGATGAAATGGTTAAAGTTGCTGAAGAAGGATTGTTACTTAATAGAAGATTAAGGTCTGTTGACGCAGTCGTATTTAGCTATTTATGGCTTATGAATAGTAAGAAAATTAAAATATACAAAGATTTCTATCATCACCACAGGAAAAGGAATGACAGTGTGTCTTTCAAAGAAATGGATGATTCGAAATACTCTATAAAATATTTTATAAAGCAAATTTTAAATAACTAAACTTTATGAATATCTTATTACTTACATCATCTTTTCCAAATAAAAAAAATGAGATTTCTGGCCTTTTCGTAAAAGATCAGGTCGATATCATAAATAAGCTAAGCCCAGAAACAAATATAACTGTATTAACCCCTGGACCAAGTTTTGAAAATACCAAAGCAAGAATAGTAAATTTTAACTACTTTCCCTTTAAAAAATTTGAGCAAATTGGTGTTAGCAGTCTTTTAGATCTTACAAAAAAAAGTAAATTTTACTATGTCGTGATATTTTTTTATTCATTCGTAATGTTTAAAAGAGCATATCGTCTTTTAAAAAAAGAGCAGTTTGATTTAATTTATTCACACTGGTTTGTTCCACAAGGTCTTGTTTCTTATATTCTTTCAAAGATTTTTAAAGTCGACTATAAAATTACAATTCACTCTACGGGAGTGTCGTTGTTATCAAAGTATGGAAAAATTGGAAATTTTTTGTCAAAAAATATACTTCGAAATAGCACCGGCGTGTCAGTGACATCTAAAATTGTCTTAGAAACACTTAATGCAGTATTGTCTAAAAAAGAAATTTCGAATTTAAATATTTCCATATTTCCAATGGGAATATTTTCAGATAAATTTGAAATTACACCTAAGGAATTTAAATTTGAAAATTTTAAGAGTAGTAAAAATATTTTATTTTTAGGAAGGTTAAGTGAAAAAAAAGGCATAAAAGTATTAATAAATGCGTTCAAGACCTTTTCTTCAGGTAATGATATAAAATTAATTATTGCAGGTGATGGGCCCTTAATGAATGAAATGAGAAAATTAATTAATTATTACAACTTACAAGATCGTGTTTTTTTTATTGGCAAAGTTTCAGATTCAGAAAAGATTGAACTATTTAATATTTGTGAAATCTTGATTGTTCCATCAATTAGAAGTAAAAATGATTTTGAAGGTATGCCTGTTGTTATTATTGAAGGTCTTTATTTTAATAAAATTGTAGTTGCTTCTGAAGAAACAAACTGTCAAGAAGTTATTAGCCATAGAGATAATGGGTTTATATACTCAAACAATGAAGAACTAGGTCTTCTAAATTGCCTATATGAAATCGAAAAATTAAATGAAGATGAAATACATAACATAAAACTTTCTGCAAAAGCTTCTTCAAGAACTTTTGATACTCTTGGATCTTTTAACAATTACAAAATTTTCTTAAATTTAAATTAGAATTATTTTTAATGCAAAATATTTTTTTAATAACATGAATCAAAAAAAAATAATTTTTAATATTTTATCTTTTATTTTTATAGCAATAAGTCTGTTGTTGTTTCTAAAAATTGATTACAGATTAGTAAATGATTTAGGTTGTTGCTCTGATGAGTCTGATTACTATATGCATGCTGAAACAATTGTAGAAGATTTTGATTTTGATTATAGCAATCAACTTTATGGACATGAAGAAGATAGATATTATAAAAATAATAAATCAGCCCCTATAGGATTTTTAGGCTCGGGTATTCTTTTTTCACCATTTTTGCTACTTGGTAATTTTCTAGATTATATTTTTAATTTATGGACTAACGAGCCCCTGTCTTCGATTACTAACTTTAAAATCCTAACTTATTCATTTGGATCAGTATTTTATTTGTTTATATCAATAAATTTAATTATTTATAGTTTACAAATTTTAAATGTAAAGTTTTCAAAGATACATATATATATCATATTTTTAGGTAATGGTATAACATATTATGCATTTGAGCGTTATGGCATGAGCCATGTTCCGGAAGTACTGGGGAGTAGTATTATAATTTTTCTTTCTGTAAAGTATTATTCTGCAAATAAAAATCAAAATTTTATAAGCATTATTCTTCCAATTTTTTTATTAATCTCTTATTCAATTAAGTGGGTTAATTATTATATTTTAATTTTACCCTTGTTAATTAAATTAATTTTTTTTAAAAATAAGCAAATTTACAAACCTTTGCATAAAAATATTCTATTTATATTTTCATTAATTTTTTCATCGTCTCTATTCTTTATTTCAACATATTTCATTTATGGAAAATTTACAATTAATCCATCATATGTCTACACAAAGTCTGATTTAGAAAGCAACGTTAAACTAGAATCATTGTTTTCAATAACGGAGAATGTAATTGAAACATTGTTAAGTTATTTAAAGAATTTTCTGATTATATTATTTTCTGAAGAATTTGGTATATTTTGGTTTTCACCTATAATATTTTTTGTTCTTGTATTTTTAATTTATGAGTTTCTTAAAAATATTAGATTAAGAGATAAAAACTTCACATCATATTTGGCATTTCTGGTATTTATGCAAGTAATTTTTATACATATATTATGGGAATCTCCAGGTTCTTCATACGGATATAGATATTTGCTAAATTTAATACCTTTGTGCGTCATGTTATATTTTTATAAATATAAAAAAAATATTTATATCCATAAACTTTTAATCACCCTGTCTGTGTTCGCTTTATTTTCTACTATTTTTTTTGAAACTACTGAAATGACTCAACTTTCTACCGTTCCAGTAATAAATTCTTTTGGGATAAACTCAAGTTTTACTCAACCGCTATACCTTAGGGGATATCTAATGTCAATATTTGAAATTGAGAGCTATTTAAAAATATTTACAACAAGCTATCTTGGATTGAGTGTGTTAAAAGTGTTAACTTACGTGTTTGGTAAGGAAAACCTTTTAACCATTTTCGAAGTTTATAACCTTCCAATTGGCAATACTAAATTCTTAACTTTGTTGGACAATGTTGAATTAATACCAATCTTCTATTTTGTTGTTCTATTTTTATTTATATTTTTTGTAATAAGGCTTTCTCTTAAAACTTTAAAAAACTAATTTTTTAAACCAACCATATATAAAGTAAATTATTAAATTTACAATACTTAAGCTTCTTAATACAAAACTTATAAAAATAATATTTTCTATACTAATTTCATGTAAGCCGTATAGAGAAAAAAGGAACAGCTCTTGTACTCCAAAATTACCAGGTGTAAGCTTTACGACACCAATTATATTAATTCCGCAAATAAAAATTACTAATCTAAATAAGGTAATGTCAGGAACTATTGAGTAAACAACTAAATAATTATAAATTAATAAATACATGATATTCAATACAAAAACAAATCCTATTTTTAATGTTGATGAATAGTCATCCCTGAATGCTCTTACTCCTTCAGTTAAATCATTTAAAATATTTTCAAATTTTATAAATTTAGAAAAAAAACTTAAAATTTTAAAAAAGTTAAAAATAAATAAAGTCAATATTGAAATCAAAATAATAGCGATTATTCCAGTAAAATCAATGCTGTTAAAATTATTAACTTTAAATATAGGTAACAATAGTAGAGTTACCAAAAAGAAAAGAAGTGTAAACAAACTATATGCCGTATTAAGGGTTATGTATTTTGCATAATTTAAACTATATTTTTGCTTAAAATATTGAATTTTATATATCGATCCAAAATTAAAAGGTCCAAGTAAATTTCCCAAAGAAGTTTTCATTACAATTTCAACAGCCTCTCTGTTCATGAGATTAATGTCAACTATTTTGAATAAATAACGATTGAGTATAGCCCTTATAAAATAAACAAAGGGAGAGAAAAATAATGCAATTGATAAAATATTTAAATTAATATTTTTTATAGATTCAAGTTTATCCTTGTTTTCTAAAAAATAATCAAAAATAAAATATGCAAATAAAATAGTAATTACCGTAGAAAAATATTTTCTAAACATTATTTATTAGAATACCCGGTGTAAAAAATTGAAATAAAAAAATTAATAATTCTTAAAATATTTTTCTCTAAATTTTGACTCAGATACCTGTGATCGATAAAAAACTATTAACATGACTATGAAAAAGAATATTGTATTTATAAACCAACCTAACTGGCCTCCACTAAAACTAAAATATCTTGTCAAAACTAATCTTATAAAAGAATAAAAAGATAATAAAAAAGATAATAAAAAACCTAAATCTAACAAAGCACCTATTTGTAGACTTGAAAATCTAAATTTGAATTTTAGCTTGTTAAAAAAAGATTTAATTGTAAAAAATAGTAATTTATACAAAAGAACAGTCGGCTTAAGCTGGCTTGTCTCGTTGGAGTAAGATACAGTATTTGTAGTTTGGCCTAATTTTAAATTATTAATGGATGAAATTTTTGAGAATAAAACTGTTAAGTAAAATGGGTATCCATATCTATAAAAAGTTTTGGGCACTTGTATATGTTTAGAAGCTTTCTTAGAAATAAAAAATAAACCGTTTAAAGGATCGTTGATTATCCAGTTGCCAGTGGCAAGTTTGACTAAAAAACTAGCAAAAGTATTTCCAAAGTATCTAAGTTTTGGAATTTTTCCAATTATTCCATTTAACCAAAATCTATCACACTTGATAAAATCCAATTTTTTATTATGTCCAAGTTCTTTAATCTTCAATATATCTCTTTTGGAAAACTGATTGTCACCATCTATTTTTATTAAGAATTCGGATTCAGTGTCTAAAAAATATTCTATTCCAATTTGAAAAGATTTACCTGCACCTAAATTTTTATTATTTGTTATAACATTGATATTGTCGAAATTTTGTTTTAACTCTAATAGGATGCGCTCGGTTGAGTCTTTACTGCAATCATTTACAATAATAATTTCTTCAAATTCTTCAATGTACTGCTCAACACAATCTTTTATAAAATTTTCTTCATTATATGCAAGAATTAGTAAAGACACCATTTAAGTTAAGAATAATAATATATTTTGTTTAAAAAGAATTTTTTTGATAGTATTTGAATCATATTTCCTACTGTGTTCAAATACAGTAAAAACAAATTTTTTTATTTAACGATGGGCATTAATTTATTAATGTTTATATATGACCTTTCT
>Ga0222719_10002564_pt1 | contig 16517 bp, 15 predicted proteins | sample C33_34DmetaG_FD_165039 | JGI IMG/M metagenome (GOLD analysis project Ga0222719, IMG submission 165039) | Estuarine water microbial communities from San Francisco Bay, California, United States - C33_34D | ecosystem: Environmental > Aquatic > Marine > Unclassified | place: USA: California... | reverse complement strand
CTACCCCTAACGCCTTGAGGTTTATCTAATTGATAGTTTCTTTTTACTTTGACTTGGGCTATTTCTTCAATCATGTCAATCATTTGATTAACGCTAACCATTTCTGAGCTACCTAAATTTACTGGATCTTTATAATCAGACTCCCATAACCTATAAATACCCTCTACACAATCATCTACATACATAAATGATCTAGTTTGTTCGCCATCTCCCCACACATCAATTTCCAAAACGCCAGATTTCTTAGCTTCAATTACTTTCCTACATAAAGCTGCAGGAGCTTTTTCTCTCCCTCCTTGCCATGTACCCTCAGGTCCATAGCAATTATGAAATCTGCCAATTCTAGCATCAAAATTTTCTTCCTTCACTCCATATTGAGTAATTATTTCGCTAAATATTTTTTCCCAACCATAACCATCCTCTGGATTCGCTGGAATTACATCTTGCTCTTTTAGGGCTGCCGCATCAATTTCTTGTTGAACATGCTGGGGGTATGCACAAGCAGATGAGCTATAGAAAATTTGGGGCTTTATCTTCAATTCTTTCATTAAGGTAATGAAATTAGTTTGAATGTAAACACTTTCAAGACATGCAATATGATTTTGTTGAATAAATCCCATTCCCCCCATGTTACATGCTAGGTTATATATTCTATCAAAAGAGTCTTCTATTAAAATATTTTTAACTAAACTCCTGTCCTTACAATCAGCTCTTTCCAAATTTTTAATAGGATGAACTTGATACCAATCTTCAATTGGTTTTATGTCCGCAGCTACAACCTGATGGTTTTCTGCAATTAAGCGTTTAATTAAATGTCCAGCTATAAAGCCTCCAGCTCCAGTTACTAATATTTTCATATTAACATAATATGAACACATTAAAAGAAATTCAATAAAAACCTTGCCATACACTGATTTTTTTGTTATAATAATAAAAGTTTAAAAGTTGAAATATTTTTAGAAAAACCCTCAACCCTCGTGTAAAATTTCCAACATGGATATAAAAGTAAAAAAGAGAAACGGAAGACTTGAAGAATTTAATGTAGAAAAAATTAACGCTAGCGCTCAAAGAGCTTGTGAAAGCATTCTTGATGTCTCTGCTAGCGAAGTAGTTTTAGATGCTCAATTGCAATTATTTGATAAAATTACTACAAAAGAAATAGATCAAGCTCTACTTCTATCAGCTAGAGAGAAAATTGAAAAAGAACCTAACTATTCTTTTGCTGCAGCTAGATTATTATTAAATAGTTTATATAAAGAAGTTTTCAAAGAGGGTGTAGATTCAGACACATTTAAGCTGCAATATCGCAAAAGCTTTATTCAGAATACAAAAAAGTTAGTAAAAGAAAATAGATTAAATAAAGAATTACTTAATTTTGATTTAATAAAATTATCAGAAGCTTTAAAAATTAGAAGAGATTTAAACTTTAAGTATCTAGGTATTCAAATTCTATATGATAGATACTTCATTAGGTCTGAAGGTAAAATCATGGAGGCCCCTCAGTCATTCTGGATGCGAGTTGCTATGGGGTTGTCAATCAATGAAGAAAACAAAAACGAAAAAGCTATTGAGTTTTATAACTTAATTAGCGGCATGCTATATACCCCTTCTACCCCAACTCTTTTTAATAGTGGAACCATTCATTCTCAACTTAGCTCCTGCTATCTTAATACTTTTGATGATAGCATTGACGGCATCTTTGATGGTGCTTGGCAAGAAGCTCGTAAATCAAAGTTTGCGGGTGGCCTTGGTCTTGATGTTACACCTTTTCGTTCTACAGGCTCTCACATTCAAGGAACTAATGGTATCTCTAGCGGCCTTGTCCCTTGGCTTAAAATATACAACGATCTTTTGGTCGCAGTAAATCAAGGTGGAAAAAGGCCAGGTGCTGGCTGTGCATATCTTGAACCTTGGCATTTAGATTTTGAAGACTTTTTAAATCTAAGAAGAAACACGGGTGATGATAGATTAAGATGTCATGATATGAATACAGCATCATGGATTCCTGATGAGTTCATGAGAAGAGTTCAAAAGGAAGAAGACTGGTACTTTTTTGATCCCAAAGAAATGGTTTATGAAGACGGAAAAACCCTGCATGATTACTTTGGTAAAGATTTTGATGATCGATATGAAGATGCATGCCGTGCTGCAGAATCTGGTCACATTAAAAACTTTAGAAAAATGCCAGCCAAAGAACTTTGGAAAAAAATGCTTAAAGTTTTATTTGAAACTTCTCACCCTTGGAATACCTTTAAAGATCCCTGCAATATTCGCTATACAAATCAACATGAAGGAGCTGTTCGTAGCTCTAATCTTTGTACAGAAATTACACTTCACACAAAATCTTCTAAATATAAAAGTGGAGAAAAAATAGAGGTTGGAGAAACAGCTGTATGCAATCTAGGTTCTGTTAATTTGTTAAATCATTTGGAGGAAAAATCAACTCATGGAAAATCAGGATATAATATTGATTATAAAAAGCTAGAATCGACAATACACACTGCAATTAGAATGTTAGATAATGTGATTGATTTAAATTTCTACCCAACTAAAGAAGCAAGTAATTCTAATCTCAAGCATAGACCTATTGGTCTAGGCATGATGTCCATTCATGATGTATTACATAAAATGGATATTCAAATTGATAGTGATGAAGCTATAAAATTTAACGATAAACTTTTTGAATTTTATTCTTGCCATGCAATTTATGCAAGCTCAAAACTAGCTAAAGAGAGAGGCCATTATAAAACTTACGAAGGCTCACTATGGAGCGTTGGTCAGTTACCTATTGACTCCTACAACAGTTTGATGGCTTACAGGAAAAATAAGACAAAAGCTACTGAAAACATTAAAGAGTGGAATGAAGTTAGAAAACATGTTGCTCAATTTGGAATGAGAAATTCTAATGTTATGGCAATTGCTCCAACTGCAACTATTGGATATATTAATGGGGTAGAGCAAAGTATTGAGCCAAATTTTTCTGTGCTTTTTGTATATGAAAATAAAAGTGGAAATTTCTACATCACGAATCCTCACTTTGTAAATGATATGAAAGAAAAAGGATTATGGAATGCAGAATTAGCTAGCTTCGTCAAAAATATTGATGGCGATTTATCTCTAGCCAATGGAAATATTCCAGAAGATGTTAAAGAAAAATATAAAACTGCGTTTGATAGAGATATGTTTAAATTAATTGAATGTAATGCAGTTAGACAAAAATGGATTGATCAAGCAATCAGTTTTAATTTATATAATAAATCCACTTCATTAAAATATTTAAATGATATTTATATGGCATGCTGGGAAGCAGGATTAAAAACTACCTATTACCTTCGAAATAGGGCTGCTAGTAAGGTTGAAAAATCTACAACAGAAGAGCCTCCATCTAAATCAAGCTCTGAACCAAGCGCTTGTAGCATTGAAGCTATGAAAAATGGAGAAACTTGTGAGTCGTGTCAGTAGCCGCTGGAGTACTTGTTTATTATAAAAACTCAGTCTTACTAGCTAAAAGAGTTGAGACTTGGGAAGGAGAAAAAGTTCCATTTGGAGGTTATTGGTCAATATTTGCTGGCTCAATTGAAGCTAACGAAAGTCCAATAGATTGCGCTAAAAGAGAACTAGAGGAAGAGGCTCAAATTATTGGTAAGAATTTTCAATATATTACGACTTTGCATAGAGAATTCACTCAGTTACATATTTATTCACTAGAATTAAAAAGGCAAGAAACTCCTGTAATTAATGCTGAACATACTGATTTTGCTTGGTTTGATATTAGCACTATAGATAGTAACCCTAGTCCAATGGATGAAAACTTAAAAAATTGTATTAAGAATTTTAAAAAACTGTGTAATAATTAATACTATGGAATTAGACTTTTCAAAACAAATTAAAGAAAAATTAAATAAAATTTTAGAAGGTAGAGCTGGCCCAAAAAGTTCAGCTCAAACTCCATCTAAACCTTCTGAACGCAAAAAAGGTTCCTCTAAGAATGAGCCAGGCAGCGCAGGAACAAAACCTGAGGCAAAAAAGAACGCGGAAAATAATTTAAAAAAAGATGATAAAAAGAAGATGGTTAGCGATGCAGCTATAACTTTCAGTAAAAAAGTTACAGATGCTTTGAAAAATAAAGTAAAAGAACATAATTCCAAATCTAAGAAAAAAGTTACCCTATCTCAGCTTAAAAAAGTTTACAGAAGAGGGGCTGGAGCTTTTTCTAGTAGCCACAGACCAGGACAAAACAGAGGCTCTTGGGCTATGGCTAGAGTCAACATGTTCTTAAAAATGATGCGGGGAGGGAAAGTAAAAGAATCTTATAGGAAAGCAGACCAAGATGTTGCTAAAGCTCATTACATCAATGATGGCATCATTGAAGAGGTTAAATTTTCATATGAAGATTTATCTTTAGCCGACATTGACAAAAAACATTATGAATTACTTGATGAATCTGATGCAGACTTTGATTCAATATTTGAAGAAACAGACGAAGGCTTTGAACAATATATTGATGATGAATCTTGGGCGAAAGAAGAAAAAAAAGGTAAAACTTTAAACAAACCATTTCGAACCCCAGGTGGCCCTAAGAAATTCTCTGTTTATGTTAAAAACGAGAAAGGTAATATTGTAAAAGTTAATTTTGGCGATCCAAACATGGAGATAAAACGCGACGATCCAGCTAGAAGAAAATCTTTTAGAGCTAGACATAATTGTGCAAACCCTGGCCCGAAGACTAAAGCTAGATACTGGTCTTGCAAACAGTGGAGATCTGGCACTAAAGTTCAAGGGTCTGAAGAGTCTGAAATCAATGATTGTGAATGCATTGAAGAAGAGTCTGAAGCTAAGAAAAAAGGTTTGTGGGAAAATATTAGAGACAAGAAACGTAGAATGGGTAAAAACTACAAGCCAGCCAAACCAGGCGACAAAGATCGTCCAACAAAAGAGGCTCTAGAAAAAGCTAAAGGCTTGGAGGAAGAAAAGAAAAACTTTAAACCTCATGCGATGTTTGATAAAGATGGCAAAAAATACATGGCTAAAACTTACGAGGATCATTTAAAAATGAAAAAAATGGGCTACACTCATGAGTCTAAATCCGCAGATCAGGAAGATACTATCAAAGCGGCTTTCATGAAACATTGCGCCTCTTACGACAAGGATCTTGTCGACACCAAAGATATGGATGACGATAAAACTCATGCAGCCTGCGCGATGCAGTACAAAAAAATGGCCTCTATGTTAAATGAGAAATCTGAAGGTGGACTAACTGAGAAGCAAAAAACTTTACCTCCTTCTCTTCAAAAGAAAATTTTAGAAAAACAAAAAGGCAAATCATAATTTTGGCGTAGTATTTGCAATTTATATATAGAAGCACTCAATTCCGAGGCTTCTTGAGTGCCAAAAGGGCTCAAACAATATATATAAAAAAAATACTATGACAAAATTACACATAAAACCAAGCAGGGAAGAGTTTATGGTTCCCTTTGACTCTCTGTTTGATGATATCATACAAAAAACCATGCCTTCATTTACAGACGAATTTGGAATTAACTTTTTCGGATCTAACAGTTATCCAAAAGTTGATGTCATCGATTATTCGGATAAAATTACTATTGAAGCTGAAATACCAGGCTTATCTAAAGAAGATGTTTCAGTTGATCTAGAAGAAAATGTCTTAACTGTTTCGGGTGGAAAAAATAAAAAACAAGAATCTTCTGATGTAAAATATATCAGAAAAGAATTAAAACGTTCTTCGTTTAAAAGATCTTTTAAACTGGGAGAAAACATTAATCAAAAAAAAGTTAATGCAGATTTTAACAACGGAGTTTTATTAGTTACTTTGCCAAAAAGGGAACCAGAGAAACCTAAAAAAATAAAAATATTATAATCATTGGCCCCCTAAAATAGGGGGCTTTTTTGTGTATATAATATTATGGCTCGTAAAAATTTAGAAGATTACAAAAAAGAGTCCCCAGAAATACCAAGTATTACATGTCCATATATTGATTTTATTCAAGAAATTTTAAAAGAAGTCAGAGAAAATAATAATTCAGTTTTTGACGAACAAAAGTTGAATTTAGCAGATTCTATGTTAGAATATATAAGGGAATCTAACGATGCTTTACGTAAAAACTCTTCTTACTGGTTTCATAAATTTAGAACTTTAATGAATAAAAAATGATTAAAGAAAAAGATTTAGGTGTGGTCGCTTGCTTTTACAATCCCTGCAAGTATGAGCAAAAGTATTTAAATCTTTATAAATTTATAGATAATATATTACCAACTGTACCAAATGTTTTAATTGTAGAATTATTATATAAAGACGAACAAACCTGTCTACCTAGTTATGTTAATTCTATACAAGTTTATTCTGATGATGTTCTTTGGCATAAAGAAAATCTTTTGAATATAGGTATCAAACGCTTACTAAATGAAGGCTACAAAAATATTGCGTGGCTAGATGCCGACATTGTTTTTCATAATCGTTGCTGGCAGGAAGAAACTGTTGTCTGCTTAAAAGAAAATAAATTATGCCAATTATTTTCATCTGTCTTAACATTATATAATCATTTAGATTCTAAACTTAATTATGGTTGTGTTCAACATTGGTTAGATAGCGGATCAATTCTTCCCTCAAATGGTTCTTATCATACTGGTTTAGGATGGGCAGCTAGATCTGAAGTTTTATCTGAATGTAATTTATATCAAAATTCTATCGTTGGAGGAGGAGATAGCTTGCTTTGGCTATCCTCTTGCCCTAAGCGTCATAATTTATATAGAATGATGCTTAATCATCCCATCTCAATATTAAATATAAATGGCTATTTAATTGATTTTTTTAATTGGGCTGAACAATGGAATAAAATTATTGATGGTAGTGTTTCAAATATACAAGGTACAGTTGAAAGCCTTCCTCATGGATCGAAAAAAAATAGAACATATATCTCAAGGTATGAGATGTTAAAACGCCATGAGTATATTCCTAGTAAAAATATTTACTATAAAAATAATGTTATTCATTGTAGCAATCCTAAATTAAATACAGAAATTGTAAAGTATTTTCAATCTAGAAATGAAGATGATTTAAACTTTTTCACAAAAATATATAATAAAATATTAAATAAAAATAAGTTAAATGAGTTAATTCAAATTGAAAAAAAATTAGTATAATGAGCCTTTTGCCTTAAATGTTGATCCACGCTTAAATATAGTCCTGCTCTTTACACTAACAATGTAATGCAAGATTTTGTATATGCTCATTACGGTACCTGAAAATTCCGCAATATAACTAAATGTATTTTTAGCCTGAAGTACAATAGCACTCATTTACAACCTTCATCCTTTAATATGGGCAACTTTCTCCACAATTTTTACTTGGTCTGTCACCCCAAAGTATTGTTTTTCCTAGTCTAATTACACCTTTACCTATTTTTATTCCATAATTTAATACTGTTATTAAATTAGTTTGAACCTCAAATACTAACCGCAATAAAAAAAATGTATTGGTATAATACATTTTCAAAAATGCTGAAGCTACTATTTGCATACTATTATGTTACACTTTAATAGAAAAAAACTCTATATTATATATAATATTTTAGTGTATGAAGTTATATTGTTTCTTTACCCCTTCGCATAAAAAATTTTATTCAGATTGGTTCAAGCCTTCTGCCTCTAAGGAATATGAAATAATTCCTAAAGAATACGGAAATCAAATTTCTAAAACAGCTAAATATGCAGAAGATGGTTGGCGTGAAACTCAATACAACAAAGTTTTACATTGGAAAAAAGCTGTTGAAGATAACATGGGAGATTTAATTTTATGCTCTGATGTAGATATACAATTTTTAGATAAATCAAAAGATTTTCTTGCTAATATTATAAAAGAAAATGATATTGGTTTTCAGCAAAATCAAAAAGGCGGACCCATATGTTCTGGTTTCTTCGTGTGTAGATGCTCTTTAAAGACTCATAATTTTTTTGACATTGTCAGTAAAAGGTTAAAGCAAATTATGCACAAACCAGGTGGGGGTGAGCAATATGAAATGCAAAAATTAATTGGAGAACCTTGGTATGACTTAAATGTTTTAAAATTGTCGCATGACAAAATATGGAATCCAGGCAAGAATTACAAAGATCTTAAAGAACTTTTTGTTCCTGAGGATATATTAGTACATCATGCCAACTGGACAGAAGGTTTAGATAATAAAATGAAACAATTAGAATACGTAAAATCTATACATGTCCAAAGAAAAGCTCCTTGGAAAAGAGTTTCTATTTCTAATTTAAAATTACCTAAAAATAAAAATTCTATACCCAAAATAGCGTTTTGTACCTCCTCGTTATTAAGAGACTTTGATGTTTCTTCTTATTCCATTATTAGCCGAGTATTACAAGCTTTACCATGCAAGCCTGACTTTATTGGCCACTTCCCAACTCAAAGTAAAAACTCTTCAAATGAAAAAGATTTACAAAAAATAAAATCATTTTGTGATAATTTTTATGTTAAATTTGAAAAAGATCCAGAGATAGAAGAAGAGTATAAAGATATGACGGTTAACATGTCAATACAAAGGCATGGTGCTATAGGTAATTTATATCAGTGGTTATCGATGAGAAGCTGTTCTCAAATGCTAGAAAGGTTGGAAAAGAAAAATGGAGTTCGCTATGATTGGGTTATTTGGAGTAGACCTGATTTACATTTTTTTAATACATTAGACAATATATTAAATTTAGATAATAAGTTTATGTATTTTCCAGCCCACGACAATCATTTACAAGGATTGTATGATCGATTCTGTATGGGTAACTCTGACAATATGTTAGAGCGTATGAATATTTATAACTATTTTACAAAAAAATGGTATAACGAAACTCATAATAATAAAAAATTATTAACATGGAATAAGTATAGAGAAGCTTATGTCTGGAATCCTGAATTGTGCTTAAAACACTATATTAAAAAAGAATTAAAATTTAAAAACAAAAAACTTAATATATGTTCTGGAAAAATAAGGGAGAGATTTTTTGCTAGAGTTCCTTTTTGGTATTCTATTTATGGTACAGAAAGAACTGGATTTAAGTGTGAAGATGATTTAGTTAATTATGAAGTATTAAATAAATTAAATTACTTTACGCCATATAAAGTTTTTCAAGATAGCCCTTGGTATGCAGTTAATGTTTTAGAGGATACGGTACTATGGAATCATCCATCTAGATTATCTAATTTATATGGTAATGAGCCGATAGAGTCAGTTATGAATAATTTTTCTGCACCAAAAAAAGAAGGTTTTTTGAAAAAAATTTTAAATAAAATGGAAGAAAAATCTTTAAGAGAATATTGAAAACAATTAAGTCCATAGAATCTTATATAAAAGGCTATTCCCCTAAAGGATGGTCTGTAGATTATTTTTTTAAGAATGAAAAAAATGTTTTATTTAATAAAATTCCCAAAACCCCAAGCATAGCAATACATCCAGATATAGTTAATTATATTAGTGTTATTAGAGAGCAAAACCTTAAACCATATTATGTAGCAAAAGCTAATAATGTACAAGTTCATTGCTTTAACCAAGTAGGTTCAGTTTCTTTAACTCATGATAATTATATTTTTGAAGATGTTTCCACAAAATATGATTTTCCAGATTTTTCTGTAGATAAAAATGAACATGTTGATTCAAAATCTGTATTACTTTCAATAGATTCTGGTTCAAATTATTTCCACTGGATGTGCCATGTGCTACCTAGAATAAAACTCTTACACGACTATGGGGTAGATTGGAATGAAATTAATAAGATTATATTACCACAAAATAGAGGAGATTTTGTAGATCAAACTCTTGCAGTACTAGATATTCCTATACATAAAATAATTGAAACAGATAAGAATACTACATACACATTTGATAGTCTGTTAATTCCATGTAAGCCAAACCGACACATACATCTAGCACCTTGGAGCATAGATTTTCTGCGTGATACTTTTTTAAAAGAAAATCAAAAACAAGAAAATAAAATTTTTATTTCGCGCAGATCAGGCAGATGTATTGAAAATGAAGATGAACTTTGGAATCTGCTATCTCAGGAAGGTTATAAAAAAATATATCTGGAAGATTATTCTGTTTATGAACAAGCAGCTCTATTTAATTCATCAAAAGAAATAGTTGCAACTCATGGCGCTGGTCTTACTAATTTAGTTTTTTGTCAACCTAATACTAAATTAATTGAGCTATTTAATCCAAGCTACTTCTTATCACTATACTGGAATATATGCAACATACTAGACTTAGATTATTATTACATGATAGGAGATGGAAAAAACTTAGGAAAAGAAAAAGGTAAAAATCAAAATATAAAAATTAAGATAGAAGAATTTAAAAAAATTCTCCAGGTCTAAATTTTAAAAACAGTGGACTATGTACTTGCTGAGAAATTAACTATTTAGTACTCCCCATGGGTCGTATATATTTTTATGAGTTATTTTTGAATACCTAGAGTCAGGATGCATAATAAGAATTATATCACAATTATTCAGGCAATGACTTATAGTTGATCCAGTTGCCTCTATTGAATGAAAATTTTTCAAATTATCAAATGTTTCATTTAAGCAATCATGTAGATAATATTTTTTATTATTTTTTTCTAAATATTCTATAATCCTAACACTAGGCGAACCTATAGTTACGGGAGACTTTGGCTTGAAAGAAACCCCTAATATCCCTATAGTTGAATATTTTTCAATCTTATGCAAAATGCTTTCATATAAATATTCATTTAACTCTTCAGAAAATAAAATGTGTTTAGGGTTTTCGCCCATAGATCTAGAGAATTTTATAAATGCCTCTGAGTCTCTTGGGAAACATGTACCCCCATAAGGGGTTCCTCTTCTAAAAAAGTACTTAGAAATTCTTTTATCTAACCCAATAGCATCGGTAACTTTATTTACATCAACATTTGGCATCTTGTCACATACTGCACCTAAAAAATTACAAAAGGTAATCTTATGCACAAGATAAGCATTCAAGCTTGTTTTGGCTACCTCAGCCTCTTGCAAATTCAATATTTTTACAGGGGGGTTATTTTTGTGAAAAGATTTCCATATTTCTTTGGTCAACTCGATATCTTTACTGCAATTAGCTCCTATTAAAAATAGTTCTGGGTTTAAAAAATCTTCGATAACATTCCCCAGTTTCACAAAATCTGGAACATAAGAAAACCCAAAGTCTTTTTTGTATTTTTTTTCAGATTTTAATTCAACTAATTCAATTAATTTAGATATGGACTCAGGCATTACTGTAGAGGAAAGAACAATTAAGTGATAGTTCTTCGTTGTTTTTTTAAGTTCTTCTGAAAATTCCTCTAAAACTTTTTCTACTAAATCACTAGAATATCCATCATTAGATTGAGTATTTACTAGAATAATTGTAGCATCAGTTTCCTCTACAATTCCATTATATGAACTACTAAATTTAATAAAATTAGGATTTGGAAAAATTTCAGACAAACCTGGCTCAAAAAATGGCAATTCATTATTATTTAATTTATCAATAAAATAAGAACTTTTATCTATTCCTATGATTTTATTTCCAGATTCAGCCAAACATGAAGCTAGAGGCAGTCCTAATTTACCTAAACCAATAAAAGATATTTTCATTTAAAATCCTTTCTCCAAAAAATTCTTCTGTTATCATGATGTAAATTTTCTTTTGATGTGTTTCTATGAAAATTCACAAAACCAGAACGATAAGGGGTTTGAAAGTTAATTTTATTCAAATCTATTTCTCGACCTTTTAAAAAATCAACAATAGCTTTTTCAACGAATGAAAACTGCGAATCATCGCAAAAAATATAACCATTAATAGAAACATCGTCATAGCATGTCTCCAGAGTACATGTATAAGGAGAGCTTAAATCTACATCTATTCTCAACAGAGATACACTATCAGGTTTATTTACTAAAAGAGTTTGCTCAACATTACCTTTAACAAAAATTACATTATCATCTAACAAATTATATTCCTTAAACATTTCTTTTACAGATTCTATACTTGAAGTAAAAGAACCTGATGGGAAACGCTTACATTCGTTTTCAGAAGAATATCCGTATTTTAAATCTGCTCCATCAGGCATTGATTCAAACATATCATAAACATACAGCTTTTTATCGCTTCCAAGCTCATTTAATATAGCTTTCATGAACAGGGCTGTATTGCCTCTAAATGCACCAACCTCCATGATATCCCCTTCAATTTTTTTATCATGGATTTCTAAAATAGCTTCATAAATAGAATTTATTGTTTGCCCATCTATAACCCCTAAAGAGCTTTTAGATATAGCAAGATCTTTATAAAAAATAAATGTTTTTTCCAAGTTGGTCATCATTTATATTACTTTAACAAGTTTATTTTTAAAATAAATATCATATTTTTCTTCTTCTAGAATTTTATAGTCGGTGTCTAAGCCGTAATTTTCTTTTATCCAAGAGCCATAATCCTTCAACTGATCAAAGTTACTTGCTTCATTAATAAATTTTACATAAAGAATAACTTTTTTATTTTTGGGATCAACTTCGACTCTCCATTTAGAAATTACATCTCCAAGGATATGGCTAATTGGAGAAACTATAGACCAGCCTATTGGTTTTTTAACCTCTGGGCCATCGTAAAAATCTACGCCTCTACCAATGATATCATATATTATATAATACTCTAAACCATCTTTGTTTTTGTATTTTTTAATCTTACCTCTATCTCCGCATTTATATCTAATTATGGGAGTTACCGTATTATTGAAGTCTGTAACAACAATATAACCTTCTTCACCTTCCTTAACTTTATTTCCATCATCATCTAAAATTTCCACAATACCTTGCTCCATTACTACCCTGCAATTACCTTCGCCATCTGGGGATCCTACGGTTGGGAGTTCTGCCAGTCCATATTGCTGATGAAAAGAATTGACAAACTTTTCTAACCTTTCTTTATGACCATTTGCCGACTCAGAACACCATTCAATATTTACTTTTGAAAGGATATCTAGATGACCCTTCGATATTAATTTTTCACATAATTGCCTAATTGCTCCACCTGGTCCATGTATAAATTTAGGTTTTATTTTTAAAAACTGATTAATCGTATCCTCATCAATCTTTCTGTAGTTCGAGGGAAATACATTTCTCCAGCGATCATACCATGCATATTCAGGCTCGCCAGCCATAAGTCTGAAAACCTTATCCGAAGGCTTCCTCCCCATCCTATTCCAACTTCTCGTAAAAATAGCATCTTTTCTATACCAAGTTTCTTTAGGTACCCATATGACCCTTGGTTCTCCTGTAGAGCCACTAGTTTCGTGTTGGTGATACTCTCTGCCTGCATTGGGCCTTTCTGGCAAATCTTTTTTTGTGGTTATTGGAAGTTTATAAAAATCATCCCAAGAATAAATTTTTAAATTATTTTTTAATTTATTTAATTGAAAAAGCGTTAATTCGTCTATTGATAGTTTATCAAGCTTATCAAAAATTCTTAAATATTTTATTTGCTTGAAAGTAAAAAAATCTATTATGTGGTATATTATATTTTTCATATCAAAGATAGTAATGTAGTTGCGACGGTTTCGGCATCATTTTTTTTAAGTTTATTGTGAATAGGCAGAAGCATGATTCTATCTGCAATATATTTTGAAAAAAGTGGATCTTGCCTCCTATAGCAATCTTGAGAAGCTATAGATGCCCAAGATTTAATCGTAATTCCCTGACTGTTCATTTTTTCAATAATAAAATCTCTATTCTCTACCAAAACTCCATATAAAAAATAATTGTGAGAAAAAACCTTGTTGTTGTATTTTTGTATTGGAATAACTCCTTTAAAGAAAGAGTCATAGATTTCTGCTATAAATTTTCTATGAGATACATATTCATCAAGTCTAGAAAGTTGAGACAAAGCTAATGCTGCATGCACATCAGACATTCTAAAATTTAAACCAAGTGTTTTATGTTTATACTCCCAAGATTTTTTATTAAAATCATAACCATGATTTGAATACGATTTTAATAGATCATAGCATTCTTTACTATTTGTGGTAATCATCCCGCCTTCTCCAGAAGAAATCAACTTACTCCTATGAAAAGAAAATGTATGCATCAAACACTGAGATCCAATATATTCCCCTTTGTATTTAGATCCAGCTGATTCGGCGGAGTCAGATATAACGGGCAAACCTAAACCATTTAATGAGTCGTAATCAATTGGAAGTCCCGCTACATCAACAGAAACTAATGCATCGACATCTTTAACTTTATTTATATCTAGATTCCAGTTATCTTTATCGACATCCAAAAATTTAATATTCTTAAAAATAAATTGGGGGGCATTTGCAGACGCTATAAAAGTAAAGCTAGGCACACCTATCGTAAGCTCTCCAAACATGTGTTTAAGAACCATGCAAGAAGCGACAATTGCATTTGTTCCATTGTCAACTGCTACGGCATATTTAGCTCCAACTTTTTTTGCGAAAGAATTTTCTAACAACTCTACATTTGGACCCTTAGCTCCAATATAAAAGTTTAAAGATTTAATTGCATAATTAATGTCTGATTCTGTAAAGTCAGGGCAATCCCATTCAATTTTATTTGACATATTTTTTGTAAAAATTATTTAATAATTCAACACCTACATAAAAGGCAACTCTAGCCTTATCCTCAACTCCATCATGACACAATTGAAAAGGAACTAGAGTTATAAAATGAATAGCTTCATTAAACTCAACAAATTTCATTATGTCTTTATTTTTAGCGGAACTGTATTTTTGGAAAATTTTATCAGGAAACTCCAGCTTCAACTCTTCTAAAAATTTATAATAATTATTTTCACTCAAAGAATAATTACTACCATCTATATTCCACATTCCATTAGCAACCATTTCGTATTTACCGTTAACAGAATGCCATAATTTACCAAAATCATAATATGGATCGCAGTAGTCATACCCCCTTGGATCTATACATACAAAAGTGTCGTTCTCCCTATCTATTAAAATATTACTGAAGTGAAGGTCTGAATGAGACCATCTGCCAACAAATTCTGGAACTAAATCACTTTCGATTTTTTGCAGCTCATTAATTATAAAATCAGGATGAATGTAATTTTTATTATTAATTATAATCTCGTCTTGCTTAAAAAAATCTTTAAAAACTTTACTTTTAGAAATCAACTCATCTTTCCTTGTCCAATATCTATCCCAATGCATTTCGGACATATAATTTTCGGGCATATCTACAGTTTCGTATTCATGAAGCTCTATTGAAAATTTTGTAATCTTATCCATCCAGTAAACAACATCTTTAATAGATAATTGATTAGCAAAAATCAAACTACGAAATGAAGGCAATTGATAGTGTTGCATTTCATAATAAGACGTTCCTTCATTTACTCCATGACTTACAATTTCTGGAAAATGTTTTTTGAAATGAGTGGGTATTTTTTTTATAAAGTTAATCTCATCAATCAATTTTTCCATTCTTTCATTGGAAGCTTCTTTCCTAACTCTATTCACTAAAATTAATTTAGTATTGACCCCGCTTCCGCTTTCAGAAAAATTACTTTTTTCAAAAAAATCTTTATCACTCATGCCTCTATCATCAATAAAAAAATCGGCACTATATTTAACGCCAGTTCTTAGTGTGTGAAATTTTAATCCCCAACCTTTTAATTGATCAACTGTAAAATACCACCAATTTCTCCCACTGTGGGAGCCTCTCGCTGTTTCGATAATTATTGTATGACCATCTTCATATAATTTATTAACATGATTTATTCTAGTGTGAATCGGTTTTGCGTTTTCGTAAAATGTTCCACTAGTCCTACAAAGAGTGTTATCTAAATCAAATACATAAGTTTTACTCATTTCAAGAAGAATGCCATTGACCAGCTTTTTTCATATTAAAAAATTTCACATTACCTATAGCTGCGGCGACTGTAGATAAGCAAGATTGAGCTGGACACCTTACAATAAAATCGCATTTTGATAAAATAATAGTTTGAATCATTGCATCAATGACACTTTTATCATTTCCATGAATAAAAGCTCCACCCTTGGGATTTGATTCATCCATAATTTTATAATTTTCAGCATTGTAAAAATCATCAAACACAAACACTTCCTTATCTTTAAATTCATTTTGCATTGCTTCAGTAAAAGCTTTTGCAGTATCATCATTCCTGCACATTATATGAATTTTATCAAATATATCTAAATTGACTTCTTTGCGTATAGATTTAACTGTATCTTTATAATCTCTATATCTTCTAAAATCTGGATCTATTTCATTAATATCTCCACTTCTAAAATGAAAACCAACTATTTTTGATTGCTTATTAAAGTGTTTTGCTAAAAATTTTTGAGACTTAGATGCAACTTCAGTACTTAATTTTAACTTTTGATTAAAAATTTTCTTATATATAGGAGAATTAATATGGAATTCTGGAACTGAGAATTTTAATTGGGCTGGTATATTTGTTATATGTAGAAAA
>Ga0222719_10002562_pt1 | contig 16519 bp, 18 predicted proteins | sample C33_34DmetaG_FD_165039 | JGI IMG/M metagenome (GOLD analysis project Ga0222719, IMG submission 165039) | Estuarine water microbial communities from San Francisco Bay, California, United States - C33_34D | ecosystem: Environmental > Aquatic > Marine > Unclassified | place: USA: California... | reverse complement strand
TGCAACAATAACTAAATATGCATTTTCACAGGATTCCCCTAATAGTAATGATCCACTTTTTATTAATTTACGTATTAAATCTAATAATAAGGCTGTATATCAGGAAGTTGCTAAAACAATAAATACTATGTTAGCAAGTAAACTTTATACTGGAGAAGTTAATAATGAAACTAAACTTAAAGATATTATGCGTAAAATAATAATTGTTATTGATAAAACTGTGCGTCCAGATTATAAAGATCATTCAAAATGTAAAAGTGATTCTCCAGATTGTTTTGATTTAGCTAATTATACCCATTTAGAGAGTGGAAGTGAATACCTTAATAAATTTCATTATACCGATATACTAAATCAATGTAGTAAACCGGTATTGATGAAGGATGATAATATACATACAACAGCTAAGTTGATGAAGATGGCAGTACCAGATAAAATAACATCATTAGATAAACCATCTAATCCAGCAATGAAAGAGTTTATAATAAAACATGGGTGTCAAAATATTTTTTATCAGTATCAAACAGTAGATGCAAACATGCGTAAAACTGAGGACTTATTTAATATGTTAAAGGGAGGTATTGTTACATTATCTTCAGTAATTACTTATTATGCAAAACCAAACACTAAATAATCTAAATAATCTAAATATTGTATAATTATTTCTAATGTTTAGTATATTAGAAATAAATATGGTAGGTAAAAAAAATACAAGGAAATATAAAAAAAAGTTTAATACACCTTTGTGTGATAATGATATGACGTTTGCTGATTGTGAAATAGCGATATTAAGACAGGCAGTCGATGAAACAGAGGAATTGCAAGGTCAAAAAAAAGTTAACAGTAAAGAAATACAAGATATGTTACAAATTGTAGAAGACTTTATAAAAAGAAAGAAATTAGTATGTTATGGTGGAACTGCGATTAATAATATTTTACCCAAATATGCACAATTTTATAAACGAGATATAGAAATTCCTGATTATGATTTTTTTTCAGCAAATGCTTTAGACGATGCAAAGGAATTAGCAGATATATATTATAAAGCAGGATATACTGATGTAGAAGCAAAATCAGGTGTACATTATGGCACATTTAAAGTATTTGTTAATTTCATACCGATAGCTGATATCACTTATTTACATAAGCAGATATATGACGCTGTTTCGTCAAATGCAATACAAATTGCTGGCATAAAATATGCTCCAGCAGATTATCTGCGAATGGCTATGTATTTAGAATTATCTAGACCAGCAGGTGATGTATCACGATGGGAAAAAGTTGCAAAACGTTTAGCTATATTAAATAAATATTATCCAATGAAATTAGATAAAGATTGTTCTACCATAGATTTTTCAAAAAAAATAAAGATGGATACAGACGATAATGAACGAATACATTTATTATTACGAGATTGCTTTATTGATAATGATGCAGTATTTTTTGGTGGATACTCTACACATTTATATTCGAAATATATGTCAGAACAAAAACAAAATAATCTTAAAAAAATACCGGATTTCGATATTATATCTGAAGATCCGGATAAATGTGCATTAATTGTTAAAGAACGACTTCAATTAGAAAACGTTAAACATATTAAAATTATTAAGCATGATGCTATAGGTGAAATTATTCCTAGACATGTAGAAATAAAAATAGGTACGAATAGTATGGCATTTATATACCAACCAATTGCATGTCATAGTTATAATGAAATAACAATAGATCATAAAACAGTTAAAGTTGCAACCATAGATACAATATTAGCATTTTATCTTAGTTTTTTATATGCAAAAATGCCATATTATGACAAAGATAGATTGTTATGTATAGCGATATTTTTATTTCAGGTTGAACAGCAACACCGTCTTACTCAAACCGGTATATTAAAACGTTTTTCTATAAATTGTTATGGAAAACAGACAACATTGGAAGACATTCGATCAATAAAGTCTGATAAATATAAAGAATTAAAAAATGAAAAACAATCAAAAGAGTATTATATGTGGTTTTTAAAGTATGCTCCAAATGATAATGTTAATAACTTATCACCTACTAACATATCATCTAATAATAAAACTCAAAAAAATAAACAGAAAAAGAAAAAATCAACAAAAATATCCAATCCTTTGGTTAACTTATTGAAGAATATTAAAAAATAAAAACAAAATTTGTTATATTTCACTAATAAATGTTGTAAACTTATATGTTAATAAATATATTAGTCCAAATAATGTACTCTTAAATATTAATCCACTTGTATTAAAATTGCCATCTTCATTATACAATGATAAAAATGAAAAGCGTTTAAATATGATAGTATTCACTATAGGTAATTGAAATACAAAAAATAAAACAGCAATAAAAATAGGTGTTTGTACATCAGTAAATATTATATCCCAATATGATAAATTTTGTTGTTTTTTCTCATATTCCCGTAAATTTCGCTCAGTCATATCTTCCTGTTCTCTTACATAATCTCTTTTTGATTCTGGTTGTGGTATATAATTCGGTTGAACATGGTTATCATTAGAATATTGAGTAGTATTCTGTGGTATATCTCGTGAAGGTAATCGTTGCTGTTGTAAATTTTGCAAAGATTCCATACCATTATTTATTTGCATTTGTATATTTTCACTAGATTGTTGCGGCATATTATTACCCATATTCATTGATTGAGCTGGATTATCCATGATTGGATTTTGCCCAGAAATACCGTATGGATTTGGATGCGTATTGATTGGTGTATAATTAGTTGGTGTGTCAGGGTCCATTTTAGATGCCTTTGAAACGTTTATTGCGGCAGGTGGTGGTATATTACTAGCATATTGATTCGATCCTTGCATTCCTATACCATCAGTTGGTAAATCTGAAATTTTTGTAATATTTTCCATAAAACTATACAATATCCATTATACGATATATTGTATAGTTTAACGAGTTTGTCTAAATAATCATCAAATTATGTATCGTTATCAGTGTCTTTCGACTTTAAATCTACCTGTCTCTTAGTTGAATCACATTTGTCTGTATTTGATGAATATTTATAACATTTATTGCCATGTTTATATATTTTCCCTTCTAGATCACTAATTATTGGACCATTAAAACTTAAGCAATTTTTTTCAGTACATACTTTGCGGAATAATGTTGCCAATCCTAGACCTAATATGATTGATAAAAACATACGACCTAAATCAGTATATAAAAGACGTTTGAAATTCATGCTCTATATTATACAGTTGGATAATATAGAATGGCTAAAAGTTTATTGTTGTGCCGGTATTTTCGATATTTCATTAGGATCACTAGGGCATTCAACTTCTTCCTGTGTAAATGAAAAACATGTTCCGGTTTTATCCTTGTATTGTAATATACTTACATTTTCGGGAGTTGGGTATACATATATTGTTCTCATATCTGGCATAAACATATAAACTGCGAACAACCCTATTACTAAACTTAAGAAAAAGGCACGTGCGTCGATAAATTTAAATACACTCATTTATACATTATTAATAGATAATACTACATCCAATGTATTTACTTTTTTGTCTTCTTCTTTTTCTTCTTCTTATTTTTCAAGGCATCTGCTGCACGTTGTTCCTTTTCTCTGTCCTCTTCTTCCAATAATTTTTCAATATCTGGGTGTATAAATGATTTTGGTTGACTTTCTTCACCCTCAACTTTATATACTAAATGATTGGGGTCATTAGTTTCAGTTACTGAGTATTTCATTTTCATTTCATTTTGTTCTCTAATTCTTTGTTTTGCATTTTCAAATTCTGCTTTTTTTGCCAATAATTCTTTTTCACGTCGAATAGCTGCTCGTTGTAACATTTTCTGTTTTTGTTCTTCACGTTTTGTCATTCGGTCTAGTTTATTTTTGTCAAATTTCATATTCTTTCCCATACCACCCATGCTTTTTGCCATATTTTTAAACATTTCTTGAAAATCGGTTCCACCTGATCCTCCCATGTTTTTCATTTTGCTCATCATATCACCGGCTTCGGCCATTAATTCTTCTTTATTAATAGAACCGTCTTTCATTTTACTATCTAATTTTGCACCTACGGTTTTCATCAAATTTGATATTTTACCTGGGTTTTTCATCAAATTCTTTAAGATATCTTGAGGGTTTGCTGTAGTATCTACATCATCTCCTAACACATCCTTGAAATCATCTGCAATATCTTCTGCCATTTCTTTTGCTAGTTCTCCAATTTTACCATCAAATAATGATTTCAAATTTTTTTGTAAATTTTCTATGTCTGGCATCATACCTTCCATATTTGGCATATTTTTAAACATATTTTTAAATCCATCCATATTTGGCATTTCACTTCCTTCTTCGGGTTCATTAGTTGTACCATCGGTATCATTAGATTTATTATCAGTATTTTGAGTTTGTTCCATATTTGCAAATAAACTAGTAATACTTGACATTGCGTCCTTTAATTTTTCGTGTAAATCATCCTGATCTATTCCTTCAAACATACTTGCTGTATCACCAAAGTTTGATTTATCATCCATTGTACCCACTACTGTAAATAGCGTCAATTGTAAATATTTCCATATTATTTTTTTACTTGATTCACTTAAACCTTCACTATTAAAAATCAAACGAAAACTCATATTTGGAAAGAAATATACATCTTCATCACTTCCTTCCTTAAAGATATCTTCATTTTGATTCAAAATATCAAAAAAACGAGCAGGATATACTTTACTACAAAATTTGAATAAAATTTCTAATTGATCATCTGTTGTATCCTCATTTCCATATTTATCCCACATATGCGAGTATTCTGGAAATGTTCCAGACAAATCTCTGGTAAAATCTGCAATTAATGTGCGAAAATTTTTAGGTATAGGTGTAGTATTCGTAGCCATTTTATAATATATCGTTACATGTTATTTATATACTTTTTTAACTATACAACTTTTTGTATAATTATAATATAACAAAAATGACATTAAAAACTAGACGTAAAAATAAACATAAACAAAAAACAATATGCTTTACTGGATATGGGTCAAATATACGAGGAAACCATACGACTAAACAGTTTAGAAAAACTATGAGAAAACATCATATTTATAATTGTTTAGATGATTTATGTAAGGAAACAAATGACAAACCTATATGTGCATTATCACGAAAATGTAATCGACGAAATAAACGCAAACTTACTTTTTCCGCACATAAATGGAAAAAATGGGCTAAAGCGCACTATGGCAAATGTAAATAAAAAATTGATTAATAATATATTGTGCTCTTACATACAACACAATATATTATGTCGATACCTACACGAATTACTTTCTCTCACCTATCTAAGGTTATCAAAAATGCCGGGGTAAAAAACAATATACCATTAGGTAGATGGGGTGTAAGAAATGAAACGAATCGAGGATTAGTCGTTGATTATTCTAACGAAGACCACTGTGGTACTTGTGGTGACTATATCCAATCAAAACAGAAAAAACAAATAAAACGGTGTGAGTCTATCCTAGATGATAAATATAATCTATTTACAATAGAATATATTAGCATGTCATGTAATTTACCTAACTAAAATTATTAATCATAGTATTTACCTATTATTTATCTTTTTTAATCACTATCATTATCAAACGTTTGAATGGAACTTGTTGTATTACGTACTCCAGGTGTACTATAACATGAGTATTCTGTATCAGTCTCACCTACTACTGACATATCTAAATCTAAGTTTAATGGCGTATTTATATTATCAAAATTAAATATATTATCATGGTGTCTAGATAATCGTCTTAATTCAGGTCTAGGAGGAGTTTCTATATCAATAACTGTATAGTTAGTTGAGATGTAATGATTACCAGGAGTATGAGCTAATTGATTACCCTGTGAAGTATGTCTTCCATAAATATAAATGTCACCATACACATTTCCTACATTCCAATATGCTAGATATAAATCATTCATTAATTGTTTGATTATACCATCTTTTATTAGTTCGTTATCATTTGCAAATGTACGTAATACTCTAAACAAAGACTGAATATCACTTTTTAACTCTTCTATATTTTCCTTATTTATTTTTGTATGTATTGATTTATATAAGAGTTCCAATACACATTGACGAAATGCGAATTTTGATATTGTATGTTCAGTTACTATATCTCCATTAATATCTATTAAATCAGGCAATTTTTCTATTTTTTCTTCCAAATATAATGTTTTCATTTGATTATTATCTAATTTATTGAAGATAGTACCAGTCAATGATATATTTAATGACTCTACTGTTGATGTTTTTATATGATAATATTTTTTTACATCCCCTATTATAGTATTTTCATATAGAGATTCATTCCATTCGTTTGTATTCCAATCGTATATTGCTCCATTTTCTATATTTATATTAACATTATTTACAGCTGGATATAATACTTTATGTAGTGATTCTCCGTATATAATTGACGCATTTTCTACTCTATCAATAAAATGATATTCGCTATTTGAATTACTGCTTAATTCACATAATAATTTGGCGTTATGATCTGTACCAAATCCAATATTTATTGACAAATAATTATTTGACACATGGTTTAATAATTCAGTTGATGTTGATGCCCCGCTATTTGGTTCTCCATCTGTCATAAATATATGGACACATGAATGATTTGGATTCATATTAGAATGTTTATGAATACTAGATGTTGCAGACTTTAATGCGTTTTCTATATTTGTAGTACCATCAGCTTCTATTGTATTTATTTTTGATGTTATATCTTTCACATTCTCGGTTGTCACTTTAATTGGAGGTATTAATTCATCTACTGTTTCATTGAAACTATTTATTTGCACATATACGTCGGTTAGTTGTGTTGATAAATATTTTATTATACTTTTTAATGTTTGAATTACATATTGCATTTTTGTTGTATTGCTCGTCACATAATCACTCATTGAACCTGTGGAATCAACTGTAAATAATATAAAAATAGGTGATAATGTAACCGGTACTTCATTTACATCTACTACTAATACTCCAAATTTATAATTACTATCACATACAGGATCTATCGGTAAATTATTATCACTCAACATATAATATGCATTTTTAATAGACATCGTATATTATATAAATTATACATATGTTTATATAATTTACTACATTATGTAAAAAATTGATAATATTTATACTCCGTTAAGTATTTTAACTTAGCATTCTGCTTTATCAACGTATTAAAACATGTCATTATCCATTTATATCCCACGTATGTTAGGAACTGTTAATCGTATTACTGTTCATAATGCCTTCAACAATATGGGAATTGGTCGTGTTACTGATCTTGATATGATTTATAAAATTAACGAAAACCAAAACGCATATTACTTTGCATTCATTACAATTAGTTTATATGATACTCCTCAGTCTTCTTCTTTATTAAAAAAACTTAATGATCAAAAAAAAACTCAGCTAGTATATGACGAAGAAGCTGGGCAATATTGGGAAATTAAAAAATATATTCCAAGAAACGAGAGAAATAAAGAAAACACGTCAACTCATGTTAATAATTCTATAATAGCGGATAACTGGACTCCATTTTCATCTAATAATATATGGAGTCCATATTCAACTGATATTTGGAATACAGATTATCTATTTGATTTTACTGAAACAAAAAATAAAACATGTGTTACCGCATTCACCGCTGAAGATAAGCTTAATTTAGTGAAAGAATATGAAATATTAGAAAAAGAAATTCACCAACATTTCTTAGCATCTATTTAGTTAGGATATTAAAAAAAAACCCTTAGATTAAATATGTATATTTGTTTTTTATTTATAAATTTTATATACAGATATATTAATCAAGACTATGTCGAATGTTTATATATTTCAAAACGAAAAGTTGAAAAATAGTTTTAAAAATATAATATCCATGAAGCGTGAAATTGGAATTACAAAGAATCGTGTATCTAATAAATTGGGTGAATTAAAAAAATTACATACTGAAATGATTAAAGATAATAATAAACAAATTTTTCTATTTTGTTTAGATTCATTTTATTATCAATATAAAATATTTGCAATGGAATTTGAACATGTTAAAAAATTACGATCGATATTAAATAACCGCATGTATTGTGATTATTATAAATTGCATAATATTATAGTAAAATTTTGCAAAGATCATTTTAATGATGATGATATTGACATACAAACATTTCCGGTATATAAAGATTTAGAACCATTTCAAGAATATCGAATTGAAGATATTGAATTATTACATGCTAGTATTTTAAAGTTAATTAATAATCTTTATCTAGAAGCACAAAAAAAAGAGGATGCTATTATACATTATAATGATAATCATAAGGTTGGGTTCTCTATATCTAACTTTTTAAACACATTAACTCATGATAATCGAATGTTGCAAGAACAAATTTCACTATATATTAATTATATTTCCTTCTTTCATATATCTCAACAAAAACAGCTAAAAAAATTACATAATCGTATTAATGAATTCTTTAATGAAGTTGATGAAAATATCAATATGAATTATACATTTTCGATTGATGATATTCAGGATGAACAAACCTTAGAAATGTTAGCTGATCCTATTGAAATCGAAGAAGATACTATTAATGATATTATTACAGGAGAAAGTACTCTAAAAATTGCAGACTCCGTTAAGGATGCTAACATTGATAGTGTTCAACATAATTCTACCCCGGTTACTGATAGCAGTAATGATACTGATGATATTAATATTATAGAAACAGATATTTCAAAAATACCTGCATTTACATCTATCGGGAATATTGATCCACCTAAGTAATTTATCTTCTATTTTTTTATAACCATATTATAATACATATAATATGGACCCTAATGTTGATACTATACCTCCTTCTTCGCCTACTACTACTACTGACGATACTATATTTAGTGGTGATGATTCAAATAATGATAAAATGAATGATAAAACTAATGATAAAACTAATGATAAAACTAATGATAAAACATTAGTAAATAAAAAACGTGTGGTATGGTCACCTGAAAATGAAGTAATTATGGTTGAATGGTGTGATGTTGCACAATGTTATAAATGGCTTAATACCCGCTCTCATGCTAAGTATTCATATCTACATGCATGGTTTACTATACCTGCTATTATTTTTTCGACTATTAGTGGTACTGCATCTTTTGCACAAGATAGTTTTCCTGAAAATATACGCGCATACGCACCCGCTGTAATTGGAAGTATTAATATTATAATTGGTATATTAACTACCATTCAACAATATCTTAAAATTTCTGAATTAAATGAAGCACATAGAGTATCATCTATTGCCTGGGATAAATTTGCTAGAAATATTCGCATAGAATTATCAAAAAATCCAGATGAAAGAAATGACGCTGGAACATTTATTAAACAATGTCGTAATGAATTTGATAGATTAATGGAAACTAGTCCAGATATTACCGAGCAGGTTATTCACGAATTTAAAAAGAAATTTGCTGGAGCAGATGGTAGTCTTAAACGTAAACAATACGAGGCTCTTAAAAAACCGGATATATGTGATACAATTGTTAGTGCTAATGAAACTCGTCATAAATGGTATTTAGAACTAGATAATGACGTTAATGATATGAACGATGATATTACAGATGCTGCGATACGTGCAAAAAATCAGGTGATTAACGATCAAAAACGGCAATTAGCTGAAAGGGAAAATGAATTACTTAATAAACAGGCAGAAGAGGAAAATACTGCACGTATTCGTATTGAAACTATGAAACAAAATAAGGCTAAATTAGACGAAAGAGATAATTATATTAATAGTCAGGTTAATAAAATAAATATATATGTTAACAATTTTAATAATATTTATGAACGTAAACCATTACGTGAAGAAATTATGGATAATATGAAGAATGATGTTGATAGTGATATTTTAGATATATTTTTTGCTACCTATTCTTCTGTATAATTTTTAATCTAATCATAATATTCTAAAAATATTATGATGTGTATTTATATTTCAATAAATGTATCTTCAAAATATGTTCCATATAGTTGATATTCCCCATCATTTACTTTAACCACGGTGTTCTCAATTAATTCGGTTTCCTCTTCTGCATCTATTTTGGATTCATCATCCTCACTTTCTGTCTCACTTTCATCCTCACTTTCTGTCTCACTTTCATCCTTACTTTCATCCTCACTTTCATCCTTACTTTCATCCTCACTTTCATCCTTACTTTCATCCTTACTTTCATCCTCACTTTCATCCTTACTTTCATCCTCACTTTCATCCTTACTTTCATCCTCACTTTCATCCTTACTTTCATCCTCACTTTCATCCTTACTTTCATCCTCACTTTCATCCTTACTTTCATCCTTACTTTCATCCTCACTTTCATCCTTACTTTCATCCTCACTTTCATCCTCACTTTCATCCTCACTTTCATCCTTACTTTCATCCTTACTTTCATCCTTACTTTCATCCTTACTTTCATCCTCACCTGCCTCCTCATTTGCCTCCTCATTTGCCTCCTCATTTACCTCCTCATTTACCTCCTCATTTACCTCCTCATTTACCTCCTCATTATCTTCGTTATAAAAAATAGCAAACCTTTTAATGTTATCATAATTACCAGATAACGCTATCTTTGAGAACATATATATTTCACCATAAACAGAATGATCAATACGAGTATTTATAATAGATACATTATTATCATTTTCATAATATTCGTTATTATAAGTTATTTCATCATTTCTATTACATATATATGCTATTTTTGGTAGAGGTGTTGGTTCTCCATTCGTATAATATACTTCAGTTGTAAAATGATTTTCTTCAAACATATTTAATATAATTGGGTCAATATCAATGTTGTTTATTTTACGATTATTAATTTCATCAACTATAGCTAATATAAAATCATTATTCTTAACATTGTTCATGATATCAATTTGAGAACAATCAAAAAATATAAATACATCGTTATTATCTGATTCCAAAAACCCCCTATATATTGAATTAATATCTAGTTCAGTATCATCGATATCCACTGTGTCCATTAAAAAAGACCTACACTGTTTCATGAATTCATTATCAATGGTACGATTATCATAATTTGTAATAATACTATTGTCGTCATCGGCATCTTCATCATCATCAGCATTATCAGTCATAGTAGACGCAGTAATATTATCATTGTTTGCATCGCGAAGTGGAGTCATATCTAAATCAATAGTAGGGAATTTAAACAATGAATCATTATTGCTAAACATAATTTGTAAAAATGGCGTATCTAATTTTTGATTAATAGAGAACATACACAAATGTAATTTATATGCTTCACTCAAATCTCTAGAAAATGATGTCATATTTTCAGTAAGAATATTATTATATAGATAGTTGAAAGAATTCGTATCATTAGTTTCGGCAACATTTTCTATTTTGTCGTACATAGACGGTTTGTTTGGTAAAAACGGATCACTATCATATGTAGCATTACCGTTAGACAAATTGTCACTACTAGCAGTCATAGAGGATTTCATAAAATGCTGTTCGATATATTGACGTTGTTGTTTTTTATTAAGATGCATACCTGTATATACAATTATCTCTAAAAAATGCTACGTAATATGTCGCAACATATAATTAACAAAAGAAACTAGTATAAAGATATTACAATGATATAATGTAACAAACAGAAGTACTGTTATCGCATCTATTACCCGCTAAATATGGATACCCATGAAAATCTAACACAAGAACCTGAATCAAACATATATGAAGTAAATATGTATGATGATAGATCATTTAATAATAATAATACAGTAACAACTGTTGATAGCACCGTATATTCAAGCCCTCAAGCAAAGCGTCGAGCACTAGCTGAATATATGAAGCAAGATCCTGGATACAGATGTATAGGAAAAAAGAAGGATAAGCTTGAATATTTTAGTACATCAACTAGTACCGGAACTCCTATTCGAGGAGCAACTACTGGTATTCGTGAGTACCATCATCGTGTGGGAAATCCTGTATCAGAATCCCAATTCTTCAAAGTACGTTATGTAGGTAATGGAATTCTAGCAGAGAATGGGCCGGATACATTATTTTATGATAATCCTGAACATTTTGAAAGACATATGAGCTGTAATGTAAAAACTAGTGTAAAGAAAATGTGGAAAAAAAAATATCAATGGGCAACTAGTCCCGAGTCAACCGTATAAACACGTTTTAGGAAAAAAATATAGTTATAATATAACTAATAATGACTGAATATATTCCACCAATTCAATATGGACTAATATCGATTGTTTCCTTAGTTATAGCATTTTCTCATTTTTCATACGAGAAAGATATAAATATTGAAACTGAAAACGAAACATCATCACCAAATACCGATCCTATAGTAACAGATACCATTCAAGATGATTTACCAAAAGAAAATGATGAATTGCCAACAAAAGTTGACGATTCTGGTAATGATAATATTGTTAATACAGTTACATCTTCAGTAACTAACGTTACTGACACAATAAAGGATAAATTAATTAATCCGTTTGTTACTTCTAAACCAGAAGATAATAATAAGGTGAATGAATCATTGCCAATAGCTATAGCTAGACCAGTGCAATCTGGAGGAAAAAAACGAAGGAAATCTATGCGAAAAAAAAATAAAAAACATAATAAAATAAATCGTACAAAAAATAGTAAAATAAAAAATTATAAATAATATACTTAAAATTTATTAGTTATATTAAGTATATTATGAGAATAAAGAGATAATTGTAGATAAAATCTTCAAAGGTGTATACCTTTATTTTGTTAGAACTCTTAGATAATTAACCATTTGGTCTTTTGTAATATAAGATATATCATAATTAACGATATATCCTTGCAATAAATTAATTATTGAAATATTATCAACCTTATTATTATTAAATCTTGAAATGCAATTCAACAAAGATGCATACCCCAATAATTGTAAAATTTCATAAACCGATTTTTCACCAGAAGTACATTTGATATCATACAAATAATTGTTTATTACTAAATCACAATCAGCGGGAATATTTTTATTGTCTAATAATTCAATTTGATGACCTAATGCTGGATTTAATAAAACATTTGGATTTTCCTTTAATAAATTTAAACATAATTGGCGTAAAGGCAAATAAAATATTTCTTCTATGTTGGTTGTATGTTTGATTAAATTCAATATTTCATTCACATTGGATTGGTTAGGACATCCCCCAAATTCTATAGAGTGGGACAACGAACTTATAAATATTTCTTCCATAATATCAACCGAAGAATACATTTCTGTATTTGTGATTTTTTCGTAACAAAGATTTACACATTTATCGAACTTACATTCGGGTATGCAGTCGGGCATACTATTATAAAATACAGTTTGTTCGAACTTACGAATACAACCATGCGAACAAATATGCGAATCCGTTCCATATTCTACTCTTTGAATATACTTATTTACTATATATTGTTCCTTATCTTCTTCGGTATCTAAATTATGAATAATATCATTGTCCTTATCTATTAGACGTGATGCTCTGCGATCATGAAATGGGTTTTGTGTTATTTCACAAATTATTCTTCTTACAAGATAATCTAGGAATGTTCCTGTTAATGAACTGCTGACCGAATGTAAGATTTTAATGAATTGAATACATTCGTCATTCAATATTGTTTTTGTTATTTTATTTAATTGTAAGACGTCCATATTATTAAAACATTCTTTCATAATGTAGTAATAACATGGTTTATTTGAAATAATTTTGATTCGTGTCGTTAGATTACCTCCCATTTTTTTACTACTATAATAATTTTTGTATAACCATTCATATAAATATGACTTAATATTCTCATTTTTTTCGTTATTTGAAGCACCAATTATAGATCTAAATGGTGCATTTAACAATGCACCTAATGTTTTATATTTTTTGCTGGTAATCACAGTAAGACTATCCATGTTTTACTTATTATACTATACAATTAATTTTAAAGGGTGTAATTCAATTTTATGTTGTAATCAATGTAATATTAATTGATTTATTTCTTCTCTGGGAACTTCTCTTCTAGTTCTTTTAATATCATTCCGTTTCAATGTATGACATTTGTTTGGACACACTTTACATACACGAAGGTCAACTACAGTATATTTATCATTCTCTCCAAAACAATTACAATACTGACAACATATCAATACATTATCTCCATTATGTGGTAATTTATTATCAATTCTATCGAGTGTAAATTGATACATACATTTGCTAATATGGGTAGTATCGCTCATAAGATAATGTATATGTCTCAATAATACATCCTCACCATCACCATCAGCATCAGTAATGTCATTTGGTTTTTCACATGATGTTACTGATACAACATCACCACATACATAACATTTTTCTTCTTGTTTATACAATAGTTTTTTAACATCGGCTATGGTTACATATTTATCTGTAATCGAAAATACCGAATTATTTTTAACTTTACGAGTATCTTGTTCCTTGTAGCTCTTTATTTTTTTTGAAATTAGAACATCTATGTCGGTTAATGAATTTTTAATACGAACATATGAAGGCTGGATTGTATATATTAAAGGTACGATTTCATTACTAGTTTTGATTTTATCAACGCAGTCGTCTTTATCATCATCTGTGTGAAGGTCTAAAAATGTGTTTCCTATTTTTATAGGATTTCCTATCATTTGGTCTTCAAATGCTTCAAATGGGTCTTCTTCAAATGGGTTTGCTTTAAATGAGTTTGGACGATTTACAGGTTTGCCGCAAAATATATTATAGTAACCCGAACCAGTAATAGAATATTTTATATGTATTAGGTCATCTAATTTATTTTGTAAAAAGCATCTGTAGATTTCCTTTTGGGTAACGCCCATATAATATAACCCCTTATATAATCCCAAAAACAGTGTTAATACATTATCTCTATTGGATTTCATAAAAGAAGTCCAATTCGCATAACCAAATAAATCCATGATAATTGCTGGGTGCATTTCACCCTGTCCCTCAAAAAAATCATATAATTTATGGACTGATGTTGTCATATTCTCGTTATTATACAATTCAAATTCTTATATTGTTGTAATCAATTTTGTACATATGAAATTCAAAGAACCAACCAAAGGTAAAAGAATGAGAACATTGTTTAGAAAAGCAGGTTTTCAAACTTATTTGGTAGATGAGTTTAGAACGAGTTGTAGATGTTCTAAATGCGAAGTAGGTATTTGTAGCAAGACAATGGTAAGGGAAAACCCGAAACCATTTAGAGACGGGTGTATTTTAGTTCATGGACTGATTTGTTGTAAAAACGGATGCGGTTATTGGAACAGAGATACAAACGGAGCAACAAATATTTACAGAATTGCTTCAAATGCGATACATAATTTGTGATATTGAAGTTAAAATATATGAAATAAAAAAACAACAACATAATATTGGATTCTAGTAACAGTAGACAAATCAGGGGATAAAAAAATTGATAATGTATATTTTTTTATAGTAATATTATAAAAAATATATAATATGCTGTTCAATGCTGACAAAACAACTTATACTAATGTTATTGATACCATTTTTAATAAAGGTAAAAAATACAACAAAATTTATATGTCAGTTGGATCAAAATATAATCAAACGGACGTAATGTTTTACTCTAGAAACATGCCTTTAGCAAATATGACACCAACAAATGCATCATACCAAATGATACCAGAATTTTTGCGGCATTCATCAATGGATACGAATATATTAATTATTATGGTTGATATATTTAACAAAGGTGTAAACTTCGATTATAACAAAGAGTTATTATTATCAAAATCTACCAAAAATATGGATATTCTAATGATTAATATGGACTGTTGTGATGCAAAATTTGTAGATATGTGTACATTAATATTGTCTAATATTAAAATACAAAATATATCACCATCTAGTTTTATGATATGTAATTTTATTAAACATATGAATTCACCTAACGAGAATGAATATAATGCCGAGTTAACCGTGGTAAGGTCAATATTGACAGTTTTAAATAGTTATGATTTTAAATGGTATCTAGATTGTTTTTATCAATGGTATGGATATAAATACGATATTTTTAATTTTATATATAAACATTCTATTAGCAATTATGATTTATATTTCATTAAAACAGTTACCGAATTTAATGATGAAATACATAAATCATCTAGACCCTTTGCTAGAAATATCAAAAGTAGTAAGTTTAATAAAATGCTAGCAAATACATATGATTTAACTCTTTCTTATGATAACATTGAGTATGAAGCAATGTCATTACCAATTAGTGTAATATATGGAACAACTTAGCTTAGTTCATCTAAGCATCTTTTAAAAAAGATATTTAATTCGGCCTCATTTGTTCCAGATACAACATCATCTGGTATATAATGGGTATTACCACTATAATAACATAGTATAGTTGGTA
>Ga0222719_10002560_pt1 | contig 16528 bp, 27 predicted proteins | sample C33_34DmetaG_FD_165039 | JGI IMG/M metagenome (GOLD analysis project Ga0222719, IMG submission 165039) | Estuarine water microbial communities from San Francisco Bay, California, United States - C33_34D | ecosystem: Environmental > Aquatic > Marine > Unclassified | place: USA: California... | reverse complement strand
AGAAAGGCTCAACTCCTTGCTAGAAAGTACAAAGCGGCTGGAGGAGGCTATACGTCATGAAATCACCTCAGAAGAGCTTAGTGAAGTGGACAAAACAAAAGTGGAGAACTAGGAGTGGTAAACCTTCTATACAAGGACCACTTGCTACAGGTGAACGCTATATGCCAGCTAGCGCAGTAAATTCTTTAACAGCAGCCGAACACGCTGCAACAACAAAGAAAAAGCGTGAAGGTACAAAGAAAGGTAAACAGTTTGTAGCAAACACTAAAAAAGCTAAAAAGAAAATCACGAGGGCTAGAAAAGCATGAGTATGGAAACTTTTTTAAAATGGAAAATATTACCACGCTTTATGATGCTTATTAGTACTCTTATGTCTTGGAGATGCGCTGAGTGGTTTATGGCATTAGACGAGCCAACAGCTGCACAATCGGCTTTTGTGTCGGTAGTTATGGGCGTTATGACAGGTGTATTTGGTATCTGGATGGGTCACGAGAATAAAGAACTGAGGTAATTAATATGCCCAAGATAAATGACAATACAGAGGTTGCGCTTCCTCTCCGTAATATAATTAGTATGATAGCTGCAGCCAGTGTTGCAACTTGGGCATACTTCGGTATAATAGAAAGACTAAATCAAATAGAAACATCAGTAACAATGATGAAGTCTGATTTAGCACAAAATACAGATTTTAGAATAAAATGGCCTAGAGGTGAGATGGGAACGCTCCCTGCAGATAGCGAGCAGTTTATGCTAATAGAACACCTAGCAGGTGAACTTGAAAAGTTATCAGCTAAGATAGAATCAGGTGAAGCTCCTTATGACCAACAACAAAAACTAACATTAGAATTTTATGAAAAAAGAATTGGTAACCTTGAGAGCCAAATAGAAAAGCTTAAAGATTCATTGATGGAAGTAACCCATCAGGAGATTAGTAAATGATCGAGACGCTATTTGTCTTATTTTTATATCTCGGTGGACAACCTGCTGAGTGGACACCACACATGACATTATCAGAATGTCTTAGTGTAAAAAGAAAAATTGAACGAAATGTAGGACAACAGGCGGCAAGTAGATATTCTTGTGTAGAAAAGACAGTAGAGTTGAACGAGAATTATATTATAACAAAGTTTATTACGGAGGATGGTAATGAGTATAAAGAAGGGAAGTGAAACGTTTAGTGGCTACAACAAACCTAAACGTACTCCAGGCCATCCTACTAAGTCTCATGCAGTACTTGCACGTAGTGGTGGTAAAGAAAAACTAATTCGCTTTGGCTCTCAGGGTGTGAGTGGGAGTCCAAAGAAAAAAGGCGAGTCTGAATCTTATCGTAAGCGTCGGCAAGGATGGAAAGCACGCCACAAAGCAAACATTAATAAAGGTCCAATGAGTGCAGCTTATTGGGCTAATAAGGTGAAGTGGTAATGGCTTATAAACCTGGAACTGGACCTGGCTCTTCTACTTTTGGGAGCCGTAAAGATAAAATAGGAGAAGATGTTTTAAAAGCAGGTAAAACAGCTTTAGAAACATTTACACCATTAGGGGATGTAAAAACAGCACAGGAAGCTTATGCTGCCTATCAGAGAGGTGATATTGGTGAAGCAGCATTAAACTCTGCATTAATTGCGTTAGGATACACACCACTTGGTCCATTAGCTAGACCACTAGGTCGTCTAGGAAAAAGAGTTATTCGCGACAAGGATATGCTTTTACCAGCATTGACTGATAAAGACTATGCAGGTCTTGTTGCTAGAGAAACTATTATGGGTAAAGGACCGCTTGCAGGTAAATCTGTAGGTGCAAGAGTAGTCGATAAGGACTCTGATTATTATGATGGATTTAATCCTTTAGATCTTCTTATGATGCAAAATAAAAAAATAGATCCTGCAGAATATTCTTTATTTTTTAGAGGAGATCGAAATCCTTCTGTAGCACAAAAAATAGCAGAAGAAGGAAATATAATGAATACGACTTCGCTTGCTCCTGACTTACAAGTCTCTAGAAGAGGTTATACTAAAGATAGAGGTAAAAGCGGTGGATTGAGTGTTTTTCCTCTTAGACAAAAAGATTTAAATGAATATCTAGATGTACCTATCAGTAAACAGGAAGACTTACCTGTAAAAACGATTGATGAATATGCAAGAGGAAAACAACAATATACAATACCTACTGATAAGCTAGAAGAACTTATTATGAAAAGCGATTATGAACCCTTTTCAACTACAGGTATGGCCTCATTAACACAAGAAAATTCTGAAAAAGCACTAGAAATGCTAAATGATTATTATAAATCATTTGTAGGAACAAAATCAAATAACAGATACGAATAAAACCCAGGAGCGGTAAATGTCACGTTATATACAACGGCCTAAAGAAGGCAAAGAGGCTAAAAAGAAAGAACGAAAAGTTCCTCTTAGTCAGCCAGGAAAATATAATCAAAAGGCTATGGAGTCAGCTAAGCCTATCTACGGACAGGGGAAAATGTAATGGCACATAGTGGTTATAAAGAAGCAGTAACAGATGAACAATTAGTCTCTCTTATTGAGACAGGGATTTCCAACAGCGTAGGTGATTGGCTTAACAGTAGCGATCTAACCCATGAACGCTTAAAAGCAACCTATGAATTTGCTGGAGTACCTAATGCTCATCTAATCCCTCAAGGCGTTAGTACTATTGTAGATACAAGTACTACTGAAGTTGTAGAAGCGTACACCGCTGTATTATCAGATTTATTTCTGTCTAACAATAAACTAGCTCGGTTTGTACCGTATGATGACAGTCCAGGTGCTTTTAAAGCAGCTAAAGACGCATCAAGGCTGGTTAACTATTGTCTATTTAAAAAGAATAAAGGTTGGGAATTACTACAGACTTGGATGAAGTCTTCCCTTCTATGGAAAAACGCTATTATTCGCTGGGACTATGTCGAAGAGTTTGACTATGTTATTGAAGAATACGAGTCAATAGATGAGGCTAGGCTTGACGAGATCCTTGCGGATGAAAATTATGAAATCGTTAACGAGCTTACGCTCGATACGAGTAGTCAAACAATACAATATGTAGATGTACGTCTGCGTAAAAAGATTGATAAAAGCAGAATTAAGATTGAGTGTATTCCACCTGAGTCATTTAGAATTAGTAACGATGCTAAAGATATTGAAGATGCCTCATTTGTAGGTATTCAGAGTGAGATGACTAAGTCTGATCTGCGTAAGTACTATCCAGAGTGGGCTGATGATATCGACCCAGATACTTGGGCTGAGCTAGGTACAGACGGTAACTGGCTTGGTAATAGCCCTTACAGTGAAGAGATTGCTGCTCGAAAAGAAGTAGTAGGTCAAACCTATTGGCAAGGTATGGGTACAGATGGTATCTATCCACTAGAAGCTAATACAGAAGTAACTGTAACAGAATCCTGGATTAGAGTAGACCGTGATGGTGATGGTATTGCCGAGCTTAAGCATATTATTACTGCTGGTACTAATATTCTTTGGGAAGAAGACTGTGATATGATTCCACTAGCTTCTATTGTACCGATTGATATTCCACACGAGTTTTATGGTTTGTCTATGGCAGACTTCACTAGAAGTAGTACTCTAGCAAGTACAGCAATCCTTAGAGGTTTTGTAGAGAATACTTACTTAACTAACTATTCTCCAAAGCTAGCAGATCCAAACGTAGTTGATTTTAGTGCGCTTCAAAACATGAAGCCTAAACAAATCATTCCTACTAATGGTAATCCAACTGCGGCAGTGCAAGCGCTAGCCCCAGAGACTATCTCTACAGGAACAGTTCCGTTGCTTGAACACCTCCAGCTTATTAAGGAGCAAGCAACAGGTATGTCGAAAGCCGCACAAGGTCTTAACGACACGCTCTATGTTTCAGGTAACTCTGAACAGAAACTGAGTGCAGTTCAATCTGCTGCTCAAAAAAGAATCCAGCATATCGCGCGTAGATTTGCGGAGACTGGGTTCAAGCGGCTTATTGTTGGCATATATGAAACAATGAAGAATAAGATGAAAGGTAATCAATATTACAATCAAGATGGCATTTATGGCATGATTAATATTAGTGATCTTCCTTCTAAAATGGATGTTGAAATATTATTAGATATTGGTGAAAATTCTAATAGTAATCAAATTCAAAAATTAACTAAAATTGGTGCTGAGATTCTTCCTAGCCTTAATCAACAGGGTGCAGGTATGGTTATTAAACCAGAAGCCCCTGCAATACTAGCAACTAAGCTTATTGAAGCTATGAATATTGATAGTAATGATTTTCTTCAAGATTATACTAATGAAGAATTTAAACAGAAGGCACAGCAAGCATTGCAAGAACAAAGTAAAGCAATGCAAGCTAAACAACAAGTAGAACAACGTAGAGCAGAAGCTGATACTGCATTGGCAGAAGCAAACGTTGGGTATACTAATGCACAAGCTAAAAACACTATGGATGATAATGCAAGACAACTTGCAGTGTCTATTGATAGGCACTTCCAAGAGTGGGCAGACCTCACAGTTAAAGCAACTAAAGAGGGTGCTGAACTCCCTCCACATCCTGGTTTTGATCAGATTGTAAGTTTAGCTAGGCAAATAATTATGCCACAACCAACAGCACCACAACCACAACCTGCACCGCAGGAACAAGGAAATATGTAATGGAAAAATACCGTGAGTCAGCCGAGAAGAGGCTGGGTAATAAAAAATCATACGGTAAACATAAAATCCATCCAGAAGAATTAGCGCGAAGGGCTCATACAAAGGGCCACTTCGCAGCTAAAGAACGAGATGAATTTTTTGATGAAGCGTATGGTGAAGTACTTGTAGACTATTTTGTGGAATGGCTACAAACAGATCCGCATGAAACTAAGTCTAGGGAATTTCTTTATGCTGCTGCAATGGCATTAGGTAGTGTTAAAGAAAAGATGATGGGCTTTGAAATGTACGGAAAGAACATTCCACACCTTATGGAGGACAATAATGAGGAAAATTGATTACGATAAAATTCTAAGTAATATTGATACTATGATAAATACTTTAGAATATGATTCGATTAGAAGCGGTGGTAAAGTAAAAATGAATGCTGAAGACTTAATTAATCTTATTGAGTTAAGAAAGCATTACATCGCTAAACAGAATTCTAACAAGCAACCCGTAGCAGCTAAAACAGTTGCTAAGAAGAAGGAGGCTTAATTATGGATAATACCGAAGCAAACGTAGACTCTACCCCTATGGATGACTCTGCTGCATTAGGTAGTAGTCAGACTGAAGCGGCTTTGTTGGATAACATTCTCCAGAACACTGCGTTCTTAGATGGAGAGTCTTTACCCGATGAACAAATCCCACCAGTTGACACGGAAGAATCTGATGAAGAAGACCCAGAGTCATCAGAGGAAGACGATACTGAAGAAGTTGAAGAGGAAGTAGAAGACGAAGAAGAATATGAATCAGATGAGGATGATGCGTCTACCCAAGAAGTTGATTTATATACTACGGACGATCTTGACTTAGATGCACAGGTCTCTATTAAAATAGATGGAGAAGATGTGCAAGTATCTTTTGGTGATCTTATTAAAGGTTACTCTACTGAACAACATCTTTCAAAGAAGGGTCGTGAAATCGGTGAAGCAAGAAAGCAAGCAGAAGAAGAGTATCAAGCAAAATTCGGAGAAATTGAAGCAATTACTCAAGCATCTGCTGCAGTCCTTTATTCAGAAGAACAAGCATTGGCTAAAGAATATCACGATATCGAAGCTAAAATAGAAACAGCTCGACAAGAAGGTGATACTTATGAAGTTAATGAATTAAAAGATCAGCGAGAACAAGCTCAAAAAAGGTATTGGGATGCCCGTAATAGACGGGAAGGCATTGTTAATACAGTTAATGAGCGAATGCAACAGGAACAAAATAAAGCTTGGGAAAATCAACTTAATTATTTTAATGAGTCAATACCTGACCTTATTCCTGACTTCAACGAAGAAACCGCTATGGCTATTCGTGAATTTGCTATTAGTGAAGGCATTGCGCCTGAAATACTAGATACAATTGCTGATCCTATTATTGTTAAATTTGTGGATGACTTTAGACGGCTTAAACAAGGCGTAGCTAAAGGTCAAGCAAAACGCAAAACTGCTACAGTTAAAAAAGCACCTGTTAAAAAGGCTAAACCTGCTAATAAGAAAAAGCAGGAACGTGAACAGTCTATTCGACAGAAAGCACTTAGTGGTAATGCAACACAATCTGAACAAATGGACTTCCTACGTGGGCTTGCATCACGCTCTTTAAATCTTTAGTACCGTTAGGAGGTATTTTTAAAATGGCAACAACTCTTGGTGTTCGCGGCACTGGTGGTCCACAGGGTCCACAGCGTGCTAGCGACAAAGACGTCTCACAACGTGAGGATTTAGCTAACTTCATCACTATGATTACTCGTGATGAAACCCCATTCATGTCATCTATTGGTAGCACAAAAGCAACAGCTATCTACCACGAATGGCAGACAGACACACTAGAAGCTCCAGGCTCTTCACGCATTGCTGAAGGTCAGGACTATCTTGAACCAGCTTCAGGCGGTGCAACTGCAACTCCTGCTGTTGGCGCAAAGTTCGCTGAAAGTGGCCCAACCCGTACTCGTCTAGGTAACTACACTCAGATCAACGGTAAGACCATTGCTGTATCAGGCACACGTCGTGCTGTAGATCAGGCTGGTATTGCTGATGAGTATGCTTACCAGTTGAAAAAGCGTGGTACTGAACTTCGCCGTGACGTTGAGTTTGATCTAGTTCACTCAATGAACGTATCAGCTGCTGTTGGCGTACAGGGTAACACTGCTCGCTCAATGGGTGGTTATCAGGCATACATCAACTCAGCAGACACTGTTGACTACGTTGGTGAATTCCAGGCTCCTTCAGCTGCAACTACAGGTGCAGGAACAGATGCAGACGGTACTGCAGCTCCTCGTTCAAGCATTAATGGTTCTACTACTGCTCCTGATCGTGATCCACTAGCATTAGCTAACATTGATAGCGTTATGCAGAAGATCTACGAAGAAGGTGGTAAGGCTACTAAGATTATGCTTTCACCAAAACTTCGCAGAGACTTCTCTGACCTAATGGTTGGTGATTCAGGTGTACGCAGAAACATTGACGCAGACGGTAAACTACGTCAGTCAGTAGACGTATACATGTCAGACTTTGGTGACATCATGGTAGTTCCTAACTACATTATGGGTCTGTCAAACAACCATGCATTTACAGGTGACGACAACGTTGCTCACTCTGGTGCAGGTGTAACTGACTTGGCTAACTTCTCAGCCTTGATCTATGATCCAATGTGGTTCAACATGGCTACTCTGCGTCCTCTGTCAGAAGTAGACGTAGGTCAGAAAGGTGACTCAACTGTCGGTATGATGGTTGAAGAAGCTACTCTAGAAGTACGCAACCCAATTGGTTGTGGTGCTATCTACGGCCTAGAATAGGTTTAATAGAAGGGAGGCTCTTTATAGGGTCTCCCTTTTTATATAGGAGTGATTAATGGCACAAGGAATTAGCGGAGATCCTTTTATGGATGAAAGCGCACCATTACCTTTTCGAGAACTTTCAACAAAACAATTAGAAGAAAGATTAGCTAAAAAGCTTGCAAGAGATGCAGCATTTAGTCAAAATCCTGCTCTTGATGAATCTTATAATCCTTCACCAGTTACTAGATCGGGTCCATTATCTCCTGATACAACTCCAAAATATATGTATAGAGAACCTGAAATAACAACTAATATTGATGAGATTCCACCAACTTATCATCGTCTTAATGTTCGCACATCTCCTGAATTTAAAAATGTTTCAGGAAATGTTGGATTTGGTCCAGAAGGAAATATTTTTGCTTCTTCTCAAGAACAGCTAGAAGACTATCGTAGAATGTATGGTGGTCATGGTTCTGAAAATGCTAGAGCAGCACAACAACTTCGTGATATGGGTCGTGAAGGAATGGTAATGCGTAGAGCAAGACAACGAGTAGAAAATCAACGCAATCCAGCTTATGGTGGTTATGAAGATGAAAGACCAGCGTTTGATTTAGGAAAATTGTTTGGTAAATAAGGAGATAATAATGCCTATTAGAATAGTAGAAAAGAAAAAGAAGAAAATGCCATCTGGCCCAAAGCCACGTCCAGATTATGCAAACCCTAATCATCCTATGAATAGGGAACGTACAGGTCCTTCTAATGTTTTAAAAGAAGATCCAGTATATAAAAAGTCTGGTGGTAAGATTTATAATTGTAGATAATATTAGAAGGAGTACAGTAAATGCTAGTTATTCAACTTGCTAACGGGAATACTTACCCTGCAGAAACATGTGTGTGGCGCACAACATCAGCCACAGGTGGCGGCTATAAGCTAACTCATCTTACTGTTGGAACACCTACAGTAGCAGTAGGCTCAGCCCCTGCCACAGCACCAACAGGTGCAAAACTTGGTTATATTGGTAAAAGCGGAAGATTTGTAGCGTATACCGAACCAGCCTAATTAAGGAGAAGAGGACATGGCTAAAGAAAATGAATTTAAATTTTACAGTGGTACTGTAGGAAAAGATAAAAGTATTAATGCTGGTTTTGATTTAAACACAAATGAGTGGGAAGCTAAACAAGATATTACTGAGTATGTAGAACACGCTAAACTAGAGCGTGAAAAGCAAAATTATTATGGTATTCGTAAAGATGGGTATCGTAAGCTTGCAACTATTCCTGATATTGTTGCTCTTGATATTCTTCAAAAGCATCACCTTGATTTGCATGATCCTAACTTTATGAGTGATCCTAATAATATTAAAAAGCTTAAAACAATATTATCTTCCGAATACAGAGACCTACTAGTAAATACTTAATTAGGAGGTTAGTATGGCAAGAACATACGCTGATATGGTTACTCTTGTTCGTAACTGGTCTAACCGAGACGAGGAAGCGGTAAGTGATGATATCATTAAAGATGCCCTCCGTTATGCGGCTGATAAAGCCTATAAGACGTTAAGAATCCCACCCCTTGAAAGTGTAGCTGTTTATGATCGAGCTAGCTGTATTGCGGCTACAACAGCCAGTAATAATATTATGGCAAGTAAAACAGAAATACAATTACCTTATGACCTAGTGGAGTTTATTCAAATCCGTGAGCGTGATGCTAACGGACAAACAACACGGGTTTTTAATGAAAAGGTAGACATTAGAACATTTAATGATGCATTTTCAGGTAACTATGGTGGAACTTCTTTTTGGGCAAGAGAAAGAAATAAAGTATACCTATCACCAGGATTTAATGATGGTGGTTCTATAGGAACTCCTGAAGATATTGAGTTGTATTATTACAGACGACTCCCAGCACTTGACGCTACATACGCAGTCACAGTTCTTAACTATGATGCTGGTTTTCTTCAAACATCTAGTTCAGGTGTAACAGGTGCAGCACAATTATACTTTAATAGTAATACAAGTACAACAGCGTATGCAACAAGTGCAGCGGCTCAAGCTGCAGATACAGCTGGTACAGTTACTAGTACCTATTATATTGGTGATGAAGTACCTAATTGGCTAAGAGACGAAAATGAACGTGTACTTCTTTTTGGTGCATTAGCAGAAATATTTGCTTTCACACAAGAAGATGATCAAGCACAAAAATACCTTACTACCTTTTATGCAGAGATAGCAGAACTTAATGATGAAGATGCTAAACGTAATGCATCAGGTGGTAACTTACAAGTCAACTTTAACGGAAGAGGGTTAATCTAATGACAACAGCAAGACCTGGAAGCTTTACAGGAGCTACTGATGATGCCTCTTCTGGAGGTCTGTTCGGAGACTCCCTTGTAAGTGGTATTCCTGATATTGTAGCAACTGATGTTGTTGCAGCACAAACAGCGGCAACTAATGCGGCTACAAGTGAAACAAATGCGGCTACAAGTGCTACAGCTGCTGCCGCTAGTGCGGCCTCAGTAGGTGCAGATGCTACTGCTGCTGCTGCAAGTGCTGCTGCTGCAGCTACTTCAGAAACAAATGCGTCTACTTCAGAAACTAATGCATCAACTTCTGCTACAAATGCAGCAACTAGTGCTACAAATGCATCTACTTCAGAAACAAATGCAGCAACTAGCGAGACTAATGCAGCTGCTTCGGCAATCTCTGCTTCTACTAGTGCCTCAAACGCAAGTACTAGTGAAACAAATGCCTTGAGCCATAAAAACTCAGCACAAGCAGCTCAAACTGCTGCTGAAATAGCACAAACAAATGCTGAAACTGCTTATGATAATTTTGATGATCGTTATTTAGGTTCAAAAACAACAGATCCAACATTAGATAATGATGGTGATGCACTAACTGATGGTGCTTTATACTTTGATACAACAAATAATCAACTGAAAGTATATGACTTAGGTACAACTACTTGGTTTCGTACAATACCTACTGCAGCTGAACAAACAGCTATTAATACAGTATCAGCAAGAGACGCAGATATTGCAACAGTTGCTGCTAGCGACACAAACATTGGTACTGTTGCTACAAATATTACTAATGTAAATGCTGTTGGTGGAATTAGTACAGACGTAACCACTGTTGCAGGAATTAGTTCGGATGTAACTACTGTGGCTACTAATAATGCGAATGTAACTACTGTAGCAGGTGTTTCATCAGATATAACCACAGTCTCTGGTATTAGTGCTAATGTAACTACAGTTGCAGGAGTTAGTTCAGATGTAACTACTGTATCTGGTATTAGTACTGATGTAACTGCAGTATCTGGAATTGCTTCTGACGTTACTACAGTTGCTGGCGATAGTGCAGATATTCAACTTTTAGCAGACAATATAGCAACCATTTCAGCAAAGGAGAATGTGGGCGTTGCAGTGGCAATGGCTATCGCATTAGGATAAAAACATGGCTAATAGTTTTAAATTAAAAACATTTGATGGCAGTAGTACCTCTGCTGCTACAGATATGACAATATATACTTGTCCAGCATCTACTGAGACAACAATTATTGGCATGACAATTGCAAACATTTCATCATCACAGATTACTGTAGATGTAAAGATTGAGAGCGACACAGTAGACACAGAAACAAACAGTAATGTGTTTGTTATCAAGGATGCACCGATACCTGTAGGTGGTACGTTAGTGCCTGTAGGTGGTGAGCAAAAAATTGTATTGCAAGCAACTGATGTGTTAAAGGTTCAGTCGGATACAGCTAATAGTGCTGATACGGTATTGAGTATTTTGGAGATAACCTAATGGCATATATAGGAAACCCACCAGCAGAGCGTTATAGTTCTGTAAGTTATCAAGATTTAACAGGCGGTACTGGTACTAGCTTTACGCTAGACTATGCGGTTGGCAGTGCCAATGAGATAGAGGTGTTTGTAAATAATGTAAGGCAAGAGCCAAGTGTGGCTTACACTGTGGCTGGTACTGCATTGACCATGACAGGCAGTATAGTGGCTACAGATGATTTCTATGTGGTGTTTCAGGGTAAAGCACAGCAGACAGTAACACATCCAGCTACACACGCTTTAGAAGCTACTGATGGCACATTTACTGGCGACCTGACTGTAGACACAAACACGCTACACGTTGACAGCACGAATAATCGTGTTGGCATTGGCACAACTTCACCAACAACAAAACTTGCTATAATTAGTAATGGTGCAGGGGGTGATATACATGTTGCAAACGGTTCTGGTCAAAATTGTCTTTTAGAATTAGCTGGAAATAATAATAACCCTGCAACCACCAGTGCTTTGTATGGACAAGATTCAATTGGCAATGCGTATGCGTGGCAACGTGCAAACGCACCTTTTTTATTTGGGACTAACAACACAGAACGTATGCGTATTCTGCCATCAGGCGGCCTAACCTTCAACGGTGACACTGCCGCCGCAAATGCGCTGGACGATTATGAAGAAGGTACTTGGATACCTACTATAACATCTGGCGTAAGTTCAATTACTTATACTTATCAGTCAGGATACTACACAAAAATTGGTGATATAGTATATGCAGAATTTTATTTTGGATTTTCTGGAACTGGTGTTGGCACTCAATTTACAATAAGCGGTTTGCCTTTTGCTGTAGGTTCTGGCCTCATAAGGGGTGGCGGCACATCTTCATACCAAACTTTATCTGCATATACATTACAGTTTTATGGTTCATCTACTGCTAGTGCTTTTACTATTTATCAACAAGGGAGTACCGCTTTTGCGTATAGTGGCGCTATAACAAATTCGTACATTATTGGTACTTTCATATACAAAACATAACCTGATTGGATTATCAGGCAGTCAGTCCATAGCCAAAGGAGATAAAAATGGCACTAACAAAAGAAACAACCGAAGATAAGATTGAAGTAGTTGGCGATTACAAAGCTATCCAGATACGGACAGCTACAGTAATCAAAGATGACGGCACAGAGATTAGCCGTAGCTTCAGCCGTAGGGTAATTCACCCTTGCACTAAGTCAGGTGATGCTTGGTCAGATACAGACACATCATCTGAAAGCACAGAGGTACAGGCTATTGCTAGTGCTGTGTGGACAGACGCAGTTAAAACTGCATACAAAGCAATGGTTGATGCACAGAGCATCTAAAGGAGTAGCTAATGGCACTATCAAAATTAAAACCTAATAGCTTTGATGATATTATAGAAGGAAATCCTTCGCTTATTATTAACGGTGATATGGCTGTGGCACAGAGAGGAACTAGCTTCACCGCACCTTCAAGCGGTGTTTATACGTTAGACAGATGGAAAGTTCAACATTCACATAATGGTGCAGTTAATGTTTCTCAATCTACCACAGCACCACCAAACTTCAAAAATTCTTTGAAGCTAGATGTAACAACGGCAGATACTTCACTAGCAAGCAGTCAACATTATCTTCTTGGACACCGAATTGAAGGGCAGAATATAGTGCATTTAAACTATGGGAGTTCTGACGCTAAACAAGTAACAATATCTTTTTGGGTGCGTTCAAACAAAACAGGCACATATCATGTTGAATTACAAACATCTGGTAGTCAAGAATTAGCCAGACAATATACCATTGATACGGCTGATACTTGGGAATATAAAACACTAACTTGGATTGCAAACACAGACTTTACTATTCCAGAAGATAATACACTTGGTTTGCTTATTTATTGGTGGTTTGCGGCTGGTAGTGATTTTGATGGTTCGCCTATACCTACGACTTGGGCTAACAACACTAATAGAGTAGACGGTCAAACAAACTTTCTTGATAGCACCAGCAACGAGTTTTACCTTACAGGGTGTAAGATGGAAGTCGGCACTACAGCTACATCTTTCCAGCACGAAAGCTATGGAGATAATCTAGCTAAATGCCAGAGGTATTTTACTCAATGGACAGGCGATGCTAGTAGTGCCATTGCAACTGGAGTTGTTATTGGTAGCACAACTTCTTTTATAAGCTTACAGCTTCCAACAGCAATGCGGGCGGCACCTACTGTTTCGCAATCAAGCACCTATGTTTATGAACCACAAACCGCTACTGTTTCTTCGATAGGAACAATTTATCCTACCGAACAAGGAGTTGGTGTCAATCTTACCCATTCAAGTGGACTAACATCAGGTGCGGCATCAATGTGGTTATTAAACTCAGATGCTGGATATGTTAGAGCAGATGCGGAGTTATAATTATGGATGAAATTAATATTACATTCGCACAGTATTGTGCAGATAACATAAAGAATACAGGTAATGTTTCTATAAATGCGGTAATTGATGGTGAAGAATTATCCGTCCCCATAGACCCTGCCAACCGCCATTACGCAGAAATCTTGCGTCAGGTAGATGCTGGTACACTAACTATAGAGGAGGCCGAATAATGGCATATATAGGAAAGTCTCCTAGTGGTACAGGAGTAAGACAAAGGTATCACTTCACTGCTACTGGCGGTGAAACCAGCTTAGCTGGTACTGATGATAACGGCCTGACACTATCCTATACGGATGGTGCATATGTAGATGTGCTACTAAACGGCATTGAGTTGGTGGCAGGAACTGACTACAACACTAGCACTGCTAACACGATTGCAGGACTAGCGGCACTAGCGGCTAGCGATGTTGTGACTGTTACTGTGTATGACATCTTCACTGTGGCTGATACTGTGAGTGCTAAAGATGGTGGTACATTCTCAGGTAATGTTGTGTTCAATGGCAATACCACAGGGCTTGACCTGAACGGCACAGAGATGGTTCTGGACGCTGATGGCGATACCAGCATTACAGCCGACACTGATGACCAGATTGATTTTAAGACTGGTGGCAGTGATAGGGTTACTATTGATGCCAGTGGTAATGTTGGCATTGGCACTACATCGCCTGCCCAAAAGCTACATGTAAGCTCATCAACAGCGATTACTGGACTTTTGGAAAGTACAGGCTCATCAGCCTCACGCTTGTATTTTGATAACACAGGCATGACTACGGCTGGTGATACTCAGATATGGTCGCAGAATAATGACCTTGCGTTTAACACTTCTGGCGCAGAAGCTATGAGGATTAACAGCAGTGGTTATGTTACAAAACCTAAAAACCCTTGCTGGGCTTTAGCGTTAAACAGTAACTTTAATCCTGCGGCTTCTGGAACATACGAGTTGGATTTTGATAGAACAAATGTTGATAACACTTTTTTGCAAAATGTAACTGAAGCCAGTGGTCAGATAACTGTCCCTGTGGCTGGCAAATATGCCGTAAACTTTAATTTGCGTCTGGATGGAGTAGGTGCAGGCTATGTAATTGGTTATATAACTAAAAATGGCGGTATTGGTAATGCGAATGTTAGTTATACAATCATTGGCTCACCATCCGCTACTTATGAAACCGTACAAGGAAGTGATGTGTATGATTTGGACGCTGGTGATTTTGTTAGCGTTAAGCTATCAGTTAGCTCTGATACAAGTTGGACAGTCTTATCACTTTCGCGTTTTTCAGGATATTTAATAGGGTGATATTATGGCTAATTACAAAAATATAGATATGTCTTTAGCAGCACCAGATGAAAACACTAATGCGAATGTGTACACAGCCGATGCTATCTTAAAGGCTACTGACTGGACACAGCTACCAGATAGCGGTCTAACAGCAGATTGCGTGACAGCTTTTGCTACATATCGTGCAAGCATCCGCACTATCAGACAGACAAATCCAGACAACTTAACTTGGCCTGATGCGCCAGCAGAGGAGTGGACATGAGCAGAGCAAGAGATTTAGCCGACTTAGGCGGCAGTGCTGACGCTGGTACGGTTACAGGTGATTCGTTGATAATCAACGGTGATATGGCTGTGGCACAGAGGGCAACGTTAGCAACAGGTGTTGGTAACGGTGATTCTGGGTATCACACAGTAGACAGATTTCAGTTTGTTGAAACAAACTCGCCTACAGGTGAATTTACAATGTCACAATCTACTGAAGCACCAGAAGGTTTTGGTAATAGCTTAAAAATGGAATGTACAACGGCAGATACTACACTAGGTTCAGATGATGCTTTAGAAATAAGAACAGTGTTAGAAGGTCAAAACCTTCAGGTTTTTAAGAAAGGCACATCTAATGCTGAAAAGATGGCTTTATCTTTCTGGGTACGTTCGGATAAAACTGGCACATATACTATTGGTCTTATTGATAAAGATAACAGCAATCGTATTACCTCAAAGTCTTATAGCATAGATACAGCAAATACATGGGAATATAAAATCCTAATATTTGATGGTGATACTACGGGTGCATTTGCTAATGACAACGGCAGAAGTTTAGATATTGGCTGGTATCTAGGTGCTGGGGCTAATTTTAAATCAGGTACTCTGGCTACAATATGGCAAGCAAACGATACGGCAGATAGGGTTCACAGTTCGCAAGTAAATTTATCTGATACTGTGGGTAACGAATGGTACATTACAGGCGTAAAGCTAGAAGTTGGCTCGACAGCAACGAATTTCAAGCATGAAAGCTATGCAGAAAATCTAGCTAAGTGCCAGAGGTATTATCAAAGATTTACTGAGTCAACAACTTCTAACGGTTTTTGCAATGGCACTTCATACTCTAATTTAGCACATTACTTTGTCTTTCATCATCCAGTTAGGATGAGAACACGGGCTTCTATAGGGTATAGCGCACTTTCAGACCTTAAATTATATACTCAAGGTGCTAGCGCATACCCTACTACTGTTGCTTTTCAAGGTGGTACTGACGGAACAACAGAGTTTTACTGTAATACAAGTGCGATTGGCTCTGGTGGCAACGGTATTTGGATAAGATTATATACATCAAATGCAGCGTTTGATTTTAGTGCGGAGTTATAAATGGATAATTACAACGTAACATCAGCACAATATGTGCAAAACCTTGATGGTAATAATGTCTCTGTAACAGCTACCATTAACGGACAAGAGTGGTCTGTGCCAATGGATACAGACAACATGCATTATGCCGCCATCTTAGAATGGGTAGCTGAAGGCAACACAATACAGGATGCTGAATAAAATGAATCA
>Ga0222719_10002559_pt1 | contig 16529 bp, 16 predicted proteins | sample C33_34DmetaG_FD_165039 | JGI IMG/M metagenome (GOLD analysis project Ga0222719, IMG submission 165039) | Estuarine water microbial communities from San Francisco Bay, California, United States - C33_34D | ecosystem: Environmental > Aquatic > Marine > Unclassified | place: USA: California... | reverse complement strand
CGCCCTTCTCACAGTTTAAAGTAATAAAGTTTTATAATCCTTGGATTATAGAAACTTCTCCCAACACATCTTGCATGTTTGTGCCCCCACTTAATAGACCAGAATTACCTTATGTTCCGTTATCGGGAATCGTTGACACCGATCAATATTTTAATACAGTAAACTTACCTTGTGTATTTCCAGGGTTAGATGTTGGCCACCAAATTGAGCTAAAAATGGGAACACCAATGATTCAAGTTATTCCTTTTAAACGACAAGAATGGAAAAGCTCTATTACAAATCTAAAAGAGGGTGTTTTAACAAGAGCACACGAAACTAGAGAGGACATGAGAAATGATAGAAAAGAATGGTATAGACGTAAGAAGTGGCAAAAAAAGAGTTTTCGCTAGACGCAACTGTGACGTCTCAGACGTTAATGCGCTACGCGCATCCAGCTGTGTCTCTCCGAGACAACGTTAACTCACAGCGTGTTCGCTATGTTCAACAGCTCTTCACCTACGGTGTGAAGGTTTTCACTAAATTACAAAGTAATAATAGCATACTATTTGCGTTTCGTCAACTTGGTAAAACTAAATTTTTACCATTGCTCTTGACGAGGGCGTTTTGTAATGAAACTGTAACATAATCGTAGTATAATACTTATTATACCGCTTGGTATACTAATTAAAATTTATATAGAAAGAAGGTACTTTAATGGATACATTAACTATCTGGATGGCACTAGGCTTTTTAATGGCTGCATATAGTGTTATCGCAAATGATTCAGTGCAAACTCTTGGCACTTGGATCGCTTCTAACCACGAACGTTTTAGTTGGATTACGCTCTGGGCCGCCGCTTCGGCGGTTTTGTTATGGGCGCTATGGTATGGATGGTATGTCAACGGAGGAGACATTTCATACGGACGTTTAACTAAAATTCCTTTCCAAGAGATTCAATGGTATCACGCAGCGGCTCCTGCCGTACTCCTTGTGCTAACTCGCATTGGTGTGCCAGTTTCTACTTCCTTCCTCGTTCTCTCAGCCTTTGCGTCAACCTTTGTGTTGGAAAAGATGCTGATGAAATCAATCATGGGTTATGCTGTAGCCGCTGTGGCAGCTTATGCTCTTTGGCACATCATTGCTCGATTAATTAACGAAAAGAAACCTATTGGTGATCACTGGAGTCGCCCTTATTGGCGTGTAGCACAGTGGGTTACAACAGGTCTACTTTGGTGGACTTGGTTATCGCATGACATGGCTAATATTGCTGTGTTTCTACCTCGTCAAGTTCCTTGGGACTTAATGATTCTTATCTCTATTGTCTTTGTAGGCGGACTTGCTTTTATGTTTAGAGAGCAAGGCGGCAAAATTCAAAATATTGTGTTGGAAAAAAGTACCACACGATATATTAGGTCAGCTTGTTTCATCGACTTTGCCTACTTTATCATTTTATATTTCTTTAAGGAGCTTAACTCAATTCCCATGAGCACAACTTGGGTGTTTGTTGGACTTCTTACAGGTCGTGAACTAGCAATTGCTACAGTTCATAATACTAAGATGAAACAAGTATTTCCACTTGTTACACGAGACTTTATGAAGATGATGATCGGACTTGGTGCTTCAGTAGGAATTGTTCTGCTAATCCACTATGTAATAGTCCCGAATGGATATTAAACTAAAATAGACCTTGACACTTACATAACAGTATAGTACTATTAGAGTAGTCTTAGGACTACTCTTTTTTTTAAGTTTGATAAGAAATGAATATAGATGAATTAAAAACAAAGTTGATGGAAAAAGCTACTTTCGTTTGTTGGCCTGCTTGGTCAGGTGGAAATGCTTTAGGAAGAATTATTTCTGCTCATCAAGAAGATTATTGGTGGCATCCTCAGTATAATTTATGGAAGTATGATGAAAAAATAACTTGTCCTTTACAATATCCTGAGAATCAAGACTATCAAGAAACTATGGACTGTCAATTTTGGACAACAGCACATATTCCTAATGTTTTTTCTACATTGTCAGTAATACTCCACGGCGGTTCTCTTGTGTGGAGAACAGATGAAGAAATTAATAAAGCGATATTGGATTTTTTTAAAAACGTAAACCCAGAGGTCGCAGAGTCTTTTTTAAAAGAAGTATTAAATGGAAATAAGAGGTTTGTTTGGTTGCTGGGGCATGTGAGTGCTACTTCCATTTTGGAACGATATCCTAACATACAACAAATAATAGAACTTAATGATGCAGACAATATAATAACTACTAGAATGGGAGTAAGTTCAGAAAAAATTGTTCACGTTCAACGTTTTAAAGAAAAGAAAGATTTAAGTAATAAAAAAGTATTATATCTGCACTCAAATAAGTTTTTTGGAGAAGACTTTTCAGAATATGAAACAGAATTTGATAAACTTTTTAGTTATTTAAAATTTACTTATCCTAGAAAAAAAGCTGTTAGAGCTTATATTTTATACTATAATGACAGAAAAAAACTATATGGTTCTTTGGATATGCAAAGCGAGTTTTTAAAACAAGCAAGAAAAAGGATAGAAAAAACGTAAAAATGAAAAATTACTTTAAGACAACTTGGAGAACAACAGAAGAAGACCCTCAAGTAATTGAATCCGTTAAAAAAGCTAAAAATGTATTAGATGTAGGTTGTGGGCATAATCAATACAAAAAATATGCTACAAACGCTTTTTGGGGAATTGATTTGGCTTGTGACGAAGCAGATGAGCTTATTGATATTTTAGATTTTAAAACAAATAATAAATATGATTTAATTATTTGTTATGGTTCTATAAATTTTTACTCAATTCAGTGGATAGAAGATAGACTAAGGAAAGTAGTTTCTATGCTTGATTCGCAAGGAAAAATAATGATGAAAGTTAATCCAGGGTATCCTCATGTAGATGGAACAGTATTAGACTGGTATGATAAATGGACTATTTCATTAGCAAAACACTATGGACAAGTTTTTAACTTAGAAATAACTAATATCAGAGACGCCGATAATGGAAGGTTTAAATTCGATTACATAAAAAATGATTGAGTTAATTGGAGGGGTTTTATACGGACTAGTAGTAGGGTTAATTCCTACTGCAGGTGCCACAACAGGACTAATAATTCTGTTTAGTTTTCTATATATATTTCCAGATCCCTATTCAGCACTAATATTTATTATGGCAGTAGTTGCAGCATCAACTACTGCTGATACGTTTTCTAGTGTCTTATTAGGAATACCAGGAGCTAACTCTTCTGCAGCCACTATCCAAGATGGCTACCCTTTAGCACAAAGAGGAAAAGCTAGTCTAGCTCTTTCTTCTGCGATAACTTCTTCAACTTTAAATGGTATTCTTTGGGGAGTTCTTGTATTTTGTTTTATTAGACAATTAGATTTTGTTTATTTATATGTAGGTACTTTAGAACTTTGGATTATTAATTTAATAACATTTTTGTGTGTCTTTTTTGTTTTAGGCAAAAAATGGTATCTAGGGCTTATAGGGTTGGCATTAGGAATAGTTTTTGCGCTTGTAGGTACTAATCCTGTAACTAACTCAGCTAGACTAACTTTTGATTGGGAATATTTAAAAGATGGACTACAGCTAATGCCAGTCATCGCGGGAGTTTTTGCAATTCCAGAGATATTTGACGCACTAGTTGGTAACAAAAAGCCCTATAAAAAATCTACTAAATCTTATGTCAAACTAGGCATTTACGCAACATTTAAAAATTGGTGGATTTCTTTCAAAGGAGGAATATTTGGGGCAATTATAGGATTCCTACCAGGATTAGGGGGAGCAGTAGCAGACTGGATAGCATATGGACAAACAGTAGCTTCAGTAAAAAATCCTACAATTCCTTTTGGTAAAGGCAATATCAGAGGAGTTATAGGCTGCGAAGGGGCTAATAACGCTCAAAAAGCAACATCAATGATTACTACAGTTTTATTTGGTATTCCAGGTGCTCCGTTTGCCGCTATTATTTTAGCTCTTCTAATGTATTTAAATATAGAATTAGGTGACCCTTCTATTTTTGAAGATCAGCAACTCTTTAATTCTATGCTTTTTGGTTTCTTAGGGGGAACCATAATAGTAGCAATTATATTGTTACTTTTTTTAAATAAAATATGTTACATTACTAATGTACCCTATAAATATTATTTTCCCATAATATTTATTTTAGTTGTATGGAGCTGTGTGCAATATACAGGGGGCTGGGAAGACTACTTATTATTTGCTATTTTCTCCGTAATAGGGATAATAGCACATAAACTACATATCTCTAAGCCAGCAATAATTACTGGCTTTATATTATTTGAAAGGTTTGAACTACTATCAGTTCAATTATTAACAAGGTATATACTGTGAAAAAACTATTACTCACATCTGCGATTCTTATGCTATCAGTTAGTGCAGCAAAAGCTGATTATACGATGGTAATTCCACAAAAGCCAGGAGCAGGTACGTCTCAATGGGCTTCTATCATTTCCAAACATTTACAAAGACATTTGGGAGAAAAAATCGTACTAAAACATATTCCGGGAGCTAGAGACATCCCAGGGTTTAATAAATTTCATAATGATTTACGATTTGACGAAAAGACAATCATGGTATCTCACGGAGGAAATGGTGTTTCTTTTCTAACAGAAAAAGTTGACTACAACTACTTGGACTATGACCCCATTGGTGGCATGAACTTAACTATTGTAATGGGTCATAAAAACCTAAAAGATAAAGCAATTTTTGCTGGAGGAAGTGGTAATGTTCCTGATGTTATGGCTTTGACCTTATATTTATGTGGTAATCTAAATTCACTTTCAGATTACAAAAAATGTTATGAAGATAAAATTACTTTTGTAAAAGGAATGTCTGGTGGTGAAAGGCGTATGTCGTATAGAAGGGGTGACTTGAACGTTACAAGAGAAAACCCTGCCGCATACAAAAAACATGCCCAAGAAGCAGGAGAAGTGCTATTTACACACGGGTTAACTTCTGCTCAAGGCTTTAAAATTGTAGATGACCCTAATCATCCAAATAAATCTTTTATCAAACAATTTGTAGAAAAATGGGGAGAACAACCTAGAGGTAATCTTTATAAAGCTTATGTGCTAGTTAAGTCGTATAGAGATACACTTCAAAAAGCACTCTGGATGAACAAAAATAATCCTAATGCTGCAAAAGTAAGAGCAGCTTTAGAAAGCATGTTAAATGATCCAGAAGCTGTTAAGGATATTGAGAGAAGTGTTGGTAAATATGATTGGTGGAAAGGAGAGGAGTTATTTGACGTAGTAAATAACTTAGACTCTATGACCACTAAAGAAGTTTTGATAACATTAGTATACTGGCAAAAAGAAGTACTTGGTTATGATGCAGTTCTTAAAAAGTAAGTTACCCGAAAGAATATTCTTTACAGGGGTTCCTGGAAGTAGATGGAGTGGTATTGCTCAAGAAATTGAAGACGACAGGTTTGACACCTCTGACAGGGATCTCTCAAGAGTATATACACATAACCAATTCTCAGGACACATTGGTGCCTACTTTGGCACTGGGATGGAATTTAGTCCTATTTTAGACTCAAACATCTTAGATATCCCTTACTCAGGAATTGGGTGTAAATTGCATAAAAGCCATGAATGGGCTTATATGCTGCCAGAAATTACTAAACTTTTTCCTAATGATTGGATTATCTTAGTTTATAGAAACGATGCCGATAGTTTTGATTGGTGGAAACAGGCAGGGGGATGGAATATAAAATACCCTAACTATGATTACTATGTAAACGATGAAAGTATACAAAAACATATTAAAAATATGAACAAAAATATTTTAAAGTTTGCTCAACAAAAAAACTTAAATTGGGCGCAACACAACAAACACGAAGACGTATTTATCGCAGTATATAAAGTGAAATAAACATAGACAAACTGATAAGAAGGTGATAAAATAAAGTATGATTAAAATTCTACATAGTGCAGACTGGCACATTAATCTTCATAAAAAGAAAGTCCCTTACGATTGGCAAGCAAACCGATTTAGACTATTTTTTGAAGAAATTCACAAACTAGAAAAAGAGTGTGATGTGCATATCTTAGCTGGAGATGTATTTGATAAAAAACCTGAACCAGATGAGGTATGTTTATTTTTGCGTTTTGCTAACGCAGTAACTATTCCAACTTTTATTATTCCGGGGAACCATGAAGCAACTAGAAAAGGTAAAACATTCTTGGAACATTTCCATGAATTACACGCTATTACGAATCCAAATGTGGTACTTATTACAGAAAATACACATAAAGAAGTTTTTGGGCAGAAATTCTGTTTCTTCCCTTATGGGGAAATGCAAACGAATAATTTACCGACGTATGAGGAACGCGAAATTCTCGTTACTCATATTCGTGGAGAAGTACCGCCCCATATCACGGCTGAATACGATTTTGAAAAGCTTCGTTCCTGGCCGCTCATACTTCTCGGTGACATACACTTTAATCATCGTTACTTGGATTACCCTGCTTATTATAGTGGTAGCCCAATGAATGTCTCTTTTGATAGAGATGAGAAAAAAGATTATGGAGTGAATGTTATTGACTATATTGATCATCAAAATTATTCAGTTGATTTTCGTATTTTAGATTTGCCAAAATTAATTCGTAGAACAGTTAATGTCGGAGAAGAGTTAAAAGAAGATACTTATAACCATGTAATCTATGAAGTTACAGGTAATTTAGATGAGCTAAGTAAAGTTAAAGATTCAAAATTACTAGATAAGAAAATTGCGTTTAAACCAAACGAAGATTCTAAATTAGATTTAAAAGATAAAACACTAGTAGAAGAACTAACTATCTATCTAGACCATATTAAAGCAGGTAACTCTAAAGAGATTGTTAAAGAGTTCTTAGAATTAAACCTAGATGTATGATGATATTGACCTATCTTTAAATAGAGTTTATTGGCAGTATATACAAACTGGTACATATATGCGCCCAGACACGGGGTATATAGGAGACGAACGTCTGCCTTTTTTAGGGGTAACAGTTACTTGTCCTCCTTATAGAAAAAAGGGTCCAGATATTAAAACAGACTTAAAAGAGTTAGCTTCTAGATTTGCAGAGAAATATAGTGATCATAAATTTACTCTAGCTTTAAGTGGAGGAATTGACAGTGAAGTAACGGCAGAAGCATTTTATCAGCTAGGAATTCCTTTCGAAGCTATATCACTAAGGCTATTTGATGGAAAAAATGATTTTGATCTAGTTTTTGCCGCTAAGTTTTGTAAAGATAGAAATATTCGTCATAGAGTTGTTAAACTTACTAAAGAACGAATTATAGAAGACATATTTCCTAAAGCAGATAAGTATGGTCAATTTACACACTCAATGAGTCAAGTCTGTTTAACCAGACTATTTGACTTTGTTGATGATAATACTATTTTAGTCTTCAGTGGACACAATCCTGACGTATTTATGCCGTGGGGTTGGGGCTGGTGGGAAGATTCTCCAAATCTTGTAAAATATGCAATAAATACTAATAAAAAGTTCTTTACTTTTACAAGTTTAGAACCTATATTTTTACACTATTCTAGTAACTGGGATGGAAGTCAACCAGGAGAAAAAGATAATGCTTTTTTATATAAAGCTTTTCCTAATTTACCTTATAGAATTAAAAGAACAGGTTGGGAAAATTTAATAAGAATCCAAGGAGAGCTACAAGAAGAGTATGCGCAATTTATTGACCACAGATGGCAAACTTTTATTACTTGGGACTATTTAATAATTAATTCAGTAAAAAACAATCCCAATGAGATATTAAAATTAGGTTCTACTAGGTGGAAAAAACTAATACAAAAAATAACGAAAGATAGGTACGATGTCTAAAATTTTTCTTAAAAATTTAAAATTTAACAATATGTTCAGCTACGGTGCTGATAACAATCTTACTATTGATAATTCTAAAATCACTCAGCTTACTGCACCTAATGGTAGCGGAAAATCTACTATAGCCCTTATTATTCAAGAGATTTTATTCGGAAAGAATATAAAAGGAATTAAAAAAGGAGATATCTTAAACAGGTATTCTTCAGATAAGTCATGGGGTGCTTCTTTAAGTTTTTCAGTAGACGATGATGAGTATGAAGTATCAATTTCTAGATCAGGTAATACAAGTAAGATTAATTTGTTTAAACAAGAAAATGGCAAAAGTGTTGATTTAAGTGAGCATAAAATTTTAGATACTTACAAAAAAGTAGGACAAATTCTAAATATGGACTTTGAGATTTTTTCTCAACTTACTTATCAAAGCTCAACAGACCTTCTAGACTTTATCAAAGCAACTGATACTAATAGAAAGAAATTCTTAATTAACTTATTTGGACTAGAAAAGTATATTGCTATTGGAGATACACTTAAAATTAAAGTTAGTGAAGTTGAAAAAGACTTAAATAAACTAGGAGGCGAGCTTGACGGAATCGAGAGGTTTTTAACTTCAACAGAAATTCCAAAAGAAAAAGAAGTAATAGAAATTCCAACAATTAATGAGGCTCTTAGAGAAGAACTTGGAAGAATACAAGTAGAACTACAACAATATGTTGAACAATGTAAAAAGATTGATAGAAATAATTCCCTAATTAAAACTCGTGATAGTCTAAAATTTGATATGTCACTAAAATCTCCCGAAGTAAATCCAACGCTTTTTGAGGAGTTAGAAACCCTTCAAAATGATGTTTTAAAAACAAAAAATCATATTGATAACGTAAATAAACAAATTAAGGCTATAGATACTGCTGATAGTTGTTACACTTGTGGACAACCAATAGATAACAGACAGGCAATGCAAATGAAGGACAATCTAGAAGAAGACTTATTTTCATCAACTAAAGCATTGAATAGATTAAGTGATGAACTCAAGGTGCTTGTAGAAGAAAAAAATAAATTTGCAGACGAAACTCATATCTATAATGAGAATCAAAAATCAATTGAAAAGTTTGAACAACTTTCTCAAATAATAGATATTTCAATGCCTACAATATATCCCGACTATGATAAATTAGAGAGAAAAGAAAAATCTTTAAGAGATCAAATCAAAGAACAAGAAGCTGCGAGACAAGACGCAGTAGAATACAATGAACAAGTAAAAATTAATAATACTAAAATAGAAGCACTAACCGAACAAAAGACACAATTTTTAAATAGACAAGATGAGTTAAATTCTGATATAATTTCTTTAAAGTCAAAAATCCAAAATTTAACAATTTTGAGAAAAGCATTTAGTACTACAGGTATTGTAGCGTTTAAATTAGAAAACTTAACTAAAGAATTAGAAGAGACTATTAACTATTATTTATCTGAGTTTTCTGATGGGCAATTCCAACTAGTATTTAGACTTTCTGGTGAAAAGCTAAATATTGTTATCTTTAACCACGGCAAAGAAACAACAATTGAAAGTGTTTCTGGCGGTGAATTTAGTAGAATCCAAACATCAATCTTGCTATCTATACGAAAACTTCTTTCTAAAATGGGAGGAAGTCATGTAAATCTTTTATTCTTAGATGAGATAACAGGAGTGTTAGATGAATCAGGAAAAGAAAAACTTGTAGATATTTTACAAGTAGAAGAAGATTTAAATGTGTTTCTAATTTCACACGATTTCACACATCCGTTAATTGATAAAATTGCTATCAATAAACAAGATAATATTAGCCAAATAGAATAGGAAAAGGACAATGAGCAAAATACAAGTAATAAAAAGAGATAACACCAAAGAGCCTTTGGATATTGAAAAGCTTCATAAAATGACTTTTGAAGCTTGTGAAGGTTTATCGGGGGTTAGTGCTTCTCAAATAGAAATGAATTCTGGAATTCAGTTTTTTGATGGAATTTCTACTAAAGATATTCAAGAAATTATTGTTAAAAGTGCAGCAGATTTAATATCTCTAGATGCTCCTAACTATCAATTTGCTGCAGCTAGATTATTACTATTTGCGCTACGTAAAGAAGTTATGGGACAGTTTGAATATATTTCTTTAGCAGAGATGATTGATAGAAATATTGAAAATAATGTATATGATAAAGAAATTTTAGAGAAGTATAATAAAAAAGAAATTGAAAAGCTAGATTCTTTTATCAAACATAAAAGAGATTTTGAATTTACTTATGCAGGCTTAAGACAAGTTGTAGATAAGTATTTAGTACAAGACCGTTCAAGTGGACAAATTTATGAAACTCCGCAGTTCATGTATATGATGATTGCGGCTACAATATTTGCGGAGTACCCAAAAGACACGAGGCTAAATTATGTCAAAAAATATTATGACGCTATTTCGACGTTTAAAATTAATATTCCAACTCCTGTTATGGCTGGCGTTCGCACTCCTATCCGCCAGTTTGCTTCTTGTGTGCTTGTTGATGCTGACGATACTCTTCAGTCCCTTTTTAGTTCTGATATGGCTATCGGTTATTATACAGCACAAAGAGCAGGAATTGGAATTAATGCGGGGAGAATTAGGTCAATTAATTCAAAAATTAGAGGAGGAGAAGTCCAACACACGGGGGTTATCCCGTTTCTTAAAAAGTTTGAATCTACGGTTCGTTGTTGTACTCAGAACGGTGTCCGTGGCGGTAGTGCCACTGTTCATTTCCCTATTTGGCACAAAGAAATAGAAGATATTATCGTTCTAAAAAATAACAAAGGTACTGAAGATAATAGAGTTAGAAAGTTAGATTACTCAATTCAAATTTCTAAGCTATTTTATGAAAGGTTTATTCAAGATAAGCAAATTTCTCTGTTTAATCCCTATGATGTACCAGGACTGTATGAAGCATATGGTACTCCAAAATTTGATGAACTATATGAAAAGTATGAGCGTGCTTATTCTGTACCTAAAAAGAAGATTAAAGCACAAGACTTATTTATGGCTATACTAAAAGAAAGGGCAGAAACTGGTCGTATTTATATTATGAATATTGATCATTGTAATTCTCACTCATCTTTTAAAGACAGGATATATATGTCAAACTTATGCCAAGAAATTACCTTACCCACAAAGCCTCTTCAACATATTGATGATGATAACGGAGAAATTGCTCTTTGTATTCTTAGTGCTGTTAATTTAGGTAAAATTAGTGCTATTGAAGAGCTAGAAGAAATTTGTGATACTGCTGTTAGAGCGTTAGATGAACTTATTGATTATCAATGTTATCCAGTTATAGCAGCAGAAAAATCTACAAAAGCTAGGCGTTCTCTAGGAGTAGGGTATATCGGGCTAGCTCATTATTTAGCAAAGCATAAAGTAACCTATGACAGCCCCCAAGCGTGGCAGTTAATTCATGATACAACTGAAGCTTTTCAATATTACTTAATTAAGGCTTCTGTGAATCTTGCTAAAGAAAAAGGAGCTTGTGAGTATTTTAATCGTACAAAGTATTATGATAGTATTTTACCTATTGATACGTATAAGAAGGAAGTTGACGCTCTTATTCTAGATCCCTCTTTAAAATATGATTGGGAAAGATTGAGAGAAGAAATTTGTAAACATGGAATGAGACACTCTACTCTTACAGCACAAATGCCTTCAGAGAGTAGTTCTGTTGTGTCAAACGCAACAAACGGAATAGAACCACCTAGAGGATACTTATCTGTTAAGAAGTCCAAGAAAGGACCTCTTAAGCAGATTGTTCCACAATATTACCACTTAAAAAATTACTATAGCTTGTTATGGGATTTACCTTCAAATGAAGGGTATATTAATATTGTAGCTGTAATGCAAAAGTTCTTTGATCAAGCTATTAGCGGTAACTGGTCATATAATCCAGAGCATTTTGAAAATAACGAAGTGCCACTGTCGGTAATGGCTAGAGATTTACTAACAACATACAAGCTAGGATGGAAAACTTCTTATTATCAAAATACTTATGATGCCAAGAAAGATGAAGATGAAGAACAACACACACTCGGGTGGCATGATGAGAATAAAGAAGTAGAGATTCTACCACTAGAAGTTTCTAGCGTAGAAGATGATGAATTTTGTGAAAGCTGTACTATATGAAACGAGTAGTATTTTTTAATGGACCACCTCGTTGTGGTAAAGATACAATTACCAATCAACTAGTAAGTATGTTACCAGATTCAGAAAATGTTAAGTTTTCTGCTCCACTAAAAGAAGCTCTACCTGTATTCTTTGGTATTTCTAACGATTACGTTGAAGCACTTGAGCAGCACAAAGAGCTAGCCTTTGGTAGACTTTTAGATAAAACTTGGAGAGAGGTGCAGATATCACTATCTGAAACTTGGGCAAAGCCTACATTTGGTAAAGAAGTATTTGGGCAAATTGCTGCTAATAAGATTAAAGCATCAAATAACTCTTTATTTTTTATTAGCGATAGTGGGTTTCCAGAAGAAGCAAACGCTGTTGTAAGAGAAATTGGTATACTAAACTGTCTACTGGTTAGAGTAATTAGAAAGGGATGTGATTTTTCTAATGACTCCAGGAGCTATTGGAAAAACGAAACAGAAATACCAGAGATAAGCATAGAAAATAATTCTTCTATTGATGAAATCTCCAGAAAGATGTATAATATTATTATAGGATGGGAATATGGCGACAGTATTTAATAGAAATAAAATAGATTTTACTAAAGGATCAATGTTCTTTGGAGAGGAACTAAACTCTCAAAGATATGACGCATTTAAGTATCCAATTTTTGATAAGCTAACACAAAGTCAGCTTGGATATTTTTGGCGACCAGAAGAAGTTAGTTTACAAAAAGATAGGAATGATTATAACGAACTCAGCGAAGAACAAAAGTTTATCTTTACTTCTAACTTAAAGTATCAAACACTATTGGACAGCGTGCAAGGGCGCGGACCCGCTCTTGCCTTTTTACCTTTTTGTACTTTACCAGAACTAGAGGCCTGTATCTTAACTTGGGATTTTTATGAAACTATTCATTCTAGATCATATACATATATGATTAAAAATTTGTATTCTAACCCCGCTGAAATATTTGACACTATCTTAGACGACCCAATGATTATTGAACGTGCGAAGAGTGTAACAGAAACTTATGACGATTTTATTAATTATGGTAATCGTTTTAAAATGGGGTTAGAAACTGACACTTATGAATTAAAAACTAAACTATGGAAAGCTTTACTAAATGTTAACATTTTGGAAGGCATTAGATTTTATATATCCTTTGCTTGCACTTTCGCTTTTGGGGAACTTAGGTTAATGGAAGGAAGTGCTAAAATTATTAGTCTTATTGCACGAGATGAAAGTCAGCATCTAGCTATTACTCAACACATTATCAAAAACTATAAAGGTATTGAAAATGATAAGGAAATGAGACAAGTAATTAAGGATACAGAAAAAGACATTTATGGCATGTATGAAAATGCTGTTGCAGAAGAAAAACGTTGGGCTAATTACTTATTTGAGCGCGGCTCAATGGTTGGTCTAAATGCGAAATTACTAGAAGATTATGTTGAATGGATAACAAATAAACGGTTGAGAGCAATTGGTTTAGATGCTATTTATGATATTTCTTCTAGAAATAATCCGCTTCCTTGGACACAGCACTGGCTTAATTCAAGAGAGTTGCAAAATGCTCCACAAGAAACTGAAATTGAGTCATATGTCGTTGGAGGCATTAAACAAGATATTAGTAAAAACACTTTTGAAGGGTTTACATTATGAGTAATATTATATGGTCTAAAAATGATTGTGTTTTTTGTTTGCGAGCAAAAGACGAATTGGCAAAAAGAGGTATTCCTTTTGAAGAAAGAAATATTCAAAAAGAATGGACAAAAGAACAACTACTAAAAGTTGTACCAGACGCTAAGACGGTTCCTCAAATCTTTTTATGGGGAAAGTATGTGGGAGGTTTTACAGACCTAATCCAGTACATTGAAGATCATGGAATGAATAGTTAATGGCTAAAAATGGTGGTAATGGGTCAACTAGGTGGTTAAAACTAGACGACTTAATATCCGTAGCTCCTTTAACTAATAACCAAAAACTAGCATTTGATGCGTATAAAACTAATAAAAGTTTAGTTTTAAATGGTAGTGCAGGGACAGGAAAAACTTTTATTTCTATGTATCTTGCGCTACAAGAAGCGTTAGAAAAATCTAATAAGCTTTATAATAAGGTTTGTGTAATCAGAAGTGTTGTCCCCACAAGAGACATTGGATTCTTGCCTGGAGACAAAACAGAAAAGATTGAAGTATATGAAGATCCATATATGACAATCTGTTCTCAACTATTTGAATGTAGAGACGCCTATGAAAAACTAAAAACTCAAGGAGTTATTGAATTTTTACCTACTTCTTTTATTAGAGGAATTACTTTTGAAAACTCGATAATTATTGTTGATGAATGTCAAAATCTTAATTTCCATGAGCTAGACTCTGTTGTTACTAGAATTGGAAATAATTGCAAAACTTTATTTTGTGGGGATTATTACCAAACAGACTTTACTCGTCAAACAGAAAAGCAAGGGTTGAATAAATTCATAAAAATCTTGAATCATTTACCCCAATTTGCTAAAATAGAATTCTCTTGTGACGATATTGTGAGAAGTGACTTAGTTAAGGCATATATCTTAACTAAAAATCAACTAATGGAGCAGGGAGTTATTTAAGAAAGTTGAGATAAGCTTTTGGCTAGTAAAAGTAAAATTAAAGGTTCTGCTTATGAAGCTAAGATTAGGGACTTACTAACTAAAGAATTTGATATAGAATTTAAACGCATGCCCCTCAGCGGGTCACTTGAGTATTTAAAGGGGGACTTATGGACCCCACATGATACCGCTGCGTGGCCTTATTGTATTGAGTGTAAACACTATGCAGAAGTTAACTGGAATGGACTACTTACCGCAACTTCCAGTGACTTATTAAATTTTTGGAGACAAGCGGTTAGAGAGGCAGAAGTAATGAATAAAAAACCTCTTGTTATTTATAGGTGGAATCGATCTAAAGATTATGTGTGTTGGAATGATGAAATTGAAATAAAACATTATATAGAATGCAATGTTTTTGATTGCAAATTTAAAATGGGACTCTTAAATGACTGGATTAAAGAAATTAAATCTAGCTTTTGATACGTTTGACGATAAAGGACCTTTGCCTAACTTAAATGATTCTATTGTTTTTGATAAGCTTTATAGAAAGAAACCATTTAAAGAAAGAGCTGAAGGTAGTTGTACAATTCCTCATATAATAATGAGATTGTGGGAGCTAAACCAAGTAGACTTTGTAAAAACAAAAGAAGTTACTAAAGAGCAAAAAGCAATATATCCAATTCAATTTTTCTGCTCCTCATCTATAGAACACTTAGAATATTTATTAAAGAGTAGTAGGGTTGAAAAACATACTATATATGATGAAAACTTTATAGAAAATATAGCATATATACTAATTTGTATAGATATGGAACCAATCAATGAAGGACATATTTCTGTAATAAAAAAACTATTTAATCATATACCCAAAGAAAAAATAATATTTGTAGTTAACAATAAATTAAATTTTGACAAAAGTTTTAACTTACAAGTTGGAGTTAATCACGAATTACACATATCTAGAACTATAATTAAAAAACGGTGTTGGCGCAGAGAAAAAAAGTTTTGTGTGTTAAATAATAGTGGAAATTCAAATTATGATTTTAGACAAGCTACATTAAAATATCTAAAAAAGAAAAATTTATTAGATTACGCAGATTATACTCATAAAACTTGTGAAGATATTAATTATACCACAGATAATATGCCTGATATATTTAAATATATTTTAAGGGATACAAGTATTAAAATAAAAGAAGTAGGCTTACTTGCAGAACACATAGAAAATAACTCTTATTTTTCTTTAGTCTTAGAAGCATATTACAAGGCAGCTTTTGCAGGGAGAATACTTGTTACAGAAAAGTCTATTCGACCTATGCGGTATAGAAAACCTTTTATATTAATTGGGCAGCCTTATACTTTAAAAGCTTTACAAGATATAGGATACAAAACATTTCATCCTTTTATTGACGAAAGCTATGATAATGAAACAGATAATCAAAAGAGATTCATAATGGCTATGATAGAACTAGAAAAACTATGTAATAAAAGTTTAGATGAGTTAAAAGAGTTTAATAGTAGAATTGATCATATATTAGAATATAATTATAATCATATCACTAATAGAATTGAAAATATGGAAAACTATTTGCTAGGACTAACAAATGAAAATTCTTGATTGGGATCATAATGTAGTAGATTATGATTTGAATAAATTTCCTTGGTATGATAGAATATTATCTGTAATACAAGACATAAAACCAAGCTGTCCTGATATAGAAAACCTACATGAATATTTTGATAGAACGGAGATTGTTCCTCTAAGAAAGGAAATTGAACAATTCGTTAGAACCAAAGAGTTTTCTGGTTGGGTAGATGATTATTTCTATGACATAATTGGGGACGGTGACTATCTTATACAGGCAACGCCCACTCTAAACGTTGTGCTACCAGATCAACAAAGACAAGGTAGTTTATTAACATTTCACACAGGAGACTT
>Ga0222719_10002557_pt1 | contig 16533 bp, 12 predicted proteins | sample C33_34DmetaG_FD_165039 | JGI IMG/M metagenome (GOLD analysis project Ga0222719, IMG submission 165039) | Estuarine water microbial communities from San Francisco Bay, California, United States - C33_34D | ecosystem: Environmental > Aquatic > Marine > Unclassified | place: USA: California... | reverse complement strand
TCAATTAGAAAAAGATTTTGTTTGGTTCTTGTTATACCGACATAAAACACCCGGTGCAAATCGTCCGGGCTGGTCTCCGCCGCCTTTACCGCCGCGGGCGATACTCCGGTAAATAGAACCACGTTGTCAGCCTCACCACCCTTAGATCCGTGGATCGTGGACAGATGTATACGAGGCTCTGCATTGAACTTTTCACCCCGACGCAATAGCGCTGTTATGTAGGCGCGGTCCGCGCTGGGTAATTTGTCCATCGCAGTGTGCCAGATCATGTCTCGGATAGACGTGACCAGATCCACATTTTCTATTAAGCCGTGGTCCGCGATTAGTTCATCAAGCGTAACCATCTCATCGTCAGCCAGCGCTGGTAATTTTTTAAATCCGCGCTTGACTCTGTCTCCTACTGACATATAACTGTACACGGTTCGTGCAGTCCTGCCCGTAACTTGTTTACCCTTTCTAAGCTGCTCCCAGCCATTAACGGCATCACTGAGAGCTTCCGATATGGACCGTCTACCGCGGTAGCTAAACAGATGGCCACGGCTTTTCAGTTCTTGCGTGATATCGTTTAGAAAGTATGCGGCTTGGGCTAGCACGAGCCACGAACCCTCCGAATAATTTATCATGCTAGGGTCAGGTAAGCGCTCAACATGGCCGACATCTTTTTTCGGCAGATACTTCTTCACAACCCGGCGTTCTATTCTGCGGGCTACGCGCTCAGCTAGTTTGTGCACAGAAGCAGGCACCCGGTAGGATTGCTCTAACACCTCGTAGCCGCCGTTGAGGCCGATAAAGTGTTCGACATCTGCGCCAGCCCAGCGGTAGATGGCTTGGTCGTCATCGCCCGCCGCATATATCTTTTCTGAGTGTTTTTCTAAAGCATGAGCCACGTCCCATTGCAGGGGTGACAAATCCTGCGCTTCGTCAATGAAGGTTAAGGCAAGGCGAGGACAGAACCCCGCAGCCTCTTTTACAAACACTTCCAGCATGTCGGTAAAGTCATAAACTTCAAACCGGCGTTTATATTCTATGAGGCTATCAGAAATGTATTTTACTTTGTTCCACGGCTCATCAGTACGCATCTGGTCGTACTGCTCACGCAGATCCACCTTACGAAGCCTAGCTAGGTTTATTATGCTGATGACCGGGTTGTTGTTTTTACTGAGATCGAACACGTCGTCCCCGGTCTGCTCTACGTTTAAATCAAAACCGAGGGCCGCGCCCAGTTCTTTGTAGTGCTCGGGCTGCATTACCTGCTCCTGACGTATACCAGATAGGCGCAGGGCAAAGCTATGCAGGGTCCGGAACCACGGTAGCTGGGACTTGTCTAAATTAAACCGGGTGCAAGCCCGTTCTATAGCCTCGTTAGCCGCCTGCCGGGTAAACGCAAAGTAACCTATGTGCGCCGGGTCTACGCCAGCCGATAAGGCTTCGTCAACCTTGTTGAGTAGCGTAGTGGTCTTACCCGTGCCCGGCGGACCGTAAATACGAAAGATTTTAGTTTCCATTAGACATCTATTTCATAGCCGAGGTTATTAATTTTAGATTGTATTTCTCCAGCAGTTACACGCCCTAAGTTTGGTATACGACGAATGTCATTGTGCTTAACGTACTCGACAAAGACAGCTATGGGCATTGGCGTCAGGTTGTCGTTATACAGGCAGTTGTATGTTTTGCGAGTCCACGGGATATCCTGAACTAATACGGGTTGTTCAGGAAACCTTATCTCTTGGCGCTCCTCTATCTCCTTAACTATCTGACGCACTCTTTCGCGGCTAATTTCATGCTTGTCTGCAATAGCTTGAAGCGTCCGCTTTTCTAAAACGCGCTCACGATAAATACTTTGATTTCTAGTTTCCATGTTCTTCGTCCGAAACATCTTCAATGTTGTTCATCAGCTTTAAGAAGACAGGGGTTTCATCCCCAACCCACGCACCGACTACGTTAAACCACATGTATTCAGCGGCTTCGTCGGGCTCCATTCGATCCCGCTCACATAGTATGGCTACGCACCGGTCAAAATCGTAGGCTATGACATCGGGTTGTCCGGCCCGGTGACAGACGCCTATAAATGCATCATTAAATCCATCTGCTTTTAACATTAGAAGGGTGCCTCCTCTTGTCCTCCAAAGCTTGGTGCTTTTATTTCAATGTTCATCGCCTCAAACGCAGGTATTTTGTACACACGGACAGTTCTGTTTTTTATTCGCAATACACTGCTTTCCCCGCCCATGTCGCGCAGACGCTGGGCAATTTTATGTGTCTTATACTCAAAGAACTTGTTGCGCTTCAGGTAGCCCTCAAAGTCTTTTAGCCTGAAGTAAGTCACGTTTGACTCTTCATCCGTCCACGGGCGCTTTAGTAATATCTCTTCTTTATCTTTGGCCTGTTGCATATGAGCGCAGAACTCTTCTAAGTAATCGTAGAACTGGCCACTTGTACTAGCGTCTTCTGCCACGTCTATGATAGCGCTCTCGTTGTTCTTCATCTCAGTCATTAGACCGCTGATACGAACTTCCCACGCCTGCTTACTTAACGTGCGAGGCATAGTGTTAAGCTGCTCCATACAAGCCTTTTGAAACGCGGGCTGACTAAGTAGCGCATCCGTATCTAATTCCAACGGCTCTCCGTTTACATCTACAAACCAGACGGGTGGGTTAGAGTTATACTTACGCAAGTTAGCTATGGCTGCGTTTTGTATTAGTGCGCCAATGCCGTGCTTCTTGGTCTGGCATAGCTCTTTGTTACAATGCGCGTTGATGGGCGCATCTGAGCACCTATATGCGTAGTCCTTTTTCTGTAACTGCTTGGCCACGATTGTGACCTCGCTAAACGGTAGCGGCGGCTCAAGATACTGCATGTTATATGTCATTATCTCGGTTTCCCAGCTATCCGGGTACGCCTTACGTAGATACACCCCTATGTTGAACAGGCCGTTGTTGCGGCCGCCCTCACTGATCTTGTTCTTCAGCAAGAACTGCAAGCACGGCGGACCGTCACGCATAGGGGATGTTTCAGGCTCTTCTGATATTTGCAGCTTGATCACCTGTTCAGGTGTCTGCTTGTGCGTTTCATATAACTCAAAGAACTCATCAAGCTCGGCGCTTGTGCCATCGTCTTTAATAGCGTAACGCAGGCCCTCTTCCGCGTTATAATACGGCAGGTTTAAGAAATTACCTACGTCGTCGCGGTCAAGGTGCAGTTTAATTTGTTTTGGAAATATCTCACTGCCACCATAACCAAGCGCGGCAGACATCTGCTTCAATGCATCCTGCATTTCCTTTGCGTCTACCCAGTCCGTGGTAAACAGGAAGCAGTGCGCCCCGCCCGATTTAGAGCGACAGACAACTAATGGTAGTTTGAGCTTACGGATCTTTTCGACAAGAACCTGATGGTCAAGCGGGTACTGATCAACGTCGATACAGCCCCAGACACACTGGTTGTTCTCGTTAATAGGTATAATACCGATAGCGCGGCCAGTGCCAGCTAAATGCCCTTCCCACAGTTCCGTGGTCCGCGGTTCGCGCACAATGGATGCCCGCCCGGTGTTCTTCCCGTTAGCTTGCTGCTTTTCAATTTTATATGTGCCATAGGCCAATTGCAGGCCATTAAATATGGCAGAAAACTTTTCTACAGACATGGTGCCCCCAAAAGCAAGGAAGGGACGACGTTAGTTGATACCTAAACGCCGCCCCAACTGTTTAGAACGGTACTTCGTCGGAGAAATCGTCCCCGCCAGAGTTTTCGTCCTGATGCTTTACGACAACCTCGCCTTCGGTAATGCTCTTAGCAAAATCCTTTGCGCGGTTGTAAAGGCCCAAGTCCTGAACAGGACCTACCCGGCTCATTTCCCAGCCGTGCCAGCTACCTTTACTGTTCTCCTCGCTGTTAGTCTTGAGGTGGTAAATGTGGCTATAACGTGGCGGGGTGAACGGACCGTTTTTACCTTGCATAGTCAAAGAAGAGATCATGCTGTTCCATTTACGTGACTTCTTCAATTGTGTCACCTTCATGGCAATCAGCGCAGACTCAGCAGATCCGTCATCGTGCAACACGATTACAAAGTGCTGATGCGTCTCTTCGATATACTGACCAGACCCGTCAGCGACATATTCGCGGTTGTCGCTAGGGTCACGTCGAGTTTCAGGTCTCTTTTCACCCGGCGCATAAATAGCTACCGGGGCACCCGTTCCTTCGCCCAGTGGTGCCCACTGAATGAAGCGCCGCTGGTAGGCTACCGGAATGACGTTGATGCCTTCCTTGCCCTTGTAAACGGCCCCTGACACGGTGTTGTAGATGTCACCTTTGCGGGCATCTTCCAGAGTATCTAGCTCTTTGCTCATACCGCCAAGGATTTTTAGGAAGGGAAGCGCGAGGTCATCCTGACCCATATTTTCAAGGCCGTCTCCAGCGTCAGCCTCAAACATAGTTGGATCGAACTGAATGATTTCAGCGCTTTTCTTTTCGACAATTTCGTTCTTTTCAGCCATCTTATTTGCTCCTTTTGATGATAGCTCGTTGTCCGACATAGGCTCCGAATAACTCCATTGGGAAGTCGTCACCATTCTCAACACGTTCCTTGACAAAGGCACGAAGCGTCTGTGGATGGATATCCGTCTTTTGCTCCGCAAAGTAGCCTTCTTTTTCCGCAATGGCTTTGAACGCTGACGCTTTGTCGTCTTCGCCTCGGCCAAACGTACATGCAACCGTGTTTTTAATGATGTCGTCATACCCATTATCCCGTAACCAATCATAAGCTTTCGGTTTATTGTCCACGAGGATGGATGCCCCGTATGTCGGCTTGACTGAGATCTGAGAACCATCATCAAGCGACATGCTAGTCAAACCGATTTCGGCTAGCATGGTAGGCAAGTCTTCATCAGTCATTTTCAGCAAAGCCTTTTTCTCTACCTTGAGCTTCTGCTCTAGGTCAGCGACTTCTGCCTCTTTGTCTCTGATTGCTCTTGCCATTCCGGCGACTGTAGTCAAGTCACCTTGATCCAGTTTTTCAACTGAGGAAGCTAGGTTGGACTCAAAGTCCGCTTCCATTTGGTCAAATATATTGCTCATCGCAATCTCCTTTTTTGAAAGACACGTTTCCGGTCTTGACACATGCCTATATAATCGTATATAAGCTCATAGTCAAGGAGAAAAAACATGCGGGAATATAAATTTAAAACGACACCATATAAGCATCAGTTGAAGGCCCTGACAGATTCGTGGGCCGCGGAGTACTATGCGCTGTTCATGGAAATGGGAACAGGCAAGTCAAAGGTAGCCATTGACACTATCGGCGCGTTATATGGGGCCGGTGAGATAAGCGCGGCGTTAATCCTAGCGCCTAAAGGCGTGTATGACAACTGGGTACAGGGTGAAATACCTACGCACTTGCCGGATGACATAAAACGGCTCGTAGTTCGTTGGACGCCGTCTAATTCTAAAAAGTTTCAAGATGAAATGAAAGCGTTGGTTTATGAGCCTTTTTTGGGGCTCCGCGTGTTTGTGATGAACATCGAAGCGCTGTCCACGCCGCGTGGTACAAAGGCCGCATATGCGTTTTTAAAACGCAACCCCAACAACATCATGGTCGTGGACGAAAGCACGACTATCAAGAACCGCAAGGCTACACGCACCAAGAACGTGATGATGCTGGCCAAGGAAGCAAAATATAAGCGCATCCTGACTGGCTCCCCGGTGACCAAGTCTCCGATGGATTTGTATAGCCAATGTGCGTTCCTATCCCCAGATGCCTTGGGTTTTAGTAGTTACTATTCGTTTCAGGGCCGGTATGCCGTGGTGCAAAAGCGCCAGTTCGGCCAAAGGGCTATACAAGAGATTGTGGCCTATCGCAGGCTTGACGAACTGAACCAAAAGCTAGACCGGTTTAGTAATCGTATACTTAAAGAGCATTGCCTTGATCTGCCGGATAAAATGTACATCAGACGTGATGTTGCGCTGACTGATGAGCAGAAGCGCGTATACACACAGATGAAAAAACTGGCACTGGCTAAACTGGATAATGGAGAGCTAGCTACTACCGCTAGTGTGCTCACTCAGATCATGCGTCTTCAACAGATATGTTGTGGATTTTTGCAGCCGGACGAAGGCGAGATACAGCCGATTGAAAGCAACCGGCTAAAAGAATTACTGGAGATCACAGACGAGCTACAGGGAAAAGCTATCATTTGGGCGTCGTACACACATGACATTCAACAGATATCTTCGGCCCTGCGCGACCGCTTTGGGCCCGAGGCGGTCGCAACTTATTACGGCGCTACACCGCAAGATGAACGGCAGGCCATTGTCAATGAGTTTCAAGACAAGGACAGCCCGCTTCGTTTCTTTGTCGGTCAGCCGCGGACAGGGGGTTACGGGATCACCCTGACCGCGGCTAACACGATGATATATTACTCCAACAGCTATGATTTGGAAATACGGTTGCAGTCCGAGGACCGCGCACATCGCATCGGGCAGGACAACAAAGTGACCTATATCGACCTTGTATCACCCCGAACTATAGACGAAAAGATACTGAAGGCGTTGCGCGGCAAGATCAATCTAGCAGGCAAGGTGTTGGGCGAAGAGGCTCGGGAGTGGCTGGTATGAATATATACTGGTCTCCTATGCCAAATGAAATCATATCTCCGTTAAAGTTTGGTAATCCTGCACCTGCTATAAAATATTTTCCAAAGCCCTCCGGGTCAAACGTAAACAAATGCCCGGCTATGATTGATTACCACAAGAACACCTACGCGCTGACGTTTCCAATGTCTTACAACCTGACTGTCGCTGAAGATGGAGACATCCTAACAGGAGATTACACACCTGAAATATTGCATCGTTTGCTAACCATCCGGGACAAAGAAAACAAGCTTTATTCCCTTAACTTTAACAGCTTGTTTGTCTCAGATCAGCCCTGTGAGGTTGAGGTGTTCACCCCAACAACGGTAAAGAATAGCTTTATTAAAAACACCTTCTTAGTGCCGGGAGTCTATGACATAGGTGAGTGGATCAGGCCACTTGAGTGCGCGTTCTTTGTTGATAAGGAGGGAGCAAAGCTCAACATAAACGAGGGGGATGTGTGGGCATACATCCGGTTTAAGGCAGAGGAGCCGGTAAACATACGCCGCTTCTTTTTTACACCAGAAATGTACCCGTTACTGAACGGCATAGCTCGGTCCGTCTGGCCCGCAACAAAGAATGTTCGTAAGCTAGAAGTGTTCTACCATATGCTGCGACGCTCTGGTTATAAGAATAACTTAATGCGTATGATAAAACAGAACTTATCTCTTTGACGGGAAGATACTGCCTATACCCTGATGCACTGCGCCACCTTTGGCAAAAGACACGCCATAATTAAGTCCGATTGAATTTGGGCCGATAGTGCCTGTTAATGTTCCCGGGCCGATAGATAACCCACTAAAGGCCGGGGCCTTCGCTTGAGCTTGAGCTTGATTTGGGTTGGTAGGCGCAGTCATTGTAGGGGCCATATCAAACATAGATTGTATTCCGCTTGTGACCGCGGGAGAGGTAACGCTTACTTGTTGAGCAGTAGGTGCTTGAGCCTTTTGCCCGAATGCGTCGTCTATGCTCATGCTTTCCATACTGGTGTTTAAGCCAGAGTTAGACTGAGATTTCCCAAGAGCGGCAGCAGCATTAGCGGCGGCAGCGCTTTGCTCACCACGAAAGCCAGACTCTGCCTTGCTTTCTTGCATTTCTTCGCCTTTGGCGTTAGTCGTGGTTGTGGTGTCCCCGCCAGCGGGGCCGCCGTCACCACCAAAGCAGCCGAACTTGATTTCAAATTCGTCTTTGCCTTCATAAATGTCTTGCAATCCGTCAAACCAGCGCTTCTTAAACACAGCTATATCTCCGCATTTGTATGTCTTCTCGGACGCCGGTTGCATAGCCTTGTCTGCCGGTCATCTGCCGCAGGAAAGTAGCTCCGTCATATGGATATGACTCCAGATAGCGCCCCGTCAGTTCCTGTTGTGCAAATCTTCCTATTTTCAGTGCGTTCTGGTACGGTGCTATGAAGTCTATCACATATAGCATACCACCATCGGGACCGACAAACCAGTCTTCTGGCTGTAGTTTTCTGGTTCCTTTTTTGTAACCTTCTTCCGCTTCCTTTGTAAGAAACGCATGTGAGAACAGGCCCGTGGGCCGTGGAAAGATAGCCGTCTTTGCTGTTAGTTTGTTCTCGTACACTACAGTCATTTTCTTGGCCTCTATGGCTGGGAGCACCAGCCTCTCTAAATCAGCAATGTACCAGTCACGATGCATTTCTGACTTGAGCATGAGCTCAAGAACATCCTTAATCATCCCATCAGGCTCCCGATGCCCTGTTGACGGATCATGCTAGAAGCAATATCCCCGGGGAACATAGCCGCATAGCGCTGACGGTCTACAGGACCGGGGGCTGGGGGCGGCGGAGGTGGAGGCGTAGCCGACGCAAGGGTGGTTGTGGGAGGAGGTGCCACCGGTTGCGCCGGAACTGGTTGTGGTGCAGGCATAGCTGTCGGTGCGATAGAGCTTACCGGCTCAACAGTTGGAGCCTCTTCCACAGTTATGTCGTCAACTTCTTCGGACTTAAGAACTTGAGGTGCAGCACGTCGTGCCGGTACAAAGACAAGCCCCATTAGCAAGTCCTGTACACGGTTAGCTATTCGCATCTTCTCACGGTCGTTACGCGGCTTACGCATCATTGCGGCAAGTAGCTCTGGGTTTTCCATAAGTTCGGACATAACATCAAGCTTCATGCTCTCCGGAACTTTGTTAAATAACTGCCGCATCATTTTAGAACCCGCGCCAGCCGCTACGAGGCTACCGGCTCCGCCACCACCCGGCAACAACCCTTGAGCTCTAGCGCCCAAAGCAGAACCAGATATGCGTAGGTAAAAGTCCATCATAGGTCCGGCTTGTTCCACAAGTTCACCTATTGTGCCGTTTGCGTCCATAGCTTCTAAACGAACCATTTCGGTCAAGTACTTTTTAAGCGCAGTCACTTCGCGCTCTGGAATAATGTCGTTACGCACCATCCAGTCCACTACGCTAACATTTGATACCGCGTTAGGTATTTTACTGAACAGGTTGTCGTACATGTTGCGTGGGCTAAAGCTGCGGCTAGTTGCCCCGCCTTTTGTCATCGCCCATTCCAGAATAGAAGACTTCAGGCCGGATTTAGCGCTATCTTGAAGCTCCTCGGGGGCGTTCTTGATTACGTCATTTAAGTTGTTTAGTGAGCGCATAGGAGCGCGGTTACCATTACTTAAAGCACGAGCTACGGCTGTAGTTGGGCTATCCGTTGTAGACGACAACAGGTCCCTAAAAGTAGTTTGGCCTTTCAGCGCTGCTTCCTTAGATTTGTTCATTGCTTCACGCTGGCGCAGTAAGACGTTTGCAGTCTCCGCGTTTTCTAAATCTGCTTTCAGTGCAGGGAAAGCATCAAGCAAATCTTTGTTGCTCTCCATCCATTTGCGAAGCGCTTCTGGGCGAATTTGACCGGTCTGACTGTCAAAAGCGGCAGCACGAGCGTTACGAACAATCATTTCTGTTGTGCCGCGAATAGATGCCGCAACGTCTTCTGCGCCTTCAAAGCCATTTTGGATGGCAAAGTTACCGATGTCATTAATCTGCTGAACACGAAGGTATGTTGGGTCAGAGCCGCCTACCATAAGTTTTTGAGCCAGCAGTTCGGGAGCCATACGTTCCGCACCGGTCTTACTTTTTTCTATAACTCTACCGGCAAAGGCACGGGTAAAGGTGTCATTAAAGGACCGTGAGTATGCCCGAGCAATGTCATAGGCGGCGTTCTGACCTTCAGGTAAGCTGTTCAAGTCATCAAGTAAGCCGTCGGCAAAATTATGCGCTACTCTTGCCGCGTTTAAATCCCCCGTGGCGGTCAACTGTCTGGCGAGGTTAAGAGCCTCTGCTCTCATTGCAGTGGCTTCTTTTACTGTTATCAAAGGCTGCATCAGGTCGTCTTCCGGAGCAACCTCGGTACGACCAGCCTGTCGTCTAGCCTCAAATATTTTTTCTCGGTCCTTAATTAAATTTTTTTTCTCTTCAATAAAGTTGTTTAAATCACGCAGCTTTCTTTTTATAGGAGCGTCCGCATTTTTTACCCCCGGCATACTGTTTTGCCACGCGGTTAAGAAGTTGGGTTGATCTAACTCGTTTCCGTCAGCATCTACAAAGCTAGTTATGTTTTGATCTTCTACAGCGCTCCAAAGCCTACGCTCTTCGCGGCGGCCCGTCTGCATTGTATCCATAGCGCTATCAAACAAACGCTGAGATAGCTCCATATTTCCTGCTGCGTCTGTACCTTTTACTCTTTCAAAAGCGGTTAAAACGCGGTCCGTGGCGCGTGTAAGTCGCAACGTGTTACCTGCATTAAATACATCTTCCGCAATTTTAGCCGCCTGCTGAATTGCTTCTTGGTCTCCTGTTGCAACCAAAGCTGCAATCACGTTACGTAGCGCGTTATTAGCCTGCTGGTTTTTAGCGGCACGTTCCTTACCCAACCCGGGGCTAGTTTGAGCCAAAGACGCTTCAATAGCTAACAGCGCGGGACTATCTGCCTTCATGCCAGCAGTCAGGGTGATGGGCTTACCTGTTTCGTCGATAAGTATTTTATCAAAATCAGGTGACGCCAGCCGCTCTATCACGGCGTCCACGTCCTCACCCTGCGACTCCAGAATATCTATGATGCGCTGTACAGCTTGGCCTTGACGACGGCCTTTAATATCAAACTCACCCTTACGTAGCTTGTTCACAACATTTGTTAGCTTGGCAATCGTTTCAGGTGTTTTTGCAACTAGCCGCGCACCAATTATACTTGGTACAATACTTCCAATAACTTCCGCGCTTAAACGGGTGCTAGCATCGCCGGGGTCTGCTGTCTCTGCAACATATGCCCCTCCAGTTGCCCCTACCCCTGCGGTGGTTTCTAAAAAACCTGTAGCTATCGGTGCTTTTCTAGCCGCCTCGCCAGTACCGCCAAGAAAGCGTTCTATAGCCGCAACAAATCTAGCCGTCCGAGGTGTTGTACCAGTTTGCAAAGCTTTTGCCACACCGGGAACTGCCATGTCCGCCGCCGTTACCGGGCCTACATTTTTTATTACGTTGGTCAGGTTATCTAAATACTGAGCGCCGCCAAAAGCTACGTTCTTTGAAATCATGTACGGTAAGGGCAACCAGCCAGCGGCACCCATCGCAGTCTTACCTGACTCATATGCCGCACGAGAACCCGGGGTCACAGGTTTCTCTGGCCCAAACAAGGCATCTGTGGCCGCTTCACCTGCTTCATAAAGACCAAAAGCACCTAAAACAGTGGTGGTGGCTGGAATAGCTACTTTAGCTGCAAGAGCCCAAGGCCCTGCTGGAGGTATTGGAGCCTGCATTGCCATGCCTGCTTTAGCTCCACCATAAGCCCCCGCCAAGCTAAACACAGACGGGAACATTTCACGCTTTGCGCCCCCCAAGAAGGTCCCTTCTTCTATAGGGTCCCCTTGCTCATCCACGGCAAACAAAGAAATGATTTGAGAACTAGTAAGAGCTCTTTCTTCTGGGGATTTGTCCTTTTGACTAGGCAGCGCATCAAAAAAAGGAGCGGTTCCGTCTAACAACCCTTCATAAGTTATCAAGCCGGGATGATCTATAGCAATTTCTTCGGCAAGCTGCTTGGCTATGATCGGCTCGGCCCCTCCCGGCTCATCCGAAAAAAGCTTTGTATACTTATCTAACTGTTCTTTATTAAACTCTACCGGGTTGATTACCGGTATGGGATCAATAGTTAGACGTGGCACGGCTCCCGAGGAATCAACAGCCTGACTACTTGGTGTGCCAAAAGCGACCGCATCCGTCATTCTGATTTTCTCCGAGTGCTATACTTACCAATTCCTAAGTCTTTATGAAACGCATCCAACTTATTGGCTCTATTGCTGGTTTTTTCGTAAGCGTTACTAAACACCTTATATCCAGCCTCAAGCTGATTTAATTTATCTAAGGCGGTTGTTGCTTCCATGTATTTATCACTTCCCATCGGATATTTATCCGACTCTAAATACTTTTCTAAGAGAGCTTTTTCGTCTGCTATCATACCGAGAACAGCTTTTACCTTACTAGCTGCTTTCTCCGGCCCCGTAAAGAAAGCCGATGGGGTCGGCGTTCTTTCAATCAACAAGTTGAGTTGAGTTACGCTTTCTCTCAAGTCGGCGGATTTCTGGAAAACCTGAACCGTTCTTGTGTTTAATGTTTCTGCGGCAGTAATTGCGTCCTTACTCGCTTTATACGGCGCTCCAACAGTACCAAAGCTAATCGCTTCGATTACATCGTTTGCAAAGCTTTTAGCAAAGGGAAGAGAACCAAACGCTTGATTTAGGGCATCTTCAGAAAGCCCTTCAGTGATAGCGCTTTTTACCTCTGTTTCCTTACCCTCCGTTTTTTCGGACTTAGTTCCATCCAACTTGATGTTTGGAATGGTAAGACCGTTTTCCTGACGGATTTGAATAGAAGACATAAGCTCGTTTGACAATGGGTTGCCCGGCGATAAGACAAAGCGCTTTGACTTCTCATCCCAAACTTGCTTCGGCGCGTTGTAGTAAGCAATGGCTTGGTTCATCTCCAAGGTTTCTTCTGGAGTCAAGGTGCCCGCGGCATACTTAGCTAAACGCTCCGGATCAGACACAAGCGTCGTGATCCGTGCATCAGTATTAGAGCCTAAACGTGTAAGTCTTGCGGCTGCCCGCTCAAGGTCAAGTTTTTCTGTCTTGTAGTTCATTGTGAAAGCATTCAAGTCAGCTTCCATTGCGTTAGCTTCTGCTTGAAGTTCTAACTTCCGCTCACCTTGTGCCGCGGCAACTTCAGCTTTTTTCTCATCCAACGCCAAACGACGCTCAGAAATCTCTCTATCCAGACCAGATAGTTTTTCTTTCAGAGCATTGTTGGTGGTGTTTAGCTCGGTAGCCTGCTCATGTGCTTTGTCCATCTTAGCAAGGTCATATTCGTTAGCTACGCCCATCTGACCAAGCTTGATGTTGCCCCGCAGAATTATATTCTCTTGTTCAAGTTGATTAGCAAGCACGAGGTCGGACTGACGGCCGGTAGCTTTTAGCTGTTCAATTGCTGTTCTATTGTCTTGTTCAACCTTTTCTAAAGCTACACGGTTGGCCTGCTTTTTGTCTTCAAGACTTGATTCTGCGTCTATACCCATTTGTTTTAGAGATGTTTGTAAAGCTGTATCTAGCTTGTTTTCTAGTTCCAACTTAGCAGTCTCTTGAGCGCCACGAAGCTCTTGCAGCTTTATGTCTTCTGCTGCTTTAGCTTCAGCGGCAAGTGCCGTTTCCGCAGATCCGAGGGCCGCGAGTTGTAATGCTTGCTTCTCTTTAGCCAGACCCGACTTAAACTCACCAAGTTGCGCGGCCCGTGCGCTAATGGTTGGCAACAACTGAGTCTGTTGCGCGGCTCTAGCTAGACGTTCCGCGGTGCTCAGTCCTCTTGGCTCCCCTTGCATAGGTCCGGCAAAGGCAAGCGCGGTATTTGCTACGTCAAAGAGCATTTGAGCTTGGGTAAGATCTTTTTGTTCTTGAAGACGTGCGGCCGGGTCGCCCATTAAGTTCTGACGGGCAGCCATACGCTCTCTGGCCAATTCACCATAACGTCCTTCTAGAGTAGCAAAAGGATCGCCGCCATTTGCTAGGCGGACGACGCCGCCTTGGTTAAAATTTACGGGTGGCTGCTGCCCAGCCTCCATAGGTGCGGGCTGTGGTGGGGCCACCGTGGACATGATGCCCTCGGCCATCGCGCCTTGAACTGGCTGGGACATTTCTTCTTGGGCGAGGCCACCAATGCCTTGGTCTACAGAAGCCATCATAATAGCGGGTTGCGCCAACGCCAAAACAGACTCAGGTGTTTGCGCGGCGTCTTCTTCGCCTACAATGCCAGCAAGTTCGGCGCGGCGCTCTTCAACAGAGGCGTCGTCACCGCGGATGCTGTTCATCATCTGCTCAAAGTTATCGACGCTTTCCAGATCCTGAATGCCCTCTCCCGCAGAAGCCAGCATCTGCTCAAGCATTTGTGGGTCAATAGCAGCTTCTTGCGGAGCAGGCATCATAGCGCCCACGCCTTGCTCCATAGCCGGAGCGACGGGTCCGCCTTCTTGGTATTTTCTAGCAGCAGCCGGGTCCATTCTCATCTGTACTTCTTCAGGCAGCTTGGAAAAGCCCTTGTACTCGTTAGGCACAGCTTGCCCACCGTTTGCAAACATCTGCCGATCTAATACGCCTCTATTCATCATCCGAATAACCCTGCTTTCTGTGCGCCTGCCGCTGCTGACAAGCCTGCGATACCCAAACCAAAGTACTGCTGGGCTGGTGAAACATTAGGCGCTGTAGCTGACGTAATTGTCTGTTGGCTAGTTGGAGCACCTTTGTAAATATCAGACAAAAAGCCATAACGCTGATACGGCTCGTACATCTGAGCCAGTTGGCTTTGGCGTTGTGCTTCAAGTTCAGCCTGCTGTTGTGCCTGCTGTTGTTTACCCAACTGGAATTGAGTTTCAATGTCCGCAAGGCCTTGCTGTTGTGCCTGCTGACCAAGAGCGGCTTGGCGGAGACCCAAAGTACCTAACGCCTCGGCCTGCTTAAACTGTGCCTGTTGTGCCTGCAAGAAGTTTTGTGCCTGCGCTTGCGCTAAAGCTTGAGCTTGGTTTCTACCTATTTCGCTTTGCTGTAACGCGGCTCGTGAACCGCCATATGCGCTTGGACCACCGGGCTGACCGGCAGCTTGCAGCCCAGCTTGAGCCGCCTGAATACCATAAGAGCGGTTTATTTCAGCTTGAATAGCCTGCTGGAAAGGGTTCATAAACTGAGTTATACCAGAAGGGTCTAGAGCTTGATAAGCATCCCCAACGGAATAACCCGCCTGTTGCAGATATGGTTGATAACCGCCAATACCACCTGCCGCGGGAGAAGCGGACGCTAAAGCCTGTTGCTGTAGGCCGCTCATGCCCGCAACCTGCTGCGTCGGCAGGGTCATAGGCTGGTCAGCTAGCTTTTTAGCAGACTCCAGAAGCCCGAGTTTGTAGGCTTCTATCTCAGGGGTTTCTCGGACTATCTGTACTTGGGTTTCGGTAGCCATTACGCCATCGCCTTCCCTTTAGCTTCTAGGCCTCGCATCATATCATACATGCGGTTAATACCTAACTGATTGTTTCCGTTACCCAGACCTTTTACCGCGTTTGTTGTCATAACGAACTCGCCCGGCATCAGCATGGCTCTTACGCTATCCTGCCCCGGAATACCTTCATCTGGCATAATACCGCCTACGCGGCGAGGGAAAATCTCACCACCCTCTGCTACTCCGATAGGACGAAGGAAGGGATTAACTGGCGGCTGGGCTGGAATTGGCTGTGGCGCGTAACCGTAATTGGTAGCTACAGTGTAAGGGCCTTGGGCCGCGGTCACTTGATAGCCGCCCGGAGCATATTTACCGGGATCTTGTGCCAACAGTTGTGCACCCGTGATCATTTCCTCTTCCGGCGGCTCTTCCGGAGCAGGTTCAAAGAAGCCCGCCGCATATAACCCTGCTCCCGTAGCTAACCCCGCAGGACCATACGCCTCAAGTATGCTCGGACCCATAGAAGACGCTGTTACTTTTTCCATAGCCGCTAGGCCTATCTTACTAGCCTCAGGGGCGGTCATCCCCGGCAAGGTCATGGCGTTGTTATAAGCTTCTGTATAAGCGGCTTGCTGTTGAAGAGCAACTTGTTCAGGGGTTGGTCCTGAAGGGAGGAAAGCTTCCTTTATGTTGCCTTCAGATAGGTTTTCAAAGAAACCTACTTTTTCATACGGTTGAACCGAGGAAGTTACCGGCGAGGAGCTAGTAGATGTAAGCATACTTGCGTCTGTAGGAACCGTTGGATCTGCGGAGACGCCAGACGTAAACATGCTTGCATCTGTAGAAGCCATTGGGTCTGGGCCATAAGGAGACATCTTTGCCGCATCATATGCTTTTGCTTGATCTACCATATACTGACCCGCTTCGGTTTGCGGGCCGCCCGAAAGCTGTGTAGCTGCCTGCTTCTGCGCCGCTGGCGTTTGCCCGGCCATTGTAGCGGAAGACGGCGTTGCTGGGACATACTCACTAAACAACTTGCCCTGACCAGTGAACCCTTGACCACTCAAGGTCTGGCCCGCTCCTGAAAGTGTCTGCGAGAGCCGTGCACCGGGGTCCGCGAAGGCCTTGCTTACACCTTCTCCAAAAGTCCCTGTGCCCCCAAGTTTAGCGCTAGCTCCTGCAAACACCGCGCCAGACGCTCCTGCAATCAATGCAGATTTGAAAGCGTCTTTCATGCTGCCGCCTTGAGCCAAGGTGCCAATACCAGAACCAAGTGCCGCGCCATATACAGGCCCAAGTGGGGTCATTGCCAAAGCAATAGGTAAAATAATAGGCGCGGCTTTTTTCAACACCTTGCCAACACCGGACAAAGCTCTTTTTACACCTTTGAAGATCTTCTTTAAGAAAAACTCAGGTAAA
>Ga0222719_10002555_pt1 | contig 16543 bp, 15 predicted proteins | sample C33_34DmetaG_FD_165039 | JGI IMG/M metagenome (GOLD analysis project Ga0222719, IMG submission 165039) | Estuarine water microbial communities from San Francisco Bay, California, United States - C33_34D | ecosystem: Environmental > Aquatic > Marine > Unclassified | place: USA: California... | reverse complement strand
ACCAAAATAACATAAGTCCTTTTAGGATACACATAGATATTTATTAAAGACAATGGCAAATAAGACTAAAAACTTAAAGTTACAGATTCCGGAGTATATTTCAATTGATAAGTATAGAGAAATAAACTCTTACCAAGGTCAAAATAAATTTGGTAAATTAGTATACACTGTATCTAAATTAACTGGAGAACCATTTGATGAAGTAAGACATTGGGATTTAGATAGTTTAACTAAAGTTAGTAACTTATATGCCGGTATTGCTGACCATAATAATTTCTTTTTTCCTATAGTTAAATGGAAAGATCAATTATACGGTTACTCAAGCATACGTAAAGCTACTTTAGGAGAGTACATAGACTTAGAAACCTATTGTAAAGATCTTGAGAATAATATGCATAAGGTAGCTGCCATACTTTACCGACCTATAAAAAAACATAGTTTAGGTAAATTATCTACTATTACAAGACAAGGCATAGAGGTGGTAAATAATAAAACCGAAAAAGTCTTCGATAAGTATACAGTAGAAAAGTACGAGTCAGATAAAAGACGAGAAGTAGAAGATGAGTTTAAAAAGTTTCCAGTTCATTTATTTTTAGGTGCTATTAGTTTTTTTTTGAGCACAGGAAGCCTATATTTGAACAATACAGCTTTTTCCAGGGAGAAGATAACGTGGACGGAGAAGATGAAGAACGAGATAATAATAATGGAAAATCTTTTGGAGAACACTGGGGATGGTTTGGTACGCTTTACCAACTCTCTAAGTCCAACGCTCTTTCAATCACAGGAGATAGTTGCTTAACTGATTTAAACCTTTTATTTGCATTAAATTATTTAGAAATAGATAAAGACTATAACAATGAAATCGAAAAAGAAAAAAACAGGCAAGTACAGCAAGCCAGAGCAAGATCTAGATACTAAACCAAAATGTGGTTGCGGTAATACAGATAATGAAGAAGGATTTTGTGATGGTTCTCATAGAAAGAAAAAAGTATCTACTAAAGAGTCAGATATAGATAAAAAAATTAAAGCCATGTTAGAGACAGGCTACTATAACCATAACCAAATAGCAGGTATGCTAAGAGGTGTTAACCTACAAAAAGTAAAAGATGTCAGCAGAAAGATTACTTCGTAACGTACCCTATTCAGAGATAATAGATTTATTTAAGTCTAGATGTGATGCACATTTAGCCATAGCTTCATTTGATAGCGGTACTATAGACTATTTAGATGCTTCGGCGGTCAATAGAAAATATCCTTACATATTTTTAAGACCAATGAATAGCTTGGTAGTAGATAGAGAACGTACCTTATCGTTCGAATTATACAGTCTAGATATACCTAAACTTAAGTCATCGAGTCATGTAGAGTTACTTGCTGACACGGAGTTTTACATATACGACTTAATGTCTTACTTCGAGTTTGGTCCTAGTGCTATACAGCAAAATTATGATATGGTAATAAATGATTGTGTTCCGGTAATGGAAGGCTTTCAAAATAGAGTATTTGGCTGGGTTGCTAATATAGATATAGTAACACCGTTTAACCTTAACTACTGTGTATACCCAGAATATCCTTAAGACATGAATATAAAACCAATAGTAGATAGAATAGCCAGACTTATAGAGGCTCGTCAAAAGAAGTTAGCACCTAGAAATACCGGTGCTTTAGCTGGTTCTATAAAAACTATGGTTAATGTAGCCAGAGATATAATAACTATATCTACTAAGATGTTTGATTATGGTTATTTTCAAGATAGTGGTATATCTGGTACAAAAGAAAGAGTATCTAAGAATCCTCAAAGTTTTAACCCTCCTGGTAAATTTACCGGTAACTGGAAAATGATAGGAGGTAATCTGCCGTATGGTGCAAGAGTTAGTATTTACAAAAAAGGTATACAACCTCAACCATTTATAGTACCTGCAACTAATCAAGTAATGGATAGTGTAGGGTATCAAGCATTAGCAGATGATATAGCAGATAATATAGCATTAAAGTTTAAAAAATTACAATAATGGCAGTAACAGTATTAGGACAACCTTCCTCACCTAACGTAACAGGAACTAAATTAGTATACAGTTTAAGTAGTTCTTTAGCAGTTCAACCGCAATATCAATACGTAATAGATATTCACTTAAGTGGTTCTTCTGATAGACTTGGTAGATTCTTTTCTTACCCTAACGCTTATGGTAGTGGTATAATAGAAGTATCTCAAATATTACAAGATAATTTAGACTACGATAACGATTGGAAAACTACAGTATCAACAGCAGCATTAGAAACGTTTAAAGAATTTACTTTACACTATAGTGAAAGTTACGGTACAAGCATTAGTAGTTCAGTTACTATATACCCAGGAGGTGCTACTTCAGACATAGTAGCGTTTCCAGGTACAATAGATCCTAATGCAGGTTCATTTAACTTCAATACTGGTTCATATCCGGCGACTAACGTACTAAGTAATTTTCCTTTTGTAACTACTGATGCTATAGATCTTACACAGACAGATAAATTTAAGAATATAAAATCTACTGATTATGAAACTTTATCGGTAGGATATGGTAGTAGCGATTTAAGTACAGTATCTTATAGAACATATGACTCTGCAGGATCCTTATTAGCAACTAATGCAATATCTGGCTTTGGAGATGAATTTTATAATATTCCGGCCGGTGTACAAAACTTTATAGATAAAGGAGGAGTATTTGAAACACAATTTAATAATAACAATTGGCAGTACTACTCAATAGAGTTTACTTTAGCAGATGCTTCTGATAAAACGTACTGGTATAAAAGAAACGATACTTGTGTAAGAACAGGAGAATCAATAAGATTTGCTTTTATAAATAACTTTGGTTTTTTCGATTACTATAACATTTATAAACCTATAAAAGAATCTACTGATTTAAAACGTAACAGCTTTGATAAACCAAACGTAGATTATAGTAGTCCTACTTCTTTTTACGATATTACCCGTAGAGGAACAGATCAATACAATATAGCATTTAACGATAAGTATGTAGTATCTACTGAATATGTAGGCAAAGAGACCTCAGATTGGTTAACAGAAATGTTAGATAGTACTGAGGTATACGTACAGGAAGGTACTGACTTTGTACCTATAGTAATAACAAATAAAAACTATACTTGGGCTCTAAACAACAATAGAGAGAAGACATTTAAGTATGATATTGAGTTTAGTTACGCTAATCAAAGATATGATAGATAATGGCTGTAAGTATTATATCACAACCTACCTCTCCTAATGTTACCGGTACTAAATTAGTATATACGGTATCTGGTAGTGATATAACCCATCCTCAATACAATTACGTATTAGACATTTACTTAAGCGGTAGTACAGAAAGATTAGATAGACAATTTCAAGTACCAAATGCAAACGGTGTAGCAGAGTTTCAACCATCTGGTATTTTTAGAAGTTATTTAGGCTATGATAATTTCTGGAAGAACTTTCCAACAAATGGATTTCCTACTGCTTCTATAGTACTTCCAACTGGTTATCCGGTTAACTTTGCTAAAACATTTGACGTTAGAGCCGGTGAAGCTTATGGTACAAGTATATCAAGCTCACTAACAGTATATCCAGGTGGTAGTTCCAATTATATACAAGTATTTCCAGGAGTATTAAATCCTAATGAAGCTACAAGTAGTATAAGTAGAGAATTTAACCTGTATACAGCCAGTTTAGAAGGGGATCCACTTGCAATAAATGCTGAATACCGTGCCGCTCTTACCAATCAACCAGAAATAAGTAACAGAATATATATAGCACCATCAGTATCAGGTAGTCAAATTTTTGAGTCTTGGGAAACAGATATTCCGGTAGTAACAAGTAAAGATTATTATACTATAACACAATTTAGTAATGGAATAAAAGTAGGTGACTCATTTAGTTTTGGAGATGGTGGGAGGCTTTCCGGTCTAAAGTATGATAGTTCTGGTCAAACTTTAACTGCTTTACAGCTAATTCCAGTTCCGGTAAGTAATAATACTGAGACTTTTAATAATCCAAGTTTTCCTAATGATAGATTTTTTACTTGGGGTGTAGGTCCTATGAATGTAAGAAATATGGTTAACGAATTTGCTAGCAGTCCTTATAGAGGTCAAACTTTTGGTAGTATGATAGATCAAGGCTTAATTAACGTAATATCTTATCAAATACCTAGATCATTTTTCTTTAGGTATGTTATTAGAGATAAGGTTTATGATAATTATTTAAAAGGTTTCCCAAGAGCTAAAAATCCACAAGTAGGACCTAATGGAGAACAAGATACCGGTTTAATATTACCAATGGGTACAGAGTACTTACAATTTGCCTTTATAAACGAGTACGGTGCTTATGATTATTATACTGTTTTTAGTCCTTTAAGAAGACAAACTACTGCTTCGAAAAATACCGTCTCTAAGCCAAGAGTAAATTATAACGTACCAATTAGTACCTATAGTATAGAAAGTAAAGGAGACGATGTCTATCACGAGCAGTTAAGCGATACATATACTATTACAACTGACTACTTAGCTGAATCAACTGCTAAATGGTTAAGTGAACTAATAGAAAGTCCTGAAGTATTCGTAAGACAAGGAGAAGACTATGTACCTGTAGTAATAACTAATAGCAGTTATACACATACATTAACAGGAAATAGAGAAAAATTATTTAAGTACGATATAGAATTTGAACCATCTAATGGTAGAGATCTTTATTCAGAAGAATATGAATGTTTAGTATCCCCTACTGCTACTCCTACACCAACACCTTCAGTAACTCCTACACATACGCCAACTAATACACCTACCAATACGTCTACTCCAACTGGTACACCAACCGGTACACCTACAAATACGCCGACACCTTCAGTTACTCCTACTAATACCCCAACACCGACAAATACTCCAACACAGACACCTACACCAACACCTACCCCTACTGCAAGTCCTACTCTTCCTACTGATCCTATACTTAGTCCTACTTGGTATTTCGATTCTAATAATACCACTGCATCAGCTCCAAGCAATTGGGAAGATAGTCTTGGAATTGGAGGTAACTTCCCAGGTAGTAATACACCAGAGACTGGTGCTACTCGTATAAATTACTTTACAAGTGAAAGTAGAGGAGCATATACAGGTGACTGGTGGAATGTAAATCCTGATCTAACTACAGGGCCTATTTTAGAAAATGATCCCTGGGTAAACGTTAACAATGGTAGTGCTGCTGGATTAACTGGTAGTAATTATACTTTACAATCTTGGGTTTATATAAATAAGTTTAGTGAAATAAACGGTAGTACTCCGAGATCAGTATTCTTTACTTTAACAGGAGATCAAGGACCTTATAATGCAGGTAAAGTACATAGAGTATCTGTAGGTTCAAGAGAATCAGGAAGTGTAAACGTATTATCAATTACAGGTGATGTAGATAGTCCAGATCCAAGTTTAACTCAGTTATTTCCTAATAAAGTAATTGACACAGGTAGTTGGTACCAAATAAGTTTAGTACAAGACGGTACTAACTTTAACGATATAAAGGTATATGTAAATGATGAAACAGCTTCTTACTCACCTACAGCATCAGCAGATATAAGAATAAGTGGTAGTTATGCATGCGCTGCAGGAACGTTTACTGATTCTTCTGCACTATCTGGTTCGGTAGCAAATGTTATTTGTTATTCTACTTCTTCTTTAACACAAGCACAAGTAGCTCAGAACTACACAAATATCAATAATTATTTATCAACATTATGACACAAGATTTAATTTTAAGAGTAACCAATAACGGAGTAACAACCGACTTAGATATAGATAGCAACATACCTTTACGATTGGATATGTCTGCTGTAGAGAATCAAGAGATAGGTCAAGTATATGGTATAGCTTCTCAAAACTTTAGTCTTCCGGGTACTAAGAAAAACAATAGATTTTTTAATCATGGATATAAAGTGTCTGCGACAGATATACCTGCATTATATAATACCATTGAGTGTTATGTATTAAGTAACGGAGAGACGTTAATAGAAGGGCAGTTACAGTTAATTGATATAGTAACAGATGGTAATGGGTTTATAATTTATAATGTACTTGTTACAGACAGTGCCGTAGAGTTTAATGCCGAGTTAGGAGATAAACTAATTAAGAATGCAGACTTTAGTTCTTACGACCATACTTTAACTTCAGGTAGTATAATACAATCTTGGACTACACCTATAAGTGGTGCAGTATTTTATCCTATTGCAGATTATGGAGCAGATGAATTTTCTGTATTTCCTTCAGAACCGGTAATTAACTTTTCTGGAGAACCTCAATTATCTGGTAGTATAGATAATCCTAGCTCTCCAATGTCTGTATATCAATTCCTACCGGCAATAAAATTAAATAAAGTAGTAGAGGCTATTTGTAGCCAAGCAGGATTTGAGTATTCATCTTCGTTTTTAGATAGTAGTGACTTTGATAGAATTTATATGCTAAATAAAGCTAAAGAAGATTTAGGTATAGTAGGTAGTGTACAAGAAAATACTCTTATAGTTTCTAAATCAGTAAATACTACAGATCAAATGACAGGTCCTATAGTAGTACCGGATGATAGAGAGTTTAAAATTATATTTGGTTCTGAAGTAGCAGATCCTGGTAATGCTTATAATAATACTACAGGTATTTATACAGCACCTTATGCCGGAGCTTACTTTATAGATATAAATGTTCTTTTAGATTATGACTTTGTACCTGGAGTAGCTGATGTACGTTTAGAATTTAGTAGAACAAGTGATGGATTTATTATTGCAAGCGGTGGTACTGTTACTAATACTATGGATGCACCTTATACAGGTAGTTTAAATTTAGGTTTAAATGCAAGAGTAGAATTGGACAAAGGAACAGAATACCAAGTTGACCTAAACATTAACGTAACTGATATAGTAGATCCAGGTAATGATTTAGACTTTACTTTTAAATCAGGTTCACAGTTTAGTATACCAAGAGCTTTATCTATATACGATGATGCACCGGTTAGTATGTCTTTACAGTTTGATAGTGAATTAAAAAGTGTAGATGTATTTAAAGGTATACTAGAACATTTTAATTTAGTAGCTTATGTAGACCCAACACAAAATAGAGTACTAAAAATAGAGCAATTAGATCAATGGATAAGATCTGGTGAGATAAAAGATTGGACTCAAAAATACGATACGGCAGAAAGAATAGCTATTAGTCATACAGTTGACGAACAACCAAGAACTCTATTATTTCAACAAGCTGAAGATGCAGATAGGTTTAGTAAGATTGCACAAGAAAGTGAACCTAACTTTCAATACGGTACTTTAAGAGCTTTATCAGATAGTAACGTAACTACAGGAGAAACAGAAATAGGTAAATTCTTTGCACCGATAGTATTATCTTCTTGTATAGATTATGGCGGAGTAAACTTTAGTGGTGTTGAAAGTCCTATAATAGGTGATAGTAACTTTATCTTACCTCAATTATACAAATTTGAAAATAACGAAAGAAATAGTTTTAAGTTTAAACCAAGAATAGGGTATGCAGTAACAAGTTCAATACCACCAGATGCAAGTAACAGTACTATCTTTATAGGTAATAGTGGTAGTGCACAACCTGTAACTGGTTCTTATGGTACTATATCGAATGTTAATGCCTTACCGGTAATTAGCGGTTCTACTAACGACTTACAGTTTAACAATACTTATCCTTCTTACGTACCAAGCAGCTTTCTTATAAACTCTGGTTCAAATAACTTTACTAACTACTGGAAGACTTATACAGACAGTCTTTATGCTCAAAACGGTAGAAAAGTAATCTTAGATCTTTACTTTACTCCACAAGAGTATAAGAGTATAAAACTAAACGATAGAATACAGATTAAAAATCAAATGTATCGTATAAATAAAATAAAAGGATTTAATGTTAGTGAGAAAGACGTAGTAACAGTAGAACTACTAAAATTATTTCCAGCTTATTGGCAATTAGATGCAGCAGATGTACCACCTCCAGTTACACCTACGCCTACTCCTTCTCCAACTTCTACACCAGACAGTACTCCTACATCAACTCCAACTCAAACACCAACACCAACTGGTACGCCGACTAATACTCCGACTAATACACCTACACCAAGTGTAACACCTACTAATACGCCTACACCTACTCAGACACCGACTAACACACCAACCAGTACTCCAACTCCAACACCAAGTAGTGCTGCTAGTTATTATGGTCCGTTTGGTATAATACCTGAAAGTGGAGAATCTGGAGAGACTAGTAGTACTTTAGCTTGTAATCAAATAACAGCAGGACAAGTATACTTTGAATTCCCTACTTCACCTGCTAATGGAGATGTAGCATATAATAATACTGCATTAGATGATATCTTTATAGGAAATGGTGATTGGTACGGAATAGATACTACAGGTGATGGAGATCCAGATGTAGCATTCCAAATAAGTTCTTTAGGAGTATTGTCAAACGAAACAACATGTCCATAAGTCCTTTGACGTATAACTTTAATATTTATCATTAATGGCGAAACAAACAGTAAACATAGACGTTAAGATAGGAACTAAAGATTTAACTACTTTAGATAACCTACTTAAACAAACTGGTATATCATTACAAGCAATAGATACTGACTTACAAGATGTAGGTACTAGTGTTAATGACGTAGTTGCAGGACTTGGAGAAGTCGGAGTAGCTTCTAAAGATATAGCAAAAGTAGAAACAGCAGCAATATCAGCCTCTAAAGGAGCAGCTAAATTAGCTAATGAAACTAAAAAAGTAGGTAAAGAGTCTAAAGATGCCGGTAAAGAAGCTACTATATTCGGAGATATAAAAGATAAGTTTAATGACATGACTAAAGGTGTCAAGAAAGTTATTGTATCTATGAAGACTTTAAAAGGTGCTTTAGCTGCAACAGGTATAGGAGCTTTAGTAGTAGCATTTGGTACTCTTATAGCTTACTTTCAAACCTCAGAAGAAGGTAGTAAGAAACTTGCAATAGCAACAGAAACAATTAGTATACTATTTGGTAAGTTAACTGAAACAGCTGCTGATCTTGGAGAAAAACTATTTAATGTATTCTCTAATCCTGGTCAAGCTTTAAAAGACTTTGGTAATTTAGTACAGAATTTTATTATAGATAAATTTAATGCTGTAATAGATGCTGCAGGATTAATAGGTAAATCTATAAAATTATTATTTGAAGGAGAGTTTAGTGCAGCAGCAGATGCAGCAGGACAAGGATTTAAAAAGTTAAACGAAGAACTTAATCCTGTTGTAGCAATTGGTAAAGCTGTAGTTAGTACAGGTAAAGCAATAGCTAAAGTATATAAAGAAGAAATAGTACCTGCAGTAGAAGAAGCAACTAAAACTGCAACTAGGTTGGTAAATGCTCAAAGAGGTTTAAGAGACTTACAACAAGAGCTTATAGTTCAAAATGCAGAACTTACTAAAGAGTTAGAAGGTCAAAAAAGAATAGCAGAAGATACTACGTTAGATTATCAAACAAGAAAGACTGCATTAGAAGAAGTAAACAGACTACAAATACAGTTAGCTGAAAATGTAGCTACTCAAGCTCAAGCAGAAGAAGATCTTTTAAAATTACAAATATCTCAAGAAGCTAACTACGAAAAAAGAGAAGAGTTAGAAACTCAATTAGCAGAAAAAACAGCAGAAAGAATAAATGCTGAATTAACTTTACAGACAGTTAAACAAGAAGCTGATAAAGTAGGTAGAGAATTAGAAACCGAAGAAATAGCTAGAAAGACTGAAATAAACGATGTATTAGCTCAGTTGGATTTAGATAGAATAGAGGATGTATTTGAAAAAGCTAGAAAAGAACTAGAGATAGAAGAACAAAAATTATTAGACGAACTAAGACTTAAGAAGGCAACAGAAGAAGAAATAGCTAAAGTAGAAAAAGCTTTTACAGATAAAAGAAAGAAACTTAAAAAAGAAGAAACTGATTTTAATAAAAAATTAGACGAAGATGAACAAACAGGTAAATTACAACTTGCCTCAGCAGCATTTAATGCAATAGCTTCTTTAGTAGGAGAACAATCTATAGTAGGTAAGACAGCAGCAGTAGCAGGAGCAACTATAGATACATTTGTAGCTGCCAACAATGCTTTAGCGAATACTCCTTTACCGCCTCCTTTTCCTCAAATAGCAGCAGGTATAGCTTATGCAGCTGGTATTGCTAACGTACAGAAAATTCTTTCAACTCCAACACCAGGCGGTGGTTCAGCTGGAGGAGGTTCTGCACCAGGAGCAAGTCCGGCAGGAGGTCCTAATTTAGGTAGAATACAAGATGTAGATCTAAATGTACCTGCACCTCAATTAACATCACAACAACCGGCAGTACGTGCCTATGTATTAACAGGAGACATTAACTCTTCACAGGAAGCAAGTTCAAGATTAAACAATAGAAGATCGTTAGGATAAAATTTATATTATGAGAATTATAGAATTATTAATTGACAAGTTAGAAGAGTTAAACGGATTTGATGCAGTAGCATTAGTTGAAGAACCGGCCATTGAAGCAGATTTCTTTGCTTTTAACAATAAAGAAGTATTAGATACTATAGAGTTTGAGCTAATAAAACTTGCAATAAAAGAACAATTAGTAGAAAGAAAAGCAGGTGAATCTAAAGATGATTACATAGCAAGATGTATTCCAGTACTAAAAGAGGAAGGATATGCAGACGATCAAGCAGCAGCTATATGCTATGATGCTTTAAAACTTAACTTAGATAGAATAATTCAAGACGGTAAACCGTTATACGATACTAAAGAAGAAGCTGAAAGAGTTGCTTTAGAGATAGGTTGTGAGGGTTCTCACGAACACGAAATAGACGGTAAGATATGGTATATGCCTTGTGCAACTCATACAGAAACTAACGATAGACTTTTAGAGTTAGATATAGATGTATCCAGTCTACCAAATTATACTAACCCATTAGACGAAGAAAATTATGTATTTGAAACCTATAACGATTATCCTGAATCTGCAGTCAATGCTGCAAAAAGAGCACTCGAGTGGAAGGATGAGCACCCTGACAACGACTGTGGTACAAGAGTTGGATGGGCAAGAGCTAACCAGCTTGCTAACAGACGAAACATATCAGAAGATACTATTGCAAGAATGGCTTCTTTTGCTAGACATTTACAGCACGAAGACGTCCCATACAGTGAAGGGTGCGGTGGCTTAATGGTAGATGCTTGGGGAGGTAGAGCAGGTATAGAATGGGCTAAAAATAAACTAGAAAAGATAAGAGCGTCTAAGCAATCGTTAAAAAAGAATAAAGTAGTATTATCTAAAAACAATGTAAAACTAATAGAGAGATTCTCTAAGACAGAGAGTAACGGGCATTACAAGTTTGGATTAGATGAAGAGCAAATGAAAGTTATAGGTCCTATGTTAATACCAGACAAACTTATACTAAGAGTGGATGCTGATAATAATCCCTATTATGTTTTCTTTAGTAAAAATACAGTAAAAGCAATAGCTGAGAAGGCTATGAAAAATAAACTTATAGATGTAGTAAATCTTGAGCACGATATGGATGAAACTATAAATGCATATATGACTAAATCTTGGTTAGTAGAAGATACTGATAATGACTTATCTAACAAATACGGTATGAATCTACCATTAGGAACTTGGGTAGCAGAGTATCAAATAGAAGATAAAAAGGTTTGGGAAGATATAAAAGCAGGAGTATACAAAGGTTTTTCAATAGAAGGAATATTTCAGAACAATATAGTTAACGTAGCTTAACAATATATAAATATATATAGATATATGGACTTTACCAATACTCAAACAGCTATAATGGGATATGTACCAAGTAGCTTAATAAGTTTTATGCACTTAGAAGACTTTATTATGGCATTCCTTTTAGGCTTTGTTGGTACTGCAGGAGCATTTACATTTAAGACTATAGTAGAATACTTAAAGAAATAATACGGAACTATACAGTAAAAGAGCGTGTCTCTCTGTATATCTTTAAAAAGTGATATATTAGCCTATTTATCACTATAGTAAAGAAACTTAACAACTTTAATCTTAACATTTATTATGAATAAATCAGAATTAAAAGACCTAGTTAAGAACTATTTTTCATTAGAAGACAAAAATATCGAAACACCAGAAACAGTAGAGAACTTCCAATCAGCTAAATTAGTTGACGGAACTCCTATTTCAAATAAGTCAGAAGACGAGTTTGAAGTTGGACAAGAAGTATATGTAACTACTGAGGCTGGAGATGAAGTACTTGCTCCGTCAGGAGAACATGCTTTAGATAACGGAGATGTTCTTGTAGTCGATGGAGAAGGTAAAATTACAGGTCTTCACAAGCCAGATGAGACTGGTCAAGGATCTTTATCTAAAGAGGAAGAATCTTCAGAAGAAACTTTAGCGGAAGTTAAAGAAGAAACAAAAGAAGAGTTAGATAATGAAGTAGTAGAATCAGGTGACTTACCAATGTCAGAGCATAGCGACGACGAAGAATTGGATGAGCACGAAGATAAGAGAGCAGAAATTATCGAAGCTATTCTAGAAGAAATTGCCCCTAAGATAGAGGAGATGCAAAAAAAATTAGCAGAGCACGAAGAAAAAATGGCTGAACACGATGAAAAAATGAAAGAACATTATTCATCTGCTGCTAGTGAGTCAGTAACTGAGAAAGCTTTTAGTAAAGCTGGATACGGTTCAAAACCAGAAGGTGAACTTTTAAAATTTAGTTCATCTGATTTAAAAGCAATGCAATACGAAAACGTATTAAGTAGGGCTTCAAAAAACAATTAATTAACAAACTTTAAAATTTAAAAATTATGGCATTAGATGTATCTGCATTAAATGACTTCAACAATGAAGTAGCAGGAAAAGTCGTACCTAAGATTGTATTTGAAGGCTATACTACTTCAATACTACCAATCCAAGAAGGTATCAAATACCAAGAGCCTTTGAATATTTTCGAAGTAGATTTAGTTATACAGTCAGGAGACTGTGTTTCTACACCTTCAGGATCTTTCGATGCGACACAAAGAAACATTACAGTAACTCAAAGAACTTCTTACGATGGACTTTGTTTAGACAACCTAAACCCAAAGTACTTAGGTATTTCGGCATTAGACAGAGGTTCGTATAACGAAACTTTCAAATTAGCTTCTGTATACACAGAGCAAATCGTTAACCAAATGAAAAAGTCGGACGATTCATTTTTATGGAACGTTACAAACGGACTAGGAGCATTAACTTCAGGATCTACAGCAGGAGTTGTAGTACCAGCAGCAGCAACAGGATCAGTATCTTCTGCTACTATCTTAGGTATTACAGATGCACTTATTGAGAACTTAAGTGATGACGTAGCAGACAGAGACGATTTAACTATCTGGATGTCTGTAAGTAACTTTAGAAAATTCATTACAGCTTTAAGAGGAATCAATAACTATTACTTTGACCCAAGTTCAATTTCAAACAGAACTGGAATCTTACAAATAGCTTACCCATTCCAAAACGTAAAAGTAGTAGGTACAGCAGGTATTTCTGGAGACAGAATTGCTTTAATGCCTGATGCTTATGCAGTAGTAGGAACAGACTTACTAAGTGACGTTGAAAACTTCCAACTGTGGTATGATATAAACGCAGATCAGCTTAAACACAGACTTAAATCTAAGTTAGGTGTACAAGTTGCATTCCCGGAGTATATTGTTTCTAACAACAGAAACTAAGACAACTAAAACCAATAGGGGGTCTTTAATTAGGCCCCTTATATTAACTAACTAATAAAACCAATAAATTATGGCATGTGATATTACATCAGGATTTTCGTTAGCATGTAGAGACAATAGCGGAGGAATAAAAAACATTTATATTCTTTCTGGATCTACTCCAGGGATAACAGAATCGTCAGAAGGTTTAATTAGCGACTTATCAGGTAGTGGTGTCTTTTACAAGTTTGAATTGACTAAAAATACAGGAGACTTTACAGAGACTCCAACAGTAAGTTTAGAAAATGGTACAGTATTTTACGATCAAATACTTAACGTAGCATTTCACAAATTACAATCGTCAATTAGAAACCAAGTTAAAGTACTAGCTCAAAACCCAGACTTAAAAATAGTAGTTGAAACCAATAATGGTGTTGAGACACCTTATACAGGTAGATTCTTCTATATGGGTAACAGAAGAGGAGCAAGTCTTTCAGGAGGAGCAGGAGCAACAGGTACAGCATTTGGCGATGCAAACCAGTATGCTTTGAGCTTTCAGGGCTTAGAAGTTGAGCCTGCGGAAGAGATTGCAACTGCAGATGGTACTTTATTAGACGCACTAACTGGATATACAGTAGGCTAATTATACAATAACTAAAGGGGAATGGTTTCAATCTATCATTCCCTTTTTTTTAAAACGAATTAAATGATTAACTTAATAAAAGAAGGTACTACTAACACTATAGCAATATCGCCTATAAGTAAAAGTTTATACCATGATTTAGCAAGTGGATCATTCGACTTAGATTTTACACAAGACTATGATCAGTCCTCTGGTAGTATAAATCTATCAAAACTAGCACCAGTACCGGCAGGTTACTATAATAACTATTTACTTTTTAGTTTAAATAGCAGTGATGTACCGGCTTATTCTGGTTTTTATACCTATGATCTTGTAGAAGGTATAGCAGGAGCTGCAAGAATATGGCAATCTACTTCGGAGACATGGGCAGCAGCTGACTATAATTGGGATGCAACAGAAGTTGTAACTAATAAAAGAACTATAGATTCAGGTAGATTAAAAGTTGTAGGTACCGACAAACCTTCGTATATTAGTTATACAGAGGCTAACCAAGACGGCCAATATACAACTTATAATAGATAAATTATGGCAAAGAATAAAAATAAAATGCATTTTGCTAAAGTAGAAAGGTTTAATTCAGAGCAAATAAACTTTCAAGAAAAAGTACAAGGCAAGTATGTTAAAAGTGGAAATGATAATAGGTTTCCACAATATCTTATAGAGTTATACAATAGATCTGCTATACATGCAGCTTGTGTAGATTCTATAGTCCATGGAGTTGTAGGACAGGGATTAACAGCTAACGATGAAGTTTTCTTAGAGCATGCAAATAGTAGAGGAGAAACATGGAATGATATTTTTAAGAAAGTATCCTTAGATTATATACTACACGGTAGCTTTGCTTTAGAAGTTATTTACAGTAGAGATAGAACTAAAATAGCAGAAGCATATCATATAGACTTTTCAACTATAAGAGCTAAAGAAAAAAACCATAGGGGTATTATACCTGGTTATTATATTTCAAACGAATGGAAAGTATTTACAGCTCATACGGACGACAATACAATGTACTTACCAGTCTTTGATACTAGAAAATCAAAAGAAGAGCCAAGTCAAATCTTTGTCGTACACAACTACAGACCAGGTCAACAATACTATCCATTACCTTCTTATAATGGCGCCCTTAGAACCATTGAGTTAGATGTAGAGATAGATAATTTTCATGTTAATAACATTAAGAATGGTTTAGCACCAAGTTTAGCTATAACAACTTATACTAATGGTAGTTCAGACGATGTTGAGTCTATAGAGACTATGTTAAGAGCTAACTATGGTGGAACTGAAAATGCAGGTGCATTAATTTACATGGATGTAGATAGTCCAGAAAATAAACCAGACATAACGCCTATACCACAAAATGGAGCTGATGGTTATTATACAGCCATTAACGATATGTCGATACAACAAATACTAACAGCTCATAGAATTACTTCTCCTATGTTATTAGGTATTAAAACTGAAGGTCAGTTAGGTGGTAGAGCTGAACTAATAGATGCTAGAATATTATTCGAACATAACGTTATCGAGCCATTCCAGCAACAAATATTAAGACAATTAGAGGGTATTATGCAAGTTAACTACCCAGACATAGTCTTAGGAGTACAAACTCAAACTCTTTATGAAGATGGAGAAGTAGAAGAAGATGTAGTAACTTCAGTAGAGGTAACTGATTCAGAAGCTGAACAAGTAGAAAGATCAGATGAAACTAACGTAGAAGACGTACCAAGAAACTTAGAATAAAGATATGACTAATACATTTTTAATATCAGAAACTCAAATACGAAATTATACAGATATCGAAGATAATGTCGATACTGCATTAATTAAAAACGGTATAAGAGAGGCACAGGATATAAAGCTACAACCAATTATAGGTACTTTACTATATGAAAAACTTACTTCTTTAGTAGATGCAGGTACAATAGGTGATTCAGCTAATGCTAACTATAAAACATTAATCGATGATTATATTCAGAATATGCTTATATATGCAGCTTACTGGTATATCTTAGATTCAATATATATAAGAAGTAGAAATAACGGTTTACTAATTCCTACTCCAGCTGAAAATGCAACTAATGTAGATAGGAGTTTATTTAATGTAAAACGTCAGTCAGTACAAAATAAAATGGAATTCTATTCTAATTTATTAACTGACTATATTATAGA
>Ga0222719_10002554_pt1 | contig 16544 bp, 15 predicted proteins | sample C33_34DmetaG_FD_165039 | JGI IMG/M metagenome (GOLD analysis project Ga0222719, IMG submission 165039) | Estuarine water microbial communities from San Francisco Bay, California, United States - C33_34D | ecosystem: Environmental > Aquatic > Marine > Unclassified | place: USA: California... | reverse complement strand
AGACTATAGCCAGCAACCACAAAAACAAGTAGACGACTACCCCTTTGGAGGCGGAGCAGGTATGGTACTGATGATTGAACCCATAGACCGTTGTATACAAGCCTTGAAAAAAGAGCGGGACTACGATGCGATCATTTACCTTACCCCAGACGGAGAGACCCTAAACCAACAAAGCGCCAATCATTTTTCTACATTCAGTAACCTTATACTGCTCTGCGGTCACTATAAAGGAGTGGACCAACGGGTACGTGACCACCTGATCACCCACGAGATTTCCATCGGAGATTTTGTACTGTCTGGAGGCGAACTAGCCGCAGCAGTTTTTTGCGACAGCATCATTCGTCTTGTTCCCGGTGTTTTAGGTGATGAGTCCTCCGCCCTTACGGACAGTTTTCAAGACGGCCTATTAGCGCCCCCTATTTACACCCGCCCTGCAAACTACAACGGCTGGGAAGTGCCAGAAATACTAACTTCAGGCAATACCCCAAAAGTAGAAGCCTGGCGTGAAGACAAGGCTTTGGAGCGCACTCAAAAACTCCGCCCAGACCTTTTACAATAAGTCGTCAAATTCTCTTGCGATAAAAATCCTTTGGGTATTGTATACTCAAAAAATAAGTTTAATTTTGCACCACAAAAGATTAACCTCTGACGATACTCGTGTACGTTGACTTTTTTTAAACTAAAAAATAGTAAGATGGAAGCTTTGCTTAATTTTGTTCAAAACGAATTCATCGAAAAAAAAGAATTCCCTGAATTCGGACCTGGAGATACCTTAACCGCGTATGACCAAAGCCGAGAAGGAGACAAAGTACGTACTCAGTTTTTTAAAGGAGTGGTAATTCAAATCAAAGGTCAAGGCCTTTCTAAAACCTTTACCATTCGTAAAATGTCTGGTACCGTTGGAGTGGAACGTATTTTCCCAATCAACATGCCCGGCTTAGAAAAAATTGAAATCAACAAAAAAGGAAAAGTACGCCGTTCACGTATTTACTACTTCAAAAACTTGAAAGGTAAAAAAGCGCGAATTAAAGAGGCTAAAACAAATTAATAAAGACCGCCCATGAGGCGGTTTTTTCATATTCTTTTAGACGAACTAATCAAGCTAGCATTTATATTTGCAAGCGAAATCAAAATTTAAACTCATGTCAAAAATTAAAGTAGCCAATCCCGTAGTTGAAATGGACGGGGATGAAATGACTCGAATCATTTGGAAATTCATCAAAGATCAACTCATCCTTCCTTATTTAGACCTCGATATCAAATATTTTGATTTATCTGTCACCTCAAGAGATGCTACCGAAGATAAAATTACCATTCAAGCAGCGAATGCGATTAAAGAGCATAATGTAGGAATCAAATGTGCCACCATCACACCTGATGAAGCACGTGTTGAAGAATTTAATCTTTCCAATATGTGGCGCTCTCCAAACGGTACCATCCGTAACATAGTAGGTGGAACCGTATTTAGAGAACCCATCATCATGAGCAATGTGCCCCGTTATGTTCAAGGATGGACCAAGCCGATTTGTATAGGCCGTCACGCCTTTGGAGATCAATACAAGGCAGCTGATACGGTTACTACCGGCAAAGGGAAACTCACCATGACCTTTACTCCTGATGACGGCGGAACTCCCAAAACTTGGGACGTTTACCACTTCCAAGAAAATGGAGTAGCCATGTCCATGTACAATATTGATTCTTCCATTTACGGTTTCGCCCGTTCTTGTATGAATCGTGCCTTAGACAAAGGATGGCCTTTGTATTTATCTACCAAAAACACCATTTTAAAAGCTTACGACGGTCGCTTTAAAGACATCTTCCAAGAGGTTTTTGACAATGAATTTAAAAGCCAATTTGAAAAAGCAGGCATCACTTACGAACACCGTCTGATCGACGATATGGTGGCTGCGGCTATGAAGTGGAACGGTGGTTTTGTATGGGCGTGTAAAAATTACGACGGGGACGTACAATCGGATACCGTAGCTCAAGGATTTGGATCTTTAGGACTCATGACCTCTACCCTCGTTACTCCCGATGGTAAAACCATGGAAGCCGAAGCGGCTCATGGAACGGTAACACGTCACTACCGTCAACACCAACAAGGAAAAGAAACCTCTACCAACCCTATTGCCTCCATTTTTGCGTGGACCAGAGGATTGGCTCATCGAGGAAAACTAGACGATAACCAAGAGTTGATCGACTTTTGCAACAAACTTGAAGACGTTTGTGTAGAAACAGTAGAAAGCGGAAAAATGACCAAAGACTTGGCTATACTCATTAAAGGCAATGGGATGACAAGTGCTGACTACCTTACTACCCAACAATTTTTGTCTGCATTAAAAGAAAATTTAGAAGCAAAGCTCAACGGCTAGTTTTTACTTCTTCTTTAGAAAATCAAACCCTACCGTTTTACGGTAGGGTTTATTTTTTAACTTCGTTTAAAACTAACGTATGGGCTTCGAAAAAATCACAGAACAAGCTTCAAACCACGACCATTTGGAGCAAAAAAGCATCAGCGAACTGTTGAAAGGCATCCACCAAGAAGATCAACATGCAGTTCGTGCGGTAGGAAAAGTACTGCCTCAAATAGAAGCATTGATCGGAAAAGTGGTTGCACAACTTCAACAAGGAGGACGTCTTTTTTATATCGGTGCCGGCACCAGCGGTCGACTGGGTGTATTGGATGCCTCCGAATGCCCTCCTACTTTTGGCACCCCTGCCGAAAAAGTAATAGGACTAATTGCTGGCGGCGACCATGCGCTGCGCAATTCCATAGAAAAAGCAGAAGACGATACCCAACAAGCCTGGAACGATTTAAACAAACATCAAATCAGCTCCAAAGACATCGTCGTCGGGATAGCCGCATCGGGCACCACCCCATACGTCGTCGGAGGGCTCGAGCTCTGCCAACAGCAGGGGATTCCAACCGCCTGCATCACGTGTAATGAAGGAGCTCCCCTAGCCGCTGTAAGTGACTTCCCCATCGAGGTTATTGTCGGGCCAGAGTTTTTGACTGGGAGCTCGCGCATGAAGGCCGGTACAGCTCAAAAGCTGATCCTTAACATGATTACCACCTCTACCATGATCCAATTGGGACATGTCAAAGGCAATAAAATGGTGGACATGCAATTGACCAACGACAAGCTTGTTGGGCGTGCCGTACGCATGGTGATGGAGGAGCTAAACGTATCCTTACCCATCGCACAGGATTTATTAAAACAACATAAAAACGTTCGGAATGCAATAAATGCTTACCTAAAAGCCTAGTTTTAAAAGGGATTTTTAATTAAAACTAAATTATTTATACAGAAACGCAAGTCTACTTTATCCTCTAAAAACTTCCCTATCTTTGTTTGAGAAAGTAAAACGATGAACAAACCCTTGTTATTTAAAGGCCTTAAAAAAATGAGCTTGTTTTTGCTCTGTTGTTTTATCGGTCCGGTAGTGGTGCATCAGGCATTTAAAAATCAGGAGCATCCCCTTTATATGCCTGTATTGATTTTAGGCATCCTTTTTCTAATGACCGCCTTTTATTACGGTTTTACAGGTATCCGAACCTTGGTCAGTGCACTTTTAGGAGAACGCAAAACAAAACTTTAAAGAATCGATTGCGTGCTAGCAGGAGACCCCTTATCTTTGCGCAGCATTGAACCCAACTATGATTGAAATTCGTTTTCCAGACCAGTCTGTCCGCTCCTACCCTGTGGGAACCACCCCTTTTGAAGTCGCTCAAAGCATTAGTGATGGACTGGCGCGTAATGTACTCTCTGCCAAGTTTAATCAGCAAACCGTAGAGGCAACTACCCCACTAAAAGAGGATGGAGATCTTCAGCTCTTTACTTGGAATGATAAAGAAGGTAAAACCGCCTTTTGGCATTCCTCTGCTCACCTACTGGCACAAGCCCTGTTGGCCCTTTATCCAGACTGTAAATTGACCATTGGACCCGCCATAGAAAACGGGTTTTACTACGATGCTGATTTTGGTGAGCACAGTTTGACTGAAAAAGATTTAAGCGCCATTGAAAAGAAAATGCTGGAGTTTGCTAGGGAAAAATTTGAATTTAACATGCGCTCAAGCAGCAAAGCAGAAGCCCTCGCCTACTACCAAAAGCAAAACAATCCCTACAAAATAGAATTGATCGAAAATTTGGAAGACGGCACCATTACCTTTTGTGATCATGCCGACTTTACCGACCTGTGTCGCGGAGGACATATCCCCCAAACAGGAGTGATCAAAGCCATCAAATTGACCAATGTGGCTGGAGCCTATTGGCGAGGAGACGAAACCAAACCCCAACTGACACGGATTTACGGAATTTCCTTCCCCAAACAAAAAGAGCTAACCGAATACCTCGAACGGGTGGAAGAAGCAAAAAAGCGGGATCATCGCAAGCTGGGTAAAGAATTGGATCTGTTTACTTTTTCCCAAAAAGTGGGTCAGGGATTGCCGCTCTGGCTGCCCAAGGGAGCAGCCCTACGGGATCGTTTGGAAAATTTCTTAAAAAAAGCGCAAGCTAAAGCGGGATACGAACAGGTCATCTCTCCTCATATTGGAAACAAAGAGCTCTACATGACCTCAGGACATTATGAAAAATACGGTGCAGACAGTTTTCAACCCATACATACTCCAGCGGAAGGCGAAGAGTTTTTGTTGAAACCCATGAACTGTCCCCACCACTGTGAGATTTACAAAGCCAAACCCTGGAGTTACCGCGACCTTCCCAAACGCTATGCCGAATTTGGTACCGTATACCGTTACGAACAAAGTGGCGAATTACACGGACTGACGCGCGTTCGCGGATTTACGCAAGACGACGCCCATATTTTCTGCATGCCAGAACAATTGGATGAAGAGTTTAAAAAAGTAATTGATTTAGTGCTGTATGTATTCAGCTCATTGGGTTTTGAAGACTTTACGGCTCAGGTTTCCTTACGAGATCCAGAAAAACCAGAAAAATACATCGGTTCGGCTAAAAATTGGGAACTTGCTGAGGCGGCTATCTTAAATGCTGCCAAAGAAAAAAACCTCGATTATGTAATCGAAACGGGGGAAGCTGCTTTTTATGGACCCAAGTTGGATTTTATGGTTAAAGATGCTTTGGGACGTCAGTGGCAATTGGGAACCATACAAGTAGACTACAACCTGCCCGAACGCTTTGATTTACACTACAAAGGCAATGACAACGAACTTCATAGACCCGTGATGATTCACCGCGCCCCCTTTGGAAGCATGGAACGTTTTGTTGCTATTTTATTGGAACACACAGGTGGAAACTTTCCGCTTTGGTTAATGCCTACTCAAGTAAATATTTTGTGTTTAAGTGAAAAATACAAAAATTACGCTCAAAAAGTTTTAAATTTCTTGGAAAATTACGAAATTCGCGCCCTCTTAGATGATCGAAATGAGACCATTGGAAAGAAAATTCGTGAATCTGAACTAACCAAAGTTCCCTACATGATCATTCTAGGAGAAAAAGAAGCCACTGAAGATACAGTATCTTTACGCAAGCATTCCGAAGGCGACTTAGGTAGTTTTAGCTTGGAAGAAGTGGCAGAAAAATTGGGTAGTGAAATTAACAGTAGCCAAGCTACTTTTAAAGTATAATTTAAAAAAAAAAGACATAGCAATACGTAGACGAAGAACGAATCGCCCAGGTAGGGTAATTAAAGTAGACCTCCACCGCATTAATCAAAAAATTACTGCACCAGAGGTCCGACTCGTTGGTGATAATGTAGAAATAGGTGTATATCCGCTCAGAAAGGCTTTGGCCATGGCTGAAGAAATCGGATTGGACCTGGTCGAAATCTCTCCTAATGCTTCGCCTCCTGTTTGCAAAATCTTAGAATATAAAAAGTTTTTATACGAACAAAAGAAACGTGAAAAGGTCCTAAAAGCGAAAACGAGTAAAATCGTCATCAAAGAAATTCGCTTTGGTCCAAACACGGATGAACACGATTATGAATTCAAAAAGAAACACGCAGAAAAGTTTCTAAAAGAAGGAGCCAAGTTAAAAGCCTTCGTATTCTTTAAGGGTCGTTCCATCGTATTCAAAGAAAAAGGTCAAATTTTGTTGCTTCGTTTGGCACAAGATTTAGAAGAATTAGGAAAAGTAGAGCAAATGCCAATTTTGGAAGGGAAAAAGATGACCATCTTTATCGCGCCAAAGAAAAAATAAAAAAAGGAGTCATGCCAAAAATGAAAACAAAATCGAGTGCTAAAAAGCGTTTTAAACTTACCGGTAGTGGTAAAATAAAGCGTAAGCACGCGTTTAAGAGTCACATCTTAACCAAAAAATCAAAAAAACGCAAGCTCAAGTTAACCCACAGTGGTTTGGTTGACAAAAGCGATGTAAACAACATCAAAGAGCAATTGCGCTTAACATAATTTAGGTTCACCCAATTATCAACCCGAAGTCAGGCCTAAAAGTGTAGCAATACCGCCTCCTTCAAAAATCAATTAAAATGCCAAGATCAGTAAATTCAGTAGCCTCAAGGGCAAGAAGAAAAAAAATTCTAAAGCAAGCGAAAGGCTTTTTCGGTCGTCGTAAAAACGTATGGACCGTTGCCAAAAATGCCGTTGATAAAGCCATGCTTTATGCTTACAGAGACCGCAAAACCAAAAAACGTAACTTTAGAGCGTTGTGGATTGCACGTATCAATGCTGCGGCACGTCTCAACGGAATGTCCTACAGCCAGTTTATGGGCAAGGTTAAAGCGAACGATATTCAGCTCAACAGGAAAGTTCTCGCTGACCTAGCAATGAATCATCCCGAAGCTTTTAAAGCTGTAGTTGATAAAATCAAATAAATTTAAAACTACCTTCTGGTAGTTTTTTTTTACTCCCTAGCGATGTACACTATCTATCACAACCCTAGATGTAGAAAGTCTAGAGAAGCTCTACAATACCTGAATGAGCAAGGAGCAGCGCTGAAAATTGTAAATTATTTAAATGAACCGTTTACCAAAGAAACGCTTAAAACTGTTTTAGACCTACTGGGTATACCACCCAGCGAACTAGTTCGAAAAAATGAAAACGATTGGAAAGCCATTCCCAACCGGAATGAACTCAGCCAAGAGGAAATAGTAGAGGTGTTGGTTCAATTCCCAAAAACGATAGAACGACCTATCGTAACCTATAAGGATAAAGGGGTTCTTGCCCGTCCTTTAGAAAAACTTATCTTTTTTTGGAACAACCATTAAACCAAAACATTTTTGAATAGTCAAAGAGCTTTAAAATCAACTATGAAAAATATATTCTTAGCACTAATCCTTATAGGATTGACCCCAAAACTTTATGCTCAAAGACCCCAAGGTGGAGGACCGGGCAACTTTACCAAACTTAAAATTGAAGGTGCAGTAATCGATAAGGAAACTCAAGAACCTCTCGAATACGCTACCATTTCATTGGTAAATGAACGTTTCCCCGAACGTATACAAGGGGGAATCACCGACACTAAAGGGAAATTTAATTTGGAAGTCTTTCCCGGAAAATACGATGTTACGGTAGAATACATTGGATTTGATAAAATTACCCTTAAGGATAAAATGATTCAAAGCAATGTAGACTTGGGAATCTTTCAATTGGAAATTGCCGCTGAAGCCTTGGAAGGTGTAGAGCTGGTAGGTGAACGAACAGAAGTTGAAATCCGACTGGACAAACGAATTTACAATGTTGGAAAAGATATTACGGTCCGTGGGGGTTCCGTTGCCGATGTATTGGATAACGTTCCATCGGTTTCGGTAGACGTAGAAGGAAATGTTGCCCTAAGAGGAAATGAAAACGTTCGAATTTTAATCAACGGTAAACCCTCAGGCCTGGTAGGACTTTCAGGTCCTCAAGGCTTGCGATCCTTACCTGCAGAATCCATAGAAAAGGTTGAGGTAGTAACTTCTCCCTCAGCCCGCTATGAGGCTTCAGGTACGGCAGGAATATTAAATATAATCCTAAAAAAAGAAGAACTGGAAGGATTTAATGGTTCCTTTATTGTCAATGGAGGTCTGCCAACTACCTACGGAGGAAACGCAACCTTAAATTGGAGAACCAAAAAAATGAACATTTTCAGTACCACTTCCTTAAGAAATTCTGAATCGAGAGGTGGCGGTATTTTTGAAAGTGAAAATTTCAATCCCGTTAGTTTTGTCAATGAAGACAGAGACTATCAACGCAACCGAAACAGTGTCTTTTTTAACCTCGGTGCCGAATATTATTTTGATGATAAAACTTCACTAGTCGTTAGTGGCTTTGTTAGAAAAAGTAATAATGAGAGTAACAATACAACAGAAATTGACAATCTAAATTCCGCAGGGGTAGTGATTGATCAGTTCGGTCGCTATCAGTTTGAAGAAGAATTGGATAATTCACAACAGCTTACTGCCAATTTTACTAAAAAATTCGACGATAAGGGGCATGAATTGATAATCGAATTTCAAACGGAGGCTAGCGGTGAAAATGAAAGCGACCTGGCAGAAAACACCCGTACGTTCAACCAGGAATCCGATACCACCGAAGATCAAAAAAGAACGCTGTTACAGATGGATTACGTATGGCCTGTAAATGAAAACACTCAATTTGAATTGGGATATCGTGGAGACTATAGTTTTCAAGAAACCGATTATAATGTGTTTGATTTATTGGATAGTGGAAGAACAGTCAACAACCAATTGACTAATTTCTTAGGGTTTACACAAAACGTAAATGCGGCCTATACCCAATTTGGTCAAAAAATAGACAAGTTTTCCTACCTCATGGGACTTCGTATGGAAAAGACCCATATAGAAATCGACCAAAAAACGGCTGATATCTATAAAGAAAAAGACTATTTAGATTGGTTCCCTACCCTTAATTTCTCGTTTGAGTTTACAGAAAAAGAGAACATTACCTTAGGGTATAGCCGCAGAATCCGTCGACCAAGATCATGGTCTCTGAACCCTTTCAGATCTTTAACAAGTTTGACTTTCTTTAGGCAAGGAAATCCTGATTTGGATCCCTCCTATTCCAACCTATTTGATTTCGGCTATCTCAAACGTTGGGATAAGTTCACCTTTAATGGTTCTGTTTATTATCAAAAAGCAACCCAAGTCATTGAACGCATTACGGAATCAACAGGAGCCTTTGTTGTAGTCAGTGAGGATCCCTTGATAGAATTGCCTGAATTCCGGTCAACCTCGGTGAATATTTCAGAAAATATTCGAACCGGAACAGAATTTACTCTTACCTATACTCCGAAACGCAAAGTGCGTATAAGCGGTAACTTTAATATTTTTAACTCGGAAACCATCGGTTCATATAAAGGGATTGCCTTGGATCGAGAAATTGTGAGTTGGTTTGCTCGAATCAACAGTAGTTTCCCGCTTCCCTTTGGAATCAATACCCAACTCAATGGATTTTACTTTGGTCCTAGAGCCAATGCCCAAACCGAATCCAAGGGCGTAGTCCAGTTTTCTGGAGCTTTAAACAAACCGATGTTTAATGATAAGGCCACTTTATCATTCAGAGTGAGTGATATTTTAAACTCATCCAGAAGAAAAAGTACTACCGAAACAGCAGATTTCCGAAACTACACAGAGTTTCAATGGAGACAACCCAGCTACATCTTTACTTTTACCTATCGTATAAACGAACGTAAGATGGACAGACGAAGAAACAACCGTGGAGGCCAGTTTGATGGTGGTGGTGGAGAAGAACCTGAATTCTAAAAACTAAAAAGGGGCTTAAAAGCCCCATTTTTTATTTTGTTTGTTTATCCTCAACAGTTCCTTTGTTTCTTCCGTATTTGAGGTACTCTCTAAAAGCCCCAATCAACCAATAAGGTATTACGAACGTCAGTAAAAAGATCATCAACCAAAAACCAATGGTCAAGATGGTTAAAAAAGAAATAAATCCGAGGTATTGATCAAATTCAAACATGTGGTTGTTTTAGGATTCAAAAATAATCATTTTTTTCAGTTTTTTAAATTGAAAATGACTTTCCCACTCCTTTTTTTTAAAAAAAGTTAGTCGGGTAAATTGGGTTTCTTTCAAACCTAGTATTTTTGTCTAAAATCCAATCGTATGGAATACCGAATTGAAAAGGATACACTAGGGGAAGTACAGGTTCCCAAAAACGTATATTGGGGCGCCCAAACAGAGCGCTCTCGAACAAATTTTAAAATTGGTTCCTCGGCCTCTATGCCCCTAGAAATTGTTTACGGCTTTGCCTACCTCAAAAAAGCGGCAGCCTATACCAATCACAAACTCGGTGTTTTAGATCAATCTAAGAGAGATCTAATCGCCCAAGTATGTGATGAAATTTTAGCGGGAACCCACGACGATCAATTTCCCCTTGTCATCTGGCAAACCGGTTCTGGAACACAGAGCAACATGAACGTAAACGAAGTAATAGCAAATCGGGCTCATGTACTTGCGGGAAATCCCTTGGGAGAGGGAGAGAAAACACTCGCACCCAACGACGACGTGAATAAATCTCAATCTTCCAACGATACCTTTCCCACGGGCATGCATATTGCTACCTACAAAATGGTGGTAGAAACAACCCTCCCTGGGGTACAAAAGCTCAGAGATGCCTTGCATCAAAAAGCGGAAGCTTTTAAAAATGTGGTTAAAATCGGGCGTACCCATTTGATGGATGCTACTCCCCTAACGTTGGGTCAAGAATTTTCAGGATACGTCTCTCAATTGGACCACGGCCTAAAAGCCTTGCAAAATACTATGGATCATTTGTCTGAATTGGCTTTGGGAGGAACAGCGGTTGGTACCGGCATCAATATTCCTGCAGGATATGCTACTGAGGTCGCTAGCTTCATTGCTGAATTTACAGGGCTTCCTTTTAAAACTGCGGACAATAAATTTGAGGCCTTGGCAGCTCACGATGCCATAGTAGAGACCCACGGCGCTTTAAAACAGTTGGCCGTATCGCTTAACAAAATTGCAAACGACATCAGGCTTATGGCTTCGGGTCCTCGGTCGGGTATTGGAGAATTAATTATTCCAGCAAATGAACCCGGGAGCTCCATCATGCCAGGAAAGGTTAATCCAACCCAGTGTGAAGCATTGACCATGGTATGTGCTCAAGTAATGGGGAATGATGTTGCCATTACCGTAGCTGGTACGCAAGGACATTATGAGTTAAATGTATTCAAACCCCTTATGGCAGCGAACATACTCCAGTCGGCACGTTTACTCGGAGATGCCTGTGTGAGTTTTACGGACAATTGTGTCTTAGGCATAGAGCCAAACCACAATAGAATCAATGAGTTGGTTCAAAATTCGTTGATGCTCGTCACCGCATTAAATACGAAAATTGGATATTACAAAGCTGCTGAAATCGCAAATAAAGCTCATAAAGAAGGCAGTACGCTAAAAGAGGCCAGTTTAGCCTTAGGGTACCTAACCGAAGAAGAATTTGATTCTTGGGTACGCCCCGAAGACATGACAGGCAATGGTTGATCCACTTGAATTTAGGCCCTATCAAACCCGTGATGCTACTGATTTCAAAGCCCTCAATGTAGAATGGTTGACGACCTATTTTGAAGTAGAACCCTATGATGAATTGGTTTTAAGCCATCCCCAAACTCAAATCATCGATCCCGGAGGGAGTATTTTTATGGTCCTTAAAGAAGGAAAAACAATTGGCACCTTTGCCTTTATTAAAAAAGAGGAGGGCTGCTATGAATTTAGTAAAATGGCCATTACTCCAAAGCAACGCAATAAAGGATATGGAAATTTGATGATGCAATTTGCCATACGCTACGCCGAACAACACCATTGGAAGTCCTTAATCTTGTATTCAAGTACCGTTTTAGAAAATTCCATTTACCTGTATAGAAAGTACGGCTTTGAGGAGGTTCCTATGGAGGCTGGAATCAACTACGCCAGAGGAAACATTAAAATGGAATTGAGGTTAGATAGTTAGTCTCTCGTAAGTTTTCTGTATTGAATGCGTTTGGGCATCAAGTCTTGTCCTAAGCGTTTCTTTTTATTTTCCTCATAATCCGAAAAAGATCCCTCAAAGAAATACACGGAAGAATTGCCTTCAAAAGCTAAAATATGGGTACAAATACGGTCTAAAAACCAACGGTCGTGAGAAATAACCACAGCACATCCTGCAAAATTTTCCAAACCTTCTTCCAAGGCTCTTAGGGTATTGACATCTAAATCGTTCGTCGGCTCATCCAGCAACAAAACATTTCCTTCTTCCTTGAGGGTCATGGCTAAATGTAAGCGGTTGCGTTCTCCACCAGAAAGCGTAGCTACTTTTTTATTTTGTTCACTACCGCTAAAATTGAATCGGCTTAAAAAAGCTCTGGAGTTTACCTGTCTACCGCCTAATAAGATCAGCTCTTGTTCGTCACTAAAGTTTTGCCAAATTGTTTTTTCAGCATCTATATTGGAGTGAGACTGATCAACATAGGCGATTTTAACCGTATCCCCTACGGTAAAACTCCCAGCATCCGCTTGCTCTTCTCCCATTATCATTCTAAAAACTGTGGACTTTCCTGCCCCATTAGGACCGATTACCCCTACAATTCCAGCCTGAGGAAGTACAAAATTCAAGTCGTCGTATAAGAGTTTATCCCCGAAAGCTTTAGATACATTTTTTGCTTCAATTACATTCGTTCCCAGTCTGGGACCGTTGGGAATAAAAATTTCCAACTTCTCATCCACCTGTTTCTGGTCTTGACTCATCAACTTGTCGTAATTAGACAAACGGGCTTTTTGTTTACTCTGACGTCCTTTAGGAGCCATACGTACCCATTCTAATTCACGCTCCAGAGTTTTTTGTCGCTTCGAAGCCTGCTTTTGCTCTTGGGCCAACCGTTTGGATTTTTGATCCAACCAAGAAGAATAATTTCCTTTCCAAGGAATCCCCTCTCCCCGATCCAACTCTAAAATCCAACCTGCTACATTATCCAGAAAATAGCGATCGTGTGTTACTGCAATAACCGTTCCTTGATATTGTGCCAAATGATGCTCTAGCCAATGAACCGACTCCGCATCCAGGTGGTTAGTTGGTTCATCGAGTAACAATACATCGGGTTTTTGAAGCAACAAACGGCATAAAGCTACCCGTCTACGTTCCCCCCCAGATAAGACCCCAATTTTTTGATCCGCAGCTGGAGTGCGCAGGGCATCCATGGCGATTTCCAACTGCGTTTCTAACTCCCAGGCATTGATGGCGTCTATTTGATCTTGCAATTGCGCTTGACGGTCCATGAGTTCTTGCATTTTATCTGCGTTCTCATAGACTTCGGGTAGGGCAAATTGATCGTTAATCCGGTTGTATTCATCCAATATGGCAACCGTTGCAGCAGCACCCTCTTTGACCACCTCCAGAACGGTTTTATCGTCGTCCAGCTGAGGTTCTTGCTCAAGATAGCCTACTGTGTACCCTTTAGAAAATACTACATCGCCTTGAAAATTCGTATCGAGACCGGCGATAATCTTAAGTAAGGTTGATTTACCAGAACCGTTGAGCCCTAAAATTCCAATTTTAGCGCCATAAAAAAAGCTTAAATAAATATTTTTTAATACGGGTTGATTCGCACTGGGATAGGTTTTACTTATCCCATTCATTGAAAAAATTACTTTTTTATCGTCAGCCATCTAAATTCTCCCTTTTAATGCATTAAAAGCCCAGGCCAAAACATAAAAGCCAACCCCCGCTATCGAGAAACCAATAGCATATTCAGGATATTTGAGCAGCCCAATTAAAATCAAAGCTGTTCCTATGAGTGCCATTACTAAGGCGGTATAACCGAAGATTTTGTTTTTATTTAAGCTCATGGTATGAATGCAAAAAACAAATATCGAACTTTTATTTAAAACCCTCCCTATAGAAATTAGTACTTTCGTAGTTCAGAATGATTTCGAATGAAACTAGAAGAAGAAATAAATAAAGATGCTATCAAAATGGCTTGGGCAAAACTGGAAGGCCTAGTCAGAAAAAATAAACTTGGAGGCGGTAAAGAGCGCTTAAAAAAACTGGAAGAAAAAGGAAAACTGAGTGCAAGAAAACGAATCAATCTTTTGGTGGATAACCCGGAGGAGGTATTGGAAATAGGAGTGCTTGCCGCTGAAAACATGTACCAAGAATACGGGGGTTGCCCCTCTGCTGGGGTGGTGGTCGTCCTTGGGAAAATTGCAGGCAAGCCCTGTGTAATTGTTGCCAATGACGCAACCGTTAAGGCTGGAGCATGGTTTCCGATGACGGCCAAAAAGAATTTAAGAGCCCAAGAGATTGCAATGCAAAATCGCATTCCCATCATCTATTTGGTGGATAGTGCCGGTATTTTTCTCCCCTTACAAGATCAAATTTTTGCAGACAAAGACGATTTTGGTCGAATTTTTAGAAACAATGCCCGTATGAGCAGTATGGGAATTGTTCAAATCGCTGCAATCATGGGAAGTTGTGTAGCCGGAGGGGCCTACCTTCCCATCATGTCAGACGAATCCATTATCGTAGAAAAAACGGGAAGTATCTTTCTCGCAGGGAGTTATCTGGTCAAGGCGGCCATAGGGGAAGAAATTGACAATGAGACCTTGGGCGGCGCCGAAACGCATAGTGGCATCAGTGGAGTTACAGACTACAAGGTGAAAGACGATGCTTCAGCCCTCAAAAAAATTAGAAGTTTAGTCGAAAAAATAGGGGGCAGACCCAAGGCTGGATTTAAAAGAGCAGACGCGCAACAGCCCACACTTCCCTTAGAAGAAATTTATGGATGCCTTCCCAAAGTGAGCAATCAACCCTACGATACGTATAAGCTACTTGACCATTTGGTCGATGCTAATTCTATGGACGAGTATAAGAAAGAATACGGTCAAACCCTTATCACTACCTATGCAAAAATAGAGGGATGGTCTGTTGGAATTGTGGCAAATCAGCGGAAGGTAGTCAAAAGTAAAAATGGTGAAATGCAATTTGGAGGAGTCATTTACGGGGATGCCGCAGATAAAGCAACCCGTTTTATCGCCAATTGCAACCAACGCAACATCCCCTTAGTATTTCTTCAAGACGTTACCGGATTTATGGTAGGAAGCAAAGCGGAGCATGGAGGAATCATTAAAGACGGAGCGAAAATGGTAAATGCAGTAGCCAACTCTGTGGTTCCGAAATTTACTGTAGTTGTAGGAAATTCTTTTGGAGCAGGTAATTACGCTATGTGTGGGCGCTCGTTTGATCCTCGGTTTATGGTAGCGTGGCCCACAGCAAAAATTGCCGTGATGGGAGGAGCGCAAGCCTCAAATGTTTTAGTGCAAATTGAAAAGGCTACTTCAAAAAAAGAAGGCCAGAAAAACCAGGAGCTCAAAGAAGAAGAGCTACAAAAAGAAATTCAATCCCGTTACGAAGAAAAAACAGAAATTTTACATGCAGCATCCCAACTTTGGGTAGACGCTGTAATCGACCCTACAGCAACCAGAAAGTGGATCAGTACAGGAATTGAAGCAGCTAACGAATCCCCAACGGACGAAAAATTCAATATGGGAATCCTACAGGTCTAAGGTTTGTAGTGGCTCCAATGCCAGTGTTTGTTTCCGTTTAATTTTTCCACTATCTGTTTCAATAAAATCTGGGAAAATCAAGACTTGCCTAGGACATTCATACGCCTCCAATCGATCGAAGGATTTTATTTTTTCGACTAAGCTCTCCACATTCAGGGTTTTGGAGTAGCGCAAGGCAAGGACAACCTTTTGTCCAAGTTCTTTGTCTTCCCTCCCTCCAATAAAAAAATGCGCGGACAGTACCTCCGACAGTTTTCGTTCTATTTGCTGTGGATGCAATTTTACTCCTCCAGAATTAATCACCTCATCCACCCGACCAATCAGTCGAAAACGCCCTTCCTCTAATAGCTCAATGGCGTCATTGGTCACAAAGTGATTTACCTGAAGAAGTTCAGCATTGGCTATCAAACACCCCCTGTCGTCTTGGGAAATTGTTACGTGAGGTAAACAGCGGAATTCAGAAGTAGGATCATCCATCTTGCGGACAGCAATGTGCGAAAGGGTTTCTGTCATCCCATAGGTTTCAAAGGCATTGACCTTGGCATTCAACAAAGCCTTTTGTAAGGATTTGGAAACAAAGGCCCCGCCTACGATTAAGGTATTAACTTGGTTCATTTTATCGAGCGAATGAAAGGCTTGCATGGGAGTCATGGCTACAAAATCGTAGGATTTGTCGTTTTTGTGAAAAGGACGTCTGGAAGGGGATATTAAATCCAGCGAAAGTCCGAGAATAAGCGCCCGAATAAGCATCATTTTACCCGCAATAAAATTGGAGGGTAAGCAATGTAAGGCACGATCGCCGACACTGACATTAAAAAACTCTCCCGTTGCAATTGCACTGTTGACTAAAGCCTGTTTGTGAAACCGAATTCGCTTCGGTGAAGCCGTAGTTCCAGAGGTAACCAAATCTATTGTTTCTGACTGATCCAACCAATCCATTAGAAAATCACCCATATACTGTTCGTAGCGATCTCCTTCTTTGATGAAACTATAGGCCACTTGTTTTAAACCCTCTCGGTCATAAGGAAAACCATTCAGTAAAAAA
>Ga0222719_10002553_pt1 | contig 16545 bp, 9 predicted proteins | sample C33_34DmetaG_FD_165039 | JGI IMG/M metagenome (GOLD analysis project Ga0222719, IMG submission 165039) | Estuarine water microbial communities from San Francisco Bay, California, United States - C33_34D | ecosystem: Environmental > Aquatic > Marine > Unclassified | place: USA: California... | reverse complement strand
TCAAGCGTTTAAGTCATTCTCGTATAATAATCCTGACTTTTCAGAGATTACTTGGTTTTACCCGGTAGGCACCGGGAATACAGAAGCGACCAGTTACGTTACCTACAACTACTCAGAGAATGTATGGGCAGTTGGCACAATGGATCGAAGTGCGTTTATCTCAGCGCAGACCAAGGAGTACCCTGTTGGCGCGGGGGTAGACATATCGGATTTGTCAGCAAACTACGTTTACAGTCACGAGCTTGGCAATGACGCAGATGGCGAAGAGCTGGTTGCTTATGTAGAAAGCGGCGGGTTTGACCTGACTGATGGCAACTCCTTCTCCTTCGGAAAGCGATTTATTCCAGACTTTAGATTTTCTGGCAACCCTAATGCGGTGGATATTTCTATCGTTGTGAAGGGCAGGGACTTTCCGCTGGATGACTTTACTGACTTGGCTACATCATCGATCACGGCAAGCTCTACACAGGCGCATATCAGAACAAGATCGAGAGAGGTGGCTGTAAAGATAACCTCATCTGGAACAGGCTATGGTTGGACACTGGGGGACATGCGCTTTGACTTCAGAACGGACGGAAGGCGCTAATGGCTAGAATACCGACACTACCTGCAACAAGTCAGGAGTATAACGCCGAAAACGAAAGGGTTTCCCGGCGATCTACTGAGCAGTTCTTGCAAGACGCCTTTGTGCAGATAGACAATGCTCAGAACAAGTCAGACAAGACATCATCGCTATCGCTTCGGCGCTTTCAGTTCCTTCTGATGGGGGCAAGCAATGGCTGATTCCATAAAGGTACTGGGTCAGGTTGACGCGGCGGCAACCACCACCACCGTTTTGTACACAACGCCAGATCTGAACCAGACGACCGTAAGCTCCCTGATTGTCTGCAACAGAACCGCTGGCGCCCTCACCTTCAGAGTAAGTGTCCATGTGGATGATGCGGCGGCAAATGACAAGCAGTTTATCTATTACGATAAAACAGTCGCGGCGAACGACTCATTCACCGCAGTTCTTGGACTAACTTTAAATCAAAACGATGTTGTTAAGGTTTATGCGAGCGCAACTGGCCTTAGCTTTAGCATGTTTGGCGTAGAGACGAGCTAATTATGAACCAATATCCAGTAAAGCCTCTAATGGACGAAATGGCCCAGTATGGTCGCTATGGCGACAGCATGTTGGTGCATATGAACCCTATCGAGGTGGCAGGCATTGCCTCTTTGTCCCCAACAGGTCAGCTCACGACAAATCCAGTTACCGGACAGCCTGAGGCGTTTTTACCGTTCCTCCCGATTATTGCCGGTATTGGTATTAAGTCTCTCGGTCTGGGCGCCCTTGCGACAGGCGCACTGACGGGCGTTGCCACTGCCGCTATTACTGGGGATCTGAAGCGAGGTCTTATATCAGGCCTGACCGCAGGGGTTGCTGGCGGGATAGCGGATCTTGGGGCAGAAGCCGCTCAAGCGAGCACGGACGTTTTGACTACAGGTGCCGAGATAGGCACCACTGGTGTCGATATCGCATCGCAAGCCGCTGACGCATCAACGCTAGCTTCCGATATTGCCAGCTTTGCTGACTCTCCAGTTACCGGACTTACAGCAGATGGGGTGAGAAATGTTGCTGGTCTTGGCGCAGATACTCTTACCGGACTTACTCCCGATCAAATGGCCTCCTCCATCGGAAGTGTGTATCAGCCTATTGAGAGCGCACTTCCAGCAGGGTTTGACACTGCCGCCGCCGTAGGCAATGTCAGCCCTGAGCCGTTTGACTTTATGACCTATACCCCTGAATTTATTGAGGGCATGAGTCCAATGCAGGCCACAGCCCTTGCTGGAGTGGGTTCTGGTCAACTAGCTCAAATGGATGTTGAGGACGATCTTGCGGCACAAGCGGCGGCTCGTGAGGCGGAAAGAGAAGAGAAGCTGGCACAGGCTTACGGTGATCTTTATGGTGCTCAAATGGCGGCACAGCCCGACCTAGCAATGGGCATGAGTCCTCGCCGTTCCATCATGAGCGATATCATCCCTTATCGCCCAACAATGGGCATGGCCGAGGGCGGCGCAACAGGCTTTATTGGTGATCTTGTTGACTCGGCTGAGGAAAAGCTTCTTAACCAATTAGAAGAGGGTCAAGGTGGCTCCGAGACCCAAGGAACTAATCTTCCTCCAGTGTCAGAGGTTCCGTTTAATGTGGGCTTCCACGGTCGAGAGCAGGAGATTCTTCAGAAAGCCGAAATGGGCAATCCGCTGACGGCAGAAGAGCAACAGATTCTTGAGCGATACTACAATAGGTATGAAGAAGCCCGTCAGGCTAGAGAAGATCGGTTTGATGCCGCAAATCCAGAAGGGAATATAGATTATCAGGCGCTGGCACAGCAGGCTGGCGGATTCTTTGGCTACACCCCTGTGGGTGGGACGGGCATAGATCCTGTTTCTGTTCAGGCGGGATTAAGAGGCCAATACTCGGTAGCCCCCCCGAAAGATTACATGGCTGGCTTTGAGCCAGAATTTACCTACTTCCAAGATGATCCTAATGCGCCATTTATTCCTGACCGGGGATATCGACCCGTTGAAGGCGGCGTTGAATCCAGCGGTGGATACTTCGACCCGATATTAGATAAGGAGGAGTACAACAGACAGCTCAAAGAATACTATACGATGCTGGGCAGTTACATGCCGGGAGAGGTGGAGTATCCCGAGGAGGCGCCACCTATTGAAGATGACCCAGACACCGTTGGCACACCCATCGGCGGCGGTGCTGGCGAGCTTCCAGATGTTGACCCGGTTGACCCCGAAGAGCCTTATGACCCGGAAGTCCCAGAAAATGGTCCGTATGCCCACAAATATGACGCATGGAGAAGAAACTCTGACTACATTCTCGACAAGGTCAGACGTAATGTGCCGCTTACAGATTCTGAGCAGAACTGGTACAAAAAATACGAGGCTGGGCTGATTGTAGACCCACGATTTAGGCCAGAAGGCTTCCAAGTGCCAGCTTCTTTTGATGAGGCAATGGCGTTATTTAATTCGGGCGGTTACGAAGGCATAACGACGGTTGGATTTGGCGTCCTTGATGACTATGACAGAGGCGAAGAAGAGAAATATCCAAGGCCAACAACAAAATCTGGGACGGGAAGTTCGCAGGCAAAATTACAAGGTATGGCCAAAGGCGGTCAAGAAGCTCTGGAAAGGATGAAGGGAATCAGAGGATCTCTTGGCGGCGCAGGAATCAAGGGTGCGCTCAAGGGTGTTATCTCTCAGGCTACGCCGCAGGGTGACGGCCCGAGAGGGGGCATTGCCGCAGGCCCAGCCTACGAGAGCGACATTATCGAGCCGGGAGAGAATATAGCAACCATTGTTCGGGGTAGCGATGACGAATACACAGACCTAAGCCCGGAAGAAAAAGAATACATGCAGGAAGCATATATTCTCAAGTTCCAAGCGCAGGCCAACAATGGCAATCAGGGCGTTCTTTCTGATGACAACTATGACTATCGTCGCTATTTAGAGCTTGGCTATCCCCCGCTTTCGAAAGAAGACAAGGAGCGTATTGGGGTTGTTGAGATGCAGGCCGGCGGGGAAGTTCCGATCAGAACCCCGATGGGGGAGACGACCGTTCCCGCTGGCGGTATTGCAAATATGCCGACCGAGTTCTCCGCGTCAATGCCGACAGAGCAAGAGTTTAATATGCTGATCTCTGCCATTGCCGGACAAGCTGACAACGCAGATCAAATTATTGAGATGTTTGTCGAGCGCTATGGTGTTGACATGTTTTCTCAAATAAGGGAAATGGTCTTGCAATCCATCGTTCCTAACGCACAAACAGAGGGAATGATTGAGGGTAATGGTGGCGGCATGGACGATATGGTTGGTGGTATGATTGGGGATCAACAGCCTGTGGCTGTGTCGCCCGGAGAATACATCGTCCCAGCCGACGTTGTATCTGGTCTGGGAGATGGAAGCTCCGATGCCGGAGCCGAAGAGCTAGACCAGATGATGAGCCGAGTCAGGATGGCTCGTGGTGGCACAACCGAGCAGGCGCCAGCTATTGACGCCCAAAGGATGATGCCTATATGAATATCTCCCTCATCCCAGCCGAGCATATTATGAGCGTATGGACCGAGGTTAGAGATTACCTAGAGCCAGCGGTGGCGAGGTCAAAGGGCCGCTGGACGATGGAGCATCTATGCGCCGCATTGGCGATGGGTCGCTCCCAGCTATGGATTGCCTTCGATGAGGTGAAGATCCATGGAGCACTAACCACAGAGGTCACGCAATATCCGGGGAAGAGAGTGCTGAGTATGCATTTCCTCGGTGGAGAGGACTTCGATTTGTGGTACGAAGATTTACTTGCTCAGATATCTCGCTACGCCAAGGACATGGACTGTGATGGCCTTGAGGGTGTGGCGCGGTTTGGTTTTTGGAAATGGCTAGAGCGCAACGGCTTTGAGAAGTCGTCAGCTTTTTACGAGAAGGGTATGAATAATGGGTAGCAAAGGCGGCGGTGGCGGACCTACAGAATCAACGGTAACTCAGACAAATCTACCGGAGTATGCCGAACCATTTTACCGTGACCTACTCACGCGGGTAGGTTACGAAAGCGCGGTTCCATACACTCCTTATCAGGACAGAAGGCTTGCATATTTTGATCCTGCCGAGCAGGAGGCCATGCGGCGCTTTGAGGAGATGGGGGTGGCAGGAACAGCCCCAGAGCTAGAGGCGGCTGGCAGTATTGCGGCTCAGGTTGGTTTGGGCAACCCCTATGCTGAGACGATGCTGGAGACTACAAGAAGGGCGCAGGAAATGCCCGGATATGCTAGTACCTTCAGGCAGGGCAATGTTTATCACGGCTATGACCCAAAAACCCTAAATCAGACATATCGCGCTGGACAGCGTGGCGTTGGCTATGACCCCGGAACTCTGACGGATTCAGAAAAAATCGCTGAGTACATGAGTCCTTATCAGCAACAAGTTGTAGATAGGGAAAAAGAAGAAGCCCGGCGCCAGTCCGAAATCATGGAACAGCAGATTGGTACTCAGGCGGCTGGGGCAGGAAGCCTCGGTGGTTACCGAGAAGCCATCATGCAGTCCGAGCGACAAAGAAACCTAGAAGATCAGCTTGGAGATATTCAGGCGGCAGGAAGCCAGCAGGCTTACCAGCTTGCTATGCAGGGTATGGAGGCGGATAGAGCCGCTCGCGCCCAAGCCGAGACCTTTGCCCAGCAACAGTTTGCTCAGAACGAAGCAAACAGACAGCAACAGATGCAGTTTAACATGGGCGTGTATCAGGCTGGAGAGCAGGCAAGACAACAGGCCGCTCAGTTAGGGCTAAGTGCTCAGGAGCAAGAACAGCGAGGAAGAATGGCCGAAGAAGAGGCCAGAAGGGCGGCGCATCAGATGAACCTTGATCAGGCTCGTGCGGCGGCAACTCTGGGCCAGCAGGCTTATGGCCAGCTTCTTTCAGGCGATCAGCAGAGAATGGCGGCGGCAGGCTTGCTTGGCGATTTTGCCCAGCAACGTCAGGCAATGGAGATGGAGCGCCTGAGAGCCATGCAGACTGCGGGCCAGATCCAGCGAGAGCTTTCTCAACGCGGCCTTGACATCGGCTACGCAGACTTCTTACGCCAGCAGGCCTTTCCGAAGGAGCAGTTGTCCTTCTACAGCTCTATGTTGCAGGGCGTACCCATCGCGCCGGGACAGGTGTCTCAGGCCTATGGCGTCACACCGTCCATGACTCAACAGCTCTTAGGTTCCGGCATTGCCGGTGTCGGTCTTTACAACGCTTTACGGTGATAATTAATGAACATTCTACAAGCTGAAGACTTAATCAAGGGATTGCCAGATCAGGCATTGATGCAGGAGGCGCAAGCCCCGTCAGGTCAGGTTCCCCAATATCTTGTTGTTTCTGAGATTCAGCGCCGCACCGATATGAGGAAGCGGTATCAGGAGCAACAACAGCCGCAGGGGACAGTGGCAGATCAGATTGTCCAAGAGGCCGCTGGGGGAATTGCTAGCATGCCTCCTCAAGGTATGCCTCCTCAAGGTATGCCCCCTCAGGGTATGCCTCCCCAAGGTATGCCTCCCCAAGGAGCGCCCCAGCAGGCCATGCCACCGCAAGCCATGCCTCCACAGCAGATGTTTAGTGGCGGGATTATCAGGCTTCAGGAGGGTGGTTTTTTAGACCAACAAACCGTTTCTAGAGCTGGCGATGTCAGGTCTCAGATAGAGAGGGCGATTGCGGAAGGTGCAAGCATGTCCGACCTGCTGGCCATCTTCAGAAACCAGCCAGAAGCTATTGAGCTTGTAAAGCAACTTGTTGCGGATAGACAGCGAGCCTCTGTCAGCCAGTACAACCCTCTTTCTGATGAGGGCGCAGTAAACGCCTACAGATCAATCCCAAGCATGGAAGATAAGGAATCGCTTCCTGACCAGTCTCCCGAAGGGCTGGCCTCTCTCGGTGCTATGACTGGGATTTTGCCGCCAGAGTATGACCAGCAGGTTTCGGAAAGAAGAGCTGGTTTTGCTGATTACTTTGACAGCCTATTAGATCAATTTGCTGAGGGCAGGGCCGGAGATAGAGAGTTTTTGAATAGAAGAACTTCCCCCGTGTCGGCGCCCAGACCCAAACCAGCGAACGTGCAAGGCGAAAGCCCAATTCAAACCCAAGCCGTCTCTGGGCAGGGTGGAGACCCGATTCTTGCAAACATCTTAAACAGGCAAATGGTTGATACCTACATGCCGGATATGCCGGATAGGGTCTTGGGTGATGAACCCGTCAAGGAGGATCTTGCTCAGGAGGATGCTCCAGATGCACTAAAAGATGCTATGGACTTGCTAACCGATACCGCCGGACTAGATTTTAGCAATTTAGAGCGCAATCCACCTCCTGACTTCTCAGACCTAATTGCCGAGTCAAAGAAGGCCGGCATGGCTAACGCCTTGATGCAGTTGGGTGCGGGCATTGCTGGTGGTGACTTGTCAAAAGGAATATCAGCGGCGGGTGTTGCGGCGACCAAGGGACAGCAAGCCGCCAAGGATATGGCAATAAAACAACGACTGGCCACCTACGCGGCTGGGCGTGAAGATGCGGCCAGAGATGAGCAGAAGCGTCAGTTTGGCCTTGAGCTTGGCTTGAAAGAAGATCAGTACGGAAAGTCGCTTCTTCAAACCAGCTTGAGTAGCATCCCGAACATGATTAGGCAGAAAGAGCTTGAGCTTGCTAATCTGAGGTCTACTCTTCCAGACGATGATCCTCGGATAACAGCAATCATTGAAGAGATAAAAAGCCTGACAAACCAATATAATACTTTTATAGCGCGGGCAGAGGCGGAAATTAACGACTTTAAAGACTACAAGGTATTGGGCACAACAGGAGCATAATCTGATGCCAGTTTCTCGGATACAGATTCCTGATGGCAGAATACTCGATATAGAGCACCCGGATGGGGCCAGCGAAAGAGATCTTTTTGCTTTTGCAAGTATGCAATCTCTGGTTTCACCTAAGCCGTACACCCCAGAAATTCCTGCAATGGCAGAGCCTGACGAGGAGGAGCCGGGGTTTTTTGAGGATGTTAAAGAACTTGGGCAGAGAACTCTGGGGTCAGCGGCCTCCATCCTTGCAGAAGCCCCGGCTGGCATCCAATCCATGTTCCGAGAAGGCGTGGAGGAGGATGAAGAGCTTGTCGAGAGAAACAGGAAGATACGAGAAGGCATTAGCAGTGCGCTAGGGTATGATGAGGAGTATGACGACTCGCTACTTGGCTTGTCCTCTAACGTACTAGGCTCAATCTTGGGTTTTGGTGGCGCAACCATTGGAGCCGGCGCTACAGGCGCCGCACTCGGGAGCGCGATCTTTCCCGGCGCAGGAACTCTTGTTGGCGGCGTACTGGGTCTTGGAACTGGCGCTCTTCTTGGTGCCGGATCAAATGTCGCCTCTGGTATGGAGGAGACTGCCCGTCAGATTGAGCGCGGCCAGATTGTAACAGATGATGATTACGAGTCTGCGACTGCAAGGCTTGCGGGGATCGGAGCGTCAGAAGGTCTTCCGTTTATTGGGCCGGCAACTAAAGTGCTCAGGAGAATATCTGGAGCGGCCAGAAAAAACCCAAAGGCCGTAGAGAAGCTCACTGACTACATAAGAAGTGCGGCGATTCAGGGCACCGAGGAAGCCGCTCAGGAAGCGTTGGCTGGGATAGCGTCAGATGCCGTCTTAAAGGAATACATCAATCCAGACATCGAGATAGGTGATTCTCTTGGTGTAGACTTGGTTGCCGGAGGTCTTGGTGGCGCTCTCTTTGATGTTGGTATCAACTTGGCAACAAGAAGAAGGCGATCTGGCGGTGTTGATGACGAGGTCAAGCCCCTTCGGGAGGAGTTGGTTGCAGAGGAGGAGGCTCTTCGATTTGCCATAGAGCAGAACGAGATTGCCAGACAGGAAAGAATTTCTGCGAAGTTCGCCACCACCCCTGAGATTGAAATAGATCAGGTTGATACAGTTCTTCCAGAGGCGGTAGAAATTGCGGGATTGATGCCGATATCTCGGGTGACCACTGAAGATGGGAGAGTCTTAGAGATTCTAGGCGATGCCCCGAGCGATCCAGAGGTTTATAGATCTATTGCAAGAAAGATAGTTCAGCGGTTGGGAGATCAGTTCCCGACGGAGCAGGTCTTTGAGGTAAAGGAAATTTCCCCCGGATTCTCGGCAATCGTTGATGATCGGGGCAAGATATACGGCACAACAAGTCAAGGCATCTCCACCGATTTAAAGTCTCGCCTGAATCCTGTTGCTGTGGCTTTAAATGCCCAGACTATCGAAGAAAAGATATATCAAAATAACCGAGAGATAATCTCGCAGTCAAAAGAAGACTACACCCCCGATCAAGTCAAAACTCTTCAGCGCCTAGGCAGAATAGCCCTTGGCCCAGAATCCCTTTCATACTCCTCAGAAGCCGCAAACTATGCTGGTGGGACTACAGAAAAGAACGGGTTCCTTCCACAGTTGTCTCCAGAGAATGTTATCGAAAACAACATTCCAAGGAAAAAGCAGACAATCGCCCAGCGCATCAACGTCAAAAGAATCAAAAACGGCCAACTTCCCACTAACAGGTTTGCTCTAAGCGAGATACGCCGAGAGATCGGCGCTGATGTTGGTCGTCTTGCCGAGTACGAGGCTGGCGCCTTCGGCGTAGACACCTACAGAGCATTGCCAATGCCGATAAATGGCAAGTATGCTGTACTCGCCGAGGCTTTGTCTCCAGATGGAAGGATGGAGCAGACTGGCGAGATAATATACGACAGACCTGCCACGCTCGCGGAGCGGCAAGCGGCTAGAGAAGAGGGTAAAAAGCTACCCAAGCGAGTAAAGTTCTCTTCAGCTAGAGATGCCGCCGCGTTTGCTCAAGCGGCAAATCTCCGCAAGGGGCAGGCAGACATCCCTTCTCAGGACATCATGGGAGATCCTGAGTTTGGCGTAGATAAGATAAAAGAGCTTCTTCGTCAAAAGAATATATCCTCAGATATTAACTCCAAAGAGATCAAGTCTCTTGCCGCAAGGTTTACAGGCAACAAGTTAAGGAGAGATCAGGGCATAAACGCTCTTTCTCCCGCAGAAAGACAGCTCCTCTACCAGAAGCTACGCCAACTCCCTCGTTTCGAATCCCCCACCAAGATCCCTGAGTTCAAGTTATTGCCGTCAAAAGAAGTTGAGGCTGTAGTTGAGGAGGGAGTTCAGCAAGAGCCTGTAGCGGCACTTCCATCGCCTTCTTCGCCTACGGGCATGGATGCCGCCACAAAGGGTATGCTTGAGCGAGCAATGAACGCCCGCCTCAAGCAGTTGGGCCTTTCTGATGTGTCGGGCGTTGTTACCAACCTCGTTCGCGGTGCCGCAAAAGATGCCGATGGGAACGTGATCCTCGGGCCGGTCGCTGAGGATGCCGACCTTACCGTAGAAGGTGGATACACCTTTGGCGGGGCGAGCAGGGTTTTGCAGGTTGCGATGGACGCAATCATGGCTCGGGCAAATAAGCCGGAGGATGTTGAGGCCGCAGTAATAGACGTTCTCAACCACGAAGTTGTTCACGCACTGAGAAACCTCGATGTTATAACTCAGTCCGAGCTTCAGTTACTGGAGCGGCTTGCGGGTAAGTATAGAAAGGTTGATGGCGGTCAGACTTATGTTGACTGGGCCAGATCGGCTTACGAAAAAGGCAATCCGGTAAGGGTTATGGAGGAGGCTATCGCAGAGATGATCCGCGATGGCATTTCCGGCAGGGTTGTTATTGACAACAAACCCGCAAAGATAACTGGCAAGCCAAGAGCTATATTTAACAAGATCGTCAAGTTCTTCAAGGGGATGTTTGGCGTCGCCAAGGATGTCGATCAGGACTATGCATCGTTTACGCAGTTCCTGAACGATCTTGAAGCAGGTCGAATAGGCGAGAGGGAGAGGGGGCAGGTAAGAACCCTTTATAGGCTTGAGCAGGCTACCGGCCAGTTCGTTGATCGCCGCGCCCCGATTGAGGGCAGAGCAGAGACGACGACCGTTGAGGCTGGCACCCCTGAAGCCGCTGATAGATCGGCTGAGAAGATAGGAGGAGTTGCCGCCAAGATCAAAGCGGAAGTGCCAGAATCTGAAGACCTCATGAAAGAGGCTGGTCTGGATGACTTAATGTTCAGCCGCCGTCTTGAGGGTATGCCTGAGACATTTGATGTCGATGGCCAGTCCGTTGAGTTTGGATATCATCAGCCGGCGGTAGATGCGGCTCGTCGTTATGCTGAGAAGTCAGGAATAACATACGAGCCATTAACTGAGTACGCCCCTATCAATCGGGAGGTGGCAAAGAAGATCGCCATCGAATACGACCTGATGGAGGACATGCCAGACGACCCAACGGTCAAGGCCGCGTATGATGCGATGATTGATGAGACACTCGCTCAGTACGAGGAGATTCTTAACTCCGGCCTCACGGTTCAGTTTATCAAGGGCGATGACCCATACGGCAATCCGCGCAATGCCATCTTAGATGTGATTAACAATAATCATATGTACGTCTTTTCCACGAGAGACGGATATGGCATGGACGAGCTTACACCTGAGGTGTTAGAAAGAAATCCTATGCTTAGGGAAACATCGTACAAGACAGCGGACGGCGATCCGATGCTGGCTAATGACGTTTTCCGCGTAGTACACGACTATTTCGGCCACATTAAAAATGGTGTAGGATTCCGCGCAAGAGGCGAAGAAAATGCGTGGCAGTCTCACGCGGCCATGTATTCGCCCCTAGCGAGAAGGGCAATGACAAGCGAGACCCGAGGGCAAAACTCTTGGGTGAATTTCGGGCCTGAAGCGGACTTCAACGCCACGGCAAGCGGCGCGGATACGGTATACGCCGATCAAAAGGTGGGGCTGTTACCGCTCTGGGTATCAGAGGAGGCAAGACAAAGTGACCCTAGAAGAAGAGATCCATCAGTTTTTCAAGAAGGGCTTGAAGGCGCAATCGACTCAGACGGAAAACTCCAGCTCAGCCACTTCTCAAGGGAGCGGATTGCCCGAACAGACCCAGAGATGGCTGGCCGGGGAGCCGACAAGAGAAGAAGGTACGCGCCAAAAGGCACGTACTTCGGGATCGTCAAAGCGGATGAGAACGGGTATCGGCGTGAGGCGATCCTCGGGAATGTAGAGAACACTTTTTCGGTAGATCCGCTTCTCATATACCCGCTAAACAAAGACCCGTATGGCCTGATCGCAAGGCACTCAGCAGGCAACTTAGACTGGGATGGCACTCTAAAAAACCTTAACGACAACGGCTTTATTGGCTTCTGGGCGAACGACCAGAGAATCGGGAAGGTTGCCTTTATAAACCAACCGCTTATCTCTAACGAGTCTGCTGAAGCCGCAATTTCAAAGCCGGAATTCGAAGACAAGATCCAGTTCTCCCGCCGCAAGGCAGACAGAGATGTAGAGCGGTCAAGCCAGAAGGCTGTTGATGACGTTCTATCTTACGCGGAAAAGTCGGAGCCTGACGCAATCGGGGTTGAGACTCTCCGATATGGGCCGCTAGCCTATTCAAGAAACGCGGGGTACTCCGACCAAAACGGAGCCACGCCAACCTTTACCAGTCCATCAAGGTCTTGGTTTAATAAGCTAGTTTTTGAAGTCCAAGACAAGTTAACAGATCTTCGGGCTATCGAAGATGCAATAAACGAGTCAAGAAAAGCTCGCGGACTTGATCCGATCCCGGTCTCGGAAAGCGCCTATACTGGCGAAGAAACCATTGCTGGTAAAATCGCCGCGTTTAATCGAGCTTTTGAAAAGAACGAGCTTGAGCCTCTCATCAAAGAGATGTCTGGCAAAGATGTCAGTATCGAGCAGATGGACGAGTTCTTGGTTTTGCGTCACGCCATCGAGCGCAACGAGCGCATTCGCAAGATAAACCCCTCTATGCCTGACGCGGGATCGGGCAAGTGGAACGGCCAAGAGCTTACAGACAACTATGTCAAGAGCAAGATGCTTGCTGACTTTGGCATGAAGTGGGACGCAAAAAGCGGAACATGGAATGGCGGAAATGCCCGAGCAAAAACCCTCTCTGAACTAGCATCCCGACTCGATAAAATAAACAGCACGACACTTGCCATAAACGAGAAGGGCGGGTTGATAACCGAGCAGGACAGAAAGTTCCTTGACAGCTTCTACAAATACTACACCCCGCTCAGAGGGATTTCTCAAGAAGAGGATGTTGCCGCTGAGACAAGCGAAAGAACCGCTGGCTCAGGGGGATCTCTCAGCACTGTAGGAAAAGAAACCAAGAGGGCAATGGGTCGCTCCACCGAAGCTGTGTCCCCGATGGCAACGATAATATCTAGTCGTGGAACGCAGGTTGCCAGAGCTATAAAGAACACTTCTTTCGGCAATAGGCTTGTTGAGTTAATCAAGAAAAACCCAAATGATGATGTTTGGCAACTGATATCCCCAGAAGACCCCAAGTACAAGCGCATGTTTGACTCAACATACACCTATGTTGGGCCGGACTCCTCTCGCTATGGCGAAAGGAAGAGAGATATATCGGGCGAGTCCGACAAGAAGAACTGGGTAAAGAGGGTAAAGATTGTCCAAGACCCAGTGCTAAACCCATATGCCGAAGAGCTTCTTGGGGTTAAGGTTGATGGTCAGCAATACTACGTTCTGTTTAACAATCCAGACCTAAGAAAGGCGGCTATAAATCTGGACGCACAGAGCACGAGCATTGCGATAAATGCGCTTTCCTCGATGACGAGGTGGATGTCCTATGTCAACACCAGCCTAAACCCGGAATTTGTTGTTGGCAACTTTGCAAGGGATGTCCAGACCGCTATTGCAAACATTATTGGCGAGCAGACAATGGAAGGCGGAAAGGCTCTGGGGACTAAGAAGATGGTTCGTCAGGTGCTGAAGCGAACATTACCCTCCATCAGTGTGTTTTATAAGGGCATAACGAACCCAGAAAAACTGTCCGGTCAGGATGCAATAGACTTTAACGAATTTATTAAGACTGGATCGAAGACAGATTGGTTCCACTCTCTTCCCCCAGAGCAACAAAAACAAAACATCGCCATGATGATTGAGATGGCTAACGGCACATTTAAAGGGAATGCGGCTAAGGGTTTTTCTGTGGTCAAGAGCCTCGTTGATGATACAAACAATGCAGTTGAGAACGGTGTTCGTCTTGCGACATTTGTGGCCGCAAGAGACTCATTTATTGATGCGGGCGTTTCCAGAGACTTAGCTATACAGCAGGCTTCAACTCTAGCCAAAAACCTCACCGTCAACTTTAATCGTAGAGGAAACTCGGGGCAGTTGCTCAACGCTCTCTACCTGTTCTTTAACGCATCGGTTCAGGGAACTGTCAACACGATGCGCGGGCTTAATGTTTTTGACCCTAACTCGTCAAGAACGAAGCAGGGAATGGTTGCCGCAATAATGGGGTTTGGCGCACTTGTGGCGGCAATGGGCGATATGCTCCTAGAGGAGGATGAGTTTGAAGACATTGAAGAGTATGTGAGAGATAGGAACATGATCATCCCTCATGCCCTTTGGGGAGGAGATCCAAAGCTGTATACCACGATACCTCTCCCTTATGGCTACAACGTCTTTTATAACATGGGGGAGAGCGCCTACCTTGTGGCCGCAGGCAAGAAATCCCCAGAGGATGCCGCTGTAAGAGCTAGCAATGTATTCTTAGGCTCCTTTAGCCCGCTGGGCACATCGTCAAGCGAAACACTCCTCGGGTCTGCGTTTAAGACGGCAACTCCTCAGTTTGGAAAACCATTGGTTGAGCTGGTGATGAATGAAAACTACTTTGGCTCCCCCATTTACCCGCCAGAAAGTCCATACGGGGTAGATGCGCCAGCCTCTAGGCGGTCATTTAGCAATACGGCACAAATCTGGAAAAACATAACCGAAACTGTCGCTTCGATAACCGGCGGAAACGAATCAGAACCGGGGCTTTTAGAGGTTCCTCCAGACTCACTGAGCTATCTGCTTAACTACGGTTTTGGGGGCGCTGGCTCATTTGTTGAGAGAACCTTCTTCAAGGTTCCACCAGCCCTGATTGATGAGTCAGTGGACCTTGAAATAAGAGATATCCCGTTCGTGAGAAGGGTGCTGGGTGAGATAAATAGCCGCGCAGACTCCGAGAAGTTTTATGAAAGAAGGGAGACCCTGCAAAGAAAAGATAGGCAAGCTAACGATATTCTTCGGGGTAAAAAAAGAAATGACTATTTGAAGGAGAACTCCGCCTATATGAAGATGGTTCCCATCCTTTCTGGAACCGACAAGAATTTGCGAGAGCTGAGGAGGCAACTTCGACAGATAAAAGAGCTGAAAAACGTATCCCCTCAGCGAGCAATAGAGCTGGCAAACAAAGAGAAGCTAATACAAGATAGGATTGACAAGTTGATTGATAGATTTAACAGCCGATACGACGCGGTAGTCGGCAAAACAAAATAAGTAAACCTGCAAATCATTAGCATGGGGGGTTGATTATGGAGCATCCGTTGTTCCAGTTTTGCCAAACAAAAGAGCAAGCAGATGCAGTCACGCTGACTGAAATTGAGGGTCTTAGCCAAAGAGAGGCCGCGTCAAGGCTAGGAATCTGCAGAACAGCATTGAGAGATAGGCTGACAGTTGTTAAAAACAAGGCCGCAAAAAGAGGCTACAGCCCGAGTAATGACTGGAACCACCCAGTGCCAGACGGCCACAAGATTAAAGGCGTATCAACCTTCTACGATGAAGACGGCAAGCCAATTCGCCAGTGGGTCAAAAGCCAAACTGATGAAGAGCGGCAGTTTGAGATACTTATTGAGAGGATAGAGAGCGCCACTAAAAGCCTGCCGAAATTTAAGCCCACCAAACCCCCAGCGTCCTCAGACCAAAATCTTCTATCCCTTCTAACGATCACGGACTTCCATCTCGGCATGAAGGCGTGGAAGGACTCAGATGGGGATGACTGGGACGTGAAGATTGCCCGCGATGTTTTCTTAAACTCAATACATGACATGATCAATGGAAGCCCCAAGTCTGGAGTCGGCATCTTGAACCAGCTAGGCGATTTTTTGCACTGGGATGGACTAGTGCAGGTAACGCCCACTTCTGGCCACCACCTCACAGGAGACGATAGATATTCGAAGCTGGTGGAGCTAACCATTAACGTAATGACTGAGGCTGTTCAGATCATGCTTAAGCGGTTCGGAAGGGTTGTCGTAGTTCAGGCAGAGGGCAATCATGACCTTGCCTCTAGCGTTTGGATGCGTAAATTCATAAAGCATCGGTTTGAAGATGACCCTCGAGTAGAGGTCATTGACAACGAATTTCCGTATTACGCCTACCAGCACGGAGATATCATGCTGGGGTTTCATCACGGTCACCGCATGAAAATGGCCCAGCTTCAAAAACTGTTCGCCAGCGAGCCGAGGTTTAGGGAAATGTGGGGGCTCTGCAAACACGCGTACATCCATGTCGGGCACCTGCACCATGAGCGTGTCCTAGACGACGCTGGGGCCACGATAGAACAGCATCCTACCCTCGCGGCCCGCGACAATTACAGCAGTTCTCACGGGTACGTCAGTCAACGAGGCGCAAAGTGCATTACCTACGACAAGATAGAAGGTGAGGTATCGCGCATAACTGTGAGGCCGAGAGCATGACAAAAGTTGTCACCATGAAGAAGAAGCCCACAGCATGGCAAGAGATCGCCATTATGCTAGAGGCGTTTATAACTAACCTGATCTCAGAAGACTCGGATCTTTCAGAGCATATAGACGACGCGGTTCTGATTTACAAGCTCAAGAACGGCGCGGTCGTGTTTGAAAGCACAGGGTCAACCGATGTAAACAAGATCGGAATGATGTGCTCTGCCGTTCATATTGCCTGTGTCTATGAGGGGTCTGGGGAGCCTATTCACTGATACCTAGTAACCATCATCTTCCTCCACAGGGTTTCTATGGGGCGAAGATTGTTACTGTCAACAACAAGCCTCTCGCCATATCCGAAGTCGTGCTTACGGGCAGTTTCTG
>Ga0222719_10002551_pt1 | contig 16556 bp, 18 predicted proteins | sample C33_34DmetaG_FD_165039 | JGI IMG/M metagenome (GOLD analysis project Ga0222719, IMG submission 165039) | Estuarine water microbial communities from San Francisco Bay, California, United States - C33_34D | ecosystem: Environmental > Aquatic > Marine > Unclassified | place: USA: California... | reverse complement strand
TCCGTTGTCATTGACTATACCAAAAGTCTCCCCGTTCTCAACTCTTTCCATCAACTCATCCCAACGATCTTGATACTCTTTTACAGTAAAGACTTCCATCATCTCATTTGTAGTTGATTTATTTATTTTACTGTTACCTGACTTCAAAGTCAAGTCTCTTTACCTTACGTCTACGTCTTTGTTCTTGGTACATCAAGTCTGCTGCAGTCAGAACATCGTGACTCTCATCGAGTTTAGTGTTCGATATAATCAACACCTTAGACAAATCAATAGCAGAAATCTTATCATCAGTGAGTGTGGTGTTATTAGGACAACCACAGACCTGAGTCTTGGGAGAACTCGTAAGTTCTGTATTACAATTTTTGCATCTGATAACTAACATGATTCATTAGATTGATACGACATGCTCGAAGAGGGGATCGAACCCCCGACAAATAGAATGTAAATCTACTACTCTACCTCTGAGTTATTCGAGCGAAGCTCCCCAACTTGGGCTTGAACCAAGGACATCAAAATTAACAGTTTTGCGCTCTTCCAACTGAGCTATTGGGGATTAAAAATAACCGCTACTCGTCAGCAGCGGTGGCACCAAGAGGGATCCCACCTCCTCCTCACATGGGTTGTTGCTCCGATTCTTTTTTCTCTCGGAAATGTGAGTACGGGTGTCGCCATCCCGTTAAGCCTCCGACCCGACTTGAACGGGTGACCTGCTGTTTACAAAACAGCTGCTCTATCCAACTGAGCTACAAAGGCATACGTCTCAGGCTGGATTCGAACCAGCGACCAACGCTTTAGAAGAGCGATGCTCTATTCCACTGAGCTACTGAGACAAGTGGTAGTTCCTATCGCCTCTAACCCTGAACTACCAAGGGGGTCACAGCAGTGGTCTCTCAACCACCTTTATAGTATAGGGTAAACCCTGACTGGTGTCAAGGGCCTTAGTACAATGGAACGAAAATTACCTGAGTGTATCTCATTTCGTTCTTGAACTGATTTGTTGGGGTGTGTTGTCCGTGAGGAAACTGAGAGTCAAAAAGAACTGCACGATTCTTTTTACCCTGTACAGTATATATCTGTTTAACTTTATCCTTTCTCTCACGAATTGTTAGAACAAAGTCATCGGGTACATCGTAAAAATTCATTCCTTCACCTTCTTCATAGTGTTCATTTAAGAAGACTACTATCGCAATCATACCAGTTGATGTAGGACCATAATCATGTCTATCACGATGAGGTCCATACCAATGAGTTTCAAATACCGAATCAAATTCATCAGTAAATGTAAAACAATTAACAATAAATTCTTTACTAGATCTTATTCGATCTACAGGAAAGTCAATAATGTTTGATACCAAATTTGGTAAAGTATGATCAAATGCATATGGAATAAGTGATCCTTCCATATTTGATCGATACACCTTTCTCCCATCAAAAAATGTTTCGTTATTACCTTCCTGATCCCAAACTAAACTGACTGGCATCTTAGGAATTTGTGCAATAACCCCATCAATATATTCATAGAAGTTGTCAATGACTGTCACCTTGGCGGGTCCAGTATCAATTGTTTCAATTATAGGAGTTTTGTTTAATACAAAAACTTTATTATCAAATATTTCAGAAGGATCAATAATCATAAATCAACCAAGTACAAGTCTCTTACTGTAATCATATGCATACTGTTGACGATATCCTTTGATACCCCAACCCAACCATCTATATGCAGGACGCATATATTGACTTACGGTTTGACCACCACCAGCAAAACTAGGAAGTGCTTGTTGGAATTGTGGTTCATTAATCATCCAACGAACCTGACAATCCAATTCACTTGGATTACAACCATACTTACTAGCAAAGTTTCCAAGTCCCCTATAACGACCAATAGAAGTCCATTGTATCAAACCATAACCTCCACTATGACATCGTTCATAAGGAACACGAGTACCTCCTTCACAAATGTTTGAATGAAAGTTAGATTCTGATTTGATATTACCCATGATTGTTGCAAGGGCATTACGATCATCAATCGGTGTATACTCCTGAAGTTTTGCAAGAACATACTGTTCATTGGGAGTACATGTAGGACAAGTCCATTCCTTATCAACCTCCACAATTTCTATGGGTTCCTGAACCACAACTTCCTCTTCTACTACTACTGCATCACCAGTGACTTCTGCAAGGTGATCGTCAAGTGTTTTTGCAGCGACACATGCACTACCAAGTAATGTTGCCGAAACAGCAATAGCAGTAAGAAATTTTCTAGTCATTGAAATAATTGTTAAAATTCGAGTAAAGTTTATTTATTGTAATAATCCTTTCGGTAGTACCGCCCAAGGATGTTTGAATTGTAATACAGGGGTGTCTCATCTGTCAACCTTTGAGACAGAACCTCGTTCAGAAACAACTGACGGGTCTCCTCAAAGTTAGTTTGACCCTTGGTATCGTGTAAGGAAAGTATCTCTCTAGAGAATTTATCCTTACCAAAAAGGTCCACATCCTCTTTTAATTCAGGACATGAACCATAGTATTTTTTCCAATCGGATTCTTGTTTTACCTTACGCTTCTTTCCTTTAGGGGTTCTAAAGGACCAAAAGTATTTCCTTCCGAGGTATTTACGGTTGGAGGAAATGTTGGTAATGAGATAAACAAAGCCAAAGTTATCCCCAATAAGATTGGAGGTAAAGGGTTCACCTTTAAACAACCAAGGGTTCTCGTAGTCACACACTCACTTTTCTTCATAGTCCTGAAATATATAGTCGTCTAACTTTTTGGCTTTTATTTTCTTATAATATTTGATTAGTTTTTGAATAAAATCAGAGTTGGAATCCTGAGAAGGTATCTTTTTTGACATCTTGTTTGATACCTCCAACGATATAACTCTCGTTCTCAGTCTCTTGTGGGGCTACCTGCAACCCTTTGCTGCTTATCCAATGTTGTGTCCAAGGAAGAGGATTGTTCTTGGCGGCAACATCATAGACAGGTTTAAGACCAATGGCCTTCATTCTACGATTGGCAACCCACTCAACATACTTCTTGAGTAGAGCATCATTAAGACCAATCATACTACCATCTTTGAACAAGTGATCTGCCCAACGCTTCTCTTCGTTCACGGCTTTATCAAACATTGCATACAACCACTCCTGCTCTTCCTTCATGATTTGTTTCATTTCAGGATCATCACCGGCAGCCCACTTGTTCAGAATGTTCTGAGTGATCGCAAGGTGTTGGTTCTCATCTCTAGCAATCAATGAAATAATCTTTGCAGATCCTTCCATAAGTTTGAGTTCACCAAAGGCAAAACTACAAGCAAAAGAGACATAGAATCTAATACCCTCAAGGATATTAACATTCGCAACTGCCCTATAGAGTTTGCGTTTTACATCTTTGATACTATCTTGAGAAACATGGGTATCTCTAAAGTCACTTGACCACAGTTCACCATTACCCCATGCTTGTGCACTGTTGATAAATGAATCATAAGATTCAGTTACACTCTTTGCTCTCTCCAGAATTCTAGGATCTGTAATGATGTGATCAAAGATATCACTAGGGTCTGGATAGATGTTCTTGATGATGTATGTGTAAGAACGACTATGAATCATCTCCATGAATCCCCACACTTCCATACATGCCTCTAGTTCAGGTAGTGAACAATAAGGAATGAATGCCATACCGGGACCACGACCCTGAATAGAATCCAACATGATCTGATACTTCAGATTGGAAGTATAGATATGCTTCTGTTCGGGTCTCAATGTATGATAGTCTGCTCTATCTTTTTGTAGAGATACCTCTTCAGGTCTCCAAAAATATCCCAACTGTTGAGTTGTAAGTTTATCAAAGATAGGATACTTATAAGAATCATATCTCTGAACCCCAAGTGGTTTGCCAAAAAACATTGGTTGTTTCTTGGCATCATGAACTTCGGTATTAAAAACCGTCATTCCTTCAACCTTTGCCATCGTATTATTATTCACCGATGAGACCTTAAACTGCGCAAGACTCACACTCGCCCTCCTCTACTGAACTTAACTCACACATTCTATTTACCTCTAAAAAATATTTGGTTTTCATCATACCTCAAGATTATGGTTTTGTCTATTAAATCACACTATTTGTGCTTTTAATATTGGTTCATTTTTTTTATAACTCCACTTGTATCCTTTGCAGTGCTTAAATTTTCCCTCGCAAGTATATTTGATATTAGAAGGAGTTGTTCCTACAAATTTAGAAGCATCACTAATAGATTGAAACTCTCTTAAAAAGTTTCCTTCAATATCATACTGAAATACTTTGGTTCTTTTCACATTTGGATTATTTTTGAGTGTTTGAGATGTTTTACTTTTGCTTTCTTCTTTATGTGATTTTCCAGCAAATCCACAAGGAGATGGTTGCCCTTTTCTCATTTTACTCCAGTTCTTCTTTTGTTCCTCTGTATGTGTTTGATTATAGAATGGATTTTTGTTGCCTACAAATTTTCCAGTATTCTTTTGAGATATTATCTTTTTAGTTTCTTCAGTATGAGAGTATCCAAGAATTCCATTATCTCCACCAATAGTTTGATTATATTTTGGTTTTAATTCAGAAATCCAAAATACTTCTCTATCAGTCAAATTTTCTTCGCATATTTCAACTTCTTCAATAACAAAATTTTCTTTTCCATATTTTCTTATTGCTCTATGAAAATATGAACTTGAATTTCTAGTTAGTGCATCATAGCAATGATTATTAAATCTATATTTTAATTTTTTTCTAGTCATACCAATATAAAAATCACCATTCACTATATTTGTTATTTTATAAATGTGACCTTCCATAAGATAAAATAAAAACCTATTACTATTTATAATAATAGGTTTTTACACTTTCGTCAAATTTTACAACTTTCGCAGTCTTCCTCTTCAACACTAGAGAGTTCTTGAAGGAGTGATTGAAGATTAGGTTTCTCTTCAACTACTTCATCAGTTTTAATATCATAAGTGTTTTGATAATATGCGGTTTTCCAACCATAGCGATAACAATTTAGAAAATCTTGCACCATTACAGAGACTGGAACTTCATTGTTGGGATAGTTCTCTGGATTGTAACTCCAGTTACCAGAGATTGCCTGGTCAAAGAACTTCTGCATAACAGATACAACATTGATATATCCTGTGTTATCACTCATCTCCCATAGGAGTGTATAGTTATTCTTCAACGATTGATAGGAGGGAACAATTTGCTTAAGGGGTCCTTTCTTTGATTTTTTAATGGACAGGTAGTCTCTAGGTGGTTCGATTCCATTGGTTGCATTTGACACAACGGAACTGCTTTCCGATGGCATCTGTGCGGACAATGTTGAGTGCCGTAGACCATATTTTGAGATAGATGCTCGAAGACCCTCCCAATCATGAACTAACTCCTGTGATGAAATCTCATCAACTTCTTTTTTATATGTATCGATTGGAAGAATACCATCGGAGTACTTAGTTCTACCGAAGTATTCACAGTGTCCTTTCTCATGAGCAATCCGATTGGAAGCCTTGAGAAGATAATACTGGAAAGACTCTGACAATCCGTGGACTGCATCCCATGCCTCCTGTGAGTTGTAGTCGTACCCCAGTTTGGCCAGGTAATGGGCCAGACCGATAAATCCTACCCCAAGTGACCTACGGGCCTTTGTGGTTACTTCTGCGGCCCTTACAGGATAGTCCTGATAGTCGATCAATTCCTCAAGACCACGGACAGAAAGATCACAAAGATCTTCAAGTTCCTCATCAGATTTAATCTTACCCACATTGATTGCAGAAAGAATGCAAAGCGCAATCTCGCCAGTTGTATCATCAATATGTTGAAGAGGATAAGTTGGCAAAATAATCTCTTGGCACAGGTTACTCATGTTCACCTTGTCCTTAAAGGAAGAGTGACTATTACAGTGGTCGATATTCATAATGTAGATACGACCAGTCTCTGCTCTCTCTTTTAGGAGATCTAGAAAGAGTTCTTGTGCTCCGATAGTCTTTCTTGGAATAGACTCATCTCGTTCAAAACCAACATATAGGTCATCGAACCTATCAGTACCAAAGGAATCATACAAGCCCGGTACGTCATGCGGTGAGAACAAGCTAATTTCTCCATCCACAATGAAACGTTCGTAGAAAATCTTTGAAAGTTGGATTGAGTAGTCAAGTTTCCTCACTCGGTTGTCTTCTGTACCCTTGTTGTTCTTTAGAACTAGGATGTCTTCGATTTCGATGTGCCAGATAGGAAAGTGAACTGTAGCAGAACCACCTCTGATGCCGTTTTGTGTGCAACATCTGACAGTGCTTTCAAACTTTTTAAGGAAGGGTACAACACCTGTGTGTTGTACCTCGCCGCCTCTAATTTTAGAATTGATCCCACGAATTCTGCCTGCGTTAATACCAATACCAGCCCTTTGTGCGACGTATTTACCAATAGCCATATCACTGCTAAAGATACTATCGAGGGTGTCATCAACATCAACGAGAACACAAGATGCAAATTGACGGAGTGGTGTCCGAACCCCTGCCATGATTGGCGTTGGGATGTTGATTCGGTGTTTGGAGATTGCGTCGTAGTATCGTTTGACATATGATAGTCTCGTTTCCTTAGGGTAATCACGGAAGATTGTCAAAGCAATCATGATATACATGAACTGAGGGGTCTCATAGACCTCACCCGTGCTCCTATCCTGTACTAGGTATTTATCTACAACCTGTCGTAATCCGGCATAGGTGAACATGAAATCACGTTCATGATCAATAAAGGTTTCTACTTTAAGAATATCCTCAAGAGAATACTTGACGAAGATATCCTTATCATAGACGTTATCATATGCAAGTTTAGTAATATGATCTGTCAGGTTTGGTAGTTCATGCATCTTACCAAACAATCTTTTCCTCAAGGAGAACAAAAGTAGACGGGCAGCAACAAACTGATAGTTGGGATGTTCCAAGTCAATGAGATCAGAAGCACTTCTAATAAGGATTTCCTGAATCTCCTCAGTCGTAATACCATCATAGAACTGAATACCAGATGTCATTTCAACTTGACTTGCAGATACACCAGCAAGACCTGCGGTGGCAACTTCCACCATCTTATGCATCTTATCAAGATCTAATTTTTCAATGTTACCATTTCTTTTAGTAACCTTTAGTCCATTGCTCATATCTTTTTCCAGGTTGTGAATTTTAGTTTTGCTTGTAATCCGGTGTATATATTTGATTCTACTATCTTTTGAACATTATGTCCAGATAGAACCATATCATTTATGTCTTTCTCTCGGATAGTGGTGGGCCAGATGACGACTCTTTCACCTCGTTCAATACATCGTTCAATTCGACTAACAATTTCTTTATTACGGGGCTCGTTATCATATACAAAAACTTTATCGCTTCTCTCAAGATCACGAATTTCACCGTCACTACCACACAGAGCCACACTATTGTTGATGAAAGTGCTGTCAAAGGGTCCTTCGACCACATAGACTGGTAATCTTTTATCAATTGTGTCAAGTCCATAAACTTTAGGGGCATCATCATCCAACATAATGGTTAAGTATTTAATAGGGTTCGTAGAGAGTGCTCTTCCCTGAACTCCTATAAGTGTGTTATTCCTGATAAGAGGAATAACGATTCGTTCTTCACCGTAATTAGTAGACTTGAACGTATCTGGTTTGATTGTATTCACAAACTCCATGAAGTTTCTAGCATAGTAGAACTCTCCACGAAATATTGCTCTAGTCTCTAGATATTCTTTAGACCTACTTACAAGAAATGCACTTGGTAAATCAATCACTATTTTCTCCTTGAAAGTTGGTTTAGATGTCTCAACATGTTTAAAGATATCTTCAGGAGTTTCAGCCGCGAAGTTTTTACCAGTCTTCCCGTCTTTAAACTTCTCAAAGATATATTGTTTATGTGTCTCTGGATCTAAATCCTTTAAGAAACTATTAAATGACACACTAATTCCACAGTTGTGACACTTATAGTTAGTGTTATTTTTGACCCGGTAGAGATAACCTCTAGCCTTGTTCTTTTGTTTCTGACTGTCGCCGCAGCAAGGACAACGGAAATTATAAAGGTAGGGTTTTACTTTTTTGAATTTAGGTAGTCTGGCGGAGATGAGCATGATGTATTTTTCGTCAATAAAATCCATGTCACCTACTAACAGTTCTTACCATTGTAGAGACAACCGGAGTGTTTGTCAAGACATTGGGAAAGGCAGTCATGACCTTCAACCCAATGGTCAGTACAGCGAGACCACCCACTGCCATCCATACACGTTTTTCTAATTCACGTATTCTTTGTAATACCGTGTCATGATCACCGTCCATTTTATCACGGAGTTGGTCAACTTTTGCAAAGAGTACAACGTCAGTTTGTTCTTGTTTCGATATGCGTTCTTCATGGACTGCAAGCATACGACTCACAGTAGTATTTACTTCACTCAATTTTTCTATTGCTTTATCGATTCGAAGAACTATTGGCTTCAAATCTTCAATCTTTTGTTCTAATACTGCAACCTTAATTTGATGACTTTCCATGAGGTTTGAAGTATGGATTGAATTCTAATGCCTTTTTCTTAGCCTTCTTTTCTTTTCTCTTCTGACCCCTATCCATCAAATCTTTAATCGCTTTCTTCACATACTTATTACGACCATCCAATTTCATAGTGGGGTCGAAACCAGCAGTAGGACCAGCAGCAGGGGAGGAGCCACTAAATCCACCAGATCCCCCAGGAGGATTTGCCACCATGCCTTCCTCATTGACACTGAACTCATTATACATTGCAGAACGAAATGCATTTACAAACCTATCAATCTTATCCTTATCCATTGGTGATTCCATTGAGTGCGTCTAAACAATTCTGATCCAATTCGATCTCATGTATATAAGATCTAGGATAGTCTGGAAGTTTATCTAGAAATATTACAAATGTTTTAATACAAGACCAAAGGTTTTTATCAATCTTATAGAACAACATTGGAGTTGTTGCATCTCCAAAGATATTATAAAGAATAATAAAGTGGTTAATAAGAAGGTGAACCTTAAGTTCACCCGTGCTCTTATAACGTTTAAGTAACCTTTTAATGTATCTAAAACGACTTAGATCTTTGTCAAAGTCTTCTCTAGTAACAGCTTGTGGGTTCTCATAATGTTTAATAGCGAAGAGGAGAAAGTTCTCCTCATTCAATTCAGTAAAAAGCATTTATCATCCGGCGGTTGGATATGCAGTACCACCAGTTGTAATACCAGACATGGCAACTAGAGTTTCTGTCTTCACTCTTGCAACACCCTCACTATCGGTATAGGTTGTAACACCAACCCAACCTTCATGAGTAACTCTATAGTCAGCAGCAACACCTTCTGCATTGGCTACACCATAGACAAAGTTATCACCAGGATTGTCAAGAACAGTACTCTCACTGTACTTGGAATCAAGAATAGTATACTTCGGAAGTTGAGAAACTCCAAAGGTAACACCGGCAATAGCAGCACCGGTGAGTCCCATTGTACTACCAATAGTACAAGATTGTGTATTTGCAATACTTACAATTACAGCATCACCAAAATACGTAGTGGCCTTCGAACCAAAACGAATTACATCACCCTCTTGAGCAGAACCAGTCTGACCAAAAGAAGTACCGGTTCCAGTGACAACACCGGTATCATAATCTAGGACGACAGCTCCTACGCTATCTACATTGTCGTTATTACCCCAAAGTGCCATGTCTTTTTCCTGTAAAGGTTACGTTCTTTCAAATTATTTATAAAAACCTATGAGAGAGTTTTAATCACTCCTCACGGTTTTTGATTGCCTTAGTCACTACTTCAAGTAGTTGATCGTCCATATCAGTCTTGGTCAACTTAACTGCCTTAGAAAGAATAACAAGACAGATCTCAACCATTTTCTCACCCAGTTCTTCATTCTCTGGAATTTTGTTGACAGCATCAGAAATAATTTTGGATGCTAATGGAAGTAAGAATGCGAGCATGATAAACCTCATTGGGTATCTATACTCTATATATCAATCACTCTCTCCTGGACGTGATTTTCCAACAGCATCATTCATCCTTTGTTGTGGAGTTCTTGTATCTTTAGGTTTTCTTGCAGCATTACGTGCAGCGTCTCTAACATTCCTAGCATAACCATCACCAGCTTTGTAGTCCTTACGAGGATTCTTTTTCCAATACTCTGCAGATGCTTTCATCTGATCTTTCACGGACATCTCTTCCTTCGCAAGTTTGGTTGCAGTGGCATACATTACAGACTTGGCATCTTTACCATATCTTTTTTCAAATCCACCCTGGTTCTTTTTCATACCCTTGACAATATCTTCTTTCTCTTCCTCCTCACCAGGAGTCAAAGTTCTTTCTTTCAACTTACCAGGCTTTCTACCTTCCTTGGTATCTTTATCATTCTGAAGATTTTCAATATCCCTTTTCTTTTTCTCTTTGTCATCTTCACACTCACAATCACTCCCTTCTTCAAGTTCAGTGACTTCAAGTACAAGTGCACCAATATCTCCGAAGGCTTCCTTCATTGTAGGATTGATAACAATCTTATTATTTACTTTCTTATCACCAATCTTTACTTCAGACTTAGCTTCAGTCTCTGGTTCAGAAGATTCAATATCAACTACTTCACGTAGATCTTCTCTCCAATTTGAATAATTTTTTCTCATGGATTTCAAACTAGACACGTTTTCTCTTGTAGGTATTTATGAATTCCCTAATATTTGTCTTGGGACCTTTGTATGGTTTGCCACCAGGTTGAAGATTAGTCTTATCACCCTTGTCAAAACCGGGAGTCATGTCAACTGCATTCTTAAAGTAACCAGTAGTTCCTGTAAGAGTGTTTGGTTTCTTAGGTGTCCTCATCTTACGGTCCATTTTGACCTCAGTATACTCAGTCAGGTCTCTAATCCAAGACTTGAACATAATATTATTCTCAGTGACACAGATTAGATAGTTAGTTCCTCTACGAATAACCTTACCAACCAATCCAGTATTAAGGTTTTCTACCAGTTGATTGATTTTAAAGATATTGCCAGTGACATAATTCTCTCGTAAGTTCTTCCAATCAAATCTAGGTGCAATCTCCCAAAGAGACCAACCTTCTTCAACTTTCATTGCCTTACGAACAGTATTCATAATCTGTTTCGCAGTCTTATCATCCACAACATCAGGAACACCAGTCCTAAACAGTGCAAAATCATTCTCGGCTGCAGCCTTTCTCATCTTCGATGCAGACATTCCAGATACACCTTCTGCATCTTCGTCTCTCTCACCTGCAGAAATAGTCTCAATATTCTCAAAATCGTAGAGTTCACCATTATATTTCTGTGCTAGATTATCAAACTCTCCAACTCTATCAGAACCAACGACAATCTTTACATCAGAGAACCCCTCATTATTGGCCAACTTAAGTGCATCAAAGATAGTCTTTACACTCTCATCATTAACAATATTGTCTGCATGATCTGGGAAGACTGTCTTCATCATATCAGTCTTTTGATTTGGGTCAAGTGGATTCTTTTTAGGATCAAATGACCTAGAGGGATATATTCTCAAATCCCCATCACCTGCAACTTGTTCTGCGGCATCAAGAAGTTTCAAATGACCAATCGTAGGTGGATTGAACCTACCAAACACTAGGGTAACACTCTCTCCTTCACGTTCTTTACTACCACCTTCCTCATCTTCACTACCAGATTTCTTACTCGGTTCTTCCTCTGGTACCTGAGCCTTTTTACCTACCTGTTGTTCCGGTGTTTTATATTGTGCGGTCTTTGTATCTTCTCTTTCATTACCACCAGTTTTCTTATCAGTAAATCTAAGTTCACCACCCTCAGTTCTAGCAACAACATTACCAGCTTTATCTACCCAGTTTCCCTGTCCATCACCAGTTAGACCAAGTTGCCTTGCCCGTGTGGAAGCCTTAGTCTGTCTTGCCTCGGAAAAAAAGTTTAGGAAGCTTTTCATTTCTATCAATATCCTATGTTGTATTTATTAAGACAATGGATCACGAAGAGCTCTTTTCAAAGACTCCATGACCTCTCTTCCCTTCTTTTTCTCTTTATTCTCCATAACCTTTTCCTTAATAAAGGAGAACAACATATCCTCATCCATCTCAAATTGTTCAACATACATCATAACTTCATCGTATGACATACCAACATCATCGGCATCTACCATTAGTCTCAGGTATATATCTTGTAAAGTCTCTGGTAGGTATTCGATATCAATCATTGTCCAAGTCCTCTGTCGATGTTTTCTAATGCGTTGACGATTGGTTCAATCTTTTTTCTTTGAGTTTTGGTAAGACTCTCAGAATTCATAATCTGGTCCTCACTAAATCCACTCGATTTTGTATAACTAGAAATTAATTTTTTTCGAAGAGACTTGATATGTCCTTGAGCTCCAGGAGTCAAAGAAGTTTTTTGAAACCCAGGAGAAAAGGCGTCCTTTCCACCAGTGACTGACGCCGTGTCCAGTGACAGTAAGCTTAGTATACCATTCGTGGTGTCGTTGTCAATGTTATTCTTGGAAGATGGGGTCAACCGGTTATCATACTGTCTACCTGGTTTCAGTGGGGAGTCTCCTTCACCCGTCAAGAAATCAATCTGTGTGGCAACATCACTCAAGTAGTTCTCATATGCCTCTGGACTATCGGGATTATCAATATAATCATTCCTAGTTTTCTTAAATTTTTGATGATGTTCATTTGCAGTTTGAATTGCCTTTGTCTTATCCTCAGGACTCAAACTATCATCAGACATAATAGAGTTCTGCATGTTGATAATGTTACCAGATGAAGGAGATGTTCCACCTCTACCTCTTTCTAGTTTTCCATCCTTACTAATAAGGTATCTTGCACCAACATCGTAGTTATTGATAAGATTTCTACCCATATAATCATTCATCTTGGTCTTATCGACACCAAGATTTTCACTCATGATATCAAACACCCCATTGATTTGATCTGAATTCATATCTTTGACCTGAGCATCAGATGCAAGTTCATTCTTTTCTAAGAAGTCAGACATTTTAGTCTGATATTCTTTGAATGCTTCTGAAGTAACTTTTAGTTTTTGTGATGATGCCTTACCCAACTTACTCTCAAGTCCTGAGTTGACAGAGTTCATAAGGTCATCACTCATCAAAGAAGAAACACTTCCTCCTAACGATGATGCAAGTTCAGAATTGAATGAAGATGCTCTATAGTTCTTCTCCAATCTCTCTCGGGTCTTCGGACTACTCAAATCGGAATCAATACTATCTCTCTTTCTCTTTGCTTGTTCTTGGAACTTATCAAAACCCAAGTCAGCTCTTGGTTCATTCACTCTTCTCAAGAGCATTCCGAAGTTATCAATATGATCTTTGCCACCAGATTTCAATGGAACAATATGTTCTACTTGGAATTCACCTGGTGATCTTCTCTGACCACTTAGTGCATATGCATCTTTACCATCTTGCATTGCCCACATATGAAGAGCAGCTGATCCTCTTATTGGGTTTGCAGTTTTACTTTGTTGATCCTTCTCATTTGGATTGTAAAAAGTTTTTGGTGATCCACTCTTAGATAAAAAGTCTCTTGAAGGTGTCGGTAGAATACTAAAGACTGCATCAGTTATAGTAGGATCCATATTAGCCAATGCAGATTCATTTTCAGAAGCCAGATTGAATGCCTTAGTTTGAATTCCTTCAGGATCTAATTGATTTAGATCATCCCTTTCGGCAATATGTTTTGCTTCATAGTAACCCAAGTTACTACCCACAAGTTCATGACTCTCTCCTCTCTTCCAGTAACCATCTTCACCAATAAAGGAACTTATCTCTTCATAAGCTTTTGCAAACTGTTTTACTTGTTCTTCATCATTGACATCAATACCAGCATCTAAAAGTAATTCACTTACAGTTTTTGAATTAGTTTTTGTAAGTTGTATTTCTTTCAGATAGTCACCTTCATTAATCGCGGTCATCATCTCATTGACTTTAGTTCTGTCATTCGCCTTTGCAACTGACTTACTTAAAGTATTCAAACCACTCCTATATTCAGAGTCTTGAGAATAATGTTGTTGGAATTCTTTATTTGCCTTACGACCATTATCAAATCTTTGATCATCGACATCTGTATTTGCAATATCAGTCACTCTTTGAATTGATTCTTCTGTTGCGATATCAACATCACCCCTTGCTTCAGAACCATCAAGATTCTTACCAGTTTCGATTACTGCTTGATTGATTGTCTTAAATTCTTCGGGTTCTTTAACTCTACCTTCAGGAGTTCCCATCTCCTTTTCAAGTGCAGCCTGTTCAGCATCCTGTTGTTCAGCCTCTGCAGCAGCTTGTTCTTCTGCTTCTGTATCAGACTGAGCAATCATATCATCAGCTTGTTGATCAATTTGTGCCTTTCTCTTAGCACTCATTGCAGACTCTCTACCACGAGCCAACATCTTTTTGACAGTCTGTTTATCACCAGATTCTAATGCCTCAGCATCTGGTCCACCAGGAACATTCTTGGCGAGTTGGTCAGTTACTGATGGAGTTTCTTCTGGTTTAGGTGCATCTTTTCTGAAGTCAGATAAAGTCTTTTCTTTTTCAGTCTCTGCTTGACCTGCAGGAGAGTTTGCCATCCTACTAGCCAAGTCATATTGAGAAGCAGGGACAAACTTATCACCCTTTACCTGACCAACATATTGACCTTTATTATCATAGTACCTACCGAACTTAGATGTTACACCACCGGCACGTTCAGCATCCTTCCTTGCCTGAGACTCATCGTTCTCGGCAAGGTAGGCATCAGCCTTTCTTAGATATTTAAATACATCCATCTATCAGACATTCAATCCAACAGCTCTCATCTGTTTTTTCATTGCTTCAGCCTTATCAGGATCCATAGTCTTCAGTCTATTACGGACATTTCTTTCTGTCTTTTGACCAGAAGTTTCAGACTTTCTTGCTTCATTTCCCTTCTCAGGATTGCGTTGATAACCTTCTTCAACATCCCATGCATCAACCTTTGCCTGAATGGCTTTCAGTTCAGTTTCAGAGAATGTTACTCCTTTATGTTGGACTTCATCTGCAATTGCACCACCGGCAAGACCACCAACAGCGGCACCAAGTGGACCACCCAACGCTCCACCAATAGCAGCACCAGAACCAGCACCAATAGCCTTCTTAACTTTTCTATCCTTCTTACCAGTTACTGCACCAAGGGTTCCTGCGACTACAGGCGCCAAAATTTCATCAAGATACTCTTCACTCATACCCTCAATCTCCTTCACAGTAAAGAGACCGGTTGCTTCGAGTTCTTCTTTACGAAGCGACTTACGACGTTTCTTCTCAACCTGTTTTCGAGTAAGAACTTCACCCTTACCACGATTAGCATCAGGGTCGTAGTTACTAGGAGGAGTATAGTCGCTACCAAAAGACTTGATGTTAGACTTTACACGGGCAGTATGTTGCTTATTGCTAGTACGACGTGAATCTTCTTCAATCTGCTCAAGTTCTTCTTTAGTTAAAGCTGCGGCACGTTTGCGTGCTTTGTTACCACTGCCTCTCGCATCATTAGCACCATACTTACTATAACCACCTTCCAATTGACGTTTATATGCTGCTTTTGATCTATCTGCAACACCTTTGGAATAACGTGAACCACCAAATTCTTTTTGATCTCTTTCTGCTCTTGCACGGGTCTTCTTAAGAATTTGAGCCTTAGCAGAAGTATCAGACCTTTCTGGACCAACGTTATACTTCTTACGAAGTTCATCACCTCTACTCATTGGTTTTGCTGGTTCTTCTTTCTTTTTGCCACCAAGAAGTCTTTTTACTGCAGAACGTAAACCTTCATCTAAAGATTGATACTCCTCATACATATCATTCCAGGTAAGATCAGAGCAATCATATCCTTCAGTAATAAGGAAATCAATATACTCTTCAACTTCTTCATTCTTAGTACACTCACAAGGATCTTTACCACACTTCTCACACTTACCTTTCTTACCCATGGACTTGGCGATTGCCTTACGTCTCTTGGAAAGATACTTATCAGAAGAATCCTCGTCACCATCATTATCGATGTCTCCATCTTCCTGACCAACGGGATCAAGTTTCTTCTCATAGATGGCCTGGTAGATATCACCAATATCTTTTCTAACAGTACCTTCACTCATTCTACTGGAGACTTTATTGGCAGCATCACCAACTTTCTTCGCTGCTTTACCAATCATCCCTTTGATACCAGACTTGATACCAGCCTTGGCATCTTTAGCTCTACGTACAGTCACTGCAGATGCATTACTTGCACTTTGCTTCAATCTGTTTGCCTTATCCGTTGCAGATTGCTTTGCACTTCTATATGCACCGTAAGATTTAACTGCACCCTTTGCAGCCTTCTCCTTTACCTTACCCATGGCACCTTTCAGTGAAGACTTCACTGCGGACATTTTCTTTGCCCTAGGGGATTCAGTATCACTACCGTAAGTTACTCTTGCTTCGATAAGAACTTCTTCAAATATTGCTTCACACTGTTCTACACTATAACCTTCT
>Ga0222719_10002548_pt1 | contig 16571 bp, 17 predicted proteins | sample C33_34DmetaG_FD_165039 | JGI IMG/M metagenome (GOLD analysis project Ga0222719, IMG submission 165039) | Estuarine water microbial communities from San Francisco Bay, California, United States - C33_34D | ecosystem: Environmental > Aquatic > Marine > Unclassified | place: USA: California... | reverse complement strand
TAAGCTAGTTGACCATGCAGCGGAGTTAAATGATGTTACTCCAGAGCATATAAAAGAAATTTTAAGCGAATACTTACTTTAATATATATAGACCCCTTGGGAGCCTCAAGGGGTCACTTTAAACTCCTGTCACCTATAGCAAATAAAATCAATTTTTATTTAGAACCTAACGTTATCTTCGATGTTTATATCTAGAGGTAATAGAGGTATAATATTTGTAATTTTAGAAAGGGAGACTAAATGAAAGTTATTGATATTATGACTAAGGACCCTGTCACCTGTAATGAAAAGCAAACAGTATCTGATGCTGCCAAGCTTATGGCCGAGAAGGGCTTTAGTGTCATGCTTATCATTAACGATGATAGTGAGTTGGTTGGGATTGTAACAGAGAGCGATTTTGTTGGTAGAGACATCGAAATACCCCATGCTCTTGCTTCATTAAAGCGCGTTCTTGGTGAAAACCATTACCATGGTGATATTGAAGAAATTTATCATAATGCTAAAAATAGGAGTCTCTCAGAGGTTATGACAAAAAACCCAGTATCTGTTGGCCCCGAAGAGTCATTAAATGATGTTGTTAATAAGATGAATACCAAGAAGCTTAAAAGGCTACCTGTCGTAGAGAATGGTAAATTAATAGGAATTATCACACGAAAAGATTTAATTAAGGCCTTCAATTTAATTGAATAAAAGAAAAGTGTGGGGCCAAGAAGCTTCTTTGCCCCACATATAAATTTATCTGATTGATTTTTTGTAAAGCTTATTAAGCTTTTTCATGATTCCATCAAACTTTGGTCTTCCCTGAGGCATCCAGATAAAATCCGGTCTTTCCCAAGATAACCACTCACCACCAATGATACGTCCTTTCTTATCAAGCTCTAGAACATACCTGTAATAAGACTTTTGTACACTCGTTCCTACTGAGTTCCAATTGGCATCAATTTCTCCAACCCAGTACACAACAGTATCAACTTCTACTTCTTTCACCGTACCAGGGGCCGCATTTCTCGAAGCTCCATTAGTTTTACGTCTAACTCTAGTTTCATAGGCCGCTACTGGCTGGTTCCACACCTCTTGGTCTCTTGTCTTATCGATGACGAAAGAGCTTCTATTATTACCAATCATATTGGCCAGAACGATATGAAAAGCTCCAGCATTTGTGTCACGGCATTCAGAGGCATTGTTAAAGCCTCTGTCGCTTCGTTTAAAGTTACATCGAGAACCTAAAAACTTAGTTCGAGGTATTTTGTTAAATTCTAGATTTAGTAAAAGAAGGGCCTTAATATCAGAGGCACCAAATTCTATTTTCTTTCTATTTGCTCCTCGAACTTTTATAGGTCCTGGTTCTTCAAAGAGAAAAGAGGCCGGGGCCCAGTGATGACAAAGTCCTTCCCACTCAGGAATTTTTCTATCGGTGTATATACCTGTTCTTTTTCTTTCATAGTTAGTAATGGGAAAATCTTTTCTTCCAATATAGATGTCATACTTTTCAGCAGGAGATAAAAATTTTGTTCCTTTGGAGGTTTTTCCAAATTGATCGTAGAAAACATCGCCAGTTAGCCACCTGTAGCTTATACCACCTTGGTATGTAGGCCAATAACTACCTGTCCAGGGCATTTTTCTAACCTTTCCACGCATAGGCAGTGAGTCGAAGTCACTTTCATAGTTGGAAAAAAAGTTTTCTGGAGCGTTAATGTAATCCCAGCCTGATTTATCTTCAGCATAGGTCGATGTGGATAAGAGCATAGCGCAAAGCATCATGATCTTTTTCATTAGTATTCCTCTCTTGTTTTTTGACTAAACGAATCAATACTTTTCATTTTGCAATAAGTAAAGAAAAAACGATAACAATAGTTCAGTATTTCAACAGGTTAAAATAAAGGTTGTAGGACAAATGAAGAGTTGTTGCGAAAGTAAATGTGATGAATTGGCATTGATTAGGGATAAACAAAAAAAGGTTCTACTAATCGTTCTTATCATTAACGCTGTTATGTTTTTTGTAGAATTTACCTTCGGTGTTTTATCAAAGTCCACCTCTTTACTTGCCGATTCGTTGGATATGCTAGGGGATGCCTCTGTTTATGCCTTCAGCCTCTATGTTCTTAATCGTAGTCTAAAATGGAAGGCCGGTGCTGCCCTTTTAAAGGGTATAATCATTAACCTCTTTGGAATCTATGTTCTTATTGAGGCCCTATTAAAAATTATTTCCGATGTTACTCCCGTGGCCCATACAATGGGGGTTATTGGTTTAATTGCTCTTATAGCAAATGCCATTTGCCTTTTTCTTCTTTTGAGCCATAAAGATGATGACATTAATATGAAATCAACTTGGATTTGTTCAAGAAATGATATTATTGCAAATACTGGTGTTTTGATTGCGGCGTTTTGTGTCTCTTATTTTCAAAGTAAGTGGCCAGATATCTTAATGGGTGTTTTTATCGCTATAGTATTTCTAAGATCATCCATTTTTATTCTTAAAGATTCTATTAAAGAGATACGCTTGTAGGGCCTTTGTCTAGTTCAAGTTTCTCTTTCTAAATTGTATAAGTTAATAAAATTTAATAATCGGAGTAATAATGAAGCTTTTCTGTATAACACTTCTACTTTTTTCTTTTAACCTTTCTGCCACAGAGGTTGATGGCAAAATCACTTATAAGCTTCCTAATGGAGACTTGGTTGATCGCTTTGTTTCTATTGATGTACCTTCTAGAGGTCAAGGAGATGTTGTCTTAAGAGGAAAGTCTTTTGAATGGAAAACTAAAAAATTCTCTTCTAGCAAAGAAAATGAAAGACTCATTTTTACAGCTGAGTTTGAAACTGAATTTAGAGGTACCCCAAGTACTCTTATATTTAAGGGAACATACTTAAAAGGCCTTAATAAGATTCTATATGTAGGGGATATTTACAAGAAAAAAGAAGACTTAAAGCACATAGGGCTTTTTAGCTTTGAGTACCTTAGATAATTTGATTATTTTTCGAATTAAACTCTTTTTCTTTTAAGTACATAACGTCAAAAGAAAATATAAGAGGGCTTATTTTTTTAGAAATAGCGGTGAGAATAGGATTATCACAAACTACTGTTATGGATTTGAATCGGTTTCTATTTTTAATAAAAAAATAGATGTCCAACCCAAGAGTGAGGGGACTCATCATCTTTAATCTTAAGACCTCTACAAAGTCGATGGGCCCTTTTTCCATAGCACCTTCAAGGTTATCCATAAGGGCCTTAAACTCTGCCGCTCTAATAAACCCGCTGAGTACAGCGATGTGTTGATTATTTTCAAATTTATAGTCAATCATATGAGGTACGCTAACACATAACTGTGCAAAAATTATAGTATGGAATTCATAAGTCATTGATAAAGCATTGTCTAGTATTTGTCTACTTTGGTTACTCCTCTGCTTCATATAAAAGTATCTAAGTTTACTAAAGGAGTATTTCAAATGAAAAAATTATTAACGCTTGTAATGTTTACGTTATCTTTAAGTCTTTCTGCAACCAACTTACCTACCGCCAATTATGTAGAGATAGAAAGATATACTGGTAAGTGGTACACGATCACAACACTTCCTCAATTCTTTTCTCTTAACTGTGCTGGTCAAACGGCAGAGTATGAAATTGTTGGGCCAGGAAAAATTAGTGTTCTTAACACTTGTATAAAAAGAAGTGGAAAAACAAGAACTATCGAAGGTCAGGCCGTCGTAACTAATACTTTCACTAACGCCGAACTAGAAGTTACATTTAACAGTTTTTTTACAAGACTATTTAAAGTTAAAGGTGAGTATATAATCATTAAATTAGATAGAGACTATGAACACGTTATGGTTGGAACTTCTAATAGAAAATCTCTTTGGATTATGTCGAGATCTTCTCAAATGCCTAAAAAAGTACTTAATGAATATGTAGCTCTTGCAAAAGAGCTAGGATTTAATACAAGCAAATTAAAGTATTCAACAAAGTTCTAAATAAAAAAAAGCCCCTCATTTTTTGAGGGGCATTTTATCTATCTAAATAAATACAATATTCTTTTTATTCAGCAGGCCAAGCAGATTTAGGTCCGCAAACTTCACCAGCTTTAGTGTGTTGACCTGCTATAAGATCTGTACAAGCAGCATAGCTTGTACTTGCAAGACCGGCCATTAAGCCAAGAATCAAAATTAGCTTTTTTAACATTTTTTTTCTTTTTTACGTTAGGTAGATTTGTAATCATACCTATATTTAACCTAGTAGAAATAATGGAATATTGAATTAGATCATGGTTCTTACAAGATCACTCGCGTCTTTATTTTAGCCCACCTTGTTATTTTTTGTTTACTTTTTACTAAAATCATTGTTCAAGGGGGAGAGCAATTAATGACGCGTAGGATGTAATAAATGAAGGTACTATTAAAAAACATAACTCTCTTTTTCCTTTTAGCTGGCACTTCGTATGGTGCGAATATGAATTCTCTTTCGGGGCAGTTGTTAGAAATATTTGGTGAGCAGTGTAGAAGTGTTGGTAGCTACACGAATAACGCAATAAGCAAGACAAAAAGTTTAATTAGCCTTTTTGAGTCAATGATAAATGATCCTCTTTGTGGTGCTGAGAGTCAGAGTCTTATTAACTTGGTAAGTGTTTTTAGAGAGCAACTAGAATATCGAGATTATGCCAGATTAGATTCAAACCTTATAGGCTTAGAAAGAAGGATCGAAGAGTTAACTCTAACTCTAGACTCTCTAGATCCTGTAGACGATGCAAGCTTAATATCTGCTATTACATCTCAACTTGCCTCATCTCGTATTCAATTAATTGGTGCTAAGGCCAATTTCAAAAGTTCTAGGGATATAGAAGGTGAGTATAGAAAGTCTCAGGGGTATTACCAAGCATCTTCTGCTTTAAAAACTTTCCTTGAAAGGCTTCCTAATATCCAAAATTGCTCAGATCAGGTTCGTCATCAGTTTACTCAAGTGATGGGCTCAGGTCTTGCTGTAGGCTCTTACTTTGCGAGCCCGGCCATGTCAGTTGCTATGAGTGGGATTGCAGATATTGCGTCAGTCGCTATCAACAGTATTTATGAGCTTATAAAAAGAAGAAGAATTAGAAAGGTTAATGAAGTCACTCTTCCTACTGCTTTATCATGCTCAGTAGAGGCCCTTACAGACCTTTATTGTGAAACTATAAGGGCCGAAAGAATCGTTGAAAAATATGCTGATTATGAAGAGGATGATTATAGAATATGGAGAGGTATTCCTATTATCTTTAGAAAATTAAATCCATTAATGGATTGGCTTGAGCTTGTTAGAGCGGGAAGTCCAGCATCAGACTCATATGATGCTCAAAGACGTCTTGAAGTGATGAAGTTAAAATCCTACCTTGAGGAATTAAGACAAAAGGTACAAGGGGTTATTTCAGAAAAAGATAGAGAGCTTGAGAACTTAGATATTGATCTTTCCAACTATATCGCAAGTGAAATTGATACGATTTCTAACTTACTAAAAACATCCAAAGCTCTTGTTCAGCTTAATGGTACAGATTTCTTACCATTTCGTCTTATCGGTTTTTCTGAGGTACCCAAATGTTCATTTAACGGAAGGCTAGATCCATGTGGGAGCTTACAGCAATTTAAAATCTTCTATAATAATGGAACCAATCAAACCGGATACACTTTTACACTTAATGATTGGAACAATCTTAAATCTAATTTTCCAGTTATGTATCGAGAGGCCGTTGACTTTGTAAACTCAAGGCTTGGTAGGGTGCTGAATGAGGATCAGGATTTAGTTGTAACAAGAGTTTTTGAAGGTTATGACGGTTGGGATTCTCCTTATAAAGTTTTAAAAATTCTTGATGAGTATTTTGAAGAAGTTACTTTATACCTTCACGAGAAGAACCTAATGACAAACTACAAATATAATTCTTATATTTCTAATATAGATGGCACAAGAGGTTTAATACAAAAAATTATCGTATTACTTGATGAATGGAACAGTCTTGAAGGTGTTGAGAGAAGGGCCGGAGATAGAGAGCTTGCCAATCAATTGGCCACTGACCTTCTAGGCAAAGTTTATTCATTGTTAAAATTACAAACTGGTAATCAGTATATTACGGATAGAATTAAGAGCTCTGTAACTTGGGATATATTGGCCCACATGGAACATGGTGAATTTGATGATGAGCTATCAGAGATTATTCGCCTTAATAATGGAAACATAATTTCAGATATAACTTATTATAAGTTATTTGATATTCAAGATATAATTAATGATATAACCAACGCCAAAGGAATCATTAGAGCAACTTTAGGTAGCTATTTTTGGGAAATGAAGAGCTTTTTTAAAGACTCGTTTAACTTAATAGAAAGAGAAGACTTGGATCCTTCACTGAAAAATAGGCTTTGTATTCACCTTTTATCTTCAGATTTATTCTCTAAAGGGTTTTATAAAAGAAAATTTTTGAAGCAATGTAGTGGAGTAAAACTGACTTCTATATTTGATGAGAAAGACCTAACTATTCGCTTCGATGATTATATCAGCTCCAAAGGTGACCTTAAAAAAAGCTTTGATGAAAGGGCCTGTCTCTATAATAACTTTATGAGAAAAGTCCGCATCAGAGAACGATTTAAAAAGGAAATTGACTAAGGTTTATAAGTCCATACAGCAGGCTCAGGCTCAGGTAGGTTAAGCTGATTTATCCGGGCCTTCATACTATCAGATATATTCCTGCCCCACCTCTCAAAAAATGAGATAAGATTGAGCTTTAGATAATTTGAAAACATGAGGCAAAGGTGATCCGTTCTTTTTGAGTCTGTATTTAAAGACTTATAATCTTCATCACTCATCTCTCTAAAATCTCGATACATGACCTTAATGATATCAAAGCCTCTTAAGGACTCTGGAGTCGCTCTTGTTTTTGAATACTGAATGAGTTGGTGCCACCAGGCTAAATTATGCCAGGGGCCTAGTCCATAAATATTTTGTGGGCCATTTTGGAGATTAGACCAGTAACTGTCATAAATATCACTTACACTCTTTCTTAGAGTCTCACCTTGCTTTTCAAAAATATAGAGTGGAAAAAGATTATTAGTAGTTTCACCATCAGTGGCCGTTCTGTTACCATGAAATTGCATATTGTGGCCTTGTTCATGATACAGGCCCCAATCTGTATTACTAACGTTCGTGGAATTAACGAAAGGATCATCCCAATCGGGGTGATACATAGCGGGGTGACCTGAGTGGGCATAGCCTGCTGATATTTGTTTATCTACAACGTGCCACATTTTATTAAAGAAAAATTTATGCTTAGGATTGAAGTCGTCAGGTTTTAGGCCTCCAAGGTCCATGTGATCAATTGCTTGTTGTTCCCAGGCCTGTCTTAGAGCTGAGAAATCAGATATTGTTTTGAAGGAGCTATTAGAAACCACAGTGACAGTATACTTGGATTCTATAACGGCCCAAGGAACGTCAATTGTTTTCATGTTTTCAAACTCTTCCAGGGTTGTGTTTTCATTAATCCAAGGTGCTTGAACAGCATTTTTAATTTTTAATTTAACGAGTGCTGATGAACTTTTATTTTTACCTTTTAAAATAATTAAACCACCAAAAGGATTTCTGATCTTATTTAGACCGATTTTCAAGTTTGAATGATTTGTAGATACTTTGGGGGGGCGATGAACTTCACCATTGGTTGTTTTTCCTTCGATGATGTTATCACTATGGGAGTTGATTTGAATTTGAAAGTTATTAAGAGCGGCTTCAGAGGCCTCTAGAATTTCTACATCAATTGTTGCGCCAGCAGGAGCATAGAGTCCTGTGAATTTCCAGTTCTGTGGTGGAACAAACATTCTGAAATTTCTATTGTCATCTCGATCTTGGTCAAAGGTATCAAAAGTTAAAGTTCTCTCCACCCTTTGAGCAGTACTAGGCACATTCCCTGGAAAGTCAGTAACATCTATTGTGGGAACAGGATGAGGTGGAGCAAGAGTACCTAAATGATACTGATAAAGAGCAAAGCTTTTTTGTTCATCATCACCGGGCATTATGGGATAAGTAATTTCTAAGTTTGAAAACTCATCAATAATTTTACTTACTGGTTTAATATTAGTGGGAGCATTGTATTTAGAGAGTCTATTCATCCTTTTGGATATTTTTTCTAAAAGAACTGGATCAACCTCTAAACCAGAATTTTTCATTTTTATGAGTTTATAGAGTTCAAAAGGGTTATCTTGAACCATATCCAATCTTTCTTTTGAGGGCAGAGGATAATTTGTCTTAATATCATAAACTAAATCTGTGAAACTAAGATCAAAGTGTGTAAGGAAATTATTAACTTCTTCTTTTCCTTCCCATCCCCACCAGTATTTACCAGCAAGTAGAAGGTTTCCACCCTTTTCGACATAGGTTTTTAGTAAGTCCCAGTCATTTTGGTTTTTAATTTTCCTACTTGCAATAACAACAAGAGGATACTCAGTTGGATTAAGCGCTGATCCCATTTCTGAAAAGACATCAATGAAAACTGACTCTAATTTGTAATCGGGGTGCCAATCATGCCAATATGGATTTAGGTTTTGCAGTACTTTAAAGCTTTCACCTTGATTGACTACTTCTTCATAAGACGTTGCAGAGTCTTTTGTTAGCCATGTGATAATATTTTTAAGAATAATAGGAGCATTTTTCATTTCATCCGCTCTGTTACCCCATCTTGTTTGATTTCGTTCTGTGAACCATGCTGATATAGTTTGAGTTGTCTCTTTGCGATGGGTAAATGTTGTAGGAGAAAATCCTTGGACATGTTCATAATAGACCCAGTCTTCACTTCCTAAAACAACAATCTTTCCGTTACCAAGGTGTCCTGCCCCGGCCGTTCCAATGTAATTTGAATCAAGTGTTGGCGCATTTAAGATAAATGATTTAGCGCCCGTTGAGACAACTCCCATCTCCCAAGAGCTTACTATAGGCCAAGAAGTAGCATTCAGATAGAAGGGTTCCCACTCGTATTTCATATCAATGCATTTATCTACCCAGCTTTGGTAAATTTCGGGGTCTTCTTTCTGAGTAGGCTCCACATAACAGTGGAGATACCAGTCTTTATAGGAATTAATCTCAACTGGAACATCAGCAGTTTCTTCGGTTGTTTCAGTTGAGTCAGTAGCTTCAGCAGTTTCTTCGGTTGTTTCAGTTGAGTCAGTAGCTTCAGTAACTTCAGTGGCTTCAGTAGCTTCAGTAGCTTCAGTAACTTCAGTAGTTTCAGTAACCTCTTGAATATCTTCGCTTGATGACAGGCCTAGATTGAACTTTTCTATAACATTATTAATCAAAGCAAGAACTTCATCCGATGTAAAAGTCCCAGGCGGTTTTTCTGGTTCTGGAGAAGAGCTTTGATCTTGAACAACAACTCTCTGTTTTATTCCTTGTTCGCATTTTTCGTCCACAGAATTTTTCTTGCAAGCTGCTTGTCTTTTTTGAGCAACTTCAACGCAAGAAAATGTAAGGAGCAAGCTCATAAGAGGAAAAAAGTGAATGAATTTAGAGTATTTTATCTTGAGTAACATCAATAATTATTTCGGTTAAAATATTGAAATTCTTTATCAAGTAAAACAGAGAATCAGTCGATAAACTAAAAATCAAGGAGTTGGAATTGAGTAATGAATCAGGAAATAGAGTTAAAGTTAAAAGAACCAAATTTCTTATAAACCCGAGATTTCAGCTCAGGTTTGTCGCTTATTATCTGTTTGCTGTTGTTGGTTCTATAACGGTCTTTTTTTTAGCAGTGAAATACTTTTTTAACCAAATGTATCAAGAAGGTATAAACCTTAATCTTCCTCTCAATCATGTCTATTTTAAAATGATTGTAGAGCAAGAAGAACTTATGACAAATATATTTATAATTACCTCAATAGTCGTAAGTATTTTACTCTTTGTTTTTGGAATCCTTCTCTCCCACAGAGTTGCTGGCCCATTTGTTAAATTAAATAATTATTTAAAATGTATGGGGCAAGGAGAGTCACGTGGAAAATTATTTTTTAGAAAACGAGACTTTTTTCAGGAAATTCCAGAAAGTTTTAATGAAATGATAGATTTCATCGAGAAAAAAGAAAAAGATGGAGTTCAAATCTTTAGTGAAATGGAGAAGTAAATGAAAGCTTATTTTATAATACTTTTTCTTATCGTATCCTCTTTATTTGTAACGACCTTTTTTGATTCAAGTAGAGAAAAAGTTTTGGATGTCGTTAAGACTAGTCAAACTACAAAAATTTTAACTAAAAAAGAACATAGAATAGCGAAGAAAATTAAAGTCTCTGATATTAAAAAAATAGTAAAGCAATCTCAAAGTAACACTCGTACTTATGAAAGGCTAAATGAGTTAGTAATAAAAACTAAAGAATATTCTTACACAGACGCTCAGATAGAGCATAAGAAAAAAGCTGAGGATATCTTAGGTATTGAATTTGCACCAGAATATGCAATGGAGATAGATTTAAAAAAACCAGCTCAATTAACCCATTTTTGTCCAGACCACCTTATAAAAAATTAACTTTACATATTTGGCTCGATGCAAAACATTAAAACTCTTAGTAAAATCTAAAAATTTGGAGTAAAAAAACTTAAGGAGTTTTTTATGCCTTATCAATCGACAAAAACATATGGTAACGACCGAGGCTTTTCTTGTGCTTTCAGACAAGCAAAGGCCACACATTCTCACTGCTCTCTTATACATGGCTATTCTTTGGGCTTTAGATTCGTCTTTGAGGCCAATAAATTAGATGAAAAAAACTGGGTTTATGATTTTGGAAATTGTAAGTGGATTAAAGAGTGGATTGAACAAAACTTTGATCATACACTAGCTGTAGATAGTAAAGATCCTCTTCTTAAAGAACTTAAGAATTTAGAAGCTATCGGTGTGGCCAAAATAGTTGAAATGGACGGAGTTGGTTGTGAAAAATTTGCAGAGCACACTTATAATTTTGTAGCTCCAAAAGTTAAAGAGCAAACCCAAGACCGCGTCTATCTTAAATCAGTTGAAGTCTTTGAGCATGGTGCAAATTCAGCGATTTATAAAGTATAAAATCATATCAATCACGTTGATTTAATTTGTATTATTTTTAATAGATTAAGCAATCTAGATATCTGAAATGTAATATCAACTTCAAACCATTTGTGAGCAAAATTCATTTTATTACCATAGCGATGGTGATTATTTTGGTATAGTTCACCCATAAGAGCAAAGTCAAAAGGCAGAGTGTTTTTACTATTGTCATTAAGGTTATAATTTCTATAACCAACTTTATGCCCAAACCAATTAACTATAGCGCCTTGGATTGGCCCCATAAAGCCATGTATAAATATAAATAGATAGTACTGAGGTTCAATTCCATTCATATAGTAAACACCCATATAGAGGAGTACCCAAAAAAATATATTATATTTTGTTTCAGCGAAGTTATCTAAAGTCGGCCAAATGGGGGACTTGTTTATAACTGCACTATCTTTAACATCCTTATGGTTTTCTATAAGATATTTGTACTCAGAGTAAGTTTTTAAGGACATGTCCCATAGAGACTTACTGTGAACGGGAGAGTGGGGATCCTTTGGTGTATCGCTGTAGGCGTGATGTTTTTGGTGAAGTATAGAATAACTGGTTGGGTTTAAAAAACTTGGGCCTTGGGCGATATAGGTAAGAAAGTAGAAGAACTTTTCCCACATAGGTGACATGGTAAACATAGCGTGTGAACAATACCTATGTAAGAAAAAGGACTGACAAAATAACGATAAAAACCAATGGAATAAAAGGAGAGCAAGAACTGTCATTTAATTGATCCTCTATCAATTCATTCAAATTAGAGTTTTACCTATAATGTAGATTTAAGACAATATTAAGTTTAAAGTATTAATGATTTTGGTATATTACTTAAAGACAACGTTAGACAAAAAATAGACTAAATGGGTTTAAATATCGTCTAACAATAAAATGTGAAATCAAGGAGAGGTTATCATGATAGATGCAATGCTAAGCAAGGGCTTTATTCCAGATATTTTAGTGCGAAGAGGTATAAGATCTCTTTTGAATCAGCGCTTAATTGATGAATATAGGGACCCTGAGTTAAGGAGAAAAGCATTAATCAAAGAGTTAAAAAACTCACCTATCGCTATAGAAACAGACAAAGCAAATGATCAACACTATATGGTTCCTCCAGAGTTCTTTCTCATATCACTAGGGCCAAGATTAAAGTATAGCTGTTGTCATTGGGATAAGGCCAAAAACCTTGCTGAAGCCGAGGAGGAGATGTTGGCCTTAACTGTAGAAAGGGCCCAGATAAAGGATGGAGATAAAATATTAGAGTTGGGCCATGGCTGGGGTGCGATCACTCTCTATATGGCCGAAAAATTTCCTAATAGTTCTATAACCGCCGTCTCTAACTCCAAGTTTCAAGGAGATTTTATTAAGGAAAAGGCCAAACAAAAAGGTTTGAAAAATATAAACATAATAACTGCAGATGTTTCTACCTTTGAAACCGAGGAGACCTTCGATCGCGTCATTTCAGTAGAAATGTTTGAGCATATGAGAAACTATAAAACTCTTCTTAAAAATGTGAGTCATTGGCTAAATGATAACGGAACATTATTCGTTCACATATTTGCTCACAAAGAAATCTCATATAAGTTTGAATTTAAAGATGACTCGGATTGGATGAGTAAATACTTCTTTAGTGGAGGAATAATGCCGAGTGAGCATCTCTTCTATTATTTTCAGGATGATCTCAATATAAAAGAACATTGGAGAGTGAATGGGAAGCATTATGGAAAAACGGCAAGAGCATGGCTTGAAAATATGGACAGAAATGAAGAGAAAATATTAAATATTTTTAAGGCCCATTACCCTAAAGGTGAGGCCAAAAAATGGTTTAATTATTGGAGAGTCTTTTTTATGAGTTGTGAAGAACTATGGAACTATAAAGATGGAAACGAGTGGATAGTTGCTCATTATCTTTTTGAAAAAAGGTAAATAATGAAAAGATGTGCCATTATTGGAACAGGTATAGCAGGTATGAGTTGCGCCTATTTTTTAAAAGATACCTTTGATGTGACGGTATTTGAAAAAAATAATTATGTGGGCGGTCATACTAATACGATTGATGTTCATGATGGTGAAAAAACATGCCCAATGGATACAGGTTTTATGGTTTTTAATGAAAAAACCTATCCAAATCTAATTAAGTTATTTGAAAAACTAAAAGTAGACTACGTTGACACTGATATGAGTTTCAGCGTTCGTAATGAGGATATAAATCTTGAGTTTAATGGTTCTAGTGTTAATGGTCTATTCTCGCAGAGAAGGAATATATTAAATTATCATTTTTTAAAAATGATAAAAGATATTCTTAAATTTAATAATGAGTCGATTGAAGTCCTTAATCGATCTGATTATGAAAGAATAACGATTGGGGATTATATAAATCAATTAGGGCTTGGAGATTATTTTTTTAAAAATTTTCTCGTTCCTATGAGCTCAGCTGTTTGGTCAACGCCCATGAATAAAATTAAGGATTTCCCTGCGAAGTCTCTCATTAGGTTCTTTCATAATCACGGCTTTGTTGGAGTTAATACCCAATTACAATGGAAAACAGTCGTAGGTGGAAGCCGGCAATACCGCGATAAAATTACTGAGCAATTTAAAGATAAAATCAAGGTTTCACATCCAGTGGATAAAATAATTCAAAAAGAAAACCTCGTTGAAGTAATTTCACAAGGGCAAAAGTTTGAATTTGATAAAGTGATCGTTGCTTCTCATGCTGATGAGGCATTAAAAATGTTAGAGAATCCTTTACCGTTTCAAGAAGAAGTCTTATCAAAGTTTTCCTATCAGGAAAATATAGCTATTGTTCATACAGATGAAAAGGTGATGCCTAACTTAAAAAAGAATTGGTCCTCATGGAATTTCCTTATTAAAGCTGATGAGGCCTACACTGTTTACTATATGAATCGCTTGCAGAACGTATCAGATAAAATGAATTTCTTTATTAACATAAATGGAGAGAAATTTATCGATAAAGACAAAGTGATTAGGAAAATGACTTACCATCATCCTGTTTTTGACGTTGATGCAGTAAGGGCCCAAGAAAAACTAGATGAGCTGAATAAAGACACTAACCTCCATTTCACAGGTAGCTACTATCGATATGGATTTCATGAGGACGCTTTACTCTCTAGTGTGAATTTATGCTCTTCAATACTCGAAAGACAGGTGTTGTGATGATTCATGGGCTTGTACCATTTACGGTTACTCATAAAAGGTTTTTACCTAAAGTCTATAAATTCACTCATAATTTTTTTTGGTTTAAGATCAACTTAGATAATACAAAATACTGGCCTTCCAAATTTGTTTCATTTAACAAAGCAAATATTTATTCTTTTTATGATGATGACCATATTAAACTTGGAAGGCCCAGTGCTAGAGATAATTATATAGAGTTTGCTAAAAATAATGGATTAAATACTGAAGTTAAATCCGTCACACTTTATACCTCTATGCGCTTTTTAGGTTATGTCTTTAACCCTGTAAGTTTCATTCTCATTAAAGATATAAATGATGTAGAATATGCAATTATTGAAATAGGAAATACATTTAATGAATTAAAACCTTACTTTGTAGGCCCAGAGTATTTTAATGAAGGTGGATTTAGCTTCAAGACTAAAAAACATTTTTATATTTCACCATTCATAGCTCTAGATAATGATATGCATTTCATTTTTAAGAAAGATAATGAGCAAATATCTATCTATATAAACGATACTTCCGAAGATGAAGAAATTCTAAAAGTTTGGTATGATGGTATAGAAATACCGGCTACTACAAAAAATCTTTTGATCCAAACTTTAATGGTACCTTTTGTAACATTAAAGATTATTTTTCTAATACATTACCACGCTTTAATTCTGTGGCTTAAAGGAATTTCTTATTTTAAGAAAAAAGATAATGTCGATCTTCAAAAAGGGACTTATTTATGGAAAAGATAAAAAGAAAAACAAAAGATATGTATGAGAAGATATTTCTTTCCTTTATAAAGCGTTTTAAAAAGGGGCAGCTTGATTTAACTCTTCCCTCAGGGAAAACCATGGCCATTGGTGATGGCAATGGGATTAATGCAGAATTAATTATTAAAAATTCCGACTTTTTTAAAAAATTTGTTTTATCAGGGGATATAGGTTTTGGAGAATCCTTTTGCGATGGAGATTGGGAAACAAATGACCTTACAAACCTTTTAAGGTGGGCCATTCAAAATATTGAAACGTCAGGAATTATTTCTGGGTCTAATGTGAAAAATATTTCTGTAAACCTTTTTGGAAAACTAAATAAACTAGGACATTATTTGAAAAAAAATAACAAAAAGGGTTCGCGCAAGAACATATCCTATCATTATGATCTTAGTAATGACTTTTATGAAATTATGCTCGATGAAAGCATGATGTATTCATGTGCCGTATTTGATTCTGATTCCCTAAACCTAAAAGAGGCCCAATATAAGAAACTTCAAATGCTTTGTAACGATCTCAATATTACAAATGGAGACCACATTTTAGAAATAGGTTGTGGTTGGGGTGGGTTCGCTATTTATGCCGCCACTAAATACGATTGTCAGATAACGGGAATAACAATTTCTAAAGAGCAATTTGACTATGCTACTCGAAAAGTAAAGGAGTTAGGGTTAGAAGATAAAATTACCATTTTGATGAAGGATTATAGGGATTTGGATGGAAAATACGATAAAATTATTTCTATTGAAATGATTGAGGCCGTTGGACATGACTACCTACCTAAATATTTTCAAAAAATTGATCATCTCCTTAAAAAAGATGGGGTTGCCGTCATTCAGGCCATTACCTCACCAGACTCTCGCTATGATTCCTTTAGACAGGGAGTCGATTTTATCCAAAAACATATTTTTCCAGGCTCCCTCTTGCCATCCATAAGGGCCATGACTAAGGCCTGTACAAAAACAGAGTTATATATTTTTAACTTAAGAGATATTGGAGCTCATTATGCTAAGACATTGAGACTCTGGGATGAAAAAGTTGAAAAGGATAAGGATAAAATAAAAGAGCTTGGAATGGATGAAATATTTTTTAAGAAATGGAAGTATTATCTTTGTTATTGTGAGGCAGCATTTGCAGAGAGAAATATAAGTGATATCCAACTCACTTTAATAAAACCCAATAATACAAAATATCGCTTAGTATAATTAATTTAAGAAATCATAACGGTACAATTATTTGTCTTTTCTTTCCGATGGATTATTATATCTTCCAACGAGGAAAGTAAATGAAGCCAAAAAAAATTACCGCCGTGGCCAAAGAATTTGGGCTTTCTAGTGATGTAATAGAACCTTATGGACATCACAAAGGTAAAGTCCCTCTTAGTCAGATTAAACAAGATAAAATTAATAAGAATCACCTTATCCTAGTTAGCTCTATGTCACCTACGCCAGAAGGAATTGGAAAGACAACCCTCTCAATAGGCCTATGTGATGCTATTTGTAGTTTAGGAGAAAAGTCGACGGTTGTTATTAGAGAACCTTCATTGGGCCCCATCTTTGGA
>Ga0222719_10002546_pt1 | contig 16571 bp, 30 predicted proteins | sample C33_34DmetaG_FD_165039 | JGI IMG/M metagenome (GOLD analysis project Ga0222719, IMG submission 165039) | Estuarine water microbial communities from San Francisco Bay, California, United States - C33_34D | ecosystem: Environmental > Aquatic > Marine > Unclassified | place: USA: California... | reverse complement strand
ATTTGTAGATGTAAATACAAGCGCAGTAAATGTAGGGTTACCGTATAAAGAAATAAGTTTTGTAAATAAAGGTACTGATAGTTTTTTCGCTTCTGTATTCAATCAATTAAATAATAGGGAGTACGGACAATTAGACTATAAAGGAGAAGAAAATTTAAACTGGGAGGGTTCAATATACAAAGTAGAACTTCCTTTTGAGCATTTGTTATACGAGAGATTATATGACGGAGATACTTCAACCTTGACTTCTGTACAATGGGGGTGGATGACAGACGATAATCAAGAATCGTATATCGGTGCGCCATTATTACATTATGTAGATAGGCAAACCTTTAGCCCGTCACCAACTTCAACTTATATAAGTTTTAGAGATACCGAAACAACAAGAAGCGGTTTATACAATTATTATATACCTTTAAACTCAAACAACACTTCGGGTACAGGGCAGTCTTTAAATTTCTTTCCTGAAATTGACGAGTATTCTTTAACAGTAAACATTGAAACTCTGTTTAATAATTATTATGTAAATTATATAAAAGATGTTTTTAATAGTAAAAGAAGATTAACAAAATTAAAAGCCTTTTTGCCTTTAAGAATATTATTAAATTTTAACCTTTCAGATAGGTTTGATATTAACGGACAAAGGTATAAAATTAACTCAATCACTACTAACCTAAAAACAGGCGAAAGCGATTTAGAATTATTAAACGAAGTATGATACAAAATATATTAGAAATGCTGAAGATAGCAAACGGAGAAACGGAAAACATTCGTATTGCACAAGGTAAATATAAGTTACCCGAAACATTAAAGGAAACATACAATCAAATCAAAACAGAGATAAAATGGCAAAAAAAATAACAATAGACTTAGAAGCCAAAACGGATAAGGCTATTGCAGAGATTGACAAACTTGGAAAAGAAGTTAAGGATGTAAATAAACAAGTCGTAAAAGGCAACAAAGAAACCCAAGAATCTTATAACGAACTTTCACAGGGGGTTGATAAATATACTGGTGGTGCGGTTAGTGGATTTAAAAATATTGTTGGGTCGGTTGGAAAGGCAATTAAAAGTTTTGGTGTTTTAAAATTTGCGATTGCAGCAACTGGTATTGGGTTACTCGTTACAACAATAGCTTCATTAAAGGCTGCCTTTACTGCTTCTGAAGAGGGTCAAAATAAGTTCGCTAAAATAATGACACAAATCGGGGCTATTACTGGCAACGTTATAGACTTACTAGCCAACTTTGGAGAGGGATTGTTTGCGGCAGGAAAAGCAATGACAAGACTTGTAAAAGGAGATTTTAAAGGTGCATCGGAGGCGTTTGCAGAAGTAGGGGAAAACATTAACCAAGTTGTAGAGGGTGTAAAAAACTTCGGAGAAGAAACTAAAAAAGAAATAAAACTTGCAGGAGATATTGCGGATGCAAGGGCAAAGGCAGACAAAGCCGAAAGGAAATTAATAACCGATAGAGCAGAAGCAAATAGGCAAATTGCAGTATTAAGAGAAAAAGCAGTTGATAAGGAAAATGTCTCTGTTGAAGAAAGAATAAAAGCCTTAAAGGAAGCGGGAACAATTAACGATGAAATTGCAGCCCAAGAAATCAAAGCAGCACAATTAAGGTTTGAGGCTAAAAAACTAGAAAACTCGTTATCAAAAAGCACTAAGGAAGATTTAGATGAACAGGCAAGACTACAAGCTCGTTTAATCGAACTTGAAACAAACAGAGTTAATACACAAAAAAGATTAACAACTGAAATAACTACTGCGATAAGAGAAGAAGAAGCTGAAAGAAAAAGAATTGAGAGCGAGAGAACCGCTGAGGAAAAAGCAAAAGCAAAAGAACAAGAGGAAAAAGAAAAAATTGAAAAAGAGAAAAAGGCTAAAGAAGAAGAAGACAGAAAAGCGAAAGAGTTAGCGGATTTTGAAGAAAAGAAAGCACAAGTACAAAGAGAAATTGAACTTGACAAAGAAAAAATTCAAAGTAAACAAATGGTTTTAGATGCAATTTCACAATTTGCAAGTGCTGAAACAGGAATTGGGAAAGCCTTACTTATTGCAAAACAAGCTCTTGCATTAAAGGAAACCATAATGGACTTAAAAAGAATTACTTTTAAAGGAGCGGAAGCGGTAGGACAAGCAGGGGTAAGCGCAGCCCAAAACGTAGCTGAATCCTCTAAAATTGGTTTTCCTCAAAACATTATAACAATAGCAGCAGCAATAGGGCAAGGAATAGGAATCATAAAGTCTGTTAAAAGCGCAGTATCAAAAACAAAAGCTAAAGCAACTGGGGGAGGTTCAACTGGTGTATCAACTCCAAGTGCAGCAACTCCGTCACAACCTCCTCAATTTAATATAGTAGGCGCAGGGGGAACAAATCAACTTGCAGAAGCTATTGGAAGCCAAGAGAAACAACCAGTAAAAGCCTATGTAGTATCGAATGACGTTACTACTGCACAATCAATGGATAGAAATATTGTAGAGGGCGCATCAATTTAAAATGCAAAATTAACAATTAATTACGTTATATAGTTATGAAGATAATCGAACTCATTTTAGACGAAAACGAAGAGTTAAACGGAATTGAAGCAATATCTATTGTTGAAAGCCCAGCGATTGAGGAAGATTTTATTGCATTAAAAAGCGATGAAATAAAACTTGCCGAAGTATCAAAAGAACGTAGAGTATTAATGGGAGCATTATTAATACCTAACAAGCCTATATATAGACGCAATGGAGAAGATGAATATTATATATACTTTTCTAAAGATACGGTCTTAAAAGCCTCCCAAATGTATCTAATGAAAGGCAATCAAAACAATAGTACGCTTGAACATCAATACAGTTTGAGTGGCTTGTCTTTGGTTGAATCTTGGATTGTTGAGGATGAAGTACACGACAAATCAAGAAAGTACGGAATGGAAGTGCCAGTAGGAACTTGGATGGGTACGGTAAAGGTAAACAACGACCAAGTGTGGGAAGAATTTGTAAAAACACAAGCGGTTAAAGGTTTTTCAATAGAGGGTTATTTTGCTGACAAAATGGAGCGACCCAAAGAATCTTTAAAAGAAGAATTAACGGAAGAAAAAGAAGCCGAACAATTATTGTCTAAAATTAAAAACATTCTAACAAATGAGTAAGGCTTGTTACTGTAAAGATACAAACACTTATTCAATAGATTGTTGCGATGATACATTATGGGCGCAGGGAATAGGTAGAACACAGGCAACAGGTCAAATAATACCCGATAACTTTTTAGCTAAAGAGGTAGGGGATTTAATTTTAAAAGAAGATTTAACTAAAATAATAGTATAATGGCGAATACTAAAATATCACAATTACCGATTGCAACCAATCCAACAGGAGAGGAATTGATACCAATAGTACAAAGCGGAGATACTAAACAATTAAAAGTTAGTCAAGTTGTTAATTATATTGTACCTACATCAATAACCTTTCAAGCAGACCTAACAATAAATTTAAGTGATTCAGCTTATGATAATTCAGAAATGATTCGTTTAAGTTGGACTGGCACAACAGGAACTGGTATTTTAAACTTACCCGATGCAACTCAAAACGTAAATAGAGTAATGCGGTTTATTTCAAATGGTGGGTTTACAAACGCAACAAAAGTACATTTAACTCCAATTTTAGGACAAACTATTGACGGAAGCACTTCTTTTTATAACATAAATAAAGAGTACGAGGGAATACAAGTTTGGAGTGACGGTGTTCAATGGTTTATCATTCAAAAGAAAGCATAAAACAAAAATGCAAAATATAAATTAAAAATCGTTATATAATTATGAAACCAATGGAAATGCTAAAAGAAATCAAAACACTTTTGGGCGTTGAGGAAACTAAAGAAGTTTCTTTAGCTCAAATGAAGTTAGAAAATGGGACTGTCTTAGAGGCAGAATCATTCGAGGCAGGAAAAGAAGTTTTTATTGTAACCGAAGACGAAAAAGTTGCCTTACCAGTAGGGGAATATGAGTTGGAGGACGGAATGAAACTGACTGTAGTAGATGAGGGAATTATCGAATCAATCGGACAAGCTGATGAAGTTAAAGAAGATGAAGCCGAAGAAGAAGTAGAAGAAGTAGAAGCAGCCGAAGAAGAAAAAGTTGAAGCTGAATATGCTACTAAAGAAGAACTTGCAGAGGTTAAGTCTATGATTGAGGAAATTAAAGCAATGCTTGAACCTAAAGAAGATTTGAGCGAAGAAGTAAAAGAAGACGAACTTTTAAAAGAAGAATTGTCAGCTCCCGCTTCTGAACCTTTAAAACACAATCCCGAAGCTAAGGAAAAACAATCATTGAATTTGTACGGTCAAAAACGACCACAAACCACAATGGATAAAGTATTAAACAAAATTATAAACAACTAAAATAAATTTATTATGTCTAAACCAGTTATTACAAGTACTTATGCAGGAGAGTTTGCAGGAAAATATATTTCCGCTGCCCTTTTGAGTGGTGCTACAATCGAAAACGGAGGTATTGAAGTAAAACCTAACGTTAAATTTAAAGAAGTAATCAAAACCGTTTCAACAACTGGTTTGATTGCTGATGCAACTTGTGATTATACAGACGCAGGAACTGTAACACTTAATGAAAGAGTTATCGAGCCCGAATCTTTCCAAGTTAACCTTACACTATGTAAGAGCCAATTCCATTCAGATTGGGAAGCAGTATCAATGGGATATTCCGCATTTGATTCTTTGCCTCCAAGCTTTAGCGAATTTTTGATTGCACACGTTGCAGGAAAAGTTGCTGAAAAAACAGAGCAAAACATTTGGAGTGGTGTTGATGCTAACGCAGGGGAATTTGACGGACTTGTTACTTTGGCTACTGCTGATGCTACTGTAATTGACGTTGTAGGAACTACTGTAGATGCTGCTAACGTAATTGCTGAACTTGGAAAAATCGTTGATGCTATTCCTAGCAGCCTTTATGGAAAAGAAGACCTTTACATTTATGTTTCACAAAACATTGCTAGAGCCTATGTACGTGCTTTAGGTGGATTTGCTGCAGCAGGATTAGGTGCTAATGGTGTGAATGCACAAGGTACACAATGGTGGAATAACGGAGCATTATCTTTTGACGGTGTTAAATTGTTTGTTGCCAATGGACTTGCTGATAACACTGCAATGGCTTGTCAAAAATCAAATATTTTCTTTGGAACTGGACTTCTCTCAGACCACAACGAAGTAAAAGTATTGGATATGGGAGACCTTGACGGTTCTGACAACGTTCGTGTAGTTATGCGCTTTACCGCAGGAGTACAATACGGAATCGGTGCTGATATCGTTCTTTATTCTTAATAATTAATTAACCAATAAAATAGGGTAGGTGGGTTGTTTGCCTACTTACCCTTTTTTTATTTAAAACCTTAAAAATATGGCTTGTGTATTAACAACTGGTAGAAAAGTACCTTGCAAATCGGCAGTAGGTGGAATAAAATCCGTTTACTTTGCTGACTTTGGAACTTTGGGTGCTGCTACTATTTCATCGGGAGAGATTACTGCATTTGCAGGAACTCCCACTTGGTTTGAATTTGATGTAAAAGGAAATTCAAGTCTTGAAACAACCGTAAACTCTTCAAGAGAAAACGGAACAACTTTTTATACTCAAACTCTTAACTTGACTTTAACATTTTTGGATAAAGCAACACAAGAGGAATTGAAACTATTAGCTCACGCTAGACCTCACGTAGCGGTTGAAGATTACAACGGAAATTTCTTTCTAGTAGGTCTTGAACACGGAGCGGAGGTTACTGGTGGAACAATCGTAACTGGTGCTGCTATGGGAGATTTAAGTGGAATGACTTTAACTTTTGAAGGTCAAGAAACTGCTCCAGCTTATTTTGTAGTATCTACTGTTATTACTGATGATGCTTCGGCAACACAAATTGACCCAACTGCTTAATTAGTTTTTATTGATTGAAAAAGGCACTCTATTAAAGGGTGCTTTTTTTTTGTAGTTATATTAGTACAAAATTGATTAAATATTACGTTATATATATATGAAACATCTTACAACATCAACAGATGCACAAACTATAAAAATTATTCCTAGAAGCTACGTTACAAGCGCAACTTTAAAATTAAGGGACGATTCAACTAATACAGAGGTTTCTTATTCTGTTACCCCTACAATAGAGGGTAATTATTTAGTAGTTACAAACGCTTACACGCTTATTGAGGGTAGGTTTTATGATTTAACTTTATTAGACGGAACGGAAGTAATTTACAAAGACAAAGTATTTTGCACAGACCAAACAATAAGTCAACCAAGTAACGATTATTACAAAGTAAACAAAGACGTATATAAGTCTGATACTTCTTTTGATAACGATTATATTATACTATGAATAAAACTATAAAAAACGCCAAAAATCGTGTTAATACTGCGCCTGTAAGTCATTCAGATGTAAGGGTTGTAAATTTAAGCACTTACACAAGCCCAAAAATTGTTGAAACAAAAAACAAAGATTGGGTTTCTTATGGTGCTGATAACAACTACTTTCAGTATCTTATAGATAGGTATAACGGAAGCCCTACGAATAACGCAGTAATAAACGGTATTAGTCAAATGATTTTTGGAAAAGGGTTAGATGCAACCGATTCCAATAGAAAACCAGACCAATACGCACAAGCAATATCTTTATTTAAAAAAGACGCAGTACGAAGATTAGCGTATGACCTTAAATTAATGGGTCAATGTGCTATACAAGTTATTTATTCTAAAGACAGAACGAAGATTGCACAAGTTGAACATTTGCCAGTTGAAACTTTAAGGGCTGAAAAATGCAACGAAGACGGAAAAATTGAGGCTTATTATTATCATTCTGATTGGGCTAATGCAAAACCAAACGACAAGCCTTTAAGAATACCTGCGTATGGATGTAGTAAAGAAGCTATTGAAATTTTGTACGTTAAACCTTACAAAGCAGGGTTTTATTATTACTCCCCTGTAGATTATCAAGGGGGTTTGCAATATAGCGAACTTGAAGAAGAAATATCAAACTATCATTTAAACAATATCCTTAACGGACTTGCTCCAAGTATGTTAATTAACTTTAACAACGGAACGCCAAGCGAGGAAGATAGAAGATTAATCGAACAACGTATAGCCCAAAAATTTAGCGGTTCATCAAACGCAGGAAAATTTATACTTGCATTTAACGACAATAAAGAAAGCCAAGCAGAAATAACGCCTGTACAATTATCTGATGCACACAATCAATATCAATTCCTTTCAGATGAAAGTACTAAAAAAATAATGGTTGCTCACAGGGTTGTTTCTCCAATGCTTTTAGGTATTAAAGATTCAAGCGGACTAGGAAACAATGCGGATGAGTTAAAAACTGCTACCTTATTAATGGATAATACTGTAATACGTCCGTTTCAAGACCTTTTAATTGATGCCTTTGATAAAATACTTGCTTTTAATAATATAAGCCTTAATTTGTACTTTAAAACGCTTCAACCTTTAGAATTTACAGACTTAGAGAATGTAGATGATGAAGAAACAAGAGAGGAAGAAACAGGCGTAAAGTTATCAAGCCAACAAGAAACAGAAATGTTTGAGGAATTGGAACAACTAGGCGAAGACGAAAATTTAGACGAATGGGAACTTGTAGATGAAAGACCAGTTGACTACGACCAAGAGGAAGCACTTGATAAAATGATTGGGTTAGCTACAACAGGAACAGCAAGACCAAATGCAAAAAGCGAACAAGACGGAGAAAACCAAGAGGGCGTACAGTTTAAAGTACGATACCAATACGCACCTTTAAAGACTTCAACCAATAGCAGAGAGTTTTGTAAAAAAATGGTAGCCGCTAAAAAGATATACCGAAAGGAAGATATTATATCAATGGGAGATAGAGCAGTAAATAAAGGTTGGGGGTTGAATGGTGCTGATACTTATTCAATTTGGTTTTACAAAGGTGGCGGAGATTGTCACCATTTTTGGATGCGTAAAACATACAAAGCAAAAAATCCCAATGTTAAGCCCGATGTAGGAAACCCCAATGCAGAGGTAAGTGTAAACCAAGCTAAAAAGAAAGGTTTCACTCCCGAAAAGAATGACAAAAAAGTAGCGCAAAGACCTACTGATATGCCTAACAATGGATTTGTAAATAAATAAAAAAATGGCAGTAGCATTATTTATATCAAGAACGGATTTAGTAAGAAACAGTATAATTGACGGAAATGTTGATACTGATAAATTCATCCAGTTTATTAAAATAGCCCAAGAGATACACGTTCGTAATTATTTAGGTTCTGATTTATACAATAGAATTAGTACTGACATTATAAACGATACTTTAACAGGCGATTATTTGACTTTGGTTAATACATACGTTCAACCGATGCTTATACATTTTGCAATGGTTGACTATCTTCCTTTTGCAGCTTATCAATTAAAAAACGGAGGTGTATTAAAACACAATTCAGAAAATAGCGAAACGGTATCAAAAAATGAGATTGATTATTTAGTAAACAAAGAAAGGGAGTTTGCTGATTACTATACAAGACGGTTTATTGATTTTATGTGTTTCAACCAAGAGAAATATCCCGAATACAACTCGAATAGCAATGAAGATATAGACCCCTCAAAAGATGCAACATTTAACGGTTGGGTTCTATGAGATATAAGCCAAAAAATAAAAACATAACTAAATTAAAAAAATATCTAAATGATAGCTTGGGGACAAATAATAAACAGAATAAGTTTCGGGAAAATATACGGAAGTAGTTGGGTTGGAGAATACCCATTTTTAAATATTGTTTCAGATGTAAACGACTTTGATAAAAGAGTAATAAACGACGGTGGAACAATAGAGGGGCATATTTGTCAAGTTAATAACATAAATAATACAGTATCACAATGAGCATATACGACAAAGCAAGTTTAATTCAGATACCAAGCGGATACAGAGCGGGTGAGTTATATTCAGTTATTCCTAATAGTGGAGCAGGAGATTTTACAGTAACAGGAGACCCAGAGGGCGAAGCTACAAGAGTAAACTCACAAGGATTGATTGAAAATGTAAGTGCTAACGTGCCACGTTTAGACTATCCTTTTATTGACGGACAAGTACAAGACTGCCCTCATTTACTTTTAGAGCCACAAAGGACTAATTATGCACCTTATAGTGAAGATTTTAGTAGTTGGGGCGATGTAGGTGCTACAATAACCCCAAATGCAATCATATCCCCCAACGGTACGCTTAACGCGTCTAAATTAGTTTCTACTGCTAATAATTGGCGCAAATCTTCTTCTTTTACTGCTTCTTCTGGCGTTACATATACTGTTTCAATTTATGCAAAATTAGATACTTCCACAAGCACAACAACAACACGGTTAGAGGTTTATAATGGTGCAGGTTCATTGGCTGCTAATTATAATTTATTAAATGAAACAATATCAAATAGCGGTTTTACAAGTGTATTTATAGAGCCTGTGGAAGATGATTGGTACAGAATAGGTGGTACTTATACGGCAGGAGGAACAAATAACATTTTATACATATACCCAAGTGCAGGGTATGGAACAGCAGGAACGATGTATTTTTGGGGAGCGCAACAAGAAGCAGGAACATACGCATCAAGCTACATAGCGACAAACGGTTCATCAGTTACAAGAACGCAAGACAAATGTTTAAATGCAGGTAGCAGTAGTTTATTTAACGACAGCGAGGGTACTTTATTTGTTGATTGGAAAGGTTTTCAAGCAGGTGTTATTGATAGACGTATATCTTTATCTGATACAAGTAATAATGTTGTAAGTTTAGACCTTTCAAGTGTTTCAGACAGAATAAAAGGTTCAATTTATGACGGAACTAATTTAAGAAATTTCTTATCCTACGGACATACGCATACTGATAGAAATAAAATTGCTATAAGGTATAAAAGTGGAGATAGTAAGATGTTTGTAAACGGAACAGAAGTAGCAAGTACAACAGGAACTTTTTCTTTAAGTGGTTTGTCAACATTATCCTTTTCTTCAAGGAATCAAGTAGCACAATTTTTTGAGGGAGAAGTTTATCAAACTATGGTATTTAACGAAGCATTATCTGATTCAGAACTTGAAACATTAACAACTTTATAAAATGAAGCTATTTAAAAAATACGAGTTTAACTCACAGGAACAAGCAGAAGAAAAAATCAAGGATTTAGGTACTTCTTTTGACGAATTAACAGAACAAGAATACGCAGACCATAATCACGCTATTGTAAAGTTGGGATATTTGACAATCCAAGATGGTGTATATGAAGCAGATGAGAAAGGAGAACCTATCGAAGTTGAAGCTCCTGTACTTTCTGATAAATATTCGGTAGATGTTCTTTGGGATAATTTAGATGAATCCCCTTATGGTTGGAAGTCTTATGAAATTGAGGTTGAGGGCAACGGTTCGCATACGTTTTACGGATATAATTTTTAAAAATGGACTTTACCGACTTGAAAATATACGGAATTAACTTTGGAGCGTTTGCAATTTCTTTGTCTGATATTGATGTAATATTGAAACTTACCTTATTAGGTGTTTCTATTGGCTATACAATACAGAAATGGTATATGTTAAATGACAAGAATAAGTAAACATATAAGCTACAAAGAAGCAACTCGCTCAATTACTGCTATACGTTTAGGAATTGACAACAAACCTTTTGAATATGAATTAGGCAATATGAAAGCAGTTGCTGAAAATATATTTGAACCTTTGCGTAAATGGGTTGGCGGTGCAATTAAAGTTACTTCTTTTTTTAGGTCAGAAAAATTAAACCAAGCGATTGGAGGCTCGGTTTCTTCACAACATTGTCAAGGTAGAGCGATAGATATTGATGACGTTTACGGACATAAAACAAATGCCGAAATGTTTCAATACATAAAAAACAACCTTGATTTTGATAATCTAATTTGGGAGTTTGGAACAGATGAAAACCCCGATTGGATTCACGTTTCGTATGTGAGTAATGAACGAAACAGAGGGCGAGTTTTAAAGGCTATCAAAGAAAATGGCAAAACTAAATATCTAAACTATGAATAAGATTATACAATGGCTTACAGGCGGTGTAATTAAAGAAGTTGGGTCTGTTATAGACAAACTTACTACAACTGATGAAGAACGTTTAGAAGCTAAACAAAAGATACAAGAGATTTTAGAGAAAGCTGATAGCGATGCACAGGAACAAGTTACAAAGCGTTGGGAACTTGATATGAAGTCTGATAGCGTATTAAGTAAGAACATTCGTCCTATGGTGCTTATATACCTTACTACGGTGTTTACTATACTTGCTTTTTTTGACGGTAATATAGGACAGTTTAAAGTACAGGAACAATATATACCTATTATTCAAAGTTTGCTGATAACTGTTTACGGTGCTTATTTTGTTGGTAGAACTTGGGAAAAAATAAAAAAGTAATGGCAAAAAAAACTACATCTATTACAATAATAGACAAACCAAAAAAGAAGCGCAAAGGTGTACATTCAAAAAACGCTTCTAAAGGACAAACAGGATTTAAGAAAAAATACAGAGGTCAAGGGAAATGAAAGAACTATTAAAGATTGAACTGGAAGAAGCTAAACAACTATTGGCAACAATTAAAGCAATAGTAAAAAAAGACAAAAGATATAAAAAAGGTCAATCAACAGAATTAGAATCATACTCCGATTATCCTAAAGCGGTAAGTAATAACGCAAAAAGAGGTTTAGAATTAAACGAAAAGGTAAACAATAAATGCGCTACACAAGTAGGAAAAATAAGAGCGCAGCAATTAGCACAAGGAAAACCAATTTCAAAAGACACTATTAAAAGAATGGTTTCTTATTTGTCAAGAGCAGAAGAATACTATGACCCAAACGATACAAAGGCTTGTGGAACTATCTCTTATTTGTTATGGGGTGGGTTAGCCGCCAAAAGGTGGGCTATATCTAAATTAAAAGAATTAGAAAAATAATAAGTTGTTAATAACTTACTTGACTTTTTAAAAAAAAAGTTGTAACTTTGGCGGGTAAGTGGGATATTTAGTCTTGTTTATTCTAAGTATTTAGTCAAATATTTAGATAATTAAAATTCTAAAAATATATGAATCAAAAAATCGAAAAAATTCTAAATTATAAGTCTATATCTATAAGACAAAAAATAGATAGATTACTAGAATTAGACGCTATTAATTATACAAATTTAGGTTCTGAATCAACTAAAACTCAAAGAGAAGAAGTTAAAAAAGAATCAAGATTTATTTATAGGGCTATTAAAACACTAGATACCGATTTAGGTAATTTATTCCTACAGCATCAAGATAAATGAGTAGAAGTAAAGTTGTAAAAAGGTTAGATACAGTTTTCTCTGAATATATAAGATTAAGAAACGCTGATAATAACGGAAATGTAACTTGTTTCACTTGTGGTAAGGTAGATTACTGGAAGGGAAAAGGAATGCAATGTGGACACTTTCAAAGTCGTAAACATTATTCAACTAGGTGGGACGAAACTAATTGTCAAGTTCAATGTTCAGCTTGTAATGTATTTAGAAGTGGCGAACAATATAAATTTGCCTTAAACCTAGACAAAGAGTTTGGAATGGGTACTGCGGAAGAACTACTTATAAAGGCAAATGAGGTAGTTAAAATATCAACTAAAGAATTAGAATCGTTAATAACTTACTATAAAAATCAAATTGAACTATTAAATAAATAGCTTATATTTGTATTGTTCTGTTATCATTATTGTCTTGTTTTGAAAAGAGGGGTAAATTAATTTTTATCCCTTTTTTTGTTTTATTAAAAAAATTGTTTATATTTGTCAACTAAACATTTACAATATGATACATTTAAATTTAAGTTACGAACAGTTTGAGATTGTTCAACAAGCGTTAAGACATTCAGTTAGAACCTCCGACTGGTGTTTAGCTTCTGATGAAATTGCGGAGGATTTACTAAAAACTTTAAAGACAAAAAATGACACATTCAGACGATTTATTGAGGCTTAAAAATTTGCGCATTGAAGCAATGGAAAAAGAAATGCAAAACCTCAAAGAACAGTTAATGCTTTCAGAAGCACAAGTTGAAATTTTACAAGACACATTAAAAGACTATTTACAATTATGAAAGAATCATTAAACGAGAAATTGGCTTTAATACAAGCAGAACTCAAAACAAAGAAATCAAGATACAACTCATTTGGAAAGTATTACTTTAGAAGTGCAGAAGATATACTTGAAGCTATTAAACCATTTTTAGTAAAGTATGGAGTAACGGTTACAGTTAGCGAAGAATTAATCGCTGACGGTGTTATCAAAACCTCCGCTTTAATTACAGACGGTTTAAACACTTATGGAGCAACAGCTATTGTTGGAGTAGATATGGAACAGAAAGGAATGCAAATGCCACAAAGATATGGTAGTGCATCTAGTTATGGTAAAAAATATGCTTTAGGTAATTTGTTTCTTATTGACGACACGCAAGATTCAGATGCAACCAACACACACGATAAAAAACCATTCTTAAATAAAAATACGCCACAATTTAAAAAGGTGTTGGAAGCTATTGAAAATGGTTATACATTAGACAATGTAAAAAGCAAATATAATTTAAGTAAAGAAGTAGAATCATTATTAACTAAAAATCAATAAAAATGAGTACACTAATTAATGCAAGTATCCGAGTTGACAAATTACCAAGAGAAAAATTTGTAAAAGGAAAAGACGGAGCGGTTTATTACAATTTTACAATTTCTGTAAATGACGATACACGCTACGGAAACAATGTTGGTATTTCAGATGCCCAAACTAAAGAAGAAAGAGAAGCAAAGAAACCAAAACTTTGGCTAGGTAATGGGAAAGTATTTTGGACTGACGGAAAGGTAACACTAGCCGAAAAAGAAGAACAAACTACAAACGAAGTTAATACAGTAGAAACTTCTGATTTACCATTCTAACAATTAGGGGGTTTAATAGCCCCCTTTTTTATTTTTTATATGCAAGACTTATTCACACAAAAACAGACAGAACAACAAATGTATTTAGAACTCCTTGAACAAGAGTGTAAAGTAAATACTGATGAAATTATAGAGTATCCTCCAGTTGCTTTATCAATGGGAGAAACACTTGTAAGAACAAAAAAAGGAGATATGCTTTTACCAACGCCTATAGGAACGTATGGGAATATAAGTTTTGTACAAGCACCTCCAAAAACCAAAAAGACATTTTTTATATCTTTATTGGCTTCTGTTTATTTAAGTGGTAAAAACAATTTTGGTGGAGATATTACAGGACATCGAGAAGATAAATGTTTGGTTCACTTCGATACAGAGCAAGGACATTTTCACGCTCAACGAGTATTTAAAAGGGTGCTAGATATGAACTCAAATAACGAAGTAGGTTGTTATCATACGTATGCGCTTCGTACAATAAGTTTTAAAGAACGAATACAATTTATTGAATACATTATATCTCAAAAATTAAAAGACCGAGTAGGCGTTGTTATAATTGACGGTATAGCTGACCTTGTTTCAGATGTAAATAATTTAGAAGAATCAAACGCAATCATTCAGAAGTTAATGCAATGGAGTGCAAAACATAAATGTCATATTATTACAGTAATACACAGTAATTTTGGAAGCGACAAGCCTACAGGACATTTGGGTTCGTTCCTTGAAAAAAAGTGCGAAACACAAATACAACTAGAAGCAAACACAGTAAATAAAGACTGGATAACGGTTAAATGTAAAAGAAGCAGAGGCTACCCTTTTGAAACATTTAGCTTTGAAGTGAACGAGTTTGGACTTCCTATAATTGTAGGAGATTTATATGACCCTTTAAAATAAAAAAAAATGACAAATGTAGATGTACAATTTATTCCAGTAAGAGGTTTCGCAGTAGGTTTATTGCATTATAACCCTAGACAAGAACCCGATATTGATTTTGTGGATGATGATGATTACTATGAGCAATACACTTTAATGTTTTTCTTATTTGCTATTCATATTACAATATGGGAGAATTAGAGAATATATTTAAAAAGCACAAAGATTGGGTTGATATTGTTCAAACCTTTGGCTGCAATAGAGAAACCGCTGAAGACTTAGTACAGGAGATGTATATAAAGATTCAGCTTAAAATAAATGAAGGTTTGGATATATCTTTTGGAGATGACGACATAAACCATATTTATGTTTTTAAAACATTGCGTTCATTGTTTTTAGACCTTAAAAGAAAGGAAAAAAATATATATTTAGAATCGGAGGATTTGTTGGAAGATGTAGAATCTGATTTTAGTTTAAATAATTTCGATAAGGTTTACGACCAAGTAAAAGAAGAACTAAATAAGATGTACTGGTATGATAAAAAAATATTTGAACTTATAGACAATGGCAAAAGTATAGCCAAACTATCAAGAGAAACAAATATATCTTATTATTCACTTTACAATACTTATAGAAAGGTTATAGAAAAATTAAAACAAAATTTATATTGAAAGAAACATTTAATATTGATTTAAAAAGAGGGGAACAAATTGAATTGTTTATACTTTCATTGATTAAAAAAAAATACCCTTTAGCTTATAAAGTCGAGGGATATTTTAAAGATTATGATTTATATATACCCGAAACAAATAAAAGCGTTGAGGTTAAGTGCGATGAAAAATCAAAATATACTGGAAATTTAGTTGTTGAAGTTGAATTTAATAATAAGCCGTCTGCGTTGAGTACGACAAAGGCAGATTATTGGGTTTGGTATGACGGTCATTATATTTCTATATTTAAAACAGAATCAATCCATAAATTTATTAAAGATTATAAACCAAAATTGTATAGTTTTATAGGCAAAGGAGATACTAAAGAAAAAAAAGCGTATCTTATTAAAAAAGATTTAATTTATAAATACGCAGAAAAAAAAATAATTAAACCAAATATATTATGAGATTAGGAGATTTGGTGTATTACTTCACAAAGTACACAGGAATACGTTATTTATGGAAGAAAATAAACCCCGATTGCGGATGCGATGAACGTAGGGAAAAATGGAATGAACTTAAAATAAAAAGAAATGGCTAAATTTAATCAAACCGATTATAATAACTGGAAAGAGTTTAGAGAATCAAGCAAGTCAACAATAGTACAATCCGAAAAGGAATTGATTGCAAACCTTTATTCTCAATACTACAATAAGCCTTACAGAATGCCTTGCACTTGTAACGGTAAGATATGGCAAAAAATGATAAACGATTTAAACCTAATATTTGATAATGGACTTTAAAGATGTAAACAAATTAGAGCAAACAGTTGTAGCGTTTTTAAACTTCGATAATTGGAATTTAGAATGGTGTGGAGGTGGTTTCGACCATTACGATGCTAAAGGTAAAACTCCAAAAGGCGAGGATTGTGTTATTGAGATGAAGTTTAGACAAAAATACTATTCAGATAAAATGCTTGAAAAGTATAAATACGATAAACTTATGGAACTGCCCGATAATGTAGTTAAGTTGTATTTTGTAAATGACCCCAAAGGAAATTATTTATATTGGCTTAATACGATTAAACTTCCAAAAACAAAAG
>Ga0222719_10002544_pt1 | contig 16584 bp, 16 predicted proteins | sample C33_34DmetaG_FD_165039 | JGI IMG/M metagenome (GOLD analysis project Ga0222719, IMG submission 165039) | Estuarine water microbial communities from San Francisco Bay, California, United States - C33_34D | ecosystem: Environmental > Aquatic > Marine > Unclassified | place: USA: California... | reverse complement strand
ATACCTTTTCTACAATTAGGAAATATACACAGTAAGAGAGATTGGGGACATTCAAAAGATTATGTATATGGTATGTGGTTAATGATGCAACAAGAAAAACCAGATGATTATGTTCTAGCTACTGGAGTTACCACTACTGTTAAAGAATTTATTGAAAAGGCATTTAAGTATGTAAATATAGAAATTGATTGGGAAGGAGAAGGAGAAGAGGAATGTGGAATAAATAAAGAAGATAGAACAACACTAGTAGTAATCGATAAAAAATATTTTAGACCATGTGAAGTAGATTTATTATTAGGTGATCCCAGCAAAGCTAGAGAGAAATTAGGATGGAAATTAAATTACGATTTAGACGGATTAATAAAAGATATGTTTGAAAATGAAAATTAAATTATATTTTAATAATAATGATTGAAAATATAATTTTGATACCATATAGGAATAGATCAAAACAGTTAGAAAAATTTATAAATGAATGTGCTCCAATAATAATAGAAAACTTACCTAATAGTAAAATAATTATTATAGAACAAGAAGAAGGGAAAGATTTTAATAGAGGTTTTTTATTAAATTGTGGTTTTAAAGAATATGAAAACAAATGTAAATATTTTTTCACTCATGATATAGATATTTTTCCCAAAGAAAAAGCATTAAAAGAGATATATAAAAGAGAAATTCAATTAAACCAGATATTGGCTATTAGTAGTCCTAATTCTTCATTAGGAGGAGTAATAAAAGTATGCGAAAATACTATTTTTGGTATAAATGGTTTTCCAAATAATTATTATGGATGGGGAGCAGAGGATAAAGCATTACAAAATAGAGCGGAATTAAGAAAATGTGAAATTATTAGATATAATTATCATAAAAAACAAAGTAGTAATGAATATTTTAAATACTTACCAGAGGAATATAAGGACTCTAAGAAAATAAATTTTGAGCAAAAGAGTATGTTTGAATATAATTTATTTGATGAATTATCTAACGAAGATAAGTTTACTCATGTGTTAACAAGTGGGTTAAATAATGTTAATTATGAAGTAGTAGAGAGAAAATCAGAAAAAAATATTCTAATAATAAAAATTAAAATAATATAAATATAATAAAATAACTATTATAATGACTGTAACTATTCATGTAATGGGTGGATTAGGTAATCAATTATTTCAGATTTTTACATTAATTTCATATAGTTTAAAACATAAAAGACCTTTTTATTTTGAAAAATCAGAACCTTCAAGAGAGGATAGACCATTTTATTGGAATAATTTTTTAAAATCATTGGCAGCATTTTTAAAAGATGGAACTGAAGTTCCAGTATATAGAGAACCAAATTTTCATTATGATGAATTACCATTAATAAACCAACCAATAAAATTTTTTGGATACTATCAATCCTATAAATATTTTGAAGAACATAAACATTCCATTGAAAAATTTATTAGATTAGAGGAACAGAGAGATAATTTAAAAAATGATTATGATTTTACTGATCTTGTTTGTTTACATTTTAGAGTTGGTGATTATGTTAAATTACAACATCATCATCCATTAATGCCTGTAGAGTATTATTCAATGGCTTTAAAACAATTAATTGATAAAACTAAAAAAGATAATTGGAATATATTATACTTTTGTGAAGATAATGATATTAATTATGTAAACGAGAAAGTAAATAGTTTAAAAAATGATTTTCCGAATTTAAGTTTTCAAAAAATAGACAGCAAATATCAAGATTGGGAACAAATGTTAATCATGTCCTTATGTCAACATAATATAATAGCGAATAGTAGTTTTAGTTGGTGGGGAGCATATTTTAATAAAAATATAGATAAAAAAGTCTATTATCCACATAAATGGTTTGGATATGCACAAGGTAATAAAAAAACAGACGATTTATTTCCAAATAATTGGATTAAAGTAGAATTTTAAACAATAAAAAATATTAATTTAATCATTTGACTATAATTAATATTTATTCTAAATAAACTCTTTTAAATATATCCATTACTTTATCTGGAGTAAATTCTTTATAGGCATTCCAATCTTTATTTTTTTCAATTTCAGGATTAAAACTTAATAAAATAGAAGCTAATTCATTTGGATTATTATACCATATTCCTTTATTACCTAATATGTTATAATGGGCCAAATCACCTATTTTCATACTAATTACTGGTTTATTCATAGAAGAAAATTCTCCTATTGCTATTCCAAATGTTTCTCCTTCTTGTCTTGCCCATAACATTGCATCTATAGTATTAATAAATCGTGATTTTTCATTAATGTCAACTATCATTGGCAAATGAATAATATTTGGTAAATCAGGACAAAATTTATTAAAATTGGCAAATAAAAAATAAATATTTGGATTGTTTTTTGCTATTTGATAAACTACATTATGAGTAAATCTTATAGAAAAACTTTCTTTTCCACCATATCCTCCATAAACTTTTGCATTTTTAGGAATATTTAATTGATCTCTCATATTGCTTTCTATTTTTGGTATATTAATCATATGAGGCACGACTGGATATTTACCATTATTTCCTTTTACAATTGGAGAAATAGAACTATAAATATCGCCATGAGGTTGTGTACAATTAAAAACACAATGAATACAGTTTTTGGCCACCTTACTAATTCTGTCATCTAATGTACCATATTTAATTATATAAATATGAGTTATTTTATATTTAATTAAATATTCATCAACCTCATTAAAATTATCAACGGAAATTACAGTAAAATGTTTTTTAAATTTATTTATTACATCTTCACAATTCCATGGATGACTTTTTAAATAAAAAATAAATGACTTATTTTTTAATATACTTTCATTATGATATGCATAATCATATAGACTTACAGTAGTTCCTCTCTCACATAATTGATTATCCCAAAATGCTACATTCATTATATAATAACATATTTTATTGTATTTAAATCATTTAAAAATTATTTAATAGTTAAAATAAATGGATTTATATCAAATTCGTAAAAAATATATCGATGATAATATTATAGTTTCATTTTCTAGTATTGGTATTGCTAATATATGTGATTATGTAATATGTGATAGGTTTGATGATACATATGGAAAAAGTAACCCTTTTATAAATATTAATTATATTAACGATTTAAAACCAAATGATAAATTATTTTTAAATGGATTTAACATACAGAGATATAATAATATAATTCCTTTAATAGTAAATATTCTTAAAAATAAAAATATTAAAATTAATTTTTATATAGGTGTAATTGAACCAATTTTAAATAATAGAATTATAGATGCTTTATTGCCTGTTGCCAATAATATTTTTGTTACAAATAATATACATCCTAATTGTAAAATTTTACCTATTGGATTGAGAGATGGAGAAGAAGTCCATCCTAATCATAAAAATTTTTCTGGACAACAAATATTAGATGAAATGAAAATTTTCCGCGAGAAAACTTATTTATGTTTACTTTGTTTTTCTAATATAACTCATATCACTAGAGTTGATTGTGAAAATAAATTAGGCAACAAATCATTTGTTATTAATTTAAATAATAATTCGAAATACCAGTGGAGTAATAAAGGTGGAAATATTGAATCTAACAATAAGCAATCAATCCACTGTGGTGCTACACCGCAATGGATTTTTTATGAGATTTGCCATAAATCTTTTTATACCCTTTGTCCTAGGGGAGCAGGAGAAGATACACATAGATTTTTCGAAGCAATTGCTTTAAATTCAATACCTATTGTTAAAAAAACAAATACACCATTCGACCAAACATTTAATTTTTTTCCTTGTTTAGTTGTTAATAATTGGGAAGAAGTAACCGAACAATTATTAGCTGATAATTTAAAAGAAAAACAGGAAAATCTAAATATTTTTCATTCATCATTTCCAGATTTTCTATCAAATAAAGAAACTATTTTACAAATATTAGATAAGTTATAAATATTTAAATGATTCATTATATTGTATTATAATATAATGAATACTCATAATTATGGATTTTCTTTTAATGATATTACAATAATTAATAATTTATTTTCAAAAAAGGGAAAAAATGATCATGGAAAACAGAAAATTAATGATGAAATTGAATTTTATAAATTTGTTGAAAATAATAATATTGATTTCCCTATGCCTACTTTATACACTTATGAAGATGGTAAACTTGAAATTCAATATATTAATAATGCTCAAATAATAACTAATATGATTACTCCTCAAAATTATGTTTGTTATATAAATAAAATAAAATTATTACTTAATAAAATTCACGATTTTAAATTACCAATAACTAGTGAAATACTTAAAAGTGATATAATGATTGAAACTGAGACAAAAATAATAAAAAGGTATAATGAATATAATTGGGAATCTAATAAAAAATTTAAAAATTTACAATATGTAAATGGTCTAAAATTTAAGTCAATAAATTATTATAGTGAAATTATTAAATATAAATGTCTTAATTATTTGAATAACAGAAATTACTATAATTTAATTCACGGAGATACTCATCTGGGAAATATAATGGAATCAGATGATAAATTATATTTTATAGATCCTAGAGGAAAATTTGGTAATACAAATTTATTTGGTATAAAAGAGTATGATTATGCAAAACTATTATTTGGAATATCTGGTTATAGTAAATTTGATGAAATGGAAATTTCAGAATTAAAAATTGAAAATGGTGATTTAGAAATAGATTTTATTAAAGAATATGAATATATTTTTTCTAGCAATAATTTTGATAATTTAACGAAATTATTATCATTAAGTATTTGGTTAGGCAATAATAGCTGTTTTATTGATGAAAATAAAAAATTATTTAGTCTTATGATTGCTTTTTATTACTGTGAAAAATACTTAGACAAATTTTAATTACATATTTTTATGTAATTAGTTTCAATTTATATATATATATATAATTATATATTATGTATTATGTATAACAAAATTATATATACAAAAAATTGTCTTCATTTAGGAGACTGTATTTATTCACTCATTTTTTTTTATAATATAAATGAATATTTAAGAAACAATAATATTGTAATATATTTTTATTGTATTAATGAACATTATCCGCAAATAAATGATTTTAATAATTTAGATAATGTAAAGATTTTTTCAATAGATGTTATTCCAAATGATAAAAAAGTGTATGACTTATGGATTGGAACTAGTGATTATAATTATAATTGGTACAAATGTATAAATGAACCTATGATTGGTTATGATGTATTTTTTTGTAAATACTACAATAATATTTTAAAAATTATGGATATTCCAATTACAATAGAAAAATTTATTTATTCAGATAATAAATTATCAGAAAGATGTATATATATAAACGAAAGATGTAATGATTATTATAAAAATATAGATTTTCTTATTAATAATTCAATGCCAAAATCAGGTCAATTTGATTACAACTTATTGGAATTTAATAATTTTATAATTAACCTTAGTAAAAAATATAATGTAGTTACTACACAAAAAGTAGAAAATATAAAATGCACAAGAGATTTTAATTTAACAGCAAAAGATATTGCATCTATTTCTTTAAATATCAAAAATTTTATAGTGATAGAATCAGGAATTATAGCAGGGCTTTATAATGAATATTTAGTAGATAACCCAAATGTAATTGTATATAATTTATCTAAATATGACTATCATTATTGTTCATTTAAAAATTTTCATTTAAAAAAAAATATAAAAGATTTAAATTTTTTAACTTAAAGGTAATATCTTAATAACCTGTAATGTTATGGTACGAAAATATAAAACCAGAACTTGTATATAATGATATACAAGTTATGTTAAGATCAAACCCTAGTTTGTATCAAGAAGAATGTATAGTTTTTTTAGTAAATGGTAATAGTGGTTTTGGTTCGCAATTAACATTAATAACGCAATATAGCTTATATTTAAAAAATATAAATAAAAATATACATTGTTTAGGTCATTTTAGCATTAATAATGACAACTTTAAATATCATGATACAAATTATAATAATTCATTTTTTTTATACTTTAAATATTTAAAAAATATTAGTAATAATATAAAATATTACTTTGTTGATTTATCTAAATCAGTATTAAGTAATAATTTGTTTCCATTTATTCAACCACAAAGTATTGATGGATTAAATGTTGATAATATAGAAATAAATAAAATACATAGTAATTATTTTAAAGAGAATTTTGAATTAAAAATAGGTGATCATATAATAAATAATATTAATAATATTAAAACTACTACTAATTTACCATTAATTGGAATTCATTTACGTTCAATGCTACAATTAGTAGCTCATAATCATGGAAGAGAGGTAAATCTTGAATCCAAATTGTTAAAAATAAAAAACATATTAGATAATAAATATAAAAATTACAATATATTTTTTGTTACTGACGTTTTAGAATATATAAATTTAGCAAAAAAAATTTTTGTAGAGAAAGAAGTATATTATAATGATTTTATAAGTAGAATTAAAAATGATATAGGGGAAAAAATAAAAATCGGTAGTTACTGCGATAGTATAGTCAATTTAGAAGAATATACTGGGTTTAAATTAGGAAGTGATATATTATATGATTGTTTATCATTAGTTAATTGTGATAATTATTATGTATCTGTTACTAATATAGCATTTATTGCTAGTTATATTAATAAAAATAATAATGGAATACATTTTAATTAAAATGTTTGTAATATAATAAAATTTAAAATTAGAATTTTTAAATTTTATGTTATTATGTATTTAATAAATGGTAGATAATTGATGAATAAAATCTCCTAATAATCCACTAGATAAATATTTAAACGTTATTTTTTCCAAGTTAATTATTTATCAATACGGTATAATCATCAAATAAATATCCATCGTTATTTTTAAATAAGTCGTCATTATTATAAATATAAATATTATCCGTTACCCCTTTCAATGCATCATAACCTACTTTACTATCTTCTATCCCAATAATATGTTGTTCATTTTTATAAAATTTTTTCATTGCTAGGTTATAACATTCAGAACTAGGTTTGTTATATTCAAAATCATCTTTACACACCCAGTTTTCTATTTTGTTTAAAATAGGACATTTTTTCTTAAAAATTTCTACTGTTTGTCTATTGGTATTTGTTACAATACAAAAATTAATATTATTTTTTATAATATACTCTAAAAAATTATCACTATTTGTGGTATATTCTATATTCTGATTATTTAATTCTATTATTTTTTCCTTTTTTACTGTTTGTATCATACTTTTATCAAATACTTTATTTATATAATCCGAAAAATGTTTATTATTTATAATATGTTCCCATTCATTAAAACTACACATTTCCTTTCCATATTTTTCAAATACAACTTTATAACTATTAAAATGAGCTAAAGACGATTTTATTAATGTACCATCTAAATCTATCATTAAAAAAATATTATTCACATTATCTCCTTTAATTGGAATAAATTTAAAATGACCGAAACAATTATTTAATGTTTGATCAAAATTAGTAAAATTATACTTTTCTATATCTATTCTTGTATCTTTTAATTGTGTATCATATGGTCGTGGAGCTATTCCACTACTTTTTTTATTATTTGCCACAATTTTATCATTGGATATTCCTATGATATCAGCAATTTTATTACATACTTCAAATTTAGTAAATTTATTATATGGATTATAAAAATGGTAAATTCCGTGATATGTATCTTCCAAACAATTGTAAATAAATTTACATAAATCTGGGATAAATAATGGCCTTCTTATACTATAATTATCTTCAACAAAAGTTTTCTTTTTTAAATTCATTAAATTTTTTCCTATTAGTGTTACTGCATTGTCATGTATTTTAGATAATTTTGAATATAAAACAGGTGTTCTAATTATTACATAATTATTACAATTATTTATAACCCTATATTCAGATATTAACTTTGAAATTCCATAATTTTGTAATGGATTTTTAACACTCTCAGGATAATTGGGTTGAGACAACCCATCAAATACATAATCAGTTGATATATGAATAAATTTAATATTTAATTTATTACAGATGTAAGAAGTATTATAAACCATATCAATATTTACATTTTTTGTCTCAGTCCAATTCTGTTCGCATATATCTGTTAATCTTTGAACAATAGAAAATATACATTTTTTTATATTATGTTTAACCATAAATTCTTCTATTTCATTCGCATTATTAAAATTTAATTTAAACATATTATTTTTATTTATCTTATTACTGTTATAAGTGCCTATGTAATTTATTTCATTCTCATCTAATAATTTACACATCTCTTTACCAACTAATCCAGAAGCACCACATATTAAAATCATTATAATAATACTATTATTTTAATATTTAAATTATTTTAACTTATTATACCAAAAATCTAATAAATCATTAATAGTTGTTTTAATATTTATAGTAGGTTCCCAACCTAATTCTTTTTTAATTAATGATGCATCTCCATCCTGAAATTGAATATCAATAGGTCTCCATAATTTATCATCTATTTCCATTTTAACATCTTCCAATTTTGAATGTTCTAATAATAGTTCTGTGTAACATCTCATTTTTAAGGGTTCTCCACCACATACATTATAAACTTTACCATTTGATATTTCTTTATTTGTTGAAACTAGATAAAAAGCGTTTGCTATATCTCGAACATCTGTAACTGCTCTAACAGTATCTAAATTTCCTATGCGAAGAGTTTTCTCTTGTCTTCCCAACATCATTTTTGCAATTTGTACCGCATCAGAAGCAATTGAAAATCTTGCTCCTCTTCTTGGTCCTGTAAAACAGAAAGGTCTTATTACAGTAGCATTCATTTGTTTATTTTCCATTCTTTCACGAATATATAAATCAATTGCACATTTTGAAGCACCATAAGGATTTGCAGGTAAAATTGTATTTTCTTCTGTAATTTTTCTTTCGTCAATACCTTCATTTCCATAAACTTCAACTGTTGAGCAAAAAATAAAATGACACTCTGGTTGATAATCCTGAAGACAAGTTATTATATTTATAGAACCCATTACATTAGCCTCCCATGTTCCAATTGGATCTTTAAAACTTGTTGGAGGATGAGTTTGAGCTGCTAAATGACATACACAATCAAATTTTATTTCTTTAAAAATTTTATCCATAGAGCGAAAATGAACAATATCGCTATATAAAAAATTAATTTTATCGAATTCTTCTTCACTCAATAAATCTTTGATTTCTTGTTCACTACCCCTTGTTCCTCGTAATAATCCATATACTTCATGTCCATTCTTTATCAATTGTTTAGCTAAATGTGGACCTAAAAAACCAGTTATACCTGTAATCAAATATCTCATTTTATAAATAATTTAATTTAATATTTAAATTATTTATTCTATATATTATTTATTCTATATATTATTTATTCTATAAATTATTATTTATTTTATTAATTAAATTTGTTGTACTTTTCCCTTGTATTAATTTATGTAATATAATTTTTTTTAATCCAGGATGTTTACTAATAATATCTGTTTTATTATAATCTCCACCTTTAAACCATATATCTGGATTTACCATGTTTATTATATTATCTAATTCACTTTCTAATTGATCATTTGATTCTTCATATAAAATTATTATATCAATAAAATTATAGTTCAGTAACATTGATATTCTATCAGATAAATTATTAATAGGCCTTGCTTCTCCTTTTATTCGCTTAATTTGTTCATCTGAACTTAAACATACTAATAAAATATCACAATTTTGTTTTGATAATTTTAAATTATTTATATGTCCTTCATGTAATATATCAAAACATCCACTAGTTAAACCTACATTTTTTAAATTATTTAATTTTAAATAATCTTTTAAATGATCTGTATTATAAATTATTTTTGACAAATTCTCAAAATATATGTTATTAATTGATAGGATATTTATACTCTTACTTAACATTGATATTTTATTATTATATTTTAATAATGATCCTTCTGATATTTTCGTTCCATTTATAAATAAGCACCCCGACAGTAATATATTAATGGAATTATTTTTCATAAAAACCATATCATCTTCTTTGTTGATTTGTTTTACAGTTATTTCTGTTTTATCAATTTTATAATCTATTTCTTTATTAAATATCATATTTTCTTCATTGGTATCTTCTATTTCTGTTACTGAAGATTCATATTTATCCTTATCCCTAACATACACATCTCTTAATCTTAATAAATCATTTTTATCAGAATAAGATACTTTATTAGTATATATTTCTATTTCCATTAATATTGCATTATCAGTATAAGAATATATTCCATGAAAAGTATCTTTTGGAATATATAACATTTGTAAAGTATTTAATATCTTAAAACCTTCAAATAAATTTATTTTAAAGCATCCATTTAAACATACTAACAATGTGTCTTTTTTAAAATGACAATGAACTGAAGTTTCTTTACCCTTATCAACATGTAAAATCCAAATTCCTATCTCTTTAGTTTGATATGATAAATATTCTTTTCCCCATGGTTTTTTATATATTTTGTTTAAATAATCTTTAAATTCAGAGTTAGATCTATTTTTTTTTTCATAATTATTACATAATATTCTTTCTTCACTAGTATTTTTAATAAATTCCATTACTATATATATTATTTTTATATTTATATTTATATTTATATTTATACTTATATTTTTTTTATTTGAACTTCCGTATTTTTATCAATTAATCTAATATTATTATTTAATTTTGGTATATACGAATCTCCTTGATGTATATATATTTGATCATTTTTTAAATCTTTTAACTTATGTAAAAATGTCCATGATGAACCTGTTGGTAAAATAACTATTTTTTTACAATGACAAATTATATCCCATATATATTTTAAATTTAAACAGTCAGGTGTTGGTTCAATATTAAATTTTCTGTCAAAAAATAATACATTATTATTTTCAAATTGTTTTTCATAATTAGCTAACATTACTTTATTATTATTTATTAATGATTCTATTAATCGGTTTCTAGTATCTATATTTATACGACCACTCCTTGGTTTATAATTGAAAATAAAAATTATATCTTTCATTTTTTTCATTTCTTCATCATTTAATTTATAATCATTATAATCTGTAAATATATTTACAAAATCTATATTTGGTTTTAAATCAAATATTAATTCTACATTTAATTGTTTTTTTACATCTAACATTAATTTTTTCCATCCCTCAAACGCAGCACCCAAATCAAAATCAGCATGTCCTACTATAGGAGCTGCACACCATGTATTTAAAAATAAATAATTAGTATTATTGTAACTTTCCGCTCTTATTTGACTGAATTGATATTTATGTTGTAATAAAAATTTTAAAAAATTATTATTAATTAAATTTTCAGGTGAAACACCTGAATGTAATTCCTTTGAATATCTATTATTGAATTCTTCTTTGTTAATTCTACTTATATTAGGTCTATTTTTAATAAAACTATCTCCTTGTATAAAATAATAATTAAAATTTATATTAGGATTTTGCTCTACAATTAAATTTATAAAAAAACTACTTATGTAACAATCTCCAATATGATTTAAATTATAAAAAACAATATTTACCATTATTATAATTCAATATATAATTTATTTTTATATAATTTTTATTAATTTAATATATTCCAATTCGATTTTGGTTTATGCCAAAATTTTTTATAATATATATCCCCGTCACTAATTAAAGCAGCTACATAACTTAAACTACTAGGAGATGTCACTAATATATCAGCAGCAACTAATTCAGTAAAGGTTTTAATAATATCTTCATCTAAATGAAACATTACATCCTCATTTTCTAACATTTTAAAATTGATTTTATTTCCTTGAGAATAAATATGAAATAATACATCTTTATTTTTATTATTTTCTCTTATATTATTCATTACATTTAGATAATATTCATTCGGAGTTGTTATCCTTTCTCCTGCTCTTCCCTTATCATGTTGATTTTCCCTTCTTATATGAATAGCAATATTTATTTTATTATTATTAAATATTAATTCTCTCTTTTTATTTTTCCAAAAACAATCTTTTATAAATTTCATATGTTCATTATTACAGTTTTTATCTATGTTTGCTTCAAACCATTTTAAAACTACTCCTCCATAATCTAATTGTTTACATTCATCTATATTCATATTTTCAATATTATCTTTTAAATTTATTAATATTTCTATTCTTGATATAAAATTAATATCATTATTATAATTATGTTCCATATTTTTAATGGGACAATAACAAAATTTTAAATTATTAGCTTTACAAAAAATAAATGTTTGAATTATCTTTTGATATTGTGCTCCAAATCCATCCTTTCCTATTATATTAGTAAACATAAATTTACTAATATAATATATTTAATATATTTAATATATTTAATTTATAAATGATTTATAATTTCTTCATCAGTTAACATATTATTTTTACTTATTATTTGTATACAAATTACATCTGAATTTTTAATTAATTTATTAATATTTATACAACTATCTTTATTTAATATAAAATAGAATTTATTTTTTTCTCTTATATTATTCATATAATTTACTAATTTATTTAAACTATCCTCTGCATTATTCAAAATATTAAAATCATTTATTTTAAAATAATTATTCTTTCCTAATCTATCTATAAAATAAATATTCATTTTTATATCTTTATTTAATATTATCTCATTTAACCTTACAAATCTACGCTTATATTTCTCTACTACTTCATTATAATTGGAATTTTCATGAGGAAATATTAATTTATATTTTGAATTTAATAAATTTTGTGTGCAATTTTCTACTATAATAAATTCTTCTGGTTCTATAAATTTCACAAATTTATCTGTATTCAAAAATTCTTTCTTAACAAATTCATCTATATCTTTACACTCCATTACATTCTTTATTAAACATAATACACTCGACGGATTTACTTAAAATCCAATCAAATGGAAAACTATTAGTTCTTTTATTTATTTTTTTAAGCACTGATGCCGTTGTGCATTGGAAACCAATAGATAAATTTACTTCGGAATGATCCATTAATAAATATTTTTTTTATTTTTAAATTATTACTTTTAAATAATATAAAGTCATTTACAATTAATTATAAAGAAAAATATGATAATTATTATTCCTATTGGAGGTATTGGACAAAGATTTAAAGATAATGGTTATAGTAAACCAAAAGCAATTATTAATTTATTTGGAAAACCAATATTATTTTATTTATTAGATAATTTGGTTTTAGATAATATAGATTATATTTATATTCCATATAATAAGGAATATTCTTTTTATAATTTTGAAGATATGATAAAGAATAGTTATCCATCATTAAAATTTAAATTTTTTATGTTAGAAAATAACACAAAAGGCGCGGCTGATACTATTAATATTTCTCTTAATCAATTAAATGAACCAGATGATAAACCAATATTATGTTTAGACAGTGACAATTTTTATTTGTGTGATATAGTTAATAAATGGAAAGGAAATAATTGTGTTTTTACAATCAAAGATATAAATTTAACTCCTATATATTCCTATATTACTGTGGATGATAATAATAATGTAATAAACATAAAAGAAAAAGAAAAAATATCTGATAATGCATGTACAGGAGCATATGGATTTAAATCTATTCGTCAATTAAAAAACTATACAGATAAAATTATTCAAAATAATATTACCCAAAAATCTGAATTCTATACTAGTGGAGTTATTAAAGAAATGATTAATGACAATATAAAATTTCAAAATATAAGTATTTCGGAAAACAAATATGTATGCTTAGGGACCCCAATTCAACTTAGAGTTTTTTATAATAACTATCCAAGAATCTCTTGTGAAAATAATGAACTTTTAATTAAAGCAAAAAGAATATGTTTTGATTTAGATAACACTCTTGTATCTTTTCCCCAAAAATACGGTGATTATACTAGTGTTAAACCAATTGAAAAAAATATAAATTTACTTAGATATTTAAAAAAATTTAATAATACAATAATCATTTATACTGCTCGTAGAATGAAAACACATAGTGGAAATATTGGCAAAATCAATGCCGACATTGGTAAAATTACATTTGATACACTAGAAAAATTTGATATACCATATGACGAACTTTATTTTGGTAAACCACATGCAGATTTTTATATTGATGATCTTGCAATTAATTCATTTGATAATATAGAAAAACAAATTGGATTTTATAATAATGTAATAGAACCTAGGGATTTTAATAATATAGAGACTAATAACATAGATATTATTACAAAAAAAGGAAAGGATTTATATGGAGAGATTTTTTATTATAAAAATATTCCAAATGAAATTAAAGATTTATTTCCTATGTTCTTATATTCCGAAAATGATATGTATAAAATAGAAAAAATACATGGTATTACTTTAAGTGAATTATATTTATCAGAACTATTAACACTAGATACATTTAAACATACTTTATCTTCAATATATAGAATACATAATGTAAAAAATGAAATAAATAGTGAAATTAATATATATGATAATTATGTTAATAAACTTAAATCACGATATGATAATTTTGATTATTCCAAATTTAAAAATAGTAAACTGATTTATGACGAATTAATAAATAAATTAACTGAATATGAAAATACAAAGTGTGGTAAGAATGTAGTTATACATGGAGACCCGGTTTTTACAAATATAATTATAAATAAATATGGAAAAATTAAATTTATAGATATGCGTGGTAAAATTGGAAATTCATTAACTATATATGGTGATTGGTTATACGATTGGGCTAAAATATACCAATCATTAATAGGATATGATAACATATTGATGTCAAAATCTATATCTATTGAATATCAAAACAAACTAATTAATTTTTTTAAAGAGTTTTTTATCAATAACTATTCCGAAAATGATTTCATTAATTTGAAAATAATTACTAAAAGTTTATTATTTACACTAATACCTTTACACAATAACGATAAATGTTTTAATTATTATGAATTAATTTTCTCCGACTATTTAAAGCTTTGAATATTTTGTCAATAAATATATCTTTATTTACAAAATATCTATTTTATTTTATTATAACATGTTTTCCACCAATTTTCTTTTTTTTCATCACTGGTTTTTCCCATTTGTTCTAGATGAATAAATAAATCTTTATAAATCAAAACTTTATATGATGGATGATAATTATCCCGAAAAAGTAAAGGTAATAATTCTATTTCATTTGTTATATTATAAGGATTACACTTTGTTGATGTAAAAGGATTATAATTTTCAAACCCCATTGTTACTATATGTTTAATTTTTCTTTCTTTTTTTACTATCCAATAATATGAATTTCCACCACAATCAATCCAATGTATCTGATTAGTTTTAAGTGATTTCACAGGTTTTCCTGTCTGTCCTGATTCTGCATTCCATAATTCCCTATCTTCCATTTTTTCTCCGTTAAATATTATAAATCCTAACCAAAACATCAACATTCTATCTGGTAAATTAGCAGCATTAAACCTTACCTCACCACATATTTCATAATCTTTTACATATTCTTCTATGTTTACTTCTATGAAAGGCATTATATCATTTTCTATACAAATACTTATGTGTTTATTTTTTAAAATAAAATTTTCATATACATATTGGAACGCTAATCCATATGAATCACCAGCTCCCATTTTATTTCTATCATATCCTTTTATTATTTGTGGTATATCTATCGGTATAACATTCAATGATTCCCATGATTTTTTTAATTCTTCTTTTATTGAATCATTATTCCCATCTACATATCCGAATATATTCATTTGGGAATCTTTATTTATTTTAAAATATTTCTTTATTAAATGAACTTGTTGAGCAAAAAACTTATTTGAATTTCTATGAGCCAAATATATATCTATAATCATAATATATATATATACACAATTTTATTTAAATTATATATAATATTATATGTATTATTATAAATATTTTTGTTTTAAATCATTTACTTTTAAATTATTTCCTTTTGCGTTGAATGCACTATCATTATGTATTCTATGTAATACTAGTATTTCATTCACATTATAAAATTGTTTTCCATCTCTCCATAATTTTAACCACAAGTCATAATCTTCTACACCATTCCATTTTCCATCCCATTTACATAATTCTTTTTTTAATAAACAACTACTATTTATTATTGGATTTACATTTAAAAAATTAAAAGAACTAAGATCACCTACAGGAATTTTTGGAATTGTATTTAAATCTCCAAAATATTTACATTGAGTACCTATTACATCACTATAATATATAAAACGCTCTTGTGCCTCTAACTTCTTAGGTAACCATTTATCATCTACATCTAGTAAACTTACCCAATCATACTTACAATATTTTATCATTTCATTTAAAGCTTCTGCTTTTCCTTTAATTTCATAAAAGTCATACACCTTTATTCTTTCATCTTTTTCTTCCCATTTTTTTGCTTCTTTATATACATCAGAATCCTTTGGATGTCC
>Ga0222719_10002541_pt1 | contig 16588 bp, 20 predicted proteins | sample C33_34DmetaG_FD_165039 | JGI IMG/M metagenome (GOLD analysis project Ga0222719, IMG submission 165039) | Estuarine water microbial communities from San Francisco Bay, California, United States - C33_34D | ecosystem: Environmental > Aquatic > Marine > Unclassified | place: USA: California... | reverse complement strand
CTATTTTACCCCATTGGATAGGAGATAAATTAGGAGAATTATTAATATTATTATCCTCCAAAGAAATATAAGATCCTTGAGAATAATATACCACTTCTCCTATAGAATAAGATATAGAATTAGAATATTGACCCATATAAGTAAAAGTCTGTATTGGTCCTACAGGCCCTGTATAACCAGTATAACCAGTATAACCTGTATATCCAGTGGGTCCTACTATTTCTAAAGGTGGTTGAATACTTTGTCCTAAAATCCATTGTGATCCAGTAGGATCGAATACAAGTACTTGTCCAAATGAAGTAGGGTTTCCTACTGAAGTAGCTAAAGGAACACCCCATAGTTGATTTGTAGTGTTATTAGAATTAGAAGTATATATACCAAAACCGCTCATTTATTATATAATATATTATATGATAAATTTTATTTATAGGTTTTTATTTACCAAAACTTCATTTGTATGAGAGGCTAAACTAGTGGAAGATTTATTTTTCTTTATGATGATGTATACCAAAATTTATATTACCAAAAATTCATTTTAGTAGATGAAGAAGGTAAACCACTGGAAGATTGATTTTTTGCTTTATGATGATGAACAAATCCTACGATTAAGAATATGATAGAAAGAAGAATACATATTGCAGAAGCAATGGCTAAAGCTGCTGCTCCAGGTTGACTATGTTTTTCACATTCATTCTTGCCAGATTTGATAACTAATTTTCCTCTCCAGCATGTTTTACTAGGATCATCCCACGCACCGCATTTGTCTCCTGCATTTTTAGGGGAGCCTTCTTTATCGCAATCATCACTGCTTTTAATATTTGTATATTCTAATGATCTCACCCAGATCATAAATCCTATTATTCCTCCTACTCCAAGAATGAATAATATAAGAGATAATATAAAATAATTCATTTATTAGATAAAAGAAAATAAATGATTATTTAAAGTTCCTTTTACATATATTCAAATGAATCGTGCTAGTTTTTTTATAGCAAATAAAGCTTTATTTGGATCATATCCATCCATAGAGGGGATAAAAGAACTCCATAAGAATAAAGTTAAATATTTTATTGATTTAACTTATCCAGATGAGAAAGGGATACATAAGTATAAAACGGATTTTTTTTATTTAAATTTTCCTATTCGTGATCATCGTGTTCCTCGATGTTGGCGATCTTTTGCTAAATTTATTATCCAATTAGCTAAAATAATAAAAAATCTTAAAAATAATGAAAAAATTTATATACATTGTCGAGGAGGTCATGGCCGATCAGGAGTAGTAGTAGCATCATTGTTATGTTATATGAAGAAAATAAGCCCGTCTGAAGCTATTTCTCAAACTACTAAATATCATAATCAAAGGGTAGAGATGAGAGATAAATGGCGAAAATTAGGTTCACCTCAAACAAGATCTCAAAAACATTTTGTAACAAAATTTTTCGAACCTTTATTAGTTTATAAAAATTATTCCAAGTATTTTTCTACTGGATTTAATAATGATTCCCGTGTATCTGTTAATATTCCTAAAATAGGCCGATTTTCTTCTGCCACATTAGCTTTGAAACATTTTAAAGATATTATAACCGCGAGTTGTACTGATGAGAGTGATAAATATTGGAAGAAGATAAGAAAGAAGATTATGTATCATATTTTGAAAAATAAATTTTCTCAGCATATTGATTTGTATAATAATCTTACAAGTACAGGATTAAGACCTATTAAAGTAGTTTCTTCTGATAAGTTTTGGGGAATCCAAAATTTTAGTGGGTCTAATGAAACGGGTAATATATTAGAAGAAATACGAATAGAATTTTATATAAATTTTTCACGTCTTTCATAAATATATAATTTATAAATTATATATTATATGGTTTTGTTATTTATTCTCTTAAATAACATCCTTTACATTGAGGATGGACAGGTTTATTGAGAAAATGCTTAATATTATCTTTTCTTGATCTAATTATTTCAGCAGGATCATAATAACTTCCTGAACCAGGGTATCTTTTCATGTAGTTGTATCTATCCCAATAAACAGATGCTTTTAGAGGTAAAAATTTATGATTAGATGTATTAGCAGTTGTGTAGGAACAACATCCTAGACCCCTAGAGTGGTAAGGTTGCGAAATTGGATTGGAGCAAGAGAAATCTGAATATCTTATGTTATATGACATTTATTATAGGACAAATTTTTTAATCTAAAAAATATAATAAGAATGAATAAATGAGTAATAGAAGATATCTTGAGGTCGACAGCACTTATAGAAATCGAATACAGGATCCATTACCAGGCAGCTTTAATATTATGTTGTCTCAATCTGGAATTCCTGATGCAAAATCTGCTAAAGATCCAGTTAGTAAAGCTGCTGCTATTGATGTTTGGGTACCAAGTGAGATTAAAGCAGGTAATGGTACCAGTGTTGTAGTAGGTAATCCTGATAATACTGAAACTAGATTTTTATGCAAGTTTACTGTATCAAGAAGTCGTTTAGATAATTATTATGTAGGATATCCCATTACAATTGGCAATATTACAACAAAAATATCAGCTTGGAATTATACAAGTACATCTGCAGGCCCTGTAGATTATTTTTGGGTTACAGTAACAGATGCTATTAGTGATCCTGCAAATACAATACCTCAAACTATTGGTACAACAATCGATATTACGTGGGATGACCCTAACGATTTTACTAATGGAATAATTTTTCTTCCAGATAGTGTTATAGCTCGAGAAGCTTATACAGGTTTTAAAATATGGAATGATAGTCTTCACGAGGGAAGAACTATAGTTTCTTATGATCCAGCCACTTCTTTAATTGGTCTAGATTTAGTAAATGAAGGACCTATTAATTGGTCATTGACAGATACATTATGTCTTTCTAAAGAATTACCAGAATTTACAGGTCAGATAGTACAAACTAGTAATACTGCTGTTACTTTACCTAATACATTTAAATGTACTAATCCTGTAGGAAATTTTCTTTATTTTTCTTCTCCTAGTGTAGGTATAGAAGTGGAGTATGCCACAGTTGGAAATCTCACCGCTACTTATGCTAATTTTGGAACCGGAGGACCAGGAAACACACTTACAGGTACGGGTCCTTTAACTGTGGATGGTGTTACTGTTTCTACTGTTAATACAAAAATATTAGTTAAAAACCAAACTTTAGCTTTTCAAAATGGAGTTTATAAATTAACTACTGCTAATCCATTTCTATTAACTTTAGTGACTGATTTTGATACTCCTACAAAAATTGCCCCCTATTTTATGAAATATATATTGGTTAAAAACGGTGATACCCAATCTCACACCAAATGGAAATTATCAGAGGATTTAATGACGACGTTTATTTCTCCCAGTACTACACCTTTCACAGGTACCTATACTACCGGTGGAGTGGCTCAAGTGAATTTAAATCATACAGGAACATGGGGAGGTCCTCCGTGGACAGGAATGAGATTATCTGGACCTCAAGATATTATATACGAAGGCGTATGGTCAAGTACTACTAATTATAGTCTTCCTACAGATTTTGAGACCAGTAGAAAATATCCTGTAGTATCTATTCAAACATCTAATACAGGATATTCTACTTATTTTTTACTTCAAGATAATACAGGACAAAATCCTCTTACTACTACAGGATATTGGTCCCTTTTTGGAAATGAACCTCAATATGTTTCTATTGGTAGTTCTGTGGGTAATCCTCAAGCTATAATTGACCCTCCCTCAGTAGATATAATTTCTCAAGTAGTTCGTACGGGAATAGTTATTGGAACAACATCATTAAATTTTACGAGTTCTACAGAAGGTCCTGAGGGAAATATAGTTCGTATTACTTCTTTTGATCCATTAACTAATACTGCTACATTTACTCCTAGTTTGTCAGTATCTCCTGTAGTATATTCATGGGTATCTTTGCTTCCTTATTCTTATGACAATGCTGTTCCGTTAACTTATACAGGCAGTACTGTTTCTCAACAACAGGAAGTATGTTATGAAATAGAATTGATTAACTTAGTTCTACCTAATAGCGATCTTATTACAGGAGGTCGTGTAGCTTTTTATCCTTATGTATATGTGGAATTCCAGAACATTTCTGGAGCTAGCGCAGGGACAAAAAATGTTATTTATTCAAATAATCCTCATTCTAAGAGAATGTTATTTAGATGTGCTATAGATGATATTCCCAATCCCTTGATTTCACCTTTTATTAAGATAGATGGAGATGGAATGGTTCAAACAGTAAAATTTAAACCAAATGATAATTTCAAATTCGGAGTTTATTTACCTAGTGGAACAATATTAGAAACTGTTTCACAGGATAATACACCTCCTCAAATTCCTGATCCTCTTTTACAAATGTCTGCCATGTTTAGTATTAAGAGATTACTTTAAAATTCCAAATAAAAGCGGCAAAATCTTCTTTTTTATCACTCAATACTATGGGAGACCTTGATTCAGAACTTTTAGGAAAACTATAACATAAAACATATTCTCCGTATAATTTATAATTTATTTCTATGCCAGCCAAAATTCTTTGTTCATATTCTAATTTAATATTAAACAAAGGATCGGTTAAATATTCTTCAACTATTTTTCTTAAATCTTTGGGTAATAATAATCCAAAGTTATCCATACTTCATTTAATATGAAAGAAATTTATTCTTTTAGTAAACCTAAAAAAATAAAATATGTAAACTAAATGGGAATAATAGTAATATCTATTATAATTTTTTTTAGTGTTATTGTATTAATAGGAGCTGTAGGATCTAGAGCTTGTTGCGTAAGAAGAAGAGAATTTTAAAGACAAAAATTTGGCCTATAAAATAAGACAATATAATGAAAAATGTGGATAATTATATTAGGGAAAAAAATATTGATAAAGCATTAAATACCTGTCTTCAATATAATTTAAATAATTTAGGCATTCTTCTTAGTTATATAAGTAAAAAATCACTCCACGTGGAGGATTTTAAAAAAAATATTCCTACCACATACAGAATCCAATTGCTGTCTAACTGGGCATCTACATATTTTCTAAAAGAATGGTATAGTAAAATGACTATGGGAGGTAAAGGGGTATGGAATAAACTCCTTCTTGTTACAGAAAACCCTGATTTTTGGGTTATTTTTAATTCTCCTCCTAAAGACGCTGTTTTTGATTCTTCTAAAACTATAGTTTTTCAGATGGAACCTCATATGAATGGGGTAAATAAATATCGATGGGGTAATTGGGCTTCACCTGATCCTCAAAAATTTTTAAAAGTATGTACTCACGATAGTGTGTATAATAATTTAGAATGGCATCTTAAAAAAACATATAATCAATTAAAATCCGAAAAAATAGAGAAAAAATATAATTATGTATCCACTGTATTAAGTGCTAAGTATAGTGATCCAGGTCATATTAAAAGAGTTGATTTTGTTAAATATTTAGATTCTAAAAATTTTAATATATATGTATATGGTAATAATAAATGGAAATATAAAAATTATAAAGGATCTTTACCGCCTTATAATAAAAATAATGGCTTAATACCTTACAAATATACTTTTAATTGCGAAAACAATTCTATACCTAACTATGTGACAGAAAAACTTATTGATGGTATTTTAGCTGAGTGTTTAACATTTTATTCAGGTTGTCCTAACATTAAAAATATTATTGATGAAAGGGCATATGTTTATCTTGATTTAGAAGATTTCGATAAGGATTATCAAACTATAGTAAGAATGATTCAAGAAGGAGAATGGGATAAGAGAATTGAATATATTAAAAAAGCGAAACATTATATACTAGATAATCTTCAAATGTTCCCTAGGTTAGAAAATATTTTAGAGGGAAATAACAAATTGAATTATAAAGACGGAAAATAATATAAATAGAAAATGTTAAGAAGTAGTAGACCTCCTCCTCGAAAAAAACGAAGAATATATAAAATAAAAATATATTATAACAGAAAAAGAAAACTAAAGGAGTATGTCTCAGAAAACATAATTAAAAAAAGTAGATATAATACTACTTGTATTATACACCAGCATAGTTGGATATGTGATATATATGAATGTAAAGGAATACAGCATCGATCATTTTTATATCCAAAATCTTCTCCAACCTATATATCTTAATAAATAATATAAATATTTATATTATTTACCGTTAGATAAAATGAGTCAAGACGATAATAACAATAATATAAAGTCTCAACCCAATTATATTATATATTCTGAAGCTGATTCACATAAAAATAATGTAAAACAAAATATACAAAATATATTATTATACGCTCTCAGTCTTGCAACAGCGCTAGGGCTTAATGATTTAGTTCTTACAATTTTTGATTCTTTTCAATTGGATAACCATATTATAGCTAAAAGTACTTATTTTATTATAATGCTTGGAGTAACAGTAGTATTGGCCTATTATTTTGGTTCTACAGTTAAATCTGGTTAATTAATCTTACATCCATTAGGAAATAATAAACTATCAATTACGTGAATTATTCCATTTGTGGAAGGTATATTCCAATGTATAACATTACAATGATTAGGAAGATGGGTAATACCATTAACATTAACAATTTTCATTGGGAAAGATCTATTTAGAGTAGGTAATACACTAACCGGACTAGCTTGAAGTAATCTTTTATCTAATCTATTATTCATTAATGAATAATTAATTATATTACGGGCTCCTCCTACATCTATACCATCAAGATATTTTTTAGAATATTTTTTAAATAAATAAGTATCTGAAGGAACAAATAAGGTAAAATTGGCTTGAGAATTGGATAGTTGATTTTCATATCTCGCTTTTTTAATTATTTTAGTTATTATAGAAAAATCAGGATTTTTTGCTAATGTACTCATCATACTTCCCTTAGGATATTGCGGTTTAGAAACAAATCTCGGCCTGCTATCAGTAAAATCCCACATTTGACGAAAATCAAATGCTCCAGAATAGGTTTGAACACTTGCCATTTATTATGTAATTAAAATAATTTAAAAATTTGTTATTCGTTTATTAAACAATGTCTGGTTTTGGTATACATGATACTTATAAAAACCGGTTTAAAGACGCTAATCGTGCTTTATTTAATAAAAATGTGAAGGATTCTAAAGACTCTAAGGATTCTAAAGACTCTAAGGATTCTAAAGAAAAATCTAATACTTTTACAGGTGTCAAAAAGTCTGTAAACACAACTATAAGACAGGAAAAAGGGTTTAAATCATCTAATACGGGTGGTTTTGGGATACACTTGGGAGATTATACTAACCAAATGGACCACTTTTAGAATTTGAATTTTTTCCCAATTTATTAAGATAAAATTGTAAATTTTTTAAATTTAATTCTTTATGTATATCTGTTTCTAAAGCCTTCAAACACCCTATTTTACCTTCTTTATATTTACCACAATAAAAGGAAACTATTCCCATTATATGCCATCTTTTATATTTATACATATTAGAATCAACAAATAATATACATTCACGAGGATAATCCAAGGAACACGCCCAACTAACAAAAGAAAAAGATAATAACCATTTTTTCTGCATTCTATAATATTCAGCAATTTGAACTAATGGCTCAGCTCTTACATTAACTTCTAAAGCTTTCATATAATATTCTAACGATTTTTCCCAAGGCATTTTTAGTTTTTGAGAATATTCACCACATCTAAAAAAGGCATGAAATCTTTCTTCCCAAAACCCCTCTAATTTAGTACGCATTAAATAATATTTGAACGATTCTTTTACTTGCTGTAAACAAGAACATGTTTGGGCTAAATAAAAAAGTGTGCGAGGTTCCTGCGGATTTTTCTTATGGTCTTCCAATAATAACTCTTTATCGCGTTTATAACGTGAACCAGATTTATTATTATCTTTAGTGCGATCCTGAAAGATTATTATTTGTTCTGTTAATCTTATTACTGGTTTTTTTGGTTTACCATTATTTTTTATGTCACTAAGCCACTCATGTACTGATCCTTTATACCTCCACCCACATTTAGATCGTATAAAACGAGTGTTATAATATTTATCATTTTTACCAGAAAACCATTTCTGGCAAACTAAAAAGGCTTGGTCATCAGTTTCTAAATATTTGTCAGCAATTTTTCTAAGAAAATCACCACCCTGGAGTTCGTCATTGCAATCTAACAATAAAAGAAAATCTACTTCTTTAATTTCATCAGCAAAATCTAAAGAAATATTACGAGACAATGCGAAATTAACAAATTTGCCTTCTTTGAGATGTAAAGGTACATCATGTTTTTTACAATGTTCTTTCAAAATTTCAATAGTACGATCTGTACTACCAGTATCATATACTATAATAGAATCAACGAATCCTACCGTACTTTTAAGAGTAACTGGAAGTCTTCTTTCTTCATCTTTTAGCATCATTAATAAACCAATATGTGCAGACATTTATTCTTCCTTCTATATCCCTTTAAATTTATCGATAAATTTAAAATATTACAATAAAACAAGAGAAATGAAAAATTGTTCCGAATTTTTGAATGATTTAGAGAAGAAAATAATTAATAAACTTAATCTACCTATTTTTGTTCAAACATCTTTAAAGCTTAATAGCACTATTTCTTTTTCCCAATATATTTATAAAAGTCAAAAATTAATTACTATTGTGGGTGAAAATCATTTTCAACAATTTAATTGTGTAAAACCTTCTTTATCACTAGCTGATTACTGCTTAAAAATTATAAATAAAAACTCTAATTGTAGGATTATGTTAGAATTTAATAAATCAGTTCCTATACATAATAAAAAACCTCAAGGTATATATTCCCCTGCTATTCAGTCTATATATTCATTATTTTATGATAAAAATAAGCTAGACTATATTATACCTTTTGATGAACGCCCTTTTTTTCTTTCCCCGCAGGGACATAAAGACTTATATGGATCTAATTTTTCTAAGGTTAGTTATAGAGACATCGAAAAAAGATTTGTTGACCCTTTTGGCGCCAAGACCAGCCGACATCCTTATTTATTTAAATTAACACAGGGTAAATATGATTCCAATATTAGAAATTACTTAGAAAATAATTATGTAGAAGATATAGAAAAACATTTATTATGGGTAAAACAAGCTATTAAAAATAAAGAGAAAAAGGAAAAAATAAGATTTGCTTTGAGAGATATTTGGAAAAAAGTTACCGATTTTTATATCTTACGAATTATTTTTAGAGAAGATACATCCATCAATGAATTAATTATCATAATGGGAAACTCACATCAAGATAATTTAAATAAACTCTTTAAAACTATGTTAAACCCAGGACCCTTAACATTTCTAAATGAACAAAAGGGTAAGAAGAAAGGAAATTGTGTAGAACTTTATAATACATACATGATTTAATGCTCTTTAAAATGCAAAATAGCAAGTTCGCCATTAGAATTTATAAATTCTGATGGAAGAACCATAAACATAGCCTTTATTAATACTGTATGTTGGTTATAACTAATAATATTATTATTTAGTTTAGTAATATAATCTTTCAAATCTCTAGCTTTCTTGTAAAATATTTTATCCTGGTTAGAACCATACCAACATGGACTAATTTTAATATTTTTAGTTAAATATCTACATTTTATACTATCCCAATTAATTTTACGATAGGGAGGCACTTTTTGAAATCCTTTTAATATTATAGTAATTTTACCTTTTTTACATTTAAATGTACCATTTACAAATTTATATCTATCTACAAAATTAATTACTCTATCTTTTCTAAAATTGTTATATATTGAAAGAGAAGAAGAAACAGCGTGTATAGTTAATTTATTACGTCTTTTTGGAGATTTTGAACGTCTACGTCTTTTTGGAGATTTTGAACGTCTACGTCTCATTTATATATAAATTAAATAATATATAATTTTGTTTAAAGTGTTAATAGCTTTAACAAAGCATGTCTTATATTTTTGTAGTACTACAAAAATCATCTAATTGTAGTATTATACCAGCAAATTATATGTATACCGAAATAATTGCCGCATTTAGATCCGAAAAAGACGCAATTAATTTTATCCAGAAAGAGAAAAATATGGATATTTTTATACCTCAAAAAGAATATGTCATACAAAAAACTATTCTTGATCCTGTAAAAGAGGGTAAAAATGAATGTAATAAATATTTTTTAAATAAAAAATGAAATATAAAGTTAAATTATCTTAATTTAATAAATTAAGATGAGTAAAAGTAATTTTTTCCAAGAAGATATTAAAAAGTTAATCTCTCCTTCAAAAGTAAAAGAATATTGTTCTCTTAATACAGCGGATAAACTATATCAAATGAAATTATATTTAGATGATTTATATTATAATACTGATTCCCCAGCTATCTCAGATGAATTATATGATATTTTAGATAACTATCTTAAAAATAAACAACCAAACCGCTTTTTTCCAATAGGAGCTAAAATAAGATCCCGAGAAAACAGAGTTAATCTTCCTTATTATATGGGTTCTGTTGACAAAATCACTCCAAATGAAGGAAAATCTTTTTCTCGGTGGATTGCTAAAAATACAGCTAAATCTCATATAGTAACATCTAAATTAGATGGGGTATCAGGTTTATTTGTATACAAAAATGGCCGAGCGAAATTATATACACGAGGAAATGGGACAATAGGATCAGATATATCATTTTTAATACCTTACTTATCTTTTCCTTCAATAAAAAATAAGAAAATTGCAGTACGAGGTGAATTAATTATAGAAAAAGAAGTTTTTCATAAATTATATTCGCAAAAATATAAAAATGCTCGAAATATGGTATCGGGATTAGTAGGATCAAAAACTTTACGAGATGGTATAAATTCTCTTCAATTTATAGCTTTTGAAATAGTTTCTAACGATATATGTAAAACTCCTGCTATCCAATTAAAGAAATTGCGAAAATATGGTTTTCGTACTGTAAATTATATTAAAGTAAAACCAGCTACCAAAGATATCACAGAACTAATTTCTTTACATAATACCTTCAAAAATAAAAGTTTATTTGAAATAGATGGTATAGTAGTACAATCAAATAATGAATATGATAGAAATAGGGATGGGAATCCTTCTTATATGTTCGCTTTTAAAATGAGAAGTAAAGATAATATTGCAATAACTACAGTTGAAGATATAGAATGGTCCATCACTAGATGGGGACAACTCATTCCTGTTGCAATAGTCAAACCTGTTAATTTAGTAGGATGTAGTATATCAAGAGTATCTTTAAGTAATGCAGCCAAAATGAAGAATCTTAAAATAGGACCTGGAGCTATTGTAGAGGTTACTAGATCTAATGATGTTATTCCCTTTATTCTAAATGTTCGAAAAGAAAGTGATCAACTCAAAATGCCTTCTATGGATTATAAATGGGATTCTAATAATGTTCACTTACAAATTAATAAACCTATAGAAAAAGCAAAAGATGAAATAGAAATTAAAGCAATTTCTTCATTTTTTTCTAAAATGGGTATTAAACATGTTAGTACAGCTACTGTAGGTAATTTATATAAAAATGGTTATAATTCAATATTAAAAATAGTAACAGCATCCAAAGAAGATCTTGTACAAATTCCTAGAATTAAAGAAAAATCAGCTATTAGAATAGTTCAAAATATTCGTAATGGATTAAAATCAACTGATATTTCCAAAGTTATAGGGTGCTCAGCAACCTTAGGTTACGGAATAGGACTAAAAAGAATACAAGCATTATTACATCAAATTCCTGATCTATTATACCGTCAAAAGAAAGATCTTACTAAAGATATAGAAAAAATAGATGGATTTTCCCATAAAATAGCCCAGAAAATTGTTAATAATTTAGAAAACGCTAAAAAATTTTTTGAAGAAATTAAACCATATTGTGCTTTTACAACTAATAAACGAATCTCTGACTCTTTACAGGGTAAAAAATTTGTATTTACAGGATTTCGTTCAAAGGATTTAGAACAGGAAATTTCTAATAGAGGGGGGAAAATAGTAGGATCTATATCAAAAAATACAACAGCATTAATTATTAAATCATCGGAGACGAGAACTGGAAATAAAATAGAAAAATCTCAAAAATTAAAAGTTCCTATTTTAGATATTGAACAATTTAGAAAAAAATTTATTCATTAAATTATAATACTTGTGTGTATATAAATTTATTTGAAGCCGACTTCAAATAAATTCTAATTATCCGCAAAGATATACACATCCTAGAAATTCTATACTTCAGGTAAAACATATGTATTCCACTCATTACTACTTTCGTAAAAACGAAGAACTACATTATTTATTATTCCAACACCTGTAGGACCTGAAGAAGCATTAATCATAATTCCTTCTATTGACTCAGCATCAGCTGATTCACTCTGACCCGATACCCTATTTTGTACAAAAAATGACATTTTATTTTATATGGGAAATAAAATTGAATTTATAAGCTATTATTTTAATTAATGTAAACTTATTATTATGAATTCAGCTTCTCATAAATCAAAAATTATTAAAAAACTCAAAAATGAAATTTCTAGTCTTCAAAAATATAAAAATATCTTGGAAGAAGAAAAAAAAGGAAAATTATGTGTTATATGTTTAAAAAATCCTAGCATTTTTTGTACAATACCATGCGGACATCTATGTATATGTTTTTCTTGCTCTTTGCAATATAAGAAACAATTTTACAGATGTCCTTTATGTAGAACAGATATTCAGAATATATTAAGAATACAAGGTATACCAACAAATGAAATTATTAAACATGAATATAAAACAGGTGACACAGTATTAGCTCAATGGATTAACCAATCGCGTCGGTCCTCATTTAATTATAAAGGTACTATTAAACAAGTACATAATGATGGGACAATACATCTTGTATATGAAGATGGTATGGAAATTAAGAAAATTCACCCAAGTAATATAAAAAGAAAATTAACTCAGTTAGAAAATGTTGTATTTAATCACTGTGGAAATAATAGCTTAGAAGAAATTATAGAAGAACAACGTATTATTGAAGAAAATATGAGAATACCTCCTGCTCCTGCTCCTGCTCCTTCTCCTATAAATATTCAGCCTTCATCATTAGAAATAATTAGACAATAATTATTAAAAATACATTTAATTCTGTTAAATTTAACTCTGAAGAATTAAATGACTATTAAAATATTATACATAATAATGCATATAATTATTCATATTCTATAGAAGATTTTAAAGGTATGGGTAGAGGTATGGGTATGGGTAGAGGTATGGGTATGGGTAGAGGTATTCGCCGATATGTAAATCAGAGTGTAATTAATCCTATTGTAAACTCTAATTAAGATCGATTACTATATTCTCTTATTTTTTGAGAATAAGAAAATATATTTAAAACCACGTTTTCTATTATTAAATGACAGTTGAACTAGTTATTGACACACGAGAAAATAAAATAATAAATTTATTACAAAATAATATTAATATTACAATAGAACAGCTAGATTTAGGAGATATAGTTTTTAGACAAGATGGTAAAATTGTTTTTATCATCGAAAGAAAAACTTTAGCGGATTTAAAAGCCAGTATTTGCGATGGCAGAAGTAGAGAACAAAAAATGAGATTGTTAGGGTCAGAAATACCTTGTAATAGAATTTTATATCTTATTGAAGGAAATATAAACAGTTCTACAACTCGAAAACAATTACGAGGATTTCCTATTACTACATTAATAGGGAGTCTTATTAATACGCAGTTGAGAGATAATATTAAAGTATATAAAACTGAATCTTTACAAGAGACAGTTCAATTTATCACTCGTTTATATAAAAAATTTAATAAAGAAATTGATATGAAAACTTATTTTAATGATAAGAAATCTATCTCAGATATAGAATATTGTTCTTCGTTAAAAAAAAGAAAAAAATCTAATATGTCTCCACGAGTATGGTTTATATCTCAATTATCTTTAATACCCCAAGTTTCCGAAAAAATAGCCGAACAAATAGTTATAAAATATACCTCTATTTATCAACTAATAAAGTCATATGATTCTATAGAAAAAGAAGATGATAAAAAGTCACTATTAGCTAATATAACATATCCTATAAAAAATAATAAAACAAGAAGAATAGGGGGGAAAATTTCGAGTAGAATATATACTTATATATCCAACAAAATATAAATTTATTATAGTAATATAAATGAATTATGAATACTCATATCCATACTCATATCCATATCCATATAAACAAAAATCAAATCATCATTCTATAATAAAATTTGTTGTATGTGGTATATTATTAACAGGCTTAATCATAGGCGGTATAATATTTGCTATTAAAACTACTAAAAAATCTCCCTCTGGTAATAAATCCTATTGTCTTTCTGAAACTTCAAGGACATATAATTGCAGTGAAACTAGCAATAGCAATAAAAATTTATGTATTCAAGATTATAGTAATAAAAATTGGTTTGATGGTAAGAATGCTAAATCTAATTGTGTAGCATATTGTAAATTAACATTTGGAACAGCTTGTAATGAATCTTAATATAATTTATTAATTTTATAAATTATTTATCTTTGTAACATATCGATGTATTACCATCGCATAATGTTTTAAATTTAGAGTTATTATCCATATCAAGTAGAGTTCTATCATATAATAGATCTTTAGAACCACCTCCGCTTGGTACATCAACATTAAAAGCGCATCCAGGATAATTAACATAACTTCTACATATATTTATTTTATTTTTATACCAATCGTTTTCACCCTTTTCAGCCTTGGCCCATTCTCCCCATTTATTGCTATATTTCAAACACTTGTCAGATACATCTTTTAGATTTGTTGTACTAAAAGACTTTTTAACTTTATTCTCAATTCCTTCCCGGTGCCTTATATCTTTGCTGTATACTTGAGTTTGGGCAAAATCGTTACATATATCTTTACAAGAAGCGCAATCAGTGCCTATATAACAACTATAGTTATCTTCGTCATCAACACAATAATTATAATCTATACCGCCATCTTTTGTTTTTTGACTTACTGAATGAAATTTATTATAATCTGAACATAATTTACCTTTGTATTGATTGGGGGTACATTGTTTTTTACCTCCAAAATTCCCTCCAATAGAACACGATGTATTTCCATCTTTACAATATACTACATCATAATTATTATCATATGAACTAAAATCTAGATTATATCCTTTTTTACAAGAAGGTTTACATTGAGGTCTTCCTCCATATGAACCCCCTACTGAACATAACCCGTTTTTATTATGATCTGTAGAATTTCCTTCGATTTTACAATACGTAACATCATAATCATCATCCCAGGAAGATAAAACAAGACCCAAATCATTACATTGATTTACAGATTTCAAATAATCACTATTTTTTATTGTAAACCCGTGATAATCACGGGTTTGCTTTATATCATTATTAATTTGATAAAATAAATAATCTATTGTATCACTTGTATATTCATCTGCATCCTCCCACTGGTATAGTATCACACCTTCTAAATTATTTTTTACCGCATAATTTATAAGAATAGATTGAGCTGTGTCTGTATAAGAATTTCCCCACCAATTCTTATCCCTATTATCTTGCCGGCCGAGCCACCAATTATTTTGATAATCAGGGTCCTTAATATTTCTGTTTCTCATAAACCAATTATACTTTGTTATACCATCTGCTACAACCCAGACTTGTTTACCGCTCTTAGGATAATTTTTTTTTATATAGCTCTGATATTCATCTAAGAAATGCTCTACGTACTTTTCATACGATTTAATTTTTCCGTAACCGTAAGCATAACAACCATTGATAAAACTTCCACTATATACATCCATTGAAAAAATATCCACAGCAGAAATAAATTTTTGGAGCTGTGGTTGACTAGTAGGTCGCATAAAAATACTTGCAATCTTTATTTCACTTCCTAATATACTTTTACTACTAGCCTTAACTTGCTTAGAGACCTTGACATAAACATCAACATCATCATCACTGAATGAACCTGATGGTTCATCTGCTATATACCACCCTACTATCCATTTAGTTATTTTTTTATCCTGGGTCGATCCCGCCGACCAATTTTCTATATTTTTCTTCCATACACTTAAGAGAGTTGAAAAATAAAGATTAGTGTTATCTTCAGTTTGAGCATGCCAAAATCCTTTATCTATAGTTTGAAATCCAATAAGTTTAGATGCTAACATAGTACCTCTACCGGACTTTGCCATTCGGAAAACTATATTACTATCCAATGCGGCTCGATTTTTAATGACAGTCTTAATTTCCTTTTCTTGATCACCTTTACATAATAAAAGTCCCATATAATTATATTCATCCCAATCAGTACCTATCATATAAACATTACTTTTTAAAAGTTTTTTATCTATATTACCAATGCATTCACACTCGTTAGTAGGCGCATTAGAATAAAAATTCATCAAATATTTTATTACTCCATTGCTTCTCGGAAAATCAGATTTCATGTGATTTTTAGTATCATTTAAAAGATCCCAACTAGCAGGAAAACTTTTAGTTGGATCAGAATCCAGTTTATAGCGAAAAGTATCCCAAGT
>Ga0222719_10002540_pt1 | contig 16597 bp, 17 predicted proteins | sample C33_34DmetaG_FD_165039 | JGI IMG/M metagenome (GOLD analysis project Ga0222719, IMG submission 165039) | Estuarine water microbial communities from San Francisco Bay, California, United States - C33_34D | ecosystem: Environmental > Aquatic > Marine > Unclassified | place: USA: California... | reverse complement strand
CCAAACCTCCATCTGACGAGTGCCACGGAAGCCCGCCCAACCCAGATTCCCCCTCGCAGAAACCGCTTCCGCCTTCCCCGGAAACAAACTCACCAAAAACGCTGCCGCTTTCCCCGGAAGAAAACTCGCTTCCCCCATCCCCACAAATCGAAACTCCCCCATCCCCAAAAATCGAAACTCCTCCACCGACCCCGCGCTCCACATCCACGTTGGATGCGGAAGAAGAATTATCTCCAGGCGTCAACATGCAAGATTGTGTATACGAAGCATGTGGAGAAATCATTGAGGATCCATGAAAACGTGAATTAGACGCCGGAGAACAGGGCTCTTTGGGATACCGTGGGTAGGAGCGGCCGTAGTACATCGGTGGGAAAGGTTCGTGCAGGGATGGGTTTACTCCATGCATCCCGTACAGCTTGACGTGCTCCACGTACTGTGCGCGCATCTTTTCTCGAATAAACTCGTTGTAGTGGAGCGTGCGGTCGCGCAGCCATCCCGTAAAAGTCCGCTTGTTTATGTGCCGCCCCCAGAAGTCGAAAAACGCCTGTGACATCCGTACGAACGCGCGCGAGGCGGCGAGTCGGTTGCTTGGGTCTTCTCTGGAGAGCTCCGACTCGTGGTAGCAGAGCGCCCATACTTTCTCATTGAGCGTAAACCAGGGGGTGCTGTTCGCGTTCATTTTCGGCATGCCGTGGAAACGGTAAGGCTTGCTGTTTCTAAGGGTTCGGGAAATGGCCCCTTCTTAAAAAGTACAATGTGCTCTGGCCACGTCACCCAATAATTAAATCGTTTTAATATTCTCAAAATATATATGAAACATAATTCGGAGGTTTTACGGTGACTTTATTTCTTTGTGGTCCTTTTCACGACCGTTCCTCAAGCAAGCGCAGCGCGAGGCGGTCAAACTGGTCGGATTCAGCAGGGGCCTTGATGGGAAAGAAAAACGACGTGTGAAAAGGCTGCGTCACAAAAGACCGGAGCATCTCCGTGGATCGTTGGTTTACCAAATCAATTACGTCGTCTTTGAGAACTGTTTTCTTTTTCCGAGTGTTTTCAATCTCCTGTCGGAGCGCAATAATCTGTGCAAGAATATTATCTGGAGGTGACATACCGCACTGAAAAAGCTTTCCACGATTTCCTACAAGTCCGTCCCATTTCCACAATTTACTTCCGTTCGACCGTTTTTAAACGCTTCAGAAGGTCAACACTGTTGCCCACAAGGGTGGGACAGTCATGTCTCACAAGCTGTAAAATGTCTTTCAAGTACTCTTCATCAGATACATGAAACTCCGTAAGCTGAGGGCCGGAAAGAATGACCGTCTCAAGAAACGACAGCATGGGAGACGGTAGCTTCTCCGGGGACTTTGCTGCATCTTCCTCGCTGGGGGGAGTGCTTGCCGTTTCCGCGTTCGAGGCACACGAAGATAAGGACGTGGTGTTACCCTTTTTGGACTTGGTTTTCCCCGTTCCTCCACTGGCTGTCTTCGACACCCCCCCACCCTGCACCGCATGGCTCGCCCGCTTCCGCATATCCTGCCACGCACGCGCCGTGCATAGTCAGTAGTAAAATATTGTGCGCACGTTCAATCGCCATTATGGGAGTTGTGTGCGAGGCTGGTTCCGGGTGGGATACCATAAACCGCCGCGCCGTCCGGAGCTTCTCCCGCAACAGAGTCTGCGGAATCCAGAGCTTCTCGCGCCCTGTTGCCGTGTGCTCGATGTTCCGGAACGCGTTGTTCAGCCGGACGTGCCGGAAAATGATTTTCTGCACCTTCATCGGCATCGAGTAAAACTTCTCCCCCACCTTCAGCGCTGGAATCTGGTCCTGCACAGTTCCGTTTTTTGCCTGAAACCAGCTGCAAAACGACTCCTTTTTCTCAAGAAGCTGCAGTTGTGACTTTTCTTTGAGTGGCCACAGGTCCCGCGCGTCCTCCCCTGCGCAAATCAGCTCATTTGCAGACAGGTCGATCTCGCGCATGTTGCCGCGCAAACACCCCGCGCGCACACACCCCGTAACATTACATAGGTTTATTTTAAAAAATGGAAAAGAGAGAGCGGGGCATAAAGAAGGGGTATTCTAGTCCGTACGGGTAAGCATCTGCCAGAAATAAAGCGTCGCCGCCGCGCGGAAGAAGAAGTCTCCCCACCGCCGCGAACCCACCGCGTTAAACGAAACAATATCCGTGAACTCCCGGACAAGGTCTGGGAGAAGGAACTGGAAACCCAGCCCCACCAAAACAACCACAAAAATCCCCTGGTGCAGCGCCAGGTTTTCCGTCGAAATAGGGTGCCGCAGCGTGAAAAAGAGAAGGATAATCACCGCCTCTGAAATCCAGCAGAAGAGCCGGATGATGCCAAAGGCTTTATGCATGCTACCGTCCATTCGGTAATTATAATATCCCAGATGTTGGTCCTGCTCGGGATAGTATATTGTTTGGTTGTTTTTTGACTCTGATGTATCCACGAGAGGATTCTGTGAAAGATGCGCCCAAAAGACCGCGATCTGGGCACTGAAACCATCGAGCGCAAACAGAGCGGAGAGCAGGAAGATCGTGTTCCAGAGGACGTGGGTGTCAAGCCAGTCCTGGCTGAGGCATAGGAGGTACCCGATGCTGGGCGCCGCGACGAGGAGGTGCGTGTAGAAGACAAAGTTGTTGCGGGTTTGGGCAACGGCTGATTCTGAGGTTTTCTGGTTATAAAACTCTTTCTGAGCATTCTCTTTACCTACATTTTCACCCCCTTTTGTCCAATACGCAAGCCCAATTTTCTCAAAGGTTTGCCACTGAAACGCGATCATCCAAACAAGCGGGAGCAGCGAGAACAGAATACCCGTCCACGCCGCGCCAAAGTTTTCCCACGCGTTATATTCGTCGGTAGTAACAAAGGAGTTTGAAAGCACCACGTACAAAACACCGACAAGCACCATGGGCAAATAAGCGATTGGTGCCCATCTCCAGAAATTATGAGCGTCGTTTGTTTCCGCATTAACATTGTGGAAAAGCTTGGGCTGATAAAACTGGTTCATGATACTCGCAATGAGTGATGTCCCGAACCAAACGACGAGTGGCACGCCGATACTAAGCGCGTAGCGCTCGGTGTACTTGAACGGGAGCGGGTTATTCAAAAGCGAATTGCGAACATCGATCATATTCGTCTTCACGATTGGCTCCATGCACGCGGGGTGCTGGAGATTGTCGCACTGAGCTTTGATTACTTCGACGGTAGCTGGAAGATTGTCATCTTTCCAGTCCTTTTCAAACAGGATTGGGGTCTTTTCATAGAACCTGGCATGGGCCCACCAGCCGTACGTGAGCCCCTCGGCCATGTTATTGCGTACGTAAATGGGGATGAAAATCGCAAAGACGAGCATTGCTGCTTCCAGTACGAGGCGCAATGTTTCAGTAGATCGCTTTTGACCTAGTTGGTTGAAGGGTAGGTATGTATTGTCGTACAAGCTAGTCATGATCCGCGACAAGAAGAAACTATCTACGGCTTCTCAAAACACACTGGCACACTCTTTAATACTCTGAATCGCAAAACTCAGACAGCTCGGAATTTTCTCACGGGAGTGGGTCTTGCATGTCAAAGACGACCTTGTTGTTTCTTTCGCGGCGGTATCCGTACGGCCCGTCGAGGGCACCCGGGCACTTTTCAGGGGAAAGCCAATACTGCACGGTCCAGTTGCAGTTGCGCACGAGGCAGTGCAGCTCCTCTGGGGAGATCAATCGCTCTCTTCGGAAAAGGGATATGGCGCGGTCGTTGAGGAGGCGGTTGTAGATGCTTTCGAACGGGGTGTTGGACCCGAGCCCCCCGAGGCTCTTTCTGTGCTGGTCTTGGCGCCAGAGACCACCCACGACTTTGTCGGCGAGCGTGCGCGCGTCGACCTGCGGCGCGTCGGTAGCGGTGTCGAGCGTGACTCCGCTGCACAGTGCAGGCCAGAGATACGAGAAATTCTTGGTGATGGATTTTGCGGTGACCCATGATATCCCCTTTGTGAAATCGCACCCGCATATTGCGACGAAGTAGGAGAGGAGGCTGAACACGGAGTTGTGGAGGTGTTCGGGCGTGAAGCGAACGAGTCGCGGGCGGATTTGCTCAAAGATCGCAGCGCAGTTCACGATCTCGTACTCGCGGCGCGGGCGCGAGATCTCTCTTTCGCGCGCCGGGCCCTCGTCGCATCCCTCGCCCTCGTGCACGCGCTTTGAGCGTGACTGTCTTGACTCCTGTTTTTCGCGTAGGATCAAGCGGCGCACGTAGATTGCGTTCACCGGGTCAATGCGACTTTCTCTTGCGCACTTCTCGAGCTGACAGAGCGCTATGACTACGTAGTCTGAGTCGACAGCGGCGAGGAGAATGGGTCCCCACAGCAGGTATCGAACGAACTTCACGTCGCACTCGCCAAGGTTTGCCTTGACTTGGATGGGGGTGATGATGTCGCGGTTGTCCCGCGTGAAGAAGAACGCCTCTGTGTAGTCGATCACGAGCCGCTGCGCCGCGTCGCTGAAGCGGACTTGGCGGAGCGCGTTGTCGACCACAAACTGTATCACGCGCGCTTTGAAGTCGCGATTGAAGAGAAGTGTGTCATAGTTGTCTGGGATGTTCTCTGGGAGCGGTCGATGCGGCTGCCAGGAGGGTACCTCAGAGCGCGAGCGCCGCTTGGCCTGCGTCGGTCCTTTTGCGAGAGGTGTGAACGTGTGGTCGTCGAAGGCGAGCACGACATTGTCGATGCCCGGACGGGCCAAGTACCGGTTTATGGGACGTATGTAATTGGTTTGCAGCCAGGTTTGCCAGTTCTTCACAGCCCCCGGGCCCTGAAGAAGCAATTGGCCGTCGATGAAGACGGTCTTGATGGAGTTGTCGCTCGGGAGCTCTGTGCTGAATGCGCGCGGGCACGTCTCTTTGAAGTATTGCATCCAGGAGCGGTCTACTGTCATGTCTGCGTGGGTGTGACGTGGTGCACTGCATCCCGTGTTTTTCGTGGTGCAATTTAAGAAAGAATTTTACAGCCGTGACGTGGAAAATGAGGTGGCAATTTGTCTCAAATACGTTTAAATTTCGAGGACTATGAAGAAGAGGAGAGGGAGGGGGGAGCGAAGTGAATGGCACATGATACCACTGAGTTGCTGACGGACCTCGTACTCCACGTCCGACAGAGAATTCGGTCGACGATATGGAGAAAAGTTGGGGCGGAGTTGTCTCGCGAGAGCCAACATCTTCATCAAAATATTGTGTCGGAGTTTGACCTCTCCGCTTTCAACTACAAGGCGAGTAGTTCTAATGCTATTGCCGTAATTCGGATGATATTTGAAGGGAGCTTTTACGACGATACGGTGTTGCTGTCCATCCCGTCTATTTTTGGAGACCCTTCCACAGCGAAGCGAACAGTGATCCAACTTACCTGCAAAGAGTCTCTGGACAGTGCTACAGTGCTCATTAAATCGGGGATGGTTTTCACATACAACATCGACCCCGAACGTTTCTCATCAGAGACAAGACATTTGGTGTTCAATCACATCGCCGAACTTTGCGGATTTCACCCAGTCATCATGATAAATTCGCTTCCAGTCTCGAGACGAGCGATAGCAAACGACAAACTCGAAGCAAAGCTCTTAGTGGTGTTTCTGACCTCTGTTGCACAGTGCGAGAAGCCAGTCGTTCACGGCGACACATTGCGCCATGTTCTGTACCGTATGAAGATGATGCTTGTGCTCAGCCGATTGTGGAAAACAGGGATGAACCTTGATCTCCTACTTGACGAGCGGAACCTGCTCGACCATTTTCGAGTTCTGATCGGGGATGAAAATGTCTTTGGAGATGTTGTTCTCTGAGAGAGCAAAGGCATTAGGATTTTAATTTGATTGTAAGGACCGTGTTTCCTGCCGGTTTTCGCTTACCTTTGCCTTTTCCACCGCGCTGTGAAACCCAGTTGCGCCGCACGTAGCCTGGAACACCGCCTTTTCGATCTCTCTTCGCAACCTTCCCTGAGAAACGTCGTGTAGAGTTTGCCCCACGCACCCTCGCGTTACCCAGCAAGGAGCACTGCCGGTGATATTCGTCTTTCTCGCCCTGTAGCGCCTCATTCTCGCTACGGTACTCACGCACAGAATGCACACTTACCACCTTCGCTTCCTTTGTCACTTCGCAGCCCCGTCCACTCTTGTGCTGAGCAATACGCCGCTCAGGGTCTCGCGAGTACCCCACGTAGCGTCGCCCTTCAGTTAGATTTAAAACGTATACATAGAACCCTTTGCGCATAATTCCTGCTTTCACTCCGTCTTATTGTTCTCTAAAGCTTTTATACTCATGAGGAACCTTTGTGTGGCAGTGTTCGTTGATGTAGTCAACAGTTCCTAAACTTGACCATACATAAGTCAACGATTCGTTAAGTAAACCGTGCATAAAGTTAATGAATGATAAAGTTGATTTTGACAAAGTCAATAATGAGCAAACCTGTAAAGTTGACAATGTTGAGTGATTTATTTTGACAGAATTAGCTTTTGCCAGAAATAGTAAAGTTTACTGAAAATAATTGCGAAGGGCTTACAAGTTTCTTTCTCGGGAAAGGAGGACCAGAATTTACCGACTCGCCACGCCGGCACGCTGTGTAGGAGTGGTGCCTCCCGCCCCACCCCCACCCCCTCGTCCCCCTCTCCTCCCTTAACCTGAAAAGTTGCTGGCTGACACACCACTACCACGTAAAATGCAGCATAATGAACGCTGTTTTCGCGGGTGGAAACAAAGAGTACGAGGAGCCGTGGAAACGATGCATGAGTGCTTGGGTGGGAGAATGCGTTTGTGCTGGCGACGAATGGTTCAATGGTGAAGAAGGCAAGCCGACGGTTTCCACGGAGGATCAGGAATGCAAAATATGCAAAGAGGTAGTTCTACTTGGTGGAGTCCAGTGTCGGAACTGCTTGAATCTCTTTTGCGCATTGTGTCGCGTCAAGGGTTACGGAAGTGGACTCGCTACCTCGTCGGCATGCCCACTGTGCAGAGTGGATACTGGTTGCGAGTTTGCAAGAAACACTGGCCTTGGCAATCTCGACGCTCACTGCCCTAAGTGCAGATGGGTTGGGAAGGCCAGCGGTATCGTTGGTCACCTGGAATCCGGTAAATGTACGTACGAGGTGGAATGCAGGTTTAAGGGGTCGGTAGATCCTCACGGAAACAAGTCAATGTGAGTTCTCCCCTTATCAAAATGTTTTGTGTCGTTGTATGTAATGGTGGCTGAAACCGAGATGGTGGCAGTTGTTCATCCGATGTTCCATATCACGAGAGAGCTGCACATGCGAAGAAGTGCAAGGGGGCTAGGTACGAAGCAATGGCATTCAGGGAGTGTGGGGTATGCGGATGTCTTCGACGAGACTTGACATCAATCATCCCATCCCGGCAAGTGGTTTTTCAGGGTGGCAACACTCCAGTCGTGCAGATGGATCATCGGGATCGAAAAAAAACAAGGATGTGCGGTGCATGCGCACTTGAGCACCTACAGGGACCATATTTTTGTTTCAAGTACCAAAGGAAGGAACAAGGGGAACAGGGCGTCAATTCTCAGGAAACGGAGTGGACCCGCACTCATCCTTTTCGGAACCAAATGTGGCGCTTTGCAGATGCCGATCGGCGTTTCACGTACAACATGCAAAAGGGATGTGGTCTCTTTTCAATTCCCAGTGACCAGGATGCAAGGCTGGGTGAGAAGTATGTCAACGACACGTATAATGATAGGCTGGAGAATTGGTGCTCGGGCGTGGGGTTGACCAATCTATGGACCATTAGTGAGAATCCGGCCCTCAACGAGTTCAGCGGCAAGGAGTTTTGGTTCCCTGTCGCCAGGCTACCAATAACAGCAAAGGATTTTGCTGACGACAGAATTGCTGCGGTGGAGCGCGTTTCATTTGAAGAGGGCAGCGATGAAGAAGCAAGACAACCATTGGTTCCCGGCATTTGGCATGGAAGTAGATCGCTTAGAGAAGAGGGACGGGACTTCAAGTTTTCCTTCGATCCCATCACTAAAGAGGATCTGCCACGCAATGTTGGGGATGCGGCGCGAGAAGCGTACCCCAAGAAGCGGCGCATAAAATCGAGAAGAAACATCACGGTGGTGAGCGCCAAAGGCGTGGAAGTCGGAGACGAGGGGGAGACGGTGCACCCCAAGATGGACGTGACCGTGCAGGTTTTTGTTCACGAATCCGGGGAAATGTTCAACCTCACGGTGAAATTTGGGGAGGTGGAGAACCTTAAGAGTGAGTTCAGGCACGGGTTGATGAGGTTCTGCTTGGTGGCTCGACCACCCACGAGGCAAGCAAAGGGTACTTTTCATCAAGTCCCAAAGAGACCGGTGGCGCACGTATTCTCATCCAGTAACTGCATAGGTGTCAGCCCTTGGGGGATCAGCGAGAAGTATCCCTCTGACTTCAACAAGGAACACAAACCACCGGAGGGTCCCTTCTACCACCCGTTTCCACACTTGAACGACTGGTTCAATGGATCGGCAGCTAAACTAGGCTACACGGCGAATCCTCGTTTGATGCGCAGCGCGGCACAACGCGAGTCTGTGAAGTGCGATATTGACGAACGTTTCAAGGAAGAAATTCTTCAAGATGGCATTTTGGTGGCCCCATATGCAGTGGAAGATTTGACAACGCGCTCTGTGAGGATACCTATTCCCCCAGGCTTCCAAGCAAGTTTCCTCCAGCTAGTAAACGGGGGCGTCATGACGATGAAGAAAACCAGAGACGACGAGGGAGGCGAAAAGTACGAGTTCGAGTGGAACGAAGGCAAGGAGGATCCATCCCTGGTTCTTTACATCTTTCTTGGAGCGTGTAATGATCTTCGTGCTGAAACCTTCTTGAAAGACTCACCTACCGGAGCACGATGGGTGAACCCTGTTCCACTCGAGCGGGTCGGTCGATGGGCCGGGGGGAAAGACCGTATGAAGGTTCTCACAGAAGATGAGAAAAAGGCCTTTGATAATCGCGAAGAAGGCATTTGCAAAAGCGCAGAGGATATACTCCCGCGCCCTGCGCCGGATTCCGAGACAGCGAATTACTACGCTCGCAATGCTTGGCTAACCAGCATTTACAAGGAAACCTGGACAGCGGGCATGGATCCATCTTGGAAGGAGGTTCTTGATAAATTCAAGAATCCAGTGAAGAGAGCTAAGTTGAATATCACTGTTTAGAAAGGGTGGTTTATGCGAAGTGAAAACAATTCAAAATGGCAACTGTGCCAGTGTTATAATACACAAATTACGGTTCGATAAAGGAGGTGTAAATATGATGCCAAAATTTTGAGGAGGGGAAGAAATCTTGTCCAAGGTGAACTTTTGTCACCGATATGTTGAAATGCTCTTGTAGTTTAGGCAAAAATATTCCAATGTTTACATCTTCTAGTTGTGTCATGTTCCGCGATAAAAGGCCTTTATGTGTGACAAAGCTTTCTGCTAGCACGGGGGTCATAGCATATCCCGCACCACCATATGGAAAGGGATCCCACATTGCAAAATACCACTGCTGTTTGGCCTTGTGCAGCGAAGCATATTTACCCCGACGGTGTATGTAATCCGTCATGAAAGTCCCGAACAACACTGCGGTGTTCAAAACCGCGACCCCCATTGACTCGACATGATCGCAAAGGCTTTTGAGGAGTTTTCTAGTATGCGCAGCAGTAAAATCGTCGTCCAGTTTCAAAATCAAAGACCTGTTGCCGCGGGAGTTTGCAAGATGCAAAACCGTTTCAAGGCCCCCAAAGAACTTTTGGGGGAGGTTGTCGTAATAGTCTGTCAGCGGTAACAATATCAAATCATTGTACACAGCTCTTTCCATTTGCAACGCATTCTCAATGGTCTGCAGTGGTTGTACATGTGCCTTTTCTGCTTCCAAGTACAAGTTTTTGTCGTAATTCGCTGCGGCCGTGCAGGATGTGGGAGGCAGCCGAAAGGACGGTGGGATGCCACAACCTTGGTCACCAATAATGAAATGCACTTTGTCAAACCATTTTCCCCACGATCTACGAATGATTTGGCGTTTGTTGAAGTTTTCTCGCGCAGAATAAATCATCACATTGATAATACATTGCCGGGGCAAACGTGGCTCGACTGCACTGTTGTCGAAACCCTTATATCTGAACATTTCTACTGTAAAGGTACATATGCAGGAAATCACAATACTTCCCAGGATTGCCGTGATCAAAATGTGATTGTTACGATGCATTTTCGTCACAGAGATTTTCTAAGTAAGCGCACAAATTTTCAAGCCTGAAACAATTTTTGTTCTTTTGTTTCAATCCTCCGCCCGACACACCCTCATTGTTACACTTCTTGAACACTCTAATCATCTCATGCAACCGTAAAGGGAAGCGTGCGGTAGCAAGTTGTTTTCATGCGGTTCCAATAGAGCTCAAGAGGGTGAGAGGGCTCCCAAGAGAGGTTGCTCTGTGAATTAGAAGCACTTTCAAGACGAGCGAGAATTGCGTGGCGCAAAGAGTGGATCCGGTTGATATCCGTGTTGTTCGGGAGCGATTCGAGAAGCAGGATAAGCGTTGTCGAGTAAGCATGGAGAATGCTGAGATTCACGTCTTCCAGCGTCATGGTCTTCTTCTTTTCGTCCTCCCTCAAACGCTTCTGCAGGAGATAATCTCGCAGCTCTTTCAGAATTTGCAGCTCTTCTGAGAAAGTCATGCAATGCCTGCGCACACGCCTTTGCTTTGACCCTAAGGCTACGCAAGCACGTTATATACTCATCCAAACTTTACTGATTGAACACACCCACGCAAAGTCCCCGCACACTCAATGAGGAATTCCTGCGTTGGTAATACCCCTCCTTTCATCCCACGCACCCCCACGCGCATCATCCCTGGAAAAGCCTGCGAGTTTTCCAGCAGCACGTGCTCGGACGCTCTGGTCTTTGTGATTGGCTCGAGCGACCAGAAGAGCAACCTGCGATCCCACTCGTTCGTGTACGACTCCTTGAGCACCTCTTCTGGCACATGCCCGATGACCAGCATTGATGAACCATTTCTCATGTTCTCATGGCGACACATTTCGATTCTTCCTCCTTGGTTTCGGCGTCCGCCGTGATGCGGACGGGACCCCCCCCTCCCTCTATATACCCTTCCGAATCGCATCCTTCCAACTGCAGAATCCAGTACTCAAATGCCTCTTTAGCTGAATTTACCGGGATCCCCCGCGCGTCTCCGTTGAGCACAACCCATATGATCTCAAAGAAGAACTCGGGAAGCTGCATATCCTCAGGCCTTCCCATCCAAAGAGTGCCAAACCTCTTTCTGCCAAGAAGAATGCGAATACTTTCGCCACTGAAACTGTCTTCCAGTTGCCATGATCCTCCCAAGTGCTGCGCAAGGTGCTCCTCCTGCGGACCCGTGATTTTCTCCGTGCCGAACGCGCAGAGTTCTTTCAGGAACCATTCGAAAAGATGCTGCATCTGGAAGCGGAAATACATCTCGTCGTTCTTGAGGGTGACCACTGAAAAGATCTCCTGGAAATCCACCAGCTCCGGGTACAGCGCTCCAAGCAGCAGCATCCTTGCCTCACAGAGTTCATCTGTGACCACAATGGTGTCAAGGCATGAGACCTCGTTGTTTAGAATCCTCGCGTTCAGCAGCTGGTCCCACGGAGGTCCGTAGGACGTGATAACCTCGTTGAATGCCCAGAGCACCTTGCGGTTACATTCGCGTATGCTCGTCATGCTGTCGTTCGTCTGTTGGAGCAGCCTCCCCGTATCCCAAATTTAAATCCTCGTATCTTGGGTAAAAACAGTTAACTTTGCCACGTGGCAGTTGACTTTTTAAAAAAATGACTTTTCTATTGTATGCCACGTGGCAGTTGACTTTTCAAAAAAATTGACTTTTCTATGGTTTCCCTAAGTTTCTCCCAGAACCACAATGCATTTTTCTGCTTATTTTATTCTGAAATTAATTCATAAAATACCAATCTGATGAACTACTTTACACTAGAATGAATTAATGAATTAATTTCTGAATTCTTTTGGGCTAGTGTCTCTGGGAATTACCCGAGAATATCAAAAAGTCACTTTTTCAAAAAAGTCAATTTTGCCACGTCACACAGGGATATTGAAATGAGGTGACGTGGAGCAAAGTGTGACAACAGGAAGCAACTGCTGCCATGGGCACGCTCGAGTGCTCGGACCTGGCCTACCTTGGACCGCTGCGTGAGATCCAGAAAGGCAATCAGACACGGAACGCACAACTTCTCTGCTTGCTCTTAGAGGATTTGCCGTGCAAGCTTAGCGGAAAGGTATCGGCGTGCTCTGTGTATGTGCTTCAATGTCTGAGCCCTGGATTCGGTCGGGCACCGTACAACATGAGCAAGGGGCTCTTGGAGGTTCTTGAGAAAGACGGATGGAAGGGTAGGACGAACCTTGATCTTAAAATCGAGAAGCCACTCTTTGAGATGAAGGAGGAGAGCCTAGCCGTCTGGGGGTTTGTCAAGGACGGGAACACAGGTCGCGGTCCTCGCATCGGATTACAGCGAGAGAACGACGCGGAGAGCCCGATGTGCCTTATTCCGCCCGGGATCACCTTTACGATCTTCCTTCGAGACTGGATGTATCCTACAAAGAAGAACCCAAACCCCGGAAATCTTCCGAATGACCGCGACAAGATTGCAGCGCACTCGCTCATTGAGGTGGAGATATCGGCGCAGAACGACGACGCGGAGGGCTACCCGTTCTCCTTCAAATCGTGTAGGCTTGTGGATTACGGGTTGGACGCGTACTGGAAAAAGGCGGGCGATTTATTGACCAACTCGTTCATGGATGCGAAGCTCCGTCAGGAGTCTCTCATCGACCTCTTCCCGGTATCAAAGATGATTTCCACAAACAGGTGCGGTTTCTGCGTGAGCGAGTTGCCCAAGGGGTGTCAGGTAGACAACATCGAGGAAGACGCACAAGACTCCGATGAGGAGGACGAGAAGGATGGGGGCACAGGTGCGCGCTCGCGCAAACCCAAGTGCGTCACGCTCCACGTTCCAGGAAACCTTGAGTGTTTCCAGGGAGAGACAGAGGTTGAGATCCCGATCAAAGGCCTTATGGACCAGCTGAACGTGAAAAAGGCAAGGCACGCCATCAGCCTTCTCGACATCGCGCTGGAAGTGCCGGGCGCAGTGAGTCTGCTCGTGACCTACGACACGTACTGGAAAACGCGCGGCGCCGCTTTCCGCGCAGTCCCAATCGTACACATCCCGAAGCTCTTTGGGGAAAAGCTGAGCAAGATCGCAAGTGGCTCGAGGATTGAAGGGGAAATTTCTATTCTGCTTGAACACCCGTGCGCCGATGGCCAAATGATTCTTCGCGTGGAAACAAACCCCACGGAGTTCAGCGAAGAGGATTTCAAGGAGAAAATCCCGAACCCGTCATTTCCTCTCTTGGGTCCGGGGTTTGCGTCGACAAGAGCTTTCAAGATGCAGGTCGATATGAAGGACCCCAAGGACGGTAGCGTGGTGGAAGGCGTGTGGTTTGGGTACCTTAACCGCGCGGCGGGCCAGATGTCCGTCGGGAAAAAACGCAAGGCCGCTATGGTGCTCTAGACGCACTGAGCGAAAGGCTGCGCGGCGTGGGCGCGTATCCCAGTGGCTCTGTTCTCTTAGAATTTTGTATTTTTTTCAGGCAAAGAGGACCTGTGCGGCGATAAGCCAGCCTAAGAGAAGTTTTGCTGTGAGCGAGAGGAAAATAAAGCGCCACTCAGCCGCCATCCCAATGTTGGCAATCACGTTGGATGATTCATCTTGTGTCAATGATCGAGAGGGAAGCTTGTGTTCTGAGCGAAGTTGCAGCATCTGCACGAAGCCAAACGAGCAAAAGAGAAAGAACTGCGAAAATACAACCAGAGTCACAAACCACGGCACAGTTTCCACATTCGGGGTGTTTGCCAGGCACTGCCAGTCGAGGGAGCTTGTGAAATAGTAGTGCACAACAAGCATTGAGTACGGGAGTAACACAGGAATCCAACCGATCGCGTGCGCGTAGTTCGTGATATGGAAAAGGTCGTCCGGGTCACTTGCGACCATAATCGCCCCTGACCGGATCAGCTTTGTCGTGAGCACACGGATGTGGTCAGCAACAAGACCAAACTGCATGCAGCAAAACGAGCAGACAAAGATTAGCACGTGGAAGTAAAAGGAGTTGACAAAGAGTACAACGGAGATTGCGACAAACATGCACGAGGCACTCAAAGAGTACTCCCAGTAGCGCACGCTCTGCACCAGATTGTTCTCCACGACAGCCCTGTAGTGCTCCTTGTTGAAAATGTGGTACGACTGAAACGACGCGCTCAGAAGGAAAAAGGCCTCCACCAGGTAGAATAGATACGTTCTTCGGTCCCAGACCCCCTGCGGCTCGTTGTGGAACTGCAGCGTGTTTTCTGCCGCAGAGCCGCTCCAGCACACGCTGTCCACCGTGATGTCCCCGTCAAGCATCACGTCCTCGCGATCGATCTGCGCGAATTGCATGGCAATGGCCAAAAAGGAGCCAAAGTGCCCTAGAACAGCAACGATGTTCCAGACGTACAGCGAGTCGAAGTTGTATTTGCGCGGTATTTGTGACACTGGCGATGCAGTGTATTTTTCTGGTGTGCTAGGAGTTTCACCTTTTAATGCTCCCGCATCGTCCCCAAACGCTCGTAACGGCTGAAGTCTTTCTTCCGGACCCATCCGCACCGCGGCAATAGAGGGGCGGTTATAAAACAGAGAGTCGGACATTGCAGCGCGCTTCGCGCTCGCGGTCGGCCAACCTCTTTTATAGTGACATTTTAAAAAAGATCAGTAAATGCCAGGCGCTAAGTTTCGTCCTAAAAATACCCTTTGGTCGCGCGCCCACAAACCAAGATGCCTATTTGCGTGAAAATATTCTGAGGTGCGCTATTTAAGAGGGGTGTGTTTGCTGCCTTTACCTTTTCAGGATGGCCCGCACCAAGCAGACCGCACGCAAGTCCACCGGTGGCAAGGCGCCCCGCAAGCAGCTCGCCTCGAAAGCAGCCCTCAAGCCGGCGCCCTCGACCGGTGGCGTCAAGAAGCCGCACCGCTTCAGGCCGGGCACCGTTGCGCTCCGCGAGATTCGCAAGTATCAACAGTCGACCGAGCTCCTCATTCGAAAACTCCCGTTCCAGCGCCTCGTCCGCGAGGTGGCCCAGGACTTCAAGACTGACCTTCGCTTCCAGTCTCACGCCATCATGGCGCTCCAGGAGGCATCGGAGGCCTACCTCACCGAGCTCTTCCAGGACACCAACCTCTGCGCGATCCACGCCAAGCGTATCACGATCATGCCCAAGGATATTCAACTTGCGCGCCGGATCCGTGGCGAGCGGTCGTAGAGCGTTGTGAGTGAAGCTCACACACCAACATACAAAGTGTGTGTCCAACAGCGTGCGAACGCGTGTGTTAGAATAGTCTGTTTCATCGCGCACACCCCTTACATCCGTTTTTTACTTTTTCAACGCCACCCGTTCCACCCCCCACGAAAAAAAGTTTCAGCGCGCCTCCGCGAAAAGTGTCGCTACCTACGGCAACTTCGCGAAAAGCGCCGCAATCAACTCGCGCTGGTCACGGATGAGTTTCACCATCCCGTCCATGTGGTCAAGACACGCCTCCGTCTCATCCGCGCCTGCGTCGCGACACCACTCATCGAATCCCTCCCAGGACGTGATCCGGTCGTCGTCCTCGTACACCTCCGCAAACGTCTTGGTGCCGAACGCCCCATCGTAGCGCTCCTCCAAGTTCTCGCGCACCTTCTGCGGGCCCACCGCATCCAACCACTCCTTGAAAGTCGCGTAGCTCTCCTCGTTGCCCACGCGCTCCTTCTTCGCCGACGACGCAAAAAGGGGAGAAGGGGTCCGTGGGACGGGAGAAGGGGCCTGCGGCGGAGTGGGAGAAGAGCGTGCCGACATTTTGTGTCGCTGAATGAAAACGCTGGCTGCTTTTCGCTGAAGCTTTTCCGGACCCCGAAATCCAGTCACAAAAACATTCGGCCCTAAATAGAGCAAACCAAGGTGACTAAACCAACATTCGGCCCTAAAAATAGAGCAAACCAGGTACCAGTTGACTAATTTACAAGTCAGTAGAAGTTTATGTTGGTATCATATTTAAGACAACGGTGAAAACGGAAGTTCACAGCTTGGACCAGATGTCCGGACGTGGAAAGGGCGGCAAGGGTCTCGGTAAGGGCGGCGCCAAGCGTCACCGCAAGGTTCTGCGTGACAACATCCATGGCATCACGAAGCCGGCTATCCGCCGTCTCGCCCGCCGTGGTGGTGTCAAGCGCATCTCCGGCCTCATCTATGAGGAGACCCGCTCGGTACTCAAGACGTTCCTCGAGTACTTGATCCGCGATACCGTGACCTACACTGAGCACGCGCGTCGCAAGACCGTGACCGCCATGGACGTCGTGTACGCTCTCAAGCGCCAGGGCCGCACCCTTTACGGGTTCGGTGGCTAGGTGTACGTGTGTGCATAAACCTGAAAAAACAAAATCAATGTTTGCCATTGCGCGCTTCACTAAATTGAATTGCCACAAATTAATCGCATCGCATCGCGCATTTCTTATGCTTTGCTATATAATTGCATGAT
>Ga0222719_10002537_pt1 | contig 16604 bp, 23 predicted proteins | sample C33_34DmetaG_FD_165039 | JGI IMG/M metagenome (GOLD analysis project Ga0222719, IMG submission 165039) | Estuarine water microbial communities from San Francisco Bay, California, United States - C33_34D | ecosystem: Environmental > Aquatic > Marine > Unclassified | place: USA: California... | reverse complement strand
ATTCCTCGTACACCTTCTTGGTCACACCGAGGTTGGTCATTCCGCCTGGGTCAGCAGGATGATTAACAAAACCGCCTTCATGATGCAGCAACATCTCCAGGCACTGTTCAAAGTTCTCGATCATTTCTTACCTCGCATTTTCATAATTTTGTCTGCGCCCTTGATTCCAAAACTTGAAGTGACCGCGACAAAAAGTAAGTACTGATACCATTCTGGAAGAGTATTCAGCGTGTCGAACGCTGCATTCAGTCTTTCAATGACAGCAGGGTTGTCCATTGCCACGCTGTAGGCTACAGCAATCAACGGCATGCTCAGGATGATCGCAAACCATTCATCCTTCCATGAGTTGCTTGTGGCATCAGCCATCTTAGCTTCCCAGTCTGCGTCATTCTGGATCGCAGCAATCTTGCGCTCCTGAATGGCCTTCTTCTCGTCCGCCTTGCCCTTCAAGAACTCTTTGCCCAGCTCCATCGCAGGGCCAAGTAGCATCTGAATCATAAAACCTCCAGTTGGTCTGTCTGTATGCAGACCGCCTCGTAGTTGATCTTTGGTTGTGGGCCAGTGGCGATGAAGTAGTCACGCGCTGTAAAGCACTCGTTCATTGTGGCAAATACTCCAAGGCCCATAAATTTAAACTCGCCCTGTATGAACAGTGTCGCCACAAGAACCCACACGGTCATGCGGTTCTGCGCTTCTTTTTTTTCTTGGCAACGCCCTTGAGCTTGCCTGAGTTCTCCATCGCATAGAAGACAGACTCACCGCGCTTTTTTCCGTATGACGCGGTCATCGCTTTTTTGATCTTCTTGCCCTTCTTGGTCAGTGGCATAACGCACCTCTTCTGCTTTCCTGCCACACTTATCACACCGATGATGTGGACGCAGTATGGCCTTGAGTCCGCACTCTGTCTGATACATGCCCTGTGTGTAGCTGTACAAACAGGTCTTCATTTCATTTCTTCTCTATGTTTTTCTTTAGAGCTGAACTGCCGAAAAATGCGCTGCACAGGACGGCAATCGAGGCGAAATAAGTGGGCGCGATATCTGCAATCAACTCTGCCGCTTTGCCCATCGACAATGCATCCGACAGGAATATTCCGAACGGGTATAAGAGGAGTCCAAAGAGCGCAAAATATGCCATTTTTCGCTGTGCTGACCTGTCATCAGTTTCGAGTCTAAGCATCGCATCCCTACGCGCATCTTCATCTTCCATTTCGCGCCTAGCACGATCAAGCTGGATGAGAGCAAGCTCATCCTGATCGATAACGCCGTTCCCATTCGCATCGTACTTCTCCAACATCTCTTTTGTCATGTCTTCTTCCTACGCCGTCCTGATGCCGTTACAGCATGCTTAATCTTGGCAGGGCCAGTCTTACGCTTGATGCTCGACTTTTTCTCTGCCGCTGTCATCTTGGCCGCCACCTTCTTAGGACGGCACGATGGGTAAGCTCGTGTGCTTTTCTCTTTTCCAGATCTGCCGCAGGGCTTCCCGGTCTTGAGGTCAACCCATTCTTCTTTGAACCATTTGGTTAGGCCGCCTTTGGGTTTAGCCTTTGACCGTTTTGTACTTGCCGCCACGCCGCTTGTACTCCTTGGTTAACCACGCGGAACTGTATGCTGAAGGCCAAACCTTATACTTAGCCTTAGCCTCACGCTTTACGCGAGCATACAACGACTTATTTGTTGGCTCTGAAGCCATTAGCCCATCGCCTGAGCTAGACACATCCCTGCTTTCTTACAGGATGCAGGATTCGGGCAGCGTGAACATGGCTGAAACTCTTTCTTAGCCATTTTCTTTGTGCCTTTCTTCATTGTTTTCTTGCCGTACATTGCCATGATTGACTCCTACCACTTCACCTTGTGTGACCAGTATTTTGCAGACAGCTTGCTTGTGGGCTTGCCCTGCGCGTTATGCCTGGCGTAGTAAGATTTACGCCGAGCCTTATCCTTGTCGGATTTGGGGTTCTTGCCAGCACCTGAAACGCCCTGCTGACCGAATCGAATGAGCTTAATGGTGTCGCCTTCTTTTGCCAGAACAGCATGCGACTTACGCGGATGGTTTGGCGTCCGCTTTGGCTTGTTGTAACCACTGAATCTTTCGCCACGGTATTCAATAGCCATCAGTTACTTCCCTTTAAGACTAATAAGCCAAAGTAGAAGGGCCACGGCCCCGCCCACCACACCGAGAACAGCAATGCCAACAGCAGCATACAAAAATCCATTCTGTATGGCTTTTTTACGAGCCAGTGCTTTAGCTTCTGCACGTTTCTTCTCGTTGTCCCGCATCTGTTTGCGGTTACGCATGAAAGTCTCGTAGTCGCTGAGTAGGTTTGCCCGACCTCCCCACACCATCAATTCCTTGATCCGTTTTTCTTCTTGGGTGATGCGCTCCAATTCCCAGAACGCTTCCGAGTCACCTTGGTCAGCCTGTTTTTTAATTTCTTCCTTGGCATCACAGAGCTTAGACAAATGGCTCCCACATTGGCCTATGGATGAAATATTTCCGGCCATTTCTTTTAAAGAAGAGATGGCTTCATTTGCAGCTTTGACTGCACTGATGGCAAGGCCGATCTCAACTAACATCTAAGTGACCTTCATTAGGATTGCTACAAGCATGGCTATGATTCCTCCCGTAGCCGCTACCATCACCCCTTCTATCCTTTTTATACGCAGTATTGTTTCTTTCCAGCGTTCACCGCATACCGCTTCATGACTAGCCAGTTTGACTTCAATGTTATCAATACGCTTGTGCGCTGATGCAGCGGTACGCTTATCCATCTCAATATCTGCCCTTCCAGACTCGAAACTTGTCGAACTCGCCGGACAGAATCTTGCGCTTCACAACTTCTGACCTTGCTTGAGTATCGTCCCAGTTAACGCCAGCCTCTTTGCACCATTCTGCGATCATATGCAGCGGTATCGTACCAACCAGACGATGCTCGCCTGACTGACCAACACCTGCCTCGCGGAACATTTTCGCCTGGTGCATCTCTGGGTTAACGTCATGAGTTTTCTGCAAGACCACTTTGTTCTCGGCGTGGTCAAACATAATCTTCTCGCCGATCTTCATTCTGCCGCCTTCTTAGCGCGTGGCTTGCGCGTTGCCTTTGGCTTCTCTTCAACCTTTGGCTCTGGAACCAGCTCAAGTCTAGTCCCGTGTAATTCTGGAGTTGCACATTCAACAATGTCGCCACGGCGGTACTTTTTCCCGGCCATGAAGAATGTTGAAACAGTTACCTTGTACTTTGCCATTTTAATCTCCCTAAGCAGAAAGGGGCCGTAGCCCCTTCCTTATTTTACATCAATTAAGATGTGGTGTTATCGAACACGCCACCTGATCCTTTTTCATTTTTGCAGACCAAAGTGAGTTCTGTTACAACCTGGCGGCGGGTTGAGTCGCCAGTCTTGCTCAACGCTACGTTCCTAGTTGGACGTAGTACACCAACGGCCCACATGTCGTCCTGCATGATGAATACGTCACGAGAACGATTCTCACGCGATGGTACGAATGTCACTTCTCCCCAAGGAGTTAAGTAAACCGCCATGTAGTTTGACACTTTACCTGCGTCAGCAGAGATCTGTGAACGCTGGTTGTTGTTACCGTCAAATGCAAGTGCCTTGTTCATCTGGAACGCTGACAAGTAAACAGAGTTTGGCTTGCCGCCTTGCTCCCAGATTGACTGCATAACAGAGTCGAAACGAGCCTGTGAGAACGCTTGAAGCGTTGTAGTCTCATCAGTACGCGCATCTGTACCGTCACCAGTAGCGTCAGCACCTTCGTTCGCACCAAAGTCAGTGTTGGTGATCAACCATGTTGGCGCACCAGCAAGCTCACGAGCTGTAGTAGAGTTACCTGCTACACGAGCATTGTTGTCAAACAACGCCTTCTCGATGTCGAGCTTCTGCTCTTTTGCGATCTTCAGTGTTTGGTCATTTGTTACGCTAAGGCTCTTTATCCTTAGCTCTCCAGCTTTCGCTGAAGTGTCGGACTATATCTTCATCCCAGTGGGATGTCCTGCACTCGTGGGCCTTTACCGTCCGTTCTGGACTCCATGACCTAGTCTCTGAACCTTCACACCATTCCTGATGCGCTTGGCTGCTGATTGGCTTGTCTTTCGATTTAGCGTCCCAGCAATTCACAGGATTTAATCGAGCAACTTACGCTGCAAGTGCGCCCCAATTTAACGCAATTTCTTTAGCGCGTCCTGCCTTGTTCAGACCATCGTCTGTGTCAGGTACAGACACTGCGTTCTTGAAGATTTGAGTATAGTTACCCAAACGTGAAGTAGCAGTTGCTGCTCCAGCAGTTGTGTCATCACCTTCAACGTGCGCGTTAGCCGCAGAAGCGCGTAACGCATCTGTCTGCCATTCATGGAAAGTGTTAGTTGCCTTTACTTTCGCACATGCGCTGTAGAAAGGAGTCTCCTCTGGAGATACGTCATAGATGATATCCTGGAGGTCTTCCCGGATACCGACAGCATCATAGCTGTCAAAAGTGTTGGTTGGCTGTGCCATCTCAATTACCTCAAGTTAGTTATCTAAAATCAGAGACAAGGCATCATTGATGCTACCTGTCTTCTTCAGTTGCGAACGCTGTTTGCGATCTACGTCATTGCTAGTACGAACTCGCTTGGCTCCAGGTTTAATTGAAGGTCTGGCCTTCTTAGCCTTTTGCTTCACAACGTCCTTGTTTGCCGCCATTTCCCGATACAACATTGCATCGCGTAGAACCATGAAATCACGATGTGAACCTATTGCTGCAATCTCTTCTGGCGTGTAGCCGTAGAACTCTGTTGCTGCCTTCACTATCTTCTCCTTGAATTGTGTTGCCTTACCTGCGTCACGCAACTCAGGGATGATTTCTACCAGTTTCTGAGCCTCCTGCTGTGCATACACTGCCCTTGCTCGCTGTTCCGCCTCTGACTGCGCTTGCAGTTGTCCTTGAATCTGCGATGCCTTGACACTGTATTCCTTAACCTGATCCTCATATTGCATTTTGGCTTCCATGTAGCCAATTGGATCAGAGTCAAACATTTCACGGCTTGGCTCTTGCGGCGGTGACAATTGACCTGCCTGTAAGTTTTGTACTAACTGTGCAAGATTTTGTCTTTCTTGCGTCAGGGCTTGATAGACAGATTCGGCTTGTTTCCTCGCCTCTGCCGCCTCTTGCATGCCCTTCTGGACGTACTGCTGACCTGAGTAACCACGCTTGAGTTCTTCTAGAGTTACCTGTTTCTCTTCGCCGTCTACCTTTACGGTATGGACATCACCAACAGGGTCTGTTTCCTCTGCGTCTTCCTCTACGTCTTCGTAGTCCTCGTCTTCTGCCTCATCATCGATTTCCTCGACTTCATCAGCATCGACTTCCTCAACCTCAGCATCATCCGAGTCGTCCGCATCACCAGAAGAGTCTTCTAAGAGTTGCTCTTCCTCCGCATCTGTTACCTCTTCAGCTTGCTCAGGTTGCTGATCTTGTAAAAGCATATCTGCCGCTGAGTCTAAGCTCAGTGCAGTATTACCAGATTCTGTCGTTTCCACGGTACAGTGTCTCCAGTGTTATGAATGTTTCTTGTCGTACACTGCCTCGTCACTTAGGACTTTCTGCATGTACTCCTCAATTTTATCAAGTGCAACAACGATTTGGTGCGCTTCCTCGATAGCTTCGATTGTAGCACTACTGGACAAAAATACACCAACCTGCTCTGTTCTTACGCCTTGCATGATCTCGACAAAAGTCTCGTCTCGCATCAAGCCTCGTATCTTTCCGGCCTTGTCCTTAATGTTGGACATTAGTACCTCGCCATTGGAACGGCTTCAGCCGGGGTTGTGTCCGCAAACCGCTGCTGTTGCTGCATCTGTTTAATATTCTCAACGTCTACCGCTGTGCCGTACTTGCCGATGATCTCTGCGGCCTTGATCAGTAGATCCTGGTCCATCTTGTCGCGCTCACGGTCATCCTGGGCCAGAGCCTTTTGTGCGTCTAGCTGGATCTTCGCCATGTCAGACTGCGCCTTGGCCTGTGCGCGGATTGTCTCCGCCTGTACCAGAGCCTGTGCCTGTTGGTCTTGCTGTGCCATCGCAGCCTGTTGCGCCTTCTGCTGCTCCATCATGACCAATTGCTGTTCCATTTCTGGATTCATCGGCAAATAGTACCTGTCTGCGTTGCGGTATCCGCCAAGAGCAAGAATGTCAGCCAGCGTGTTGCGAATGTTAGTCATACCAACCAGACCGTTGGTAGCACCGTATGCTTGCCAGATCTGCATCTGTGTTTGCAGTGTAGCCTGTAGTGCCGCAGCCTTCTGATCGTCCTTGCCAGTACCAAGACCTACGTTCACAGAGATACCCATTTCTGTGTTCCAGGATCGTGGATCAATCGGTGCAAACTGATCACCAGAGATACGCATCATGACCTCGTCAGGTGAGTTCTCTGCGAGCAACTTCAGCATGAGCTTGAACATGCGAGTCACACCGCCTTCTGCAAGATTTCTTGCGATCACCTCAACCTGACCAGCAGCCGCTGACTGTGTGATCTGTACCGCTGTTGCAGTGGTGTTCTGTAGCGCGTCCGGGTTAAGACCGTTCGATGCGCGTGAAACACCTGTTTTCTGTTCAACGATCTGATCGTAGTACTCAGCAGCACCAAGCACCTGACCAGCCGCAAATGGGATGGTCATTTCCTGTACTGCGCCAGGTTGCTTGATGCGAACAATGCCACCAATCTCGTTGTTCAAAAGATCATCAATGTTTACCTGGCCTTCAACCATCGACAAACGCGGGTTGTTGGTCATTGCAATGTTATCTAGAACGCCGCGCAGGATTGCAGTCGCAGCATCCTGGTCATCCATAATCAAGTCAGCGATCGAACGGCCAAAGAATGCGTGTGGCTCCGGGTCAACCTCATACACTGCAAATGGAACGTCATTACACGCCTCGTAGTCCAGCAGCTTGTACTGTCCTCCGCCTAGCGTGATCTTTTGCATTGTTGGAACGCCAGTGCCATCAACGTCCATCCGCATGTAGCACTCTGTGACGGCCACTTTGCGCATAGATGGATCTTTGACATCTTCATCATCTATCTGATCGTATCCACGGCGTTCAAAGTCTTCTGCCTCAGCCAGCGTGTCATGCTCTGAGATTGATGTCAGCGTAGACACCTCGTCAAAGTCATACCCCATTGCAACCAGGTCACCAACGCGCATCTCTGTTCGATGGCCGCAAACATAAAAGTCCTCAATGGACTTAGAGTTTCTGTCAATGAAGAACTCCTCTGGCGGGACTGGGTCCACACACAGCTTTCCTTCTGTTTTGCGGCGCATGAGCTTCACATCGTAAATCGGTGCTTCGATCTCAGTGCCAAACTCATCAATGACAATTGTTGTCTCCACTGACTGCTCGATGATCTCTACATCATCCTCCTGAGCAATCATCATGTACTCTTGTTCTGTGAGTCCTGTCAGGTCATACATGTCACCTGTCTGGTACTCATCCCAGTACACCTTAACGATGCCAGCCTTTTTCAGCAGCGCATCATGAATTGCATCGGCCATGACTTTGTAGCCGTTACGTTCAGTAAAGTGTGCATGAACATACTGCGTGGCAGTTTCTGCCTGTCTGACCTCTTCTGGTCTACGCGCAACATACTGAACGTACTTGTCGTTCGACAGGAAGATGCGCATGAGGCTTGGCTTGAGCTGGCGAATGGTGTCACGCACCTTAGTGGCAACAACCCCACTGCGCCCTTCTTCAGCACCTAGATCAACCTCGCCGTCAAAGTAACGCTGCGCCTTGATGCGATCCTCTGACACCTCAGACTCAATAAAGTCGAGCGCGTCAGTGACAGCATCCCTAGCAATGTTCTGGATGGTGTCTTGATCCATTGGCTGTGGTGCTTGTGTCATGGCGTTATCCCTTCAAGAATTGCATTTGTCAGTGGAGCAAACTCACCGCCTTGCTCGCCAGCCTGTATCCGAACGCCTCTTTGCGCTCCTTGTGATACCGCACTAACTACTTTTGAAATTTGACGTTGCAGCTCACCAAAAGCAGTATCGTCCAGTAATGCTCTACGCAAAACGTCTGGATTATCTGTCATGATAATATCAACGACTTCGCTTCTCTGTTTATCTGTTAAATCAGGAGACATGGCCCGAACAATTCCTGAGCCTACGCGCACGATATCTCTAGGGTTCCCAGCGATAGCCCCTTGTACGTCACCTGCCGACACAAAGTCACCAATCCGAGCTTGTGCGCCTAAATCAATAGACGTAGGAGAAGCATCCATTGTTTTCTGTTTGACTCGCTGTGATTGACCAGCAGTTTGAACAGTTCTAATAACATCGTCAATTTGGTCTTCTGGGAAAACAACGCGCAACAATGCGCCTTCTGATGTATTTTCATTACCCAATCGTTCAAACAGCCCTGGAGATCGCCTAGCTTTATTTTTCAGCGCATCCATGAATCCAGCTCTGAATGTCCTAATTGCTCCAACATCGTTGGCATCAACTAATTGCTGGAACTCAAACTCAATTTCATCTGCGCTCTTACCCATTGACTGTCGTCCTAATTTGAACGCATCTCTTGCTGTATTAAGCTGCCTCCAATTAGATCTGACATTTGCAAGATCAGGGAACTCATCATCTAGTAGTTTTCGTAACTGACGTTCTAAAGGAGAAAGAGCTTCGCCTACAGCACCTTCTCCTTCTTTGAATGCTTTTGTTGTTGCCTCATCAATAGCGCGTCTAACAAGTTCTGCATCTTCCACTGTTGGCTGTCTTACGATTTGTAGCTTACCTGTGTTGTCAAACTTGAAAAAAGGAACGAGGTTGCCGCGAGCCTTGTAAACTTTGTTTAGTGCCTCTTGTGCATTCGGAAGTCTAATCAGTGCCTCAGACATGGTGTCAGCAACATCTTTACTAACTGTTGCGCCAGACTGGAAAATTCGATTGTAATCAGCAGATTGGGCCGACTTAAATACTTTTTCTGACTGCTTTGCTGCCGCAAATACATTGTCTGTAATTCCAGGCGTTAATCCTTCTTGGAGCATTCCTAGTGCTTCTTGACGCGTTTGCGCTGCTCGTTCTGGTATGCGCTGAGTAATCTTAGCTCCTGCCTCGCCACCTTTTGCCATGTATGCTCTCAAACTTTTGATCAAAGTTTCATTTTCAGACATCAATCGGCCAGCCATTAAGTCAGCAACAATTTCTTCTGGCGTTCTTAAAGTTTCATCGGCCAAACGATTAACTTCAGCCTGTACTGCTGAACCAGCCTTATTGCCGAACATGGACCTCGCGGTATCAGTTAATCCGCTGACCAAATTTCCTGCAACGTCCATTACTGGCTTCAATAAAACGCCACCACCAGCACCTAAAGCAGCCCCTGTAGGTACACGCAGAAGATCTTCATACAATCCTTCTTGGCCAGTACCGTATGCAGTGACTCCACCTTCTAAAGCACCTACCTTCGCAACTTGTTTTGCTCCAGCTAACCCACTTAACCGAGCTATATTTGCCGCGCCAGCACCCTGTCCACCAGGAATAAGAAGGGCAGCCGCTGTTGGAGCAATTGCGCCTATGATTTCCATTGTGATAGCTTCACCTGGATTAGCTTGCTGGTATGCATTGATTTTCTGCCGAATTTCGTTTCTGATTTGCTCGTAATCGCCTTGTCCTAACAATGCAGATCTAGCCATCGCCTCGATTTCATCAGCAAATCCTAGAGTTACACCTTGAAAGAAAGCTCTTGTCTTTTGAGGCTCTACTGGAGCTTGTTGCTGATCCTGAATAACACCTGGTGCTTGGCCAGCTTCTATTTCAGCGATGATCGCTTTTTGAGCTTCATTCATGATTACTGCCCTGCTTCATAAAATCGTTTCTTTTGATCAAGAGTCATTGCGTACCAAGTTTGAGCATTTACATCTTCTGGCTTCTTTAAATATTTTGCGTTTTCTTCAGCGCGTTGTTTTTGTAGCTCGCTGTACTCGCCCCAAGGCATTGAAGACATTTCGGCAGCCTTCTTTCTCATTTCAAGATAAAGTTTTTGAGTCGCCTCCATCTTTTCGATGATTTGCTTTCTTAACTCTTCTGGCTTAAGACTCAAGTTCATGTTGGTTGACAAAGCTAGTTCAAGCTCTTTCTCACTTAACGCGCCAAATGTGGCTGAGTTAATAGTCTGGATGCCGAGCTGTTGCGCTATTGATCTGAGTGCTGCTGTTTGAGCATCAAATGCAGGTAATCTGCTAATAACAAGGCCAGACTCTGCACCGTTATTTAGCTGAGTTAATGCTTGTTGGAATAACATCAAGTTTGATTCTAAGCCAGACGCTTTTTGTCCTATCTCATCAGAACGCTTAATAGATATATCCCATTCTTTTTCTAAACGTCTTACATCAGTTGGGTCTTGTCTTGTGATAAATTGCCCGCTTGCATCTTTAAGATATTCAACCTTTTGCATACCATCTTCAGATACGTTTACGAAAGCCCTGTTTTGCGCGTCATACTGAACGCCAGATGTCTTGGCTGTAGCACCAGGCTTCAGCTCTTTCTGAATAACCTGTTCGTACACGCTAGATGCCAGTGCAGGATTTTGCTCAACAACCTTTGCGTACTCATCGTAACCCTTAGCTCGCAAGAAACTAACGACTGCACCAACAGTCTTGCCCTGTATCCTGGTCTTGCGGAGATCTTGCAGCTCATCACCAATCACAGATGCAAGTCCAGAGTCTGGCTGGTAGCGCATGGAATTAAATGCTAGTGCAAGCCTCAACATGTTCTCACGATCGCCAAAGAAGTCTGACACTGTCTTCATGAAACCAGGATCTGCTGCAACCTCTGGATTACGCCGTTCTAACTCGACTGCCTTTGCTGCCTGTTCAGCGAGTTGCGTTTGGTTCATGCGAACGCCAGCACCGCCCATGTCAGGTATTTGTCTTGCCGGGGTCACCTGTGGAGGTGTTGGCATTTGACTGTCCTGCATTCCGCCATAGTTTTGACCTAATGCCATTGCTTGCACTCTTGGGGTAGGACTAGCCATTGCCATCGTGCCGTCAGGCATAGTTGTGACCATTGCAGACGCGCTAGGCTGCGAAAACTGAACCTCTGGTCTGCCCATTGCTTGTTGCAGCGGAGTACTGCCTCTTAATACAGGGCTTGCCTGTGGAGGTGTTAATAGATCTGCGCCAAGACTACCAATGAAGTCCATGATCCCCTGTGCGCGTGGTCTTAAACCGTCCATTATTTACTCCTATACCATCATCGCGCCGATTGTCAGGTAGTCAAACAGACCAGGCTGACGGCTTCCAACTTGTGTTGTTGGGTACGGTGTTGCGCCCATTGCACCTGTCACCATGCCTAATGACCCAGCTAAAGCGTTTTGACGTTGTGCGTACTGCTGTGCCGCTAGCTCTGCCTGACGCTGTTTAAGTTCGCGTTCACGCATTGCCTGTTCAAACAAGTCTTGGCGTACTGTGCGAGCCTGATTAAATCCTACGTTAGCGGTGCTACCCAGCTGTTGTGCGGATCCGAGCCTAAACTGCGCCCCGGCTAATCCTGCTTGACGATTTCCAACGTCTGCCGCGTATTGGCTCTGAATATCCTGCAACGCACGATTTTGTGCAGACTCAAACCCTTGCTGGCGTAGCCCAGCGGATAGCTGTCCACCTTGGCGCAGATACGCCTCGTTAGTCAGAGCCTCCGCAACACCTTGGCGCGATCCACCGAAAGCACCAGCCGCTGACGCTTGTTGTGCGCCTAAGTTCTGTTGCATTTGACGCTGACGTTCGAGATCAGCCATTGACGTATCAATAACCTGTTGCGTGTACGGGTTCATGTACTGCGAGATATCAGTCGTAGCAAGTTGGCCTACGTTGACGGTCTCAGGCATGTACTGCATTCCGGCCTCAGCACCTGCGCCAGCCTTCTGCATTGCATCTGCGACTAATTTGTTTGCGTTTCCGCCTTGTGCGCCAGCCATTGCTTAATCTCCAAACCCGTAAGAGCTTTCTGCCGTTGTTGCCTCAAGTCCTGCTCTTGTTTCTGGACTCATTCCTGATGTAGAAACTTCTCGTCCTGTGCTAGTCGTATACGTCCCGCCGCCGTCAGAAAACCCCGCCCCAGTATTCCAATAATCAGATGCCGGATCTTTGGCTTGATAATTTACATATCCGCGAGTTAGAGCTTGCGCCAAAGATGCCCCCGGCAAAAACCTCATCATTCCTAGATCTTTGTTTGCAAATCCCTGTATTTGACCTACGGTAAATTCTCTTACGGGATTTCCAGGTCCATCACGGTTATCCCCGCCATGCAAGGCAGGAGAAATCCTGCCTTGGCGTAACATCTCATCTCGTGCGGCCTGTTCAGCAATTGCCTGATCGTAGCCCGGCATCGAACCAGTTTGAGGATCAATAAAGAACTGGTTGTAGTAAGCCTCTTGGCCGGGATTCCTGCGAGCCGCCTCTGCGACTGCTTGGTCATAAAGAGTGCCGCTACTCATGTCGCCGATCGATGTAGCCTTTGTGCCTTCTGGGGCCATGCCATACGCAATAGCGGCGTCAATGTTAGCCTGACGCGCCATGTCGCCTGTAGGGCCAAAACCGACTACATCTGTGCCGTAGTAAGGCTGGTATCCAACTTTGCTCATTGCTTCAGCGCGAGCTAGGTTGCGCTTTGCAACGTCCTCCATCCACGCCGGGATTTCTACTCTTTGCGTTTGGCTTCCGCCTTTACCGCCTGACATCTAAAACTCCTTGCCCATTACACAGAACGACTCTTTCCAGCCATGCTTGTCTAAAACTTTTGTCCAACCTCGCCGTCCGGCCAAGGTCATTGCTGTACACCCGTTCATTTTACCAAATTCTACAGCACTTTCCTGAAAATCAATGATTTGGCTCATATCGCCACCTGCTAGGAACACATGCAAGACTTTCTTTCTTGGGTAAACGATGATCTCAGTCACCGCACAACCTGTCTCGCCAGCCCACAGTTGCATTGTACCCGACAATACGCCTTCAGCGATATCCGCAAAGATGTGTGTGCCTCCGGCATACTCTAGTGCCGCCTCGATCCATTCTTGGCATCGATAAAGCTCTTGGACAACCTTTGGTACTTCTTCCTGTGCGCTCATCGTAACTGTGTCACCGAGATGGTTGCTGAAGGTGCGGCTGGGGCAAACGCTGTAGCCGCCGAGCCTTCAATCGTTAATGCTATGTCTGTGACTGCGAACATGGACTCCAGATAATCTCCAGCGGTCATCTCAAAGATGCCTGACCGACTAACGACAAAACTGTCACCGTTGTTGGTCACAGTGGTCACAATCGTGGAATACGGGATGTCTGTGCCGTTGATGCGCGGCCACACATAAATTGATTTTGCTGAACTGTTGGTAGACAGAAGCTCTGCCGAGAAATCGATCTGATACGTTCCGGTGCGCGGAAAGTTAATCCTAGAAGTCACTGTGTCGTCCACAGAGATGTCCTCTGAGTAAGCAGTATTCTCCCATGTGATTGCATATGCAGTGTCCGCTGATGCCGCTGAATGAGTCGCAGTGGTGTAGATCTGCAAGCGGCAATTATGCCCATATGCCAGAGGCTCATACTTGCCGTTCAGTGACACAGCCGCGTGACCGTTATCTCGCGTCCACACCATCACACCATCTTCTGCTGCTGACTCGCCTGATGTGAGATACCTCAGCTTGTCCTTAGTCAGTGACAGCCAGGCGTTCAGTCGTTCGCCCCAAGAGTTCCAGCTTGGCCCAAGTGGAGGAGGAGGCGAGTAAGGCGAACTCACCGTCTACCACCTTGCTCTGCGTTCACACGCATTGTACCGACTCTAAAGTCTGCGTTGCTTGTTGCCTCGACACGCATCCTGACCTGTCTGCCGCTGAAGCGAACAGATGTAGGATTGGACATCGTGTATGGGCCGTAAGACCGTTCTGTGTCGTTTGGATGGAACCGAGTCTTGAAGATGGCCTGTACTTCGCCTTGAGTTGCCTCGTCAGGTATCAGGTTGTTGACCTTCATGATGTTCTCACCAGTACCGATACTGATCGGACCAGTCTCTGCAAACGGTGTTGCTGAGTCATGTGGCGCACCTTCAACCTCGTGATCGTACAGAACACCTGTTTCATCAACCCAGATCGGATGCCCATAAACGCCTTGGTCACATCCAGTAGTGCGGTTCAGCTCGCCAACTTCCCAATGGTTCTCTAAGTAATCAAAGGCCACATACTTATCAATCTCTGTGCTGCCGTCTGATGCGTAGAACCACCAGATCTCGCCAAACTCACTGTTGTGGACCCCAAATGTTTTCGATGCCTGGTTGGTGTTGATGTCGTCAAAGATATAATCCTGTACATCACAAGGCATCATCTTGGCAGTGCTGCCATCGAACATGTAGAAGCCTTCAGAACCCATCCAGAACGCACCTTGGTCTAGTGCCACCAGTGAGTTACGGGAAACCGCGCCACAGGACGTACCAACGCGCTCAAAGCCATAAACATATGGCGGTCCTTGATAAGTCGCTATATGGGCATCTGTCGTGGTCACAATAATCGTTCTGCCACGCATCCTCGCAGCGCACATAATCTCGCCATTTGACTGAAGCTCGATGTCGCCAGCCTCGTTTGTCGCATCCGCTGTCCAGGTTGTGTTGTCCTCGCGGTCACACCAAGCGATCTTCCGAGGATTGCCATCCGCCTGGAGCGCAAAGATAAACCGTTCCTCTGTCACCACCAGGCTCTTGCATGATGTCGGGCTATTAGCGATCTGCGCTGCCTTTACGTCACGCTTCAGTGAAATGTCGTCTACGTCAAAGTTTGGCTCTGCGTCAGTTGCAGGGAACACATAAACGGTCACACCAACATCGTCTGTCGTAAAGTCGATTGTATTCTCGCCAATGGATAGCGTCTCATTGACAAGCTCAGTGGTAGTTGTTGTGCCGACAACCTTGATCTTGGCTGAAGGTATCGTTGCCGGGTTCGCATCGTTGTCTGGATCGATCACAGTGATCTTGAGCTGGTACGCTGTATTGTCGCGCAGTCCAGTGATTGCCTGTTCTAAGTCAGCAGCAGTGGTTCCGGTCCATGACGCAACACCTGATGCAATTGCCCAGCCCGTGCCTTTAGTCCAGTCAGAGTCAGTGGCAAACGATCCATTGGTTACGACATCTGCGCCTAGTGCTGTCTGCAATGCCCATTCATAGAGCTTGCCGTCAGACGTTGAGCAGCCGACTAGATACTCGCCCCAGTTGTCTAATGCCCATACATCGCACTCATCGAATCCGCCTGTAATCGGTCTGGATACACCGTAGTAGCTCGTGCCGTAGAACGATCCGCCGAAGCCAGTGTTCTGTTGCGCGTCATCATTACCAGTTGTGAATCCTGACGGCGTAATGTCAGTAATTGCGCCAGAGCCAGAAACATGCACAAGCTCATTGGCAGAACCGAGGACCATCTTTGTATCTGCTGAGTTGTCTACCCAGGCATGCATAGCGCGAGGCGCAGCATTGAACGATGAACTTGCGTCTGTACGATCGCGCCATCCACCTACTGGACGCATTGATCCCTGATGCCATCTGATCAGGTTAGCGTCACGCCAGCGATTGGAGCCTTCGTAATCAGTGCCTACTCGATAGACTCCGGGCGGTATTTTAAGCGGGATCAACGGCATGGCTTGCTCCGATCAGTGGGTATAACTTGATTATACTTCAGGCCAGTCGTTGATAGGCGCATTACCTGTTGGGATTCCGTCCGCATCTACTGGCGCATCGTACAGAGCCATAAACGCCGCATGATCTGCCGCACCATTGATCGCTGTCTCGATGTCATTCGATGCAGTTCTGACAGCCGCACGATAAGTCAGCGTGTCTGCGTCAACAGAGTAGTCAGCAACCTCAGATGCCTTAATCACCATCCAGTCAGTCGGTGCAAGCAGTCCTGCCGCTGTTGCTTTGACTCGGGCGATTGCATTGGTCTTCAACCCTGCTGTTGTGATTTCTTCACCATCAACAGTCTCAGTCACATCATCCAGTGCCTTTGGATTTCCTGCTGACCAGTAGAACCGTGAGTCGAATGGTGCAGGATCATCTGCCCACACAAGACCCATTGCAGTCTTGGTAGCATCATCCCACTGCATCCAGTTGGTTGGGTGCTTCACGCCATTGGAGTCTGTCCAACCGCGTCCTGCTCTGATAATACGTTCATTGTATGTGTACATGATTTCTCCTATCAGCGGGCGTTGCTGAACTTAAATGATTGTTCTGCGAAAGCTAAGAATATGTATGTAGCACTTGCACTTGCGTTAGCCCCGCTGTCATTGTTTCTAACTTTAAATCCATTAGACAAAAAATCCATCTCATGGACTGTTGTTGTGGTGTTTTCAGCGTTATTTAAATCAGCATAAATCGACTTATACATCTGGTTATAAGTTTCTCTTTCTGTATCTTTGATGTGCCAGTTTGCACCAGTTGAGCTATCAGTTCGCTTTATCATCACCCACTTCGGTCTAAATCCTGTGTAGATAAACGGGCCATCAGCAGAACCATTCCCAGTGTATGACCCCACCTTGCTGAAACCGTCAACGCTGTGGAAGCAGTATGCGATCATTTCATTAGCCCCTGCAAC
>Ga0222719_10002534_pt1 | contig 16623 bp, 13 predicted proteins | sample C33_34DmetaG_FD_165039 | JGI IMG/M metagenome (GOLD analysis project Ga0222719, IMG submission 165039) | Estuarine water microbial communities from San Francisco Bay, California, United States - C33_34D | ecosystem: Environmental > Aquatic > Marine > Unclassified | place: USA: California... | reverse complement strand
GCGGCCGCCCAACCCATGAGCGGGGGAATCGCCCCCACGACCGCCCCCACCCACGTGTTCAGAAAATGCACCCGCTTGAGCGCCGTGTACGCCCCCGCGTACAGCGCGATGTTCCCCGCCCCCAGCGCCGTCGTCGTCTCGTTCGTCGCGATCGCTAAAACACCCACCCCACTCACCGCGCACGCGCCCGCGAACGCCATCGCGACCCCGGCGCCGCACCTTCCGCTCGGCAACGGCCGACCCGCCGTGCGCCGCATCGTCCCGTCCGGCACCCGCTCCACCACCTGATTCAGCGCGTTCGCGCTCGCGCTGCACAGCATCGTCCCCGCGCACGTCGCCGCTAATTTTCCCGCGTCCACGCTCGTCGGCGAGCCGAGCACGAACCCCGCCGCCGCCGTGCTCACGACGAACGCGCTCAGGCGAAACTTGCTCAAATCGCGCGCCGTCTCCAGCAGCGCGCGCGCCGTGCGCGGCGTCGTCCACGTCGGCGCGAGCGTCGACGCGCGCGTCGACGCCGTCGCCGTCGCCGTCGCCGTCGCCGTCGCCGTCGCCGCGCTCGACGCGAACGCGCGCGGCGCGTCGAGCGCGCGCCGCGCGCGCGTCGTCGCGGTCGCGGTCGCGGTCGCGGTCGCCGTCGCCGTCGCGCGCGCGCCGGCGACGACGGCGACGGCGCGCGCGTCGAGCGCCGCGCCGCGTCCGCGCGCGACGCCGAGCGCGAGCGCGCGCGCGCGCGCGGCGCGCATGACGACGCGACGACGAGTGCGACACTCGGCGACGCGCGCGCGACTCGACATGGCGCTCGCGGCGCGCGCGACGACGGCGCGCGGCGACGCGGGACGCGCGGTGACGCGACGACGACGCGCGTCCATCGCGCGCGCGCGCGAGACGACGCGCGCGAGCGACGCGCGCGACGGCGGCGCGACGGCGGGGACGATGCCGACGGGGACGAAGGTGGCGCTCGACGACGCGCGCGCGGCGTGCGTCGCGCTCGCGCTCGAGGAGGCGGACGCGGTCGGGAAGATCACGCTCACGGGACCGGGGCGAGGGACGGCGGCGGAGGCGCATCGAAGGGTGGAGTTTCGATGGGTGACGATTCGGGGGCGGACGGCGCTGCAGCGGACGCGGTACGACGAACGACAGGCGTTCACGAGTAATCACGCGATCGAGGGCGAAGGAGGGCTCGTTTCGAAGAGCGCGAGCGGGGATGAGGACGCGATCGGGGCGAGGGAGGCGCTGGAGGAGGCGCTGAGGGCGGGATATAAACATTGGCGCGTCGAACACGCGCGCGGCGGTTACAACGTGACGGCGAACGCGAAGAAGGCTCGGGCGACGATTTCTAGGGACAACGCGAGTAAGGGGACGCTGATAGACGGTAATGCGAGAACGCAGACGATCGTCGTCGGCCCACAAGGGCACGACCGCGAGAAGTCGAGGTTACTGACGGGGGAGGACCCGTTTTTGCGATACGTCGGCGTCGTCGCCAAGGATGGAACCATCAAGGCGAGCAAGCGGGACAAGTACAAGCAAGTGGAGGAGTTTCTGAAGATTTTGAACGTTGCTTACGACACCGCGACGTCGGCGGGACACATGAAGGGCGGCGATGAGACTCGCCCGCTTCGTGTGTGCGATTTAGGATGCGGGAACGCGTATCTCACGTTTGGGGCGTACTCGCTCTTGAGCTCGAAGAGACGCGTGCCTACAAACGTAGTGGGCGTCGACGTGAAGCGCCAAGCGCGCGAACATAACTCGCGGGTGGCCAAAGAGCTAGGTTGGGATGCGTCGATGAGATTCATTGAAGGCACGATCGCCGACGCCGACGTGACTTTCGTAGACGGTTCAGAGGAGGACGCGTTCACCGACGTAGTGCTCGCTTTGCACGCGTGCGACACGGCGACGGATGAGTCCATCGTTCGAACGGTGCGTTGGTGCGCTCCACTGGCGCTCATCGCGCCGTGCTGTCATCACGATCTCCAAGTGCGTTTGAAAAGCGCACCTCATGTTGCTTTCCCGCCGATGGCGAGGCACGGCATCCTCAGCGAACGTCTCGGTGACGTTCTCACAGACGCATTCAGAGCTCACATTTTGCGACTGCTGGGATATCGCGTCGACGTCATGGAATTCGTAGGAGGGGAGCACACGCCTCGAAATACTCTCATTCGAGCGATCCGCACGAACGCGTCGGCGTCGAAGGCGGCGTGGGAAGAGTATGATCACATGTGTTCAACGTGGGGCGTCACGCCTTTTCTCGCGGACGCCCTCGCCGAGGAGTTGGCGGTGGCGCGTCGCGCGATCTGAGTGTAATTCTTGTTGTAAATTTACCTTCGCTAGATTAGTACCTACACCCGCTCGCCGAGAACCGTGCCGGATACGGTCCTCCGAAATCTTCGTTGATCGCCCGTGATCGACGCTTGCCCGAACGCGCGAGGCGTCGTCTCGCCATCCATGTTCCAAGAACGCGGCGAGATGTGATCTGTGTCCGACTCGTTCGCGCCTCTAAACGCACCTAATCCCTGCTCGAAGGTAGCCTTGGACTTGGCGATGTCTTGGATGCTCTGCATCAAGTTCGCACCGAATTGCATGTTGTCCTTACCGCGTTCGCGCTTGTTGAAGCTCACAATGAACCATATGAAAATCACGCTGATGACGACGTTGATGACGACAACGAAACCTAGACCGGCGACGGTGCCGAAGTGACCGATGACGTACACGCACAACGCGGCATCTCCGCCCAGGAGCGCAATTGTAAGAAGCAGACGGACGGTGTTGAAGAGGAAAATACGTATGACGAGTTCCTTTACGAAGTCGACTATGCCGCTCCAGTTTGATTCCTGTACCGCCTGTCCCATCTCCGCATCATCCGTCTCGTGTCTCGCCGCCTCGACCTCGGATACAATTTTTGCGTGTTCCCATTCCTCGTCCGTCATTCCGGGCTCGCGCTTTAGCTCGTGAGTGTCCGTAGCCCCTCGAGGGCCGACTCCGAGCACGTGCGCGATGCCTTCGGGAATCATGCTCGCCCAGTTTGACGACCCTGACGCTCGATGTAATCCGCCCGACGTTTTGACGTCGTGCTCGCCACTATGATTGCGCGAGTGATCAGATACATGACGCGTCGATTGTTGCGGACTCCCCACGGTTTCTAAAACTTTCGACAAAATTGCGGCGGACGCCGGCGAGCCGCCGCTGCCGCGAGAGTCTCGCTGACCCCCGCTGCTGGCGCCCGTCAAGTACTCCAAACCAGCCTGAACGATCGGTGCGTCTAAAAAGCCATGTGCCGAACCTTGCGACAATCGTCGCTCGCTCGCCGATCCCAAGCTCCGTCGACGTTGCGTCTCGCCCCCGCTCGCCCGCCTTCGTCTGTCCAAATCCGGGCTCTCCAGGCTCGCCCGCGTCATCTTATCGAACATCTTCCGCATCAGCGTCTTGAATTCTTCCAGCGTAAACATTCCGAGATCATCATCCGCGTTCGACGCGTCGACCGCGTCTTTGACGCACCGCGTCCACATGTTTGAAGCCCAACCTAAATCCACGCGGTCGCCGCGTTCCTCGAGCAACGCGCCGACGACGCTCACGCAATCACCCGCGAATTCCATCGCTTGCTCCGACGTGATCCCTCGCACCCCTCGCGCGTCCATCGCTCGAAACACGAGCTCGACCTTCGTCTCGAAACTCCCCTTACACAGCACTCCCAACAAAATCAACAATCGCGTCGTCTTCGCCGCGCGTCCCTGGTCGTCGCTCCCCTCGTCGTCCACCATCACCGACTCCAGCGCCGTCTCCCGCACGCACTCGCTCATCACCAATCCAAACCGTCCCAGCGCGTCTCCGAACGCGCCCACCGGCGTCGTCACCGCCATTCTCGCGTCGCGCGCGCGTCCCGCGAAGCCTTGAATTTCCTCCACGAGCTCCTCGATCGGCGTTTTCGCCCACGCCGACGCCGCGTGGATCTCGCCGAGCGCGCCCAGGACGAGCAGGTAGTCCATCGCGTTCGCCGACATCGCCCTCGCGTCGCCTCGCGCGCGCGACTGCCGCGTCGACGCGTCGCTCGCGACGATTTCGAGGCATCGTCGGCGGCCGGTAACATCAATCACACACGGACCAACACGCGGCGTTTCAAATTTTCAAACCGCCGCGCCCGCGACGGCGCGCGGCGCGGCACGGCGCGACGCGGCGCGGCGACGGCGACGGCGATGTCGAGCAAAAATAAACCGTGCTACAAGTGCGGACAGGGCGGACACTGGGCGAAGGACTGCACGGTGCCGCGCGAGCGATGGATTTCAAAAGAGGCGAGCGACGCGCTGAAAACGCGCGAGGACGGCGCGACGACGACGACGACGGACGACGTCGAGGGCGGCGCGCGCGGCGAGGGCTCGGGCGATGATCGAGGCGCGCGCGCGGAGAAGCGGAAGTCGAGCGCCGGGACGACGCGGCGACCGAAGTTTAGCGTGCACGATCACTTGCTCGGGCCGAACGGGCTCGGGGCGATGTACAGAGAGTTCCCGGAGAAGTTTGCCGCGCGGTCGAAGGGCGAGGGACACGAGGAACACGATATGAATTTGTTGGCGACGATGTACAAGGAGTGGGCGGTGAAGATGTACCCGTACGCGCCGGCGGAGGAGACGCTGGCGAGGGTGGACAAGTTGCAAAGCGACAAGAGCGTGAAGATGGCGGTGCGGGAGTTTAACGAATTAGATTTCGGCGGCGGTGTCGGCGAGGCCGTGGATGCGATGGAGCGCGGGGAAAACGCGGGTGAAGGCGGCGAAGACATCGATTTCCCGGACGACGACGACGACGAGGCGCCGGCGCCGGCGACGGTCGCCGACGACGTCGATTTCCCAGACGACGACGTCGATTTCCCGGACGACGATGGATTTGAGGAGCAAGATTACGTGTTTGACGACGATGAAGACGAGGACGCCGCGCGCGCGATGCAGGAGGCGGAGGCGAGCGGCGACGACGACGATGACGAAGAAGAAGACGAAGCCGTGCAAGGTAAGCGCGGCAAAAAGATCAAGGGCGCGACGGATTCGACGAAGAATGCGTTCGAAAAGCTGGCGAAGAAATTAGGAAAAGACGTTCCGGTCGCGAACGGCGAAGAGCTGAACCCGAACTCGATGCTCTCGCCTCAACGGAAAATATTGCGCGTACGACCGAAGATTTTGGACGCATCGAGCGACGAAGAAAACGAACCGCCGAGTGAGCCCGCGCGACGACGACGCGCCGTGCACGGTATGGACGATGATGAGGATGAGTAATTGTAAAAGCGCGCTTCTTTCAATATTTCAACTTACATACGCGACTACGCCTTGGTCTTCTCGCGAACCGACGACGAGGACAGCACTCGCACCTCGTCGCCGTCAATTTCGAGAACCTGCGGTTCGGCACCCAGAACGCCGAAAGACATCCCGACATCGATTCTCCAGATTTGACCGTTGCACTCGCAGTTTGCGCCGCCGAGCTGCGGCGTGTGTCCGACGACGAGTCGCGAGACGCCGTCAATCATGCCCAAAGTCTTCCCCAGCAGTTCGCACGAGGTCGAACGATCTTCGTCCGTGGCAAACTTTTCAGTGCCGTACGCGCGATGCCAGACGATTGAATCTCGCACGCCACCGATCGCCATGCCGAGCGCCTGGCGCGTCTCGTCGTCCTTGATCTCTTTCCCGCGCATCCAATCCGTCACCGCTCGGTTGAGCTTGTCGAGGCCGAATTCGACGTGCCTAGGGACTAAGCCACCGTGCGCGAACACGGTATCGTTCACGATCAACACCGTGTGATGCATAGAGAGCTGCTGGGCTAAAGGTCCGCCCGGGGAGAACAACCCGATGCGCGCCTTGCTTTGCCTCGCCCACGCGTCCTCCTCGTCCACGCCGAACGCGTCTCGGAACTTATCCCCGAACAACTTCACTAAATGCTGGCTGAATCGCGTCGATTCCCCGAACGCACCGCGCGACACGTATCTAAAGTCTCCCGAAACGTTCAAAACCTCGTGATTGCCGTTCATCACGTACACGCGTCCGCCTTGCTTCTGCGCCTCCTTATCCAACTTTTGAAGCAAGATCAAAATCCCTATCTCGTCGTCCCCGCGGTCGAGAATGTCCCCGAGCTGCACCAACGTCGTGTCGCCGCCCACCCATCGCGGGTTCCCCGCGTCGTCTTCGTCGTCCAGGACCCCCGCCATTCGCAGCGCTCGTCTCGCCTGTCCGATGTCCCCGTGCAGGTCCCCTATCGCCACCACGCGTCCCGGCGCCGTCACTCGCAGCTGCGGGTACGTCTCCTCGCCCTTCGCCTTCGCCCGCGTCGCGCATTCGCGCGTCGCGCCCCGCGTCGCGCGTCCCGGGACCGCCGTCGCTCGCGTCCCTCGCGCCCCCTCGCTCGTCCCTCGCGCTCCATCCCCTCGCGTTCGCGTCGCGCGCGCCATCGTCGTCGCCGCGCGCGCGTCCAGCGGTCCGCGCGTCATCGCCCGCGCCGCGCTCGCGCCTCGCGGCGCCGTCGCCGGTCGCGCCCGCGCGTCGCGCGCGTGTCTCGCGCCGCCGACCCGCGCGTGGCGCGCGACCGCGCGACCGAGGCTCGACGCGGCGCGCATCGCGCGCGATGACGCGACGTCGAGCGCGATGTCGTGCGCGACGCTCGTCGCTCGCGTCGGAGGGCGTCGGTCGACGCGCGCGCCGGTGTGCGGCGCGGCGACGCGCGAGGGCGAACGCGCGGCGTGACGTCGATGAAATGTGGGGTTTGGATGGGAAAGTCGCAAAGCGAGCTACGAGGCGTCTCGAGGGCGCGAAGAGACGGAAAATCAGCGCGCGGCGACCTCGAGGAAACCGTCGAGCGCGCGAAAGATGACGTCGGTGGCGACGATGAGCTCGCGGCGACACGCCTCGCTGGCGCGCAACTCGGAGTCGGGATCGCAGAGCTCGGCGACGAGCGTCTCGTCGGCTTCTAGAAATTCGAGGGCGTATGATTTCCCCGAACGCGAGTCGCGCTCGAGCTTGACGCGATATTCGCGCAGGGCGATGATGTAATCGCGCTGTTTTAACCCCTCGATCGCGAACGCGCGCTCGAGGATGTCTCGAATGCGCGCTCGCGCCTCGGCTTCGTCGACGTCGCCCGCCGCGCACCGTCGCCCGGCGTCCAGCGTCTCGTCCAGGACTCTCGTCTCCAGCGGCATCGCGCGCATTTTATACTGCGTCGTGAATATTTTTGCCAACTCCAGCAGCGTCGTCAGCTCGTCCTCGGGCGCGCGTCTCGCGTACGCCGCGTACACGGCGTCGAAGGCGTCCTCGCAGAAAGCCGCCGTCAACCGCTCGCTCGCGCAGAACGCGTCCACGAACGTCGCCGCGTCGCGCTCGCTCAGCGTGAACGCGTGATTCACGAGCGCGATGAACGACGCGTCGATCGACAGCGCGTCGAGCGTCGCGCCGCGACGGGCGTCGTCGTGGTCGTCCCCGGAGGCGGCGCGCAGCGGCGGCGACGACGTCCGAAAGCGACGCCGCGCGCGCGTTTCGCGCGACGCCGGCGCGACGCGCGCGCGCGACGGCGCGCGACGCGACGACGTCGACGGCTCGCCCGCGGCGCGCGCGCTCGAGCGCGCGAGCGACGACATCGCGCGCGACGCGGCGGGCAGTGGCGACCGCGACGCCACATCGAGGCGGTGCGCCGCGCGCGCGCGATGCGACGCGCGATGCGACTCGCGCTGGCGTGGTGCGCGATGACGCTCGGCGCGTCGGCGCTCGCGCGCGGCGCCAGGATCGGGCCCGAACGCGCGGCGCGCGGCGGCGATCGCGGAGAAGAAGGCGGAGGCGAACGCCCATCGACGCGCGTCGCCGGCGCGGACGCGCGCGCGCCGCGCGATCGCGCGATCGAGTTCGATCGCATCGAACGCGTGTCTTGGCGCCCGCACGCGGAGGTGTATCGAGGATTCTTGACGCGCGAGGAGTGCGACCACTTGAAGGCGCTCGCGACGCCGAGCCTCGGTCGCTCGACCGTGGTGGACGCGAGCAACGGCGGGAGCGTGCCGAGCGATATACGCACGTCGAGCGGGATGTTCCTGCTCAGGGGGGAAGACGACGTCGTCGCGTCGATCGAGAGGCGCATCGCGTCGTGGACGCACGTGCCGGAGTCGCACGGGGAAGGTTTCCAGGTGCTGCGGTACGAATTCGGTCAAGAGTATCGGCCGCACTTTGATTATTTTCAAGACGAATTCAATCAGAAGCGCGAAAAGGGCGGGCAGCGCGTGGCGACGGTGCTGATGTATCTCACCGACGTCGAAGAGGGGGGAGAGACGATATTTCCGGACGCCGAGGCGGGCGCGAACCCGGGCGGCGGCGACGACGCGTCTTCGTGCGCGGCGGGGAAGTTGGCGGTGAAACCGCGCAAAGGTGACGCGTTATTCTTCAGAAGTCTGCATCACAACGGGACGTCGGATGCCATGAGCTCACACGCGGGGTGTCCGGTGGTAAAGGGGGTCAAGTTTAGCGCCACGAAATGGATGCACGTCGCTCCGATTGAAGACTCGGCGACCGCCTCGGTGCGATTTGAGCCCGGCGTTTGTAAAGACGTCAACGCGGCGTGCGAGGGCTGGGCGTCGTCGGGTGAGTGCACGAAAAATCCATCGTTCATGGTTGGGCGAGGTCGTGCGAACGGCAACTGCATGCGCTCGTGCGGCGCCTGCCCGCCCGGCACTCGCGACGAGTAGAATAGAAGACGCGTAGTCGATTGATTCGCTAGCACTAGATTCGCGTGTGATTAAAACGCATCGTAGGAAATACTATGTCCTATTTTGGCGCTGCCCAGTGACTTCCGCGGGCAAAGGTCTATTGAAGCCGCCGACGCGATTCATGTATTGCCTGGCTTGCCGCTTCGTCTTCTTTTGCACCGCCGACGCGTTGGCGAACTCATCCTCCACGTGCTTGCCTTGCGTCGTGCCGAATCCTCCGAATCCCATCATGCGCATCATCGCGGACTCCTCGTCTTCGTCCTCACCCGCCGGCGGCGGCGGCGGCGGCGGCACGTCGACCGCTTTCCCGCCGCCCGCCGCGGGCGGCGGCGGCGGCACGTCTCTCCGTCGCTTACGGTCGTCGCGCGCCGGCGATCGCGATCGCGACCGCGACCTCGACCTCGACCGCGAATCACGTCGTCGCTTCCTTCGATCGTCATCGCGCGAATCCTCGCGCGCGCCGCGTCCGCGACCGTACCCCCCGTACCGCCGCGGCGGCGACCTCGACCTCGACCTCGACCTCGACCTCGACCTCGACCTCGCTCGCCGCGCGCCGTACCCTCCGTACCGCCGTCCCGGCGACCTCGACCTCGACCTCGCCCGCGCGCTTCCCCTCCATCGCCCGTCGCGTCCATCGTCGCGTCCGTACCCTCGCCCGTCTCGTCCGTCGTCTCGTCCGAACCGCCCCATCGTCTACGCGTCCCGCGTCCCCGCCCCCTTATCCAGCACCGCGCGCAGTTTCGCCTCCTCCGCGCGCGCGCTCTCGAAGTGCGTCACCCACGACCTCGGACACGCCCGCTCGTACGCCTCGCGCGCGCGTCGACACGTCGCCGTCGCCGTCGCCGTCGCCGCCGAATCCGAATCCGAATCCGTCGTCGCCGCGGCGTCCGCGCACCGGTGATACGCGTCGCGCGCGTCGCGGCACGCGACCCGCGCCGCGCGTATGGATCCCGTCGTCGTCGTCGTCGTCGTCGTCGTCGTCGTCGTCGCGCGCCGCGCCGCGCCGTCGTCTGTCGAATCGTCGAAAATCGCGTCGAATCGCGTCGACGCGCGCGTCGACGCCCGACTGTTTGCGCATACGGCGAGGATCGAGAGGGACACATTCCCGAGTCGCCATCGGTCGATGGCTCCGAGAGGGACGCATTCCCGAGTCGCGATCGGTCGTTCAGCGTCCCAAATTCTCGGGACGCTTTTTCGTCGCGTCGCGTCGCTCCGACGCCGCGCGTCGACGGCGCGACTCCGCCGCGTGCGCGCGCGACGCGGCGCGACGCGACGCGAGCGCATCGGGACGACCGCGAGGGACGACCGCGCGGCGCGCGCGACGCTCTCGGACGCGACGGCGAGCGCGCGCGCGTCGACGCGAACGCGCGAAAAAGCGCAAAAGTCGGAAGCGCGCGAAGGGCGACGCGACGCGCGCGATGGCGACGCATCACGGCGCGCACTCGCGGAAATCGACGCCGGATCCCGACGAGGACGACGCGCTGGACGATGATCTCGATGATCTCGAGGTGCGAGCGCGAACGCGGGAGAGACGAGGACGAGAGGGAGGAGACGGGGGGGAATTGTGGGAACGCGGGACGACGCGGGACGACGCGCGGGACGAGGACGCGAGGCGAACGAGACGCGAGCGAACGGCAGAGGACGACGAGGCGAGGACGCGCGATCGGGACGGTGGTGATCGCGAGGTCGAGCGCGCGCGCGAGAGAGAGGACGTCGAACGCGGGCGTGGAGGTGACTGACGAGGCGCGACGACGACGCACGCAGGGCGGCAAGGGCGACAAGCAGTCGAAAAAGGCGACGACGTCGCAGTATCGTGGGGTGAGACAGCGCCCGTGGGGGAGCTGGGCGGCGGAGATACGCGATCCAAATCGAGGCGCGAGATTGTGGCTCGGCACGTTCGATACCGCCGAAGAGGCGGCGAGAGCGTACGACGCGGCGGCGAGACACATTCGCGGGCCAAACGCGAAGACGAATTTTCAGCTCGCGCCGGGGGAGGAACCGCCGCCGTTCGTTTTGCCCGAGCCCCCGTCGGGGGGGCGCGGTGGTGGCGGTGGCGGTGGTGGACGCGGCCGGGGCGGACACGACGCGGGTTTGCCGTCAATCGGAGGTTTCGGCGCCGGAGCGTCGCGCCAGCCCAACGCGCTCAAGAAGCAAAAACCCGTGGGGAAGGACGCGAAGGGGGGTCCGAGCACTATTTACGGCTTCGGTCCGAGTTCGAGCGACAAGAACTCCACTCCTAAGCGTGGTTCGATAGGTTTCGGCAGTGGCACCGACTTATCCGCGCTCGTCAACGCCAATCTCGCCTTGGCCAACCAAAACCTCGCCTCGGCCGGGTCGGCGAGAAAGGATCACGAAAACAGTTTCATCAAACTCTTCGCCAACGGTAGCGTGGGTGGGACGCCGTCGAGCACGGGTGGATCGCCGCTCATTATGCCCGAGTCAGTGGAACTGCGCGACGGCATGAGCGGCATGAGCGGTGAGATTCCGGTGATTCACGGCAAACGCGACCGCGGTCCGAGCAGCGCGTTTTTTGGCACGTCGTTCGGCGTCGCGGGTTCGTTCGGTTCGATGTTTCCCCCGGACATGGGGCTGTCCTCAACCCCGGACGGTGTCGACAATTTCTACGGCGAGTTCTCCATGTCCCCCAACGATCGGTCGGCGCACGGTGCAGATCATTTCCCCGTCGGAAGCTTGGGGACGATGGTCGATTTGAACGACGCGCTGCCGGCGGTGGGATCGCTCGATCTCGGAAGTCCGGTAGACTTAGACTCGATGATGAATTCGTTGCCGAGAAATAGTGGCGGGAAGGTTCAAACCGTCGCATCTATTCTCGGCAAACCCAAGAAAAAAGAGCACGATTCACCGCTCGGAAGAGCGTCGACGCGCAACACGCGCGAATCCTCGCGCTCGAAGAGCGCGTTGGACGCCATGTCAGCGCTCAAATGAAGTTTTCTTCTTGTATACGGTAGAACAGTAAAAGAAAGAGCGCAAGCTCACTCGCGAAGCATTTCCGCCCATTTACCCTCTTTCATCTGTAATTTTCAAGTCAATTTTGTTCCCTCGGGCTCGCCGCGCGTCGAGTCGAAATCGCGCGCGTCGCGCATCGCGCGTCGTATACTTTGTTCGTTCGTGTTCGCATTGACAACAAAATTGATAATAGAATCCCGGGGTCCCCCGGAGTCATCGCCACATCGTGCACACGCGTTCAAAGGCTAAGGCAAAGCTGGCGCGCGTTTAAATCTTAAACGAGCCGCCCTCCGAGATGTTCAAGCCGCCCTTCGGCTTGTACTGCCCGCTCTTCAGGTCGTCTTCGTACCCGGCGCCGATGACGCCGGAATCGCGCACGGACTTTTCGAGCAACCAATCGAAGAATCCCTTCTTTTGGCCCGGCTGTGTCGCGTGCGTCGCGCGGTCGCGTCATCCGTCAGTCGCGCGTTCGCGTTCGCCTTCGTCTCCCCCTCGGTCTCTTCCCTCGCCCCAATCTCGCGATCGACCGTTCGCGACCCAGCATCGACCCCCCCCCGAGGTCGCGCGATCGATCGATCGCCGCGTCGCCGTCCTTTCACCGATCGCCGCGTCGCGCGCGCGTCCTCGCGGCCGATCGATCGCGCGCGCGCGCCGATCGCGCGCGTCGCGCGCGCGCGTCGATCGCGCGTCGCGCGCGCCGCCCCGCGCCCCTCGCGGCCTCGATCGCGGTCGCGGTCGCGACGGCTTCAGGATAAAACCACGCGCGCGCTGCGCACCTTGCCCGCGGCGGCCTTCTTCCCCGCGACGCGCTTCGTCCCGGACGTGTTCGCGGCGTTCACGACGACGCGCGTGGAGCTAACGGCAAACATGTGTCTCGGTGGCGGCGGCGCGCGTGTCTGACGCCGCGCGGCGCGCGCGCGATCGCGGCGCGCGCGGTCGGTCGGTCGGTCGCCGTAAAGGTCCGTGTGTGCGCGATCGACGGACGAGACCGAGCCCCCGCGCGCGACGCGCGGCGCGATCCGTCTCTGCACGACGCGCGCGAACACGCCGACATGGGTCGCGTTCGCACGAAGACGGTGAAAAAGGTGCGCGTCGAATCGAACGCGTCGCGAGCGGCACCGGCGACGGCGCGCGCGGCGACGGCGACGGCGCGAACGCGCGACGCGATGGACGGGGCGACGATGGAAACCCTAAAGGACGATCGCAGAGAGAACGAACGCGCGCGGGAGGGCGGCGTCGAGCGCGCGATCGGACGCGCGAACGGACGGGGAGGCGCGGGTGATTTTGAACGCGCGCGATGACTGACGACGACGACGATGCGGTGTTCGCGCGTGCGGTAGGCGTCTCGCCAAATCATCGAAAAGTATTACTCGAGGCTCACGCTCGACTTTGCGACGAACAAGCGCATCGCGGATGATATCGCGATCATTCCGTCCAAGCGTTTGCGTAACAAGATTGCGGGTTTCACGACGGTACGTTTTAAGGCGAGCGAAGCGCGGGAACGCGGTCGGTGCGCGAGAGGGCGCGACGGTGCGACCGAGGCTCGATCGGTGGGGTTTGAGACGCGCGAACGCGCGACTGACGTCGGGTTGATGAATCGTTCGGAAACAGCACTTGATGAAGCGTATCCAACGCGGACCGGTGCGCGGTATCTCGCTCAAGCTTCAAGAGGAGGAGCGTGAGCGCCGCATGGATTTCGTGCCGGAGAAGTCCGCGCTCGAGACGGACTCCATCGAAGTCGACCGGGACACGATGGATATGTTGAAGTCGATGAACATGGGTAACTTGCAAGGCGTTTCTGTGTCTAGCCGTGCGCACTACAACAAGGGTCCGCGACGTGATCGCGCGTAATTTCGCACACGTATGCCCGCGAGAACATTAGGTCATCGCGAGTAGAAATGTGAGAGACTAATAGACTTGGTTTAAATTGTCGCGCGTCGCCCTACCTGCGCATCGATTCCCTGAGAGATCCTCGCGCGCGCATGTTGAGTAGAATCGCTCGAGTGTCCATATCGCCGACCTCGAGGACGTTCGTCGTTTCTTTCAGCGCGCTCTCGCTCGACTTTTCAGGACTTGCCGCGGGCGTCTCGACGACGACGGAGTCGTCGCCTTCGTTGGGCGATTTTCCATCAAAGTCGAGCTTTACCACCGTTTCGCGTCTCGCCTTGAACGATCCTTTCCTGCCAGAGAACGAAGAAGACGATCTCGTCCGTTCAAGCGGAAGCGTGGGTAACCCAGTGTTGTTTGCCGGCATGTTGTCGACGCCTCGTTTCGCTCTCTGCTCGCGCGCGACTTGCGCGTCCAGCAACGTCTGCACTTCTTGAAATATGTCTTCGAATGAAGGTCTGAGCGAGGGATCGCTCTGCCACGCGCGCTGCATCAACGCGCGATATGATTCGGCGTCGAGAAAAGCGGCGCCGTGCGTCGCATCTACCTCTGGACGATCGCCGTCCGGAACGATGGAGACGATTTGATAAACGTGCAAATCCTTGAAAGGCGCTTGCAAGCTTTGAAGCTCCCACATGACGATGGCGAAGGAGTACACATCTGATGCTGTACCATACTGTCCGTCTGTCAGAACTTCAGGGGCCATCCAACGAGGCGAGTGAAGAGTACCTGAGCGCTCTGCGCCCTCGCCCGAGGCGACGATGTCGTTGTGCACTCGAGATAGGTTGAAATCGCCGACTTTGACACGGTAGTAGCGGTCTACCATAAGATTGGCACTCTTTAAGTCTCGATGCAAAACGGACGCATCGTGCAAGTAAAGCATCCCAGCCGCGGCACCGAGTGCCATCTGAAGGCGTATACGCCACGGCAACTCGGGCGCGCCCGGCTTGATGTGTCGCTGAAGTACCGCGTACAGCGAACCTCGAACGCAAAACTCCTGCACGATGGCTGGACGCGGTGTCATCACGACCCCGAGCAAAAGCACGATATTTGGATGTCTGAGCTTCGTCATGATGCTCACCTCTTTCTCTAACTCTTCCAAAGAATGAATGAGTCCGCTCGACGTAACATCGATGTCTTGAGCGCCGATGAATTTCACGGCGACGTCTATGTGATTCCAAGTAGCTTTGAACACGCGACCGAACGATCCTTCTCCGATTTTTTGTTCAAGTTTAATATGATCGTACGCAATTCGCGCTGTTTCTGATAACGTAGCCGACTCGGGCGTCCTATTCACCGGAATAAATTTACTGTCATTCATCACCTTGGACGGCGATCCCAAGCCCAGACGTGAATGCTCCTTTCGCGCCGTCTGTCGAAGCTTTCCGAGCATGGCTTCGAGCTGCGAGAGAGGCCAATACATTATGCTTCCGAAACGACCGACGGTGATGACACCGATAGAACCACCGCCGTCTATCTTGGTTAAATGAACGAGCCCACTACCGTGCGCGACGAGCTTACTCGAGCGTAACTCGAAGGGTGAAGCGTTTTTCGAAGAAGCGAGCGTTTCGGCGTGGAGAGATGCTTCGTGCAACTCATGCGCTCCGGGGAGGGGCCAAACTGTCAGCTTTCCATTCGCGTGTCCGATGGCGATGATCGTTTCGACAGCCACGGCGCCGACGATGCTTTTACCAAAGTACTTGGAAAGCGACCACGCATCAACCGCCTTGAATCCCATTGTGATGTTCATCACGCGCTCGCCGGTTTCTACCGCGCACTTATCTCCGCCCCATATTTGCACCGCACCCGTGTCGTGCACGCTAACGATCAAATCTCGCACCGTGGGGTGCTGCATCAACGCAACCGCGGAGCCGAGATCTTCCAAACTCACCATGCGCACGCACTTTGCCTCAGCCACATCCCAAACCTCCAACACTAAATCATTCTCGCATGCGATGAATACCACCCCTTCTGAGCCGTCGCTCGCGTTGTGTAGCATACACGACACGCTTTTGGACTTTTTACGAATCGAGTCGGGATCTGGGAAACTCGGACGATGGGTGGCGGATGCGGCGACGACGTCGCGCGCGACTTTGAACTCTCCAGCAGAATCATTCGTACTCGCGACGACTCGCAATTCAACTACGGTACCATCCGTACAGCCAATCCACGCGCGCGTGCCGTCGATCGGTGCGATCGCCGTCACGGACTCGTTGCGCGCCACGACGACGATTTGCGAGTTCATCAATCGCCCCATATCGCAATCCCACGCCATGACCCCTCCGTTTTTCAAACCGGCCCATAACAACGGCGATCCGTTCGGTGCGTTCACCATCGTGACTATGGATGACTTCAAGAACGCAGAGCTCGTGCCCCCGCTAGGCCGAGCCATGCACGACGTGCCGCCCGTGGCGTCTACGCGCGGACTTTCGATTCGGCGCCGACCACGTATGAACATGTCGTACGCATCGAGCCTGGGAAACGCCCCGCCCGTGGACCACCAAAGCTCAGCCCCATCCGACCCCGCGGCGCACATCGTGAGCACACCCGAGCCAAAGATACTATCGATCGTCTGCGCGACGCCGCCTCGAAGCAGCCGGCGTCGCCCGTCGCTCGACACGCCCGCGACGCCCAATCTTCCCGACGCCCCGGCCATGTTCCACAGTTGTAGCTCCAGAGCCTCTAAATCTCGCGTCACTTCCTCGAATTTCCCATCGGTTTTCCCCCCTATCGCGTACCGCACCAGTTTTTGCGCCGTCGTGAACGACCCGTAAACCTCCGCCAGCGTCTTCCCGTGGTGCAACCGTCCCAGCACGCTCACGCATTGCCGCTTCACCTGCACCCGTCCACCATCATCATACATCGCGTACACGTTCTCCACCTCTCGCAGCGCCAACATCGTCGCCTCCGCTTGCCCCCACAGCGCCGAGCACTTCTCCCGGTGCGACACCGCGCCGTGCGCCGCGCGCTCGAGCGCGCGCGCCGCGCCGCGACACCGCTCAAACAGCCCTTCGTTCGCGCCACCGACATCATCGCGCATCCACCACGCGTCTTTCACCGTA
>Ga0222719_10002533_pt1 | contig 16627 bp, 22 predicted proteins | sample C33_34DmetaG_FD_165039 | JGI IMG/M metagenome (GOLD analysis project Ga0222719, IMG submission 165039) | Estuarine water microbial communities from San Francisco Bay, California, United States - C33_34D | ecosystem: Environmental > Aquatic > Marine > Unclassified | place: USA: California... | reverse complement strand
CTTGAACAGGAGGCGGTGTGATGGGCACTTTCACGACAGCGACAGGCTTGGGAATGTTGGCGGTGGGATTCGCAGTGATCCTGGTAGCCGGCATCATAATTTACAAAATAATCAACTATGAAAAGAAGGAGGACACTTATGGCAAGTGATATTTTACACCGGGTACCCAACCCACCATTCCCGGTGGAGATAATGGACCAGGCACCGGTCGAGGTGGCGAACCCATACTCGGGCGAGAAGGTCATGCTGGAGCCCATAGCGTTGGCGGTGTATGACTGTATCAAGGGGGCGGAGATGTTGGAGGACTACGACACGGTGCAGAAGGGCATCGACTGGTTCATCACACACTACCCAAAGGAATATGGGGTGTTATTGGACTGATGCTGATCTACGGAAACACACCCAGGGACATCATCCGGATCTTCCGGATCAACAGGTGGAAACTGATCGCAGTGATTTTCATTGTGATGACCGCGTTGTTGGCATATGACAAATTTACTAACCAACCGATCACGGAGCTCAAGGCCTTGGATGCTTTTTGGGACACGATAGGATCGGGCAAGAATTCAACAGGAGTTGAATAGAAAGGACGACCATGAACAAGATAAAGGAAACAGTGATGATCACCATTGCCGCACTGGCATTCATGCTGATCACGGGCGTTGCCAAAGCCGAGGAGAACAAGGTCACGGAAGTTATCAACTCCGTGGGCGACCACATCTCAAACGAGATAGCGGAGACCAAGGAATTCCAGGCCAAGAGCTGGGCAGAGGCAAAGGCACAGTGGCAGAGCCTGTTAGACAAATTCGTCAAGACTGAGAGCACTCAGTAATGCCGAACAGGATGGGGGAGGTACTTCAACTCCACCTGCCCCATCTTACTTTACCAACAGGAGTTGACGGAATTCAAAGGCGTGTTATAATATACAGGAATCATTTAAACAAGGGAGGAAATAGATGATCAACAAATATGTAAGAATAGAGCAGGGCTCATATCGAGGCAAGGATATGTCAGGCCGTGTGTTCCCAATCATCAAGGACTACCAGAAGTTCGCGGGCGACAAGGAGGGTGGCTTCGTCACCATAGATTGCTCTGAACTGGATGGCTTCGAGGGATTAGACAAGGCGAGGATCAATGTACCTGGCCTAACAGATATCACGATAACAACGGAGGGTGAGTACATCACCAACCGAGACCAACTCAACAAGGCAACCGCAGAGATGCCCAAAGCGAAAGACGGTGAGGAGACCGATGAGCAGGCCATAGAGAGGATCGCGGCCAGATTCAGTATCCTGGACGAGATGGCGGAGGCAGTAAGCACATCTAAAGTCAGGGCCATGATAGTGTCGGGACCTCCCGGAATAGGTAAATCTTATGGTGTTGAGCGGGCTCTGGAGAAGAGATCCATGTTCGACGACATAGCCAACCAGAAGCGGAAGTTCGAGATAGTGAAAGGTGCCATGAGCGCCATCGGACTCTACAAGAAGTTATATGAGCACAGCGGAAAGGGCCATGTGGTCTGCTTCGATGACTGTGATGCGATCCTGTACGATGACCTAGCACTGAACCTGCTGAAGGCCGCACTGGACACTGGCAAGAAGAGAACACTGCACTGGAACACAGAGAGCAGGACCTTGATGGCGGAGGGAATGCCCAACAGTTTCGAGTTCTTTGGCGGTGTGATATTCATCACCAACATCAAGTTTGACAATGTGAAATCGAAGAAATTACAGGACCACCTACAGGCGCTACAGAGCAGATGCCACTACCTGGATCTCACGATAGACAGCATGAGAGACAGAATGCTCCGTATCAGACAGATATGTAGGGCTGGTATGCTGGACAAGTACGCCATGGGCGACCAGGCGGAGGAAGAGCTGATACAGTTCATATTCCGGAACAAGCACAAGTTGAGGGAGATATCATTGAGGATGGTGCTCAAGATCGCTGACTTGTGGAAGATGGCGCCGGACAGGTACCAGCACCTGGCGGAACAGACCTGCATGAGGCCGGGGGCATAACTTGACCCAATTATTAACATATTCAACCATGGGGTTGGCGGGCTTGACGCTCGCCTACTTCGCCCTGGACATCATTGTGTGGGCCGTTTACTGGATGGTGAACATCATATGAACGACAAAGAGCGGAAAGAATTACAGGCGGCAATAGACCGGATCGGACCCGAGGGCATGAGGCGACTGGGCAATCGAGTATGGACGGGCATCGCTTTGTTCATTGTGGCACTAATCCTGTTCTCGGTCATAATGAATCATTTCTGTCCGGGCAACATAGGAGATTCTTGTTCATGATGGAATTCATAGTTTTCGCCACCATATTCACCCTAATAGTGTTATTGACGGGAGGACCATCAAATTGGCTATAAAGAGACACACCCGAGACAGATGGCAAAGGGCTGACGAGCTGAGACAGGCACGGCACCTGGAGCGAGAACTCCGTTTCATGCGTCGTTTCTGGCTGGTGATAGGTGCGATGGCACTCGTGATAGGAATGGGATCCTTATGGTCGTGATAGCAACAGATTTCAGAGCTTCTTACTCAGATCAACCTCCCTTGATCAGAGAGAAGGGTGTGTGTCGGACTTCAACTCCCTGGCACACACCTAAAACACACAGTGGGCGAGTGGCGGAATTGGTAGACGCACTGGTCTTAGGAACCAGCGGGGTGACCCGTGAGAGTTCGAGTCTCTCCTTGCCCACCAAACACACAGGCCGCCATAGTTAAGTGGTATAACAGGTCATTGGTAATGATCAGTCGCAAGTTCGATTCTCGCTGGTGGCACCACAAAAACACACAGAAAACACCCATTATCCTAGGTTGACGGTATTACCAGACGTGCTATACTGAATTATAACTTTAACAAAGGGAGAACAAAAACAAATGAAAAAACTAATGATAATGATCACAATCCTTATAGGGTTTTCCGCTACGGCACAGGCAGATGCCAAGAAGGAGGTGTGTCTGGCAATAGGCGAGGTGGCGATGACGGTGGTGGAAGTGAGAGATAATATGCCAATTGAAAATGCCATCAACATCCTCAAAGGTGTGGGTCTAGATACCTCTTTTGAGACCTATGCCATGGGAGTGGTCGCGATAGCATATGGCACGGATTATGGTGCAGAGCAATATGGACAGATGGTTGCCTTGGATTGTATGAAGGAGGACCTGTAATGATCAAAGGTATATTTGGAATTCTAGTCGTGCTTTTCTTGATAGGACATTTCGCGGGTGACTCTGACAACGCCAGCGGGAACACAGCCAAGCAGACGGCCGAGGTTGAGCGGGTGGAGAAACACTGGTCAGAATCTGAGAAGCGACAGGTGTACGATGCTCTCAACAGGTTCTGTTCCGGCCAGAACTACACTTGCCTGTCAGGTTCATATGTTTCATTTTCAAAGAATGGCCATGTGAGTCCAGTGGTGAGGGTTCAATATCCAATAACTTGGTATGCCACAAAAGACATCCGGGCAGTCAGCGAGCACAACGCCAGAGCGGTGAACAATTACCTTAAATTCAACACTGATGTGACGCAGGTGAAACACACAATCATCAAGGTAGTGGGCATCGACGGCAAAGAAACCAGATACGGAATCTAATACTCCAATCGAGATAACCAACACCAAAGGGGGCGGTGCTAACCCATCGCCCTTTTTTTATGACCACTTTATCTGGTAATGGTAAGGGTCAGAGTCGGCCCGCGCCTGGAAGGCGATGCGTCCGCAAAAATTTCACATCTATCCGCTCGCTTGGTAATCCGGGCTTATGCCAATTAATCTTCGCAGAAGATTTGCGTCGCAGATTTTTTGACACCTTCCTTTTAGAGTAGTACACCCTGTTCTATCGACTAGGCCTATCCGTAGTTAGAGTCCCGTATGCTGTCTAACCGATATGCTCTTATGGACGGAACTCGTAGTGTTAAAAGAATATGGAGTATAAGCCATACATGGCCAGTGAGTAGAGCACTATATGTCTAATGCGGACACAGTTCACACACACTGGCACACGGTCCAGGAACGGTAGCCTAGCGTGTGGGCTCGGATCGGCTTTGATCTCGGGTGTGTCTATCCTCTTGTTATAACGATCGAATTCTGATTCCGTGGGCATACTGATAGTTATCGCTAGGCGGTTGTAGGCGATGGAGCATTTGAACTATGCCTGCCATCCTTAGGAATTCTTTACCAAAATAGATTGCTTCGATGTGCAATATTGGGTCGTACGCTTCGATTGATGTGGTTGGGGTGAGGACCACCGGACCCCACCGTGCCGTATGGTTAGACGGAGCCGCCCCTCGCAACACTATGCCATTGGGTCGGTGTGGGTGGTGCATCGGCCCTGTGGGCCTCCTGACTGTGTGTCCGATCGGTCTAGTACGATATCCGCTGTACTGTCCAACTAATCAGGGTCTTTTGGTTTGGTTGTCGCGGCCGGTAAGGCATGGTAATGGCCTGCAGTGACGGGGATAATGTACGCCGTTCTGGGTTTACCATCCCTTACCATGACCCCTGACCAAACCTAATCCACCATGTGTCTGGGAGGTTCAGACGCCTACCAAACATTACCAGGATCCCTGCTCGCTGAGCTAGAACCATCGGTGCTTTTGGTCTGGTCGCCGGTCACATTACCATTGCTTACCATGTGTGTAGATGTGCCGGACGACCCTTTCTGGCAGTTTTGGTTTGGTGGGCGGGGTGATTACCAAGGCTTACCAAGTTCCCGATCTGGGTCAGGGCCTGCCGTGTCGTACCTTTACCAATGATTACCACCGCGGCGAAGGGACAAGACATAGATGTGAGTGTAGCAGGCATCGTGCACCAGGTGGCTGGGTGGCACAGGGTTATAGCAGTAGATAACGGTGGAGGATGGTGGACACACTCAGAACGGGGTCAGCACCATGCGGGTCGGTGTCGCGAAGAAAAATCTTTTTTGAATCAGGCCGGTCGGCTAGTATTTTTACACCCATGGTGGTAAAACTGGTAGGGCAATGATAAAATACCCGGGGTAAAGAAAAAACGCACAGCACCACAAACACCCCCTATACCAGGTCTGGGCCAAAAGCACCGTATGGCCGTGTTCCTGAGATCTGAAAAATTTGCACAGCACTCCGATTTGGTCCCACATACCCAGGTTGGCGACTGCGCCTTCTCAGTGTATAATAACCTGTATGCCAACCCAGCAGTACTACTATGTCATGTGTGAGAAGGGCACTCTAACGCATCGTGCTTATGTGCAGTTGGATCCTGCTTCTGCTGACATATTACATGACTCCCTGTGCGAACGCTATGATCTAGTGCAGGTGTGTGAGGTACGCGACAGTGAAGTGGATCCGGATCTCTTGATCACTCCCGCCCCTTAAATACCCGTATGCTCTTGCGTACTTTCGTGATATATGCCCTGATGATGACTGTGTGTGCCCTGGCCTTCCATGACAACACCTTCGCCGTGTTCGATCTCAAGGAGCAGTTGCAGTGGCTACAGATCAACCTCTGGGAACTGCTACACCAACTGGAGTACGTGGAACCACACCAGCGTCTTGTGGTGTATGATGAGATCCAGCACATACGCACAGAGATACAACGTGTGATAGGTCTCCTCGTGGAGCATGATCGGAGCCAGCATCCGCAACCATAGCCGGCAGGAGCACGGAAAGATAACCTAGTCACCGCCGGGCCATTAAGTAGTCACACAATGATACACAGATACAGCTCACACGCACACTACTGCCGCACACCTGTTTACCAGCAGTGGCGGGCCCAGTGGCGACCACCCCAGCACGTGGTGATCGACCGGTGGCACGACACAGAGTCGGAGATGCACGACCAGAACGGGGCCAATCCGGTCACGCCAAGGGCACACGCACGGCAACGACACGCCACACGGCTGGCACACCACCTGTTGGACAGCCTGGAGATCCGCGACCGGTGTGTGGACATCGGCTGTGGCGACAACTGGTTCCACCACGGCCATGATGCCCGTATTTGGGGTGTGGACCCGCACAACGAGGCACATCGCGACGAGCTGTTGACCCCGGGGTGGTTCCGCTCTAACTGGGGTCAGTGGCCACACGCGTTCTCAGTCAACGCCATGCACTTCTGTGAACAGAGCGCCGTGCCCGACCAGGTGGCCAAGGTCAGGGGCGTGCTGAGGCCCGGTGGCACCGCGGTCATGACCCTGAACCGTGCCAGGATAGCCGACTCAACCCCTGACTACGACGCCGAGCGACTGTTCGGGGCACTGTCACGCACACCCGGGATGACACGCATGGTGTGGATGGATGATCCGGCCGACGCCCCCATGGACGGCAACGTGTGGTTGTGGTTACGACGATAGGTCGACGGCAATCCACCCGCAACGGAAATAAAAGGTAGCAATGACCCCCATCCGGCTGTTATAATCACACTGTATCGGATGCATGGCAACTGTGGGATCTGTGGATGCGAGAGTGGAACGGATCCCAACGCCATCCGCATGCCAGCCATGCACACATAACAGTGTACTTCTTGACCCCGAACAGATAAAATAGTACAAAACCAAGGAACAATCACACAAATGATACCATACACAGACGAAGAACAGAACTGGGTGAGCACGGGCTCATACCGTCGATCAAACACCAACAAGCACAGACGGGTCCGTCGCGAGCCAGACCTACGCAAACACGACTGGGCCATAAGGACCACCATCGAAGTGGATGGTCGCACCTACGTAGTGCCCGTACAGGTCTAACATGAGTGAAGCCCGTTATAACAGCATAGAACGGAATCGCGTGGACACCTGGGTGTTCATAGGGTTCATCGTGGCCTGCTTCGTCATCGCACACATATAGGTTGACCTGATCAGGGTTATAGTGTATTATAACACTATGCCACTTACACCAATAGTGATAGAACAGACATCCAAGGGCGAGAGATCCTACGACATATTCAGTAGGTTGCTCAGGGACAGGATAATCATGTTGGAAGGTCCGATAGGTGAGAACACGGCCAGCGTGTTGTGTGCTCAACTGTTGTTCCTGGAATCACAGGAAGCCTCGAAGGATATCACACTGTATATCAATTCGCCGGGCGGACTGGTAACGGCAGGCATGGCCATATATGACACCATGCAGTATGTGAGGTCTGACATACAGACCATAGTGGTGGGCCAGGCATGTAGCATGGGCTCACTCTTGGCGAGTGCGGGCACCCGAGGCAAGCGCCTGATGTTGCCACACGCCCGACACATGATCCACCAACCCTTGGGTGGTGCGTCAGGACAGGCCACCGATGTTGAGATACGTGCGAACGAACTGCTACGTTGGAAGCGAGAGCTCACAGAAATTTACGAAAAGACCACAGGACAACCACTCGAGAAACTCAAAGCGGACATGGAGAGAGACAAGTTTATGAACGCCGAAGAGGCAGTCGAATACGGCCTAGTAGACAAAGTGATTACTAGCAGGGCCGACGACGACCAGAATAACTAATCTACATATGTCTATTGAGAAATATTTCTGCCCGGGCCCGTGGATGCACATGCGTATCAGGTCCTCCGGCGAGATGCGCTACTGCAGGTGGTCACAGCGCCACAAGGACCACGTGGCCGCCAACATCAGGGACGTGGACCCAGACACCTTCTTCAACGAACACATGGCGCCCATACGTGAGACCATGCTACGGGGAGAAGAGTACCCGGCCTGTGCGGACTGCGTGATAATGGAACAGTTTGGCAAGATCAGTGGCCGCCAGAAACAGATGATCAAGGTGGGCATCGACCCCGACAACTTCGAGCAATCGTTCGGCACAAACACCTACGCGGAAGAGATGAAGAAGTCGGCCCAGCGACAGGGCAGGACATCACTGTTGCCCATAGACTGGCAGATCGACCTAGGCAGTCTGTGTAACAGCGCGTGTGTCTTCTGCACGGAGAAGAGCAGTTCCAGGCTACGCACAGAGCTACACAAGTTAGGGCTGATCGACAAGGGAAAGGTGTCTGACTGGACAGATGACCCAGCGCTGATCAAGAAATTTACAAGGGTGCTGGCCAAGACCCCCCGTCTACACTACCTACACTTCATAGGTGGGGAGACCCTCATGAACAAGGGATTCAGAATCATGCTGAGAGAACTGATCGACAACAACCTACACCACGGGTGCACCATAGGATTCACGACCAACCTGACCATATGGGATGATGAGATCAATTCTCTGCTGTGTGAGTTCAGGAACGTCCAGGTGGGTGTCAGCATAGAAAGTCTGTCAGAGGTCAACGACTACCTGCGATGGCCCAGCAAGATAGGAGAGGTCAAACACATGCTTGAACGCTACGTAAAACTGGCCAAGGACAACGACTGGTACCTCACGGTCAGGAACACTCCCACTGTGTTCAGCGTATCGAAAATGGTTCCTTTGTACGAATTCTGTGTGGAGAACCAGGTAAACATAGAGAGCTGTAACTTCCTGGACAAGCCAGAATTCATGCGTCCGTCGGTGCTCCCGGCGCCGCTGAAGAACGAGGCCAGGGAGCGACTGCTGAGATTTGTGTCCAGGCACGGTCCAGAAGTGGCACCCCCGAACTACAACTCTAGAGACAGGTCAGACACCCTGAATGTCCTACTGACAGATGCCCGGTCATGGGTAAATTATCTGGAGGAGGCCCAGGACGAATCCTATCGCGCATCGGACTTGGTCGAGTACATAAAGAAACTGGAATCGTCCAGGCAAAACAAGATATTGGATTACCTACCCGAATATGAAGACTTTCTACGATCTGCTGGATACTAATAGACGCATACAATTCACAATGCGGCTGAGGCCCTTGTTCAAAGAGCTCCCGCCCGTGATCGAGGTGGGCGTAAATGGACGAGTGTTACACTCCGGAAAACTCCAGACCTCGCTGGAAAGCCACGGATCTTTTGGCATCCGGGAGAACCTATCAGTGTCGATAGCCATGAATGGAAAACAGTACAAGGTCGACAGCACATCTGCCGTGATACTGGAATCGTTTGTGGTTGACAACTTCGAGATCAAGGACCAGATGACACAACAAAGCACATACACTCACGACTCCATGTCTGATCACAGTGGCGTCACTGATCACATCGGGTGGAACGGCCGATGGGAGTTCACGACCGGAATGCCTTTCTACCATTTCAAGCACAAGGTCAAAAACCAAGGGTGGCTTATATCCCCTCAATAAATATTTCCTGTAGCGCCACTCGTTGACGCCGGACATGATCAGGACGCTGGAGCACTTGCTCTTTACTGGTAACAGAACGCCCTTCCGTACGCAAGGACACTTGCTAACACCCAGACAAACATTTATAATACAGTTTGACATGAACATTAAAGACAAAAACTTTATGTACTACGATGTGGGCGGCGAGAAATTTCATAGCGATCTCAAGGCCTTCCAACATTTTTCCAGCAACCCAAAATTGTCTCTGTCCTTCAACCTAGACTACAGACTGTTTGATGATGACTGGACAAAGGAACCGCCCATGAGCATACAAGAATACAGGGCCGAGATGTGTGACCAAATAGCCTCCAGGTATGACAGGATAATCATTGCTTACAGCGGGGGCACAGATAGTGAAACCCTTGTAGACGAGTTCAAGCGGAAGCGAATAAAGAACATCGAGCTTCTACACACAGATGAGCTGACTGCTTCCGTCACGGGGGCCAGGAAGTGGCTACGAGCACACATGAAAAGTGCCATAGAGAAAAAACACATGGATGCTGTTCACGAGCTGGGCTGGAAGATAACGATAGGAGAGACATGGAAAATGAAGAAGCCTGCTGATCTAGAGAAGACCCTAGCCGATTACGAGGAAGGGTGCTGGCTTGTTGATTACCGTATGATTAACCCATGGCATCTCAACGACAATGCCACCAGGATGACCAAGGGCAACAAGCAGAAGACATGCCTGGTGTTCGGCAAAGAAAAACCCCAGATATTAATACACGAAGGCTGGTGGTGTTTCCAGTTGTTGAATGTGAACTGGCAACAACCGATTGATTGTGTTGACTCTGACACAGATTTGGTTTACTTCTACGTGAACGATTACTGTCCTGACCTCATAAAGAAACTTTCACACGCCAAGGCCACAGAAATGGAAAAAATTTTCCTCGAGGAAAATTTGTCACCCAACAAAGAAAACAGCATGAGAGTCAGTGTACAAAGCGGCCCCTATAGAGAGAGATTGCTCAAGGCAATGGGCTACAACGCAATCACGAAATTTCTCAACACGAATGCCATGCTGTTGGGATCTGGAGGGCTGAAGAACATAGAAACACGACAACAGAAAAAATCAGATCCAGAACTCCACCTAAAGAATGAATTATTGAAATTTGAATTTTTTGATGACGTCATAACCAAGACAGTTGACAACAGATTCCTTGACGTCACGAAGAGGGAAATGCACGGTATATGGGGCAAACCGATCAAGGTCAGGCCATTGTCTGACCAATTGAGGAACATGAAATGATAGAGTTGTCGTTGGTTTTTGTTTTCGGAATTTTGGCAGGTGTCTTTGCAGGTGTGCTTCCGGGGGTGGGAGGTGTTGTGATCATGACCCTTGCTTTTCCTTTTCTGATGCAGATAGATCCTGCCAGCATAATAATTTTCTATGTCACCATGGCCAGCGTTGATCAATACTTCAATGGGATCACGGCCATCGTGTTTGGCGTCCCAGGAGCGAGCATGAACATACCAACCCAGATAGAAGGACACACCTTGTTCAGGAAAGGCCGCGGCAGTGAAGCAATCATGAACAGTGCAGTCGGAAGTTTCCTCGCCAGTCTGTTTGCAGTTGGAATTGTTTTGTTATTGCTTCCTGTGATGTGGACAGTGTATGGTATATGGACCTCGGTGGCACAGGCGGCATTGTTGGGCATGGCCTGTCTGGTGCTTGTTGGCCTAGCACGAAACAGAGTGTTAGTGAATGCATTGTTTTTCCTATTTGGCGGAGTTTTAGGACAAGTTGGTTACAGTCATGAAAGAGGCAACAGTTTCATGACATTTGACATGGACATCTTGTATTCAGGATTGCCCACAATGTCGGTGCTTGTGAGTCTGTTTGTTATTCCAGTGTTGTTGAATTCTTACAAAAAGTTACCTGGCAGTTTTGACTTCCCGGGAGTGGATTTCAAAGGATACAAAAACACTGTGTTAGGCATCAAGAGATTCTGGAGCACCTTATTCAGGAGTTCAGTGTTGGGATCATTTGGGGGATTGATGCCAGGTATGAGTTTTGGGTTCAGCAGTATTTTGGCCTACATATCAGAGAAAGCCATTCGTCAAAAGAAAAAAGTTTACAGACAGGGAGACATGCACAGTTTGATAGCATGTGAAAGTGCCAACAACGCAGGAGTCTTCACACAATTAGTTCCGTTGTTGTTCCTCGGCATACCGATCACAGCCAGTGAGGCTTTGATATACACCATACTGGAGTCCAGAGGATTACCTGTTGACATAGAATGGTTCAAAAGCACTTTCGATCAGGTTCTGTTGTTTTTCGTAGCCAGTTCTGTCATAGGACTTTTCTTGTCTGCGAGGTATGTGAACTTCCTACAACTTTTCAATGGACTTGCGATACAAAAAATTTATTTGATGATCGTGGTAATTCTTTTCATAGCATTATGGCAGACAGGTGCGTCTCAGTATGCCGGGTTTGATCATCTGGTAATAGCACTTGCTTTGGTTCCTTTGGGACTGCTTGTACACAAACTGGATACAACACCCTTGCTGTTTGGGTTTCTTTTGAGCGAGCCACTTTTGGACAACTTAAAAAGAATTCTTGTAATTTACTTTTGAAGGATATATAATTTAATTAAAAAATATACTTGTAACTTTAAAGGAGATATAATATGAACATAGTAAAGATAATATTTTTTATACTGATGTTGACCGCAACATCGTTCGCTGAAAAAATTGATGTGGTCAAACATACCAGTCCCGGTGGACTAGTCGACAGGATGAATGAGGTAATAGCAAAGTCGTTGGGTGACAACTTTGGACAGTTCATCCAAGTTAAAAATTGCGTACAGGCCGTTAAAGTTATCGAAAAGCACAAAGGCAAAGTTCTAACTGCTTGGCCAACTGAAAGAGAAGCGAAAGGCAATCCGTGCAACCTTGAGAACAAATTTCTTTTATCTACTTTTTCAAACAGTCCATATCACATAACATATTTAGAAAGCAATTCAGAAGCATCAGACATTGACTTTTTAACCAACGGTTCAGAAGTAATCGTAGGTGTGTGGGACAGCAACTTCTGGGCTCCTCCACAGACTGCGTTTCTTCAGTCAATCAATCCCAACATCAAAGTGGTAAGATACAAAGGTAAACCATTCAGGACAGCGTTGGCAAGTGGCGAGATTGACTACAAGGTTGTGTCGTTTCCGGGCCAGGATCCTGTGATCGCTATAATGGACGGAAAACACTTGAACACAGATCACAAATTTTCCAACATGGGATATTCGATGATGTTTGTTGGAAACTTTGATTATGATATTGCAAGAGTGTACTCCATAGTAGAATGGCAGGACAGAACAGACAGCACCCATCAACCCTGGATGCCGGATTTGTCAAAAGACGAACAAATAAATCGAGTGGAAGATATGTTATCCGCAATTACAGAAATGGACAATTAATTGTATGTTCTACATATGGCACACATTAATAATAGCCACATTCCAAATAGGCACAATTGAATCAGAATAAGTACTTGCGAATAATAACTATTCGCAACTAGGAGAAACTATGAACTTTTTGTTACACGAGCTAATGGAACTAGGATTATTGATCAGCGCCATGGCAGTCACATGGGCAGTGCCAAGACCTGAATGGGTCTCTAAACTGTATACAAGAATCGCTAGGTTCTTTGGATTACAAAAAACCTTCGATTAAAGCAAACTATTTCTTGCGCTCTTCACGGGTAAGTACTTTTATGTACACTCTTGAGAAGCGCAAGATTATCTACATCATGACTCGTAAGCCGGTATGGTATCATACCCATTGCCTAACTCCATGGCGAGGAACACCGCTATGGTATGATCCCACGTGGGTCATAGGTGACTGCGAGCTTTGTCACATGGACATAGACGGGCAGGACTGGTGGAACGGCTGTTCTTACAAAAACTCACAAAAAAGATTATTTGACGGATTAAAAAAAATCATTTAAATATGGTTAATGAACGTTTATCTCGCACAGTTTAGTATTGATTACGGATTCAGTACGTCAAAAAATATACTTTATTTTCCTTATAGCGCGGGCTGTATATGGGCGTATGCCAATCAATTTGAGGAAGTAAAAAAAAATTACACCTTAAAAGAATTTTTTGTAGAAAAAGAAGATCCAGAAAAATTAGTCAATTCCTTAGATGATCCAAAAATTTTTGGGTTTTCTTCGTACGTTTGGAACTCAAACTACAGCCTGAAAGTGGCCGAATTGGTAAAAAGAAAATACCCAAATTGTGTTACAATATTTGGCGGACCGCATGTACCCACCGGCGACGAATCTTGGTTGAAAAAATATCCTTTTGTTGACTATGTGTGTTACAAAGAAGGAGAGATTGTTTTTTATAATCTGCTCCTGCGTATCGCCGGATTAGAGCATAGCACAAAAGGAATGGGATTTATAGAAAAAGGAAAATTGAACAAACAACAATCACCTGAAAGGATAATGGACCTGGCACAGTTGCCTAGTCCTTATACCAACGGTTACTTTGACAATCTTATAAGCAAGTATGCCGGGACCAACATGGTGCTGAACACAGTCATAGAAACAAACCGCGGTTGTCCGTTTAAATGTACTTTCTGCGACTGGGGAGGCATGACAGAAAGTAAAGTAAAAAAATTTGAGATGTGTCGAGTCCACGAAGAAATATTATGGGTGGCCAAAAACAAACTTGAATTCGTCATTAGCGCGGACGCTAATTTTGGTGCGTTCAAAGAACGAGACATGGAGATTACCGACTTCCTCATAGAGACAAAAACGAAATTTGGATATCCAAAATATTTTGATACTAGTTGGCACAAGAACCAAGGCATACATCTTGTTGAAATGGCCAAGAAGCTAATGGACGCCGGCATGATGAAAAGATATTCTGCGAGTTTACAATCAACAACCAAATCGGTATTACAGGCAATCAAAAGGAAAAACATAGGAGAAAACGTGCTTTTACAAATTAAAGAGTTGTGTGAGAAAAACGGGTTTGGACTGTTTACCGACCTTATGATGCCTCTACCCGAAGAGACATACGAAAGTTTTGAAGCCTGCCTTGAGCAGTGTTTAGAAAACAACATTGCCTTCAATGCTGTCTACACAACAATTATGCCCAACGCAGAAATGAACACCTCCGAATACAGGAAAAAATATGGACTACAAACTGCCATAAACAAATTCGTCGAACCACACTCGTGGGCACAAGAAGAAGAGGAGGTTGTAGTCGGAACAAATTCTATGAGTAAAAAAGAGTTCAACAACATTGCGTTAGTGGCCTATTTGATATCAGGATTCCATCTAGCAGGGTTTACCGACTTGATCGCCAAGTACTACAAAAAAACCGAAGGTATCACTTTTACCTCCTTTTACAAATATTTCTTAGATTATTTTACGAAAGAAAAACACACCCTGGTTCACCAGCACATAGGACCTTTAGCAAATCATGTTGATGATAAAAAAACGAACAGAATTTATGGCGGGGTCAGGTTCGTGCCCATGTTTAATGACCTAGGACAAAAAAATAGAGAAAGATTTTTTGGAGAGGTTAAAGAATTTTGCAGGCATTCTTTACCTGATAACATTAATCTCGACGACCTAATTCAACTTCAATACAATTGGCAAGATCACACGCAGAACGCATTTGAAATAGATATAAAATGTAAGTCCAATTTATTTGATTACGTTAATGGTCCGTCACCTTTTGTTAATTCTAATCACGTGTATTCAATTAAAGCAAAAGGAAAAAAGAAGAACTTTATTAGTCTGGGACACTTCTTGGCATTTGCTAAACCAACAAGAAGCTGGAACACATCAATCAAGGTAAAATCTTAATTGTCACTGGTAATACAGGATATGCGGTAAGCACATACGTATGTGCTTGTAATCACCGCAGGCATCACGAAAGTCTTGTTGGCACAAGCTCCTAATATCAACAACATCCATAGATATTTCATTTTTCGTAACGTGTCCTAGGCACAGGACCCTTGCTGAATCGCTTCTTCTTGATGTATCGCTTGGTGCCTATCTTGTAGACGACGGGTGCCATGTCATACTGTTCCAGTGTGAATCGCATGTACCGTTCCCACAGTCGCTTGATCCATCCAAACATCGGCCACCCCCCGTCATTGTGATTACTTCTTCCAGAACTTCAGTTTGTTGCTGGCCTCGGCGATGTCCTCGAACTTCTCGTTAACCCACCAACCTGCTATAAAACCGATTATTAATCCAATTGTTAAAAACATAATGTTCCTCCTTATTGGTAGTGGTATTTATTTTTTTATTAATTTTTAGATTGTATGTCTTTATCTAACTGATCGAACTCTTCGTTTACTTCTTTTAGGTATTCCTCTTGGGTCTGGTGCGGAATTTTCTCGTCCTTAATTCGCTGACACTCTTTGTTCCATGGTGCGAACACACAGCCTATGGCCTTGCCGGTCTTGCTCATGTTTCCTATGGTCTCAATCAGCGTTGGTTGTTTTGGCTCATCCACCAAATTTGGTTTGGCACAAGATGCCAATCCCAGCAGTAAGACTAGTAATAGTATGATTGTTAGGTCTTCGATTTTTTTCATTCTGGTTATTTACACCAGAATACGATCTTTATATTTGGTGTTGGATGATGCTATTGGAACTTGTCTTTTAGTGCGACTTTGCCGGCGTTCTCACCGTTCTTGATCACATAGTTCTGTGTGCCGTTGGCACCCACGTTGACTTCCTTACGCATACTCCTGAAGAGCAACTTCTCCTTGCTCTCGCGCACGAATTTGCTGATGTGTGATGTTATGCTTTTAGTGTCTCTCATAGTATTATTATACAGATTATTTATGCGCTGTCAACAGGTCAGATATGCTAATATTACATAGCAAAAATGTCTATCTAAAAGCGACACACACAGTTTATCCTAGATTGCTTTTACCATGCGTGTACGTGCGTCTGTGTGCGTCTAATAGGTAGACTACAAGCAGTTTATAGTGTAGTATATTGGGTGTGTTGCCGCTTTAGCTCAGCCGGTAGAGCAACTGATTTGTAATCAGTAGGTCCGCGGTTCGAATCCGTGAAGCGGCACCAAAGAAACCAATTATGCCAGAATTACCATACACACCAAAGAAGTCAATGGTCTCGCATGTGATTGGTCTATTTGGGGGATTGGTGAAACGGGATCACGCATCCATGGCATGGATGAGTCAAGGGTTCGATTCCCTTATCCTCCACCAGTGGAGAGATGGCAGAGTGGTTGAATGCACCGGTCTTGAAAACCGGCAAAGGGGCAACTCTTTCCTGAGTTCGAATCTCAGTCTCTCCGCCAACGTTGGGGGTGTAGCTCAGTTGGTTAGAGCGTCCGCCTGTCACGCGGAAGGTCGAGGGTTCGAGTCCCTTCACTCCCGCCACCCAAGGTCCCTTCGTCTATCGGT
>Ga0222719_10002532_pt1 | contig 16631 bp, 13 predicted proteins | sample C33_34DmetaG_FD_165039 | JGI IMG/M metagenome (GOLD analysis project Ga0222719, IMG submission 165039) | Estuarine water microbial communities from San Francisco Bay, California, United States - C33_34D | ecosystem: Environmental > Aquatic > Marine > Unclassified | place: USA: California... | reverse complement strand
TTTATTTTTCACCTGAGCTAGGTTCCCACAATGATTCATTTTTAGGTATAACATTACTTGACACTTTTGGAGATTATTATAAAGTCAACATAAACAGTCCTGATAACTATTTTTCATATTATCAGACAAATCTATTTAAAGACAAAACAGTAATTGATGGTTTTGAATATGGTCTTTTCCTCAGGCAACATGTCTCTTTATTATTAGCGGTCATTTTTTATATATTAATATTTATTTATTTTTCAAATAATATAAAAGTATCAGCATTCATACTTTCCCCAATTATTGGTTTTACAATTCTTCTTCTTAACTCGTTAGGGTTTCCAGATAGAAATTTTGATCCCACAAAAGGAGATACCTTAAAGGTAAGTTACTACGCCTTCTTTATAGCTTTATCTTTTGTATTTTTGTTGTGCGAACTTTTTAAAAAATATCCAAATTTAATAAAAGTTTTACCCGTATTGTTTTTTGTTTGTTTTTTATTTTTGCTAGGTTTTCCAAAAACTGATTATTCAAATATAAATGAGAATATCGATGCCAAAATAGAATTATCTATATTTTGCAAACCCTTAACTATGATTTTTGAAAATTCATCACCTTCTGATTGTGATAACATTGTGAAAAAAAGTTGTGAATATAATCTTTATTCAAACTATGCTCAAAATATACAACCAGAACCCGTGCCGGATAGATTTACTAGAGTGTATCGTGAAGATACTGTTCTGGGTGAAATTGTACCAAATTCAGAACTTCAAAGATTTATTGAAGAGGGTGGTTATTCTGTTACCCCTGTTTTAGATAAAGATGAATTAAAATATATTAATAACTCTGAAACTCTGAAATTAATTAAAAATGGGATTTTAATGGATACAAATAGTGTTGACGAGTGCCAGAATTTGCTTTCTCAAGGTTACCGACCTTACAATGATGTTCCTTCGAGAAGCAATAGAATTCCTTTTGTAAACCTTATTGTTGGAATCTTTTCACTCTATAGCTTTTACAGTATTTCAAAAACACAAAAAATAAATTTAGTAGATTAACTTCTTTTCTAACTTGTTATTTATATATTTCTTTGACTTTCCTTGAAAGTGTAGGTTGAAAAAATTAACGTATTCTTGATTAACCTCGTCGTATATTAAATTAGTTTTATTTTTTTTTGAAATATAGGTTTTTATACTCTTTCTCGTGGTCTTGTATTGAGTTCGACTTTGAGAACCTTCTCCATTTGCATAATTATTAATAAAAACAAATTTATCATTATTCATTAATACTGGTTCAAGAAGATTCTGCATATCAACAAGACCCATTTCTACAATGTAGTGGTATAGGGTCATATCGCATACCCCCCCTGGGTTTGTTTGATGATGCAATATCTTATCTTCAATTAAGTTAAATTGAGATTTATTTATAAATATATCTTCGTACAGCATTTCATATTGTTCACAAAACTCTTGTGTAATTAACCCGGCATGAACACTGGATGCAAACCAATGTGGCTCCCATACTGGAGGTATACAAATAGCATTTTTAGCTTTGTACGGATAAGCATTTACATCATGGAGCAATATGTTGTCACTGTCACAACTAAATATATTATCAAAGCTATAGTCTTTCATAAATTCATGAATTAAAAACAGTCTCATAAACCAGAAATAATATGAATACTCATCTTTGTCTCCAAAATGCTCAAACTTCTCTCGATATCTTTTGAACTTTGGCATATTGAAGTATTTATTTATATCAACAAAATGTATATTTTTATATTTCTCAAGATATTTAACGGAATCATTTCCAATGAGGTAAACTTTGTTATTCTTGCTTGTTATCCTTAAGCTTGATTCTAAAAAATCAGATTTTTTATCATGAACGACTACTGTATTTATCATTTTCCTAATAATAGTTTTATTATAAGCCAAATTAAAGAAAAAGGATATTTCGCTGAAAACAAAGTGCGGGTTTTTAAAGAATCAAAAATATCGTTTACAGCATTTTTTTTATAATTAATATTAAGATAATATTTTTTTGTATAAATTGATCTGTAAATCTCTTGAAAAAATTCTGCATTGTGATTTACTGCTCCTCTAACTGACCAGGGCTTAAACTTTCCTGAATAATGTAGTATAGAAATTTTTTGTTCGAGATTTTTTTCTATATTTACTGCTCTATTATCAGTGTCCATATCAACTTTAAAGTTCAATGTACTTGGTAAGGGTTCGTACTGGCCGTCAAAATAAAGATTTAAAACATCTTGATCCCAAAATAATAGCTTTTCTTTATGCTCTTTTATTATTCTTATACTATTGTTTTTTAAGTCATTTGTTTTCCATTTATTTAAATCAATTATCATTACACCAGCATTAAAGTAACTTTTAGAATTTAATTTTAGGATATTATTGCTATGATGCTCAAGGCCTGGCTCTAACATTGAGGATATAATGAAACCTGAACTTTTCATTTTTTCTATATTCTCTTTAATTAAAACTATGGGATCATTAATACAAAATGCATCACAATCGAGATAAGTTATATAATCAATATCTTCTTTTATATAGTCTTGAATAAAAAGTCTATAATAAGTGGCTTCACTTACATGTGTACCAAAAATATTCGGAAAATCATAGTCAGTTATTTCAACTTTATGAATGATTAATTCATTAAGATTGGGGTGTTTGATAATTTTTATCGGAAGAAAATCCTCATTTGCAGCATCTTTGTGCATTATAAAAATATTAACTTTTTCTTTTGAATTTTCTAAAAGAGAATAAATCGAACAAGATGCTGGTATGTTGTAGTTCGAATCTAGACAATAAAGAAAATTATTCATGTATATGAATTAGTCTAGGGATAATCTTTTTTTTCTGTTGTCTAAAATAGCATTGAATGATTTCATCCACCACTCTTCATTTTTGGCATACCATTCAAGAGTGTCCAAAAGTTGATCTTCAAAATTAGTATTCGGGCTCCATCCAATGTTTTTTATTTTGTCAAAGTTTACTGCGTATCTAAAATCATGACCTGGCCTATCTTCAACAAATTCTAACCTATTTATTTCTAGCTTTAGCGCTGAAAGAATCATTTTTGAAATTTCAAGATTATTAAAGTAGTTTCCAGATCCTATGTTATATGCCTCGCCGCTAACACCATTTTCGTAAACTGTTTCAACTGCTGTGCATGTGTCTTCGACATGTAGCCAATGCCTTATATTTTTACCATCTCCATAGATTTCAATGTTCCCACCAACATGAAGATTTGCAAAACTAAATGGGATAAGTTTTTCTGGTTGTTGATATTTACCAAAATTGTTTGCTGGTCTAATAATTTTACAATCGAGTCCAAAGGTAGTGTAAAAAGAATTAACTATATGTTCTGCGCTAGCTTTAGAAGCTGCATATGGAGATGATGGAATAAACTTATCTTGCTCATCTGAAAAAATCTCTCTATTGCTTCCATAAACCTCATCTGTAGAAATATGTATAAAAGAATCAACATTATTGCGTAAAGCAAACTGTAGCATTTTAGATACCCCTAATACATTCGATTCAACAAAAATATCAGGATTATAAATTGATGTGTCTACGTGTGTTTCAGCAGCGAAATTATACACAGCATCCAAATCTTTAATTCGAAGCTGGTCAATATTATCAATCTCATTTATATCGGCATGAAAGAAGTTTATTGAATCATCTACTTTGGAATTAAAAGTTGAATAACTGTTGGTCAGCTTGTCTACTCCATAAATTACTATTTCAGATTTATATTTTTCTTTTAGATATTGAATAAAGTTATACCCAATAAACCCATAGCAACCTGTGACTAATACTTTCACCTTATCATTTTAGTAAAAACTATTAGTTCAGCTTAAAATTGCATTTAAATTTTCTGCATACTCTGAATCTTTTAATGAATCTAAATATTTTTTTAAATCATTTTCAGTAATCCAAGAGTTTCTAAAAGCAATTTCGTGAGGGGAGCATATTAGCAAACCTTGACGTTCTTGAATTGTTTTAACAAATGACGAGGAATTGTAAAAAGAATTGACTGTACCCATGTCAAACCAAGCTGTACCTCTTCCAAGTTCATATGAAGAAATGCTCTCAAGTCCGTATTGCTCAAAAATATCAACTATTTCTGTTTCACCTCTTGTCGACTTTTCTATGTTTTCAAAGTGATCAATAAAATTTTGGTCAATAAGATAGAGACCTATTACAGCATTATTGGAAACATATTGTAGAGGTTTTTCAACCAATTTTGAGATTTTTCCTTCTGAATCTTTTAAAACAACACCAAAATTTTCAGGATTTTTTACTGCTTGTGTAAATATAGCTATTTCATTTTTATCTTGTACTGTATTCTTTAATGTACTGAAAAACTCACCTCCGAAAATAAAATTATCCCCCAAGGTTACTAAATATTTATCTGAGCTTAGATTGTCTAATGCAACTTTGATAGCGTGAGGAATTCCATCCGGATTATCTTGGAGAGAATAATTAATAGACACTCCAAATTGCTCACCATTCCCTAATAAATTTTTAAATGATTCAAGATCATGTGTGTTACATACTATCGTTATATCCCTTATTCCTGCAAGCATGGGGATCGACAGAGAATAATAAATCATTGGTTTGTCATATATAGGAAGTAGGTGCTTGTTAACAATTTTAGTATTTGGAAATAATCTTGACCCGGTTCCTCCGGCTAACAAAATAGAGCTTACTTTTTTCATATTCTTACAATATCAAATAAACAAATTAAATTAACAAATTAAATTTTTATTGGGGTTTGGAATTTAGGCCGTCTGATAGGTTGTAATACAATAACGGTTCAGAAAAATAATAACAATCAGTATGTGTCAACAAACCTAACCAGCAATCCCAATCCGCCCATAATTTTTTAGATTGAATATCACGAAAATTACCAATTTTCTCTAGAAGATTTTTCTCGACGATAACACTAGAAGTAATGATGCAGTTATGAATTTTTATAAATTTTGATGTCCAAATTGAGGGATATTGAAAATTATATAATCCTTTTTTTTGAAATTCTCTTTTCATTAATGAATTTTTATATATTTTTGATATCTCCTTATAAACAATCTGTTGATTAAATAATCTATTTTCAGATCGTTCATCATAGAATCCATGATTACTCGTAGCTTCTGAACACGCCATTTTTAGATTCAATGATTCAAGTTTATCTGTTTGTACTTCTAGCTTATTTGAAAACCAGTAATCATCGTCGTCTAAAAAAGCTATGTATTTTCCGTTAGCCTTATCTATACCGTAGTTTCTTATACTGTCAGAGAAATATCCTTTTTCCTTGACAGAATTCGTTTTAAGGTGAATTACTTTAACATTTATATCAAAATTGTAATTTTGATATCTTTCATCATCTGAACCATCATTAATAACTATTACTTCATAGTCAGTTAATGATTGTTTTTTGACACTTTCCAATGCAAGTAACAGCCCTTCAAATCTATTATGTGAGGGTATTATTACACTTACTAAAGGATTTTCCACATTTTAATACTACATAAATTTGTGAGTATTCAATCAAAAATTATATATTAGGTCTTAATCCTTTGTAGCGACATAAAAAAAGTTTTCTTTTGTTATAGAAATCGAACCCTCTTCAAATCTGCAACTCAAATTAATCCAACATCTATCAGCCTCTATGGGTTGCTCCCATTGGATGGAAGATATATCTATTGAAATATTGTTTTCAACTTGAGGATTAAAAAGGGCAATATTTTTATTATTTACAAAACTATTGTATGAGTTCAACCTTGGTAAAAGTACGAGTGAAATTAGAAAAAATAAATATACAACTGGTTTGTTTAACTTATATTTTTGTTCTTTTGAATAAAACCCTAAAACTAAAATAATTGTGCATAAAGTACCAATTGTGTACCTGGGAATTGGTCCATATAAAATAAGATAAACCAAAGAAAAAATAAGATATGAACTTAATACAAGATTAAAATTGGTTGAATTTTTTTTATTGTTAAAAATAATAAATTTTAGAACTAAAACAATTAATAATGAAATAAGAAAGTTGGAATAGACCGATTTATAATATTCAGAAAATACTGAATAATTTTCCGAGTTAAAAAAATTGTTAAACCAATCTATAAAAGTAAAATCTGAACTTTTGAAGTAATCTAAATATGCAAAACTAGTTTCTGAAGTATATGCCTCAATCTTTTCAGTAGAACCAAGAACGTACCACTGAAAATTGTTTACACACGTTAATGAAACTGGAAAGATTAAACATCCGGTCATCAAGTAAGTTCTGACTAACCAAATAATACCGAATAAAGTAGCAGGAATTTGATAAAAGAATAATTGCTTCATCTCCATTTTTTTTCTGTAAATTATGTAAATTAATAGAACTGCGTATAGATAGAATATGTAAACTCCACTTACTTTGATTTGCACTATGAAGAGCGTAATAAAAGAAAGTATTATGATATCTAATGGGTCAATTGTTTTCTTTTTAAATTGATATAACGATGTGACAGCACCTATCGAAAGCAATATAGCTACAGCTATGTCTTGTTTTCCTACCTCCTGTATGTAAATATAACCATTTCTCCCTCCTGAAAAACCAAAATTATCAAGTATTGAAAAGACTATTAATAGTAAAGAACCATTTTTAAAAATTAAATTTTTTGATGCAAATATGTTGAAATATAAAAATGAATATAGAAAATGTATGAATATTAAAGATAAAAAATGGAGATAGATTAGTGTTTCTTCGAGCCACAGAACCGAAGAAATGTACTCATATATAGAAGACATGCCAAATGGCCAAAAAATGTTTACAAATCCAAATATTAAATTACTTTCTCGCAACCAGTTTTGATTATTGAGATGATAATAAGCTGCATCATAGTGGAAGTTAATATCGGATGAACTTATTAAAAGAATACTTGGAATTACAAGAAAATAGAAGAAATTATTTACAGATAAATAATTTTTAATATCAAATTTTTTTTGAGCATATAGTAAGTTAGGCATCAAAATAATTATTAAAATAACTTTTACTGCCAAACTACCCAGAGGTATAAAATAATTTAACAAAACTAAAATATTTCCAACAAATATCAAACCAAGAATCGGATATAAAATATTTGATTTTATTTCAAGAATTTTATCTGGTATGAAGTAAGAATGAGATGAAAATCTTGATAATAATACTACCAAAGCCCTTCCGGCTAAAAAGAAATATAAATATAATACGATATATCGTATAAACAATTCACCAGAAAACAGAATTAAATCAATCATCATTTATTTTTTTCTAAGATTGTCATCACTAACAAAGATATAACCATGTATAAAATAATTATTTTTATCCATGAAAACGTTATCGAATTCTCAATTAATTTTAGAACTTGTGAACTTAATTCTGTGTAATTTCCTAAAAACTCTTCTGGACTAATAAAGAAACTCATCAACTTTATAATTCCAACTCCTAAAAAAGAGGTGAATACTATGTGCAAGTAAGCATCGACATTTGTCATTGAGCTCAAGAGACCAGAAAGGTATTCGGGATTAGAATATCTTGTGTTCATCCCAAATGAATTAATTAAATAGTCACTAGATAACGAGGTTGCTTGTGATGTTTCAAAAAAAAGATACAAAATAAATCCTAATAAAGAAAATACATATAGATAATTTTTTAATATCTTATTTTTATCAAAAAATTTAAAATAAATTAAGACATTAATCGGTATCAAAGCAAATAGGTATCTATAGCCATAAGAGAAAGCGGTATTCTGTATCACTATTATGGAAAATAAAGGAAATATATATATTAAAAAAAGGATGAACGATAATCTCAGTTTTTTAATTGTTAATAACATGAAAATGAGTACAGATGAAAGAAATATTATTGGAGCAAAATAAAACAATCCAAACTCTTGACTAAATAATATTATTTGTGAACTTTTAATGACAAATATTATATTTTCAAAAAGCATATCAAATTCAAAAAATCGTGAAAAATTTTCTTGAAAACTATTTTCTACATATAGCACTACATTGGTCTGATTTAAGGTGTAGATTCCATATAAATATTTCGTATGAACTATAAATCCTATAAAGCCCAGTATGCTACCTAGAAGAAAATACGGATTAAGATATATTTTTTTTGGTGATTTCCTACTTATATAACAAATTAAAGCTGGAATTAGAAAAAGAAAATAATTTATCCACCTTATTGATAAAAATACAAATATTAGAATCCCCATACTAAACAAGATTCCTGATTTTCTTGAAGTACTGTTCTCTTTTATTGCGATGATCGTTAAATAAATTAGTGTTGCTGTACCAAAAACTTCGTAAACATGGCTCATACTAAACCTATCAAAAGCGTAGTAGCCAACACCTGTACCAAAAAACATTAAGAGTAATAGATTATTTTCATAGTTGATATTTAATTTTTTCAAGGACATTTGTATGAACTTTATTGTCATAAATAAGTAAAAAATTGGAGCAATTGAGTACAGAAAATAAGTAGGGCTTATCAAGTTGTCTTCTGAAGAAGCGGATGAAAAGAAATTTCCAATAGCTACAAAGGGAGAAGCCAAGACCCCAGCTCCTATTGGGTGAAATGGTACAATTTTTTTAACTTCTTTATTTAAATATCTATTCTCTACACCTTCCATTTGATTAGAAAAATCTAAGTCAAAATCAATTCCTATCGTTGCTGCGGTATAGTAGTACTCTGCATCATCTACTTCTAAACCATACGGTATCTCCTCGAACCTATAATCAACTTTTATTAATGATAAAATTATCATTACAAATATTGAAAAATAGAGTTTGTTCGTTTTCATGTTTTATCTTTAGACTTAATAATATTAGTAGTGATAGTACTAATATTATTAAAAAAGATAATATCTATTTGGTGTCTAAAAATGAAAAATATAATACAGATTATCACCCCTGTTTATAACGAAGAAAAGAATATCTACTCAACAATTAAAGATTTCTTTACAGAATATGAGAATACTGATTTTCAAATTTCATTTATAATTTCTGAAGATGGCTCTACAGACAACTCTATCAAAATAATCAAAGACTTAAAAAAAATATATGATATCAAACTGCTGAGTAGCCCGGAAAGAAAAAACTACACAGATGCAGTACTAATTGGTTTAAGAAATTCCTCTTCAGATATAGTATCCTTTGTTGATTCTGATGGACAATATGACCCAAAAGATATGAGACGACTTTTTGAAAACCTGCAACCAGGTAAAGTAGTAATAGGTTATAGGTATCCTCGTGTAGATAATATTTTTCGATTACTTATCTCAGGATCATTCAAGCAACTGTACAAAAGATTGTTAAAAATTGATCTACAAGATCCTTCATGCGGTTATTTTATGGCTTATAGGTCTGACATAGAAGAAATAATTAACAAAAAAGACATTGGCTTCATAAAAGAAGGTTTTTGGTGGGAATTTTATGCATGGTGTATTAAAAAAGAACTTGAAATCATTGAAATTCCAATAAAACATTTCAACAGAAAATATGACAATACAGTAGTTTTTAAACCCAAAAAAATTCCTGGTATAGCTTTTAGAAATATAAAGGGTTTGATTAAGTTAAAAAAAGTTTTAAAAAAGTAAGAGAGCTCTTTTACAGCTCTCCTTCTTCAATCATAACTGCACTTATTTGTAGATTAAATTTTGAAAACTTCTCAATAAAGTAATTCAAATCTTTCTCATTTCCCCACCTAGATGGGGAAACTAAACAGATTGAGAAATTTCCTAACACTTCTGCAATCTCAGAATTAATCCTGAAATCTTCATACGTATCAACCCATACCCACTTAACTTTTCCAATAAAATTTTGAATTGTTTTAATGCTTTCAAGTTTTGAATATCTTAAGCTCAAAATATTTCCATATTCTTCATGGTTTTTAATAATAAAAGGAAATTCAATATCTAAAAGAAAAAATTTTGATATTCCTTTATTCATTAGTGTTTCAATGACATCTTTTTCTATGCCTGCTTCTTTAATATTTGCAACCAGTAGTTGATGATTATAGCTTTCGATAAATTCTTCAAACGAATCTGCTTTGCTTGATACATCATGCGATAATAATAAGGAGCCATTGTTTGACCGAATGTCAATTTCGATTCCCTTTTCAAAAGGTATTGTTTTTAAGTTTTCAATTTTATTTACCCTATGAATTATCTCTATCATGATATGGTATTTTAGTGATGATTAATAAGAAAAGCTTAAATTATTCAATGAAATACATATTTCAAGCTCTTACACTTGTATTATTTTTTTTCTACATACTTAATAATTTAAAAACAAATATTTATGAAGTTTTGTTTATTGATGAGCGTATGCTAATTGATGACATTTACAATGTATGGCTTTTAGAAGACCTTTATGGAAGGTTTTCTAATATCTCTAATCCAGTATTAAAAAATATATTAATAATTTTTATTGAATTAGCTTACGGAGGTGATCTGAGGTATGGAAGAATGTGGTCAAACATATTCACAGTTTTTGTTGGACCGTTTTCATTGATAAGTGACAGTTTTGTAATAATTATTTCACGAATATTAAATGCCAGCCTATTTTTATTAGGAAGTTTTTTTCTATCAAAAAATATTGAGAATAAGAACTTAACTTGGGTTGCAGTTTTTGCTATCTATTCTTTACCAGCTGTGGAATACTTTCATAGAATTCCTAAACCTGATACTTTATTATTAATTTTTGTGGGTTTTGCAATAAACTCTATTCTTGATCAAAAGTTCTATAAAGCAATTTTTTTCTTAGCTATCGCTAGTTTTATTAAAATAAATACCATTATTATTTTCTTTTTTCTTTGGATATATATTTTAAAAAATATAAAAGAAAGTAAGGGAGTTTTAATAGTAAAAACATCCATTATTTCACTAGTTTCATTATTTCTAGTTAATCCTATATTAATAATTCCTCCTATAAAAATAAGTAGCTTTGATTTACCAAATTTTTACAAAATTTACTTTAATTGGTTAACAACACAGAGTTCAAATGGAGACCAGTTATTTTTTAATTTTGAGAATTTTAGGTTATGGTCAGATACATTTTCAAATTTTTACAAATTTCCAAATAGTTTATCTTTTGTGTTTATAATGTTGCCAATAATCCTAGTTGTATATTTTAAAGTTTTCTCGAGTAATGACTCTGTTTCAAAATATTTACTTCTTGCTTCAAGTTTTTACTTTCTCTTTTACTTTGGTTTTATAGAAAGACAGTACACTCACTATCTTCATTTACCAATAGCTTTACTTATAATTTCTTATTTTAGAACTTTAGATTTTAAAAATTTACAATCTTCGACTTTAGTAATAATTTTATTTTTTGCAATTATAGGAAATTTAACCAATCTACAGAGGTTTTTGGCTGATACTCAATTTAATGCGAACTATCGATATGGTTATGAAAATATTTCAACTGTATCTGATGCTGAAGGGTTGGTTTCGTCAGTCATAAATGAACTAAAAGTAATTTATGGACTCAACCCTCATCTCGAAAAAAATCTTGTTTACTGGCATCCTGATTTATTCCTTCCTAGAAATAGGGTGACTTTTAAAGATGACTTTTTTGTTAGAGAATACTGGGGAAATAAAGAATCAATAAACTTTGCTATCAATGAAGCAGATATCTATGTTACTTATACAGATTACGAGGTTGCAAAATCTATTTCCAAATCAAAAGTAGGAAATTATTTTATATACTTCTATTTGGATTTTGATTAAAAATAACCTCTAGGGAATTGTTAAAACTAGCTTCTATATAGTTACTACTTTTTTTTATCGCAGTAAGATTATTGTCAATTAAATATCCAGTTGCATCAAAATTATTTATCCAATACTCAATATCATTTTCAAAACTATCACCTAATGCATATATCTTTCTTTCATCTTCTAATAAATCTTTTATAGTTGGAGAAACAAATTTAAAAAAATTTGAGGATGGTTTTTCATACCCAGCTTCCTCAGAGGTAATAATGTGGTCGAAAAAATTAAGTTTCCAAGCATGAATTTTTTTTAACTGAGTATTTAAATTCTGATTGGTAAAAAGAACATATGAATTATTCTTATTTTTATTATCTAATAAAATTTTTATGCCTTTTTTTTGTAAATCTGCATTTTTAATAAAGCTATCCCAATAGGTACTTTCAAGATTTAAAATTCTAGAATAATCCATCTGATTAAAAAAAAGTTTCTTAAAGTAAATTAACTTTGAGTGTTTTGAGGGACTGTTTGGGATCTCTTGATGTACTGAAGACTTAATATCTTTGTAAGCCAAAATAAAATCATCGTATGAATTATAAATATTTTGCTTTGCAAACACAGATTTGAGTCCAGATGTGTGACTTTGATCATATTTATAGAAAGTATTGTCTAAGTCAAGAATTAATAGATTCTTCACAATCTACTTTCAAGTTTCTTATTAAGTAAAAATAGGGAGACCGAAAGCTTTACAGTTAATTCTGTTAAATTATCTCCTGAATAATTTTCTAAGTCAAAATCATTACTTTTTAAATTATTCAAATCATTAGTTAATAAAGAAAAGATTTCTTTATATTCCAACTTGCCTATCTGTAGTTGAAAATGTGTAAATATATTATCATTGCTGATTTCTTTTATTGTAGTTCTTGGAATAAGCTCGAGTAAATATTGCAATTCAAAAAAGTACTCTGTTTTTAGATGTATATCAAAGGATACATCTTCTAAACCTCTTGAAATAGTGGTTATGCTAACATCTGCATATTTATGCTGAGGAAGTACAAATTCTATAAAATCATGTTTTCTCTGATTTATTTGATTAAGAATATCCGTTTCTATTCTCCCTCTTTCTAGATCTCTAGCTAATTTTGATTCTTTCTTTATATCCTCTTCTAGATCTAGAAATATTTTTAGATCATATCGTTTATTTAAATCTCTAAAGTATAAAGAATGTAAACCCTCAATAATTAAAAAGTCCTTAATTCTCTTTTTATTCTGAGAGTCAAATTTTCCAGATAGATGGTTGTAGTTTTGAACAATTTGGGTTTGGCCACTAATAAGATTCAATACCGTATTCTTAAATTTAACTAAATCATTCATTTTTGGATTAAGATGCGTTTGGTTATCCCATATTGGATTATCTCTTTCATACTTATGAAAACTATCGAGTTCTACTTGGTTAACAAACTTGTTTCCAAGAAAATCTTCAAGAATTTTTGATAAAGTAGTTTTTCCTGATGCAGAGTCTCCTGCAATTGAAATAAGGGTTGGAGAAGATTTGATTATGTAATAATTATTTTTGTTAAGTAGTTCAATTGCATAGTATACAATTAGTAGGCTAAAAAAATAAATAAGATATTCGAAAATTAAACTGTAGTTTTCGTAAATCGCTACATATTCATTATCTCCATTTGTAAGTACTAGTAACAAAAAATATGTGAGGATAACAATTTTTACTTTGTCTTCAAAGGTTATATAAAGAATAAGAAATAATGGAAAACTCCACAGGAGCCATCCAATATTTGAAAGATTTGTAATATATATCGGGAAAGTAATAAAACCAGTAAAAATACAAACTCCAATAAAATCTAGCCTATGTAAATTCTTCCAATACAAAAAAAGTGTAAAGCTTAGGAAAATTAGAATCAATAATCCACTATTACTTATAGAAATTGAGGAATCATTTATTACTGAAAATCCCCTGTTAACTCCATAAAGAATTGTGTCTTTATATTTTTGGTCAAAAAAGTATTGAATGTTAATTATTAACGACGGAATAATTGTGATTGTAATTGTATTTATAATTTCATTTAAATTTTTATTAAATTTTAAGAAGTATAAAAAAACTATAGGTAAAAGTATTATAAAAATAATTTTGGTGCTGAATGATAGAACTAAAAAAAATAAAGAGTAAATTTTATTTTTTTGTCTTAAAAAATATAGTGATGTAATAAATAATGTAAGTGGTACAAAGTCGAGTTGACCTAAAATGCCAATTGAATAAATTAAAAGAGGATTCAAAACAAGTACAAACATTAAATTTTTCTTTGAAATAGAGAATGTTTTTTGTAGCAAATAAATTAAGATCATTTCAAAAAATAAATAGCTCAAATTTACAAACGATAGATTTAGTACTTTTCCAATAAAGTAAAAAGGGAGTAAAATAAAATACATTAAATTACTATAAGGAAAAGATAGATAAGATTTTTCAAGTAGTTCTATATCTCTATAAGGATTTAAGCAACTACTAAAATCCTGACAAAGTTCAAAAAAAGGAACATATCGTAAAATCTCTAGATTGGATGCAAAATTAAGCAAAATTAAATACTTTGCAAACATAACTGTTATTAAAAAATATTTTTTATCTAGCACTTGTATATGTATTATAAATTAGCATTACATACAATGGAAAGTTTTATTAAATATTCAGAAAAGATTGGCAATAATTTCTTGTTATGTCAAGGGCCGGGCGGCAATACTAGTGTTAAAAGTAAAAAAGATATTTACATAAAGAAATCTGGACACCTGCTTAGCAACTCATCGCTAGGGGAAACTTTTAAAAAAGTAAATTTAACTAATATAAATAGTTTTTATACTGAAAATTTAAATGATAAAAAATTTGATAAAGAACTATCCATAGAAACCCCTCTTCATGTCTTGTTAAGGTCGAAATATGTATTTCATTATCACAGTATCGCTTCAATATTAATATCTGCAATTTATGAAAAAGATATTCTTAATAGATTCTTACTTAATAATAGTATCTTACCTATTAACTACATTCGTCCTGGATATGAACTTGCAACAGAGATAGTTTCAAGAAAATACGAATATAAATGTGAAGCATTCTTTTTGTATAACCATGGAGTTGTAGTTGAAGGTCAAAATATTAAAAAAGTTTATGAAACTATTAAATTGATAGAAAATTTATTTTCGGAATTAATTGATTACGAGGAACTAAAAAAAATTACTAGAATTGTTATTCACACAAAATTAAGTGATTACAAATTTAATAATCCAAACTCAAAAATAGACTACAGTAATTTTAAAGACCGCTATTTATTTCCTGATCATTCAGTATTTTTTCCTAATTCTTTTTCATTTGATGAAAAATATATATATTTAGAAAAAAAGTTAAATAATACAGAACTTCAATATTTTCAGACATTATTAATATTGTATAATTTAATCGGTGAAGAAAAGATTTTAAACTTTATCAACAAAGATACTGGCGAAAAACTAAGAAAATCAGAAGATGAACAGCTTAGGTTAAGGATTAACAAATGAGAATAATAATACCAATGACCGGAAAAAGTAAACGCTTTAAAGAAGCTGGTATAAATACCCCTAAACAATTTTTACTAATTAACAATAGAGCAATCATTGAACATGTTTTAGACATGTTTCCGGGTGAAAAAGATATAAATTTTATTATTAGCAAAGAAGACTCTTTGAATAAAGATCTAGATCATTATTTTAAAAAAATTTCCAACTACAGCTTTACTGTTGTTGAATACCAAAAAGCTGGTCCTGGAGCTGCAGTTTTAGAATCTGGATTACTAGAAACTACAGAAGATGTACTGATAAATTATTGCGACTTTTCAAATATATGGGATTGGAAAGAATTTTTATCTTTTATAAATAAAAACTCTCCAGATGGAATGATTCCAGCTTATAAGGGACTTCATCCACATAGCATCTATGGTAATGACTATGCATTTCTTAATGTCTCTGGAAGTGTGGTTGTAGATATCCAAGAAAAAAAATCTTTTACTGAAGATAAAATTAACGAGTATGCTTCTTCTGGTTCATATTATTTCAAATCAGGAAACTTAGCTAAAAAATATATCGAAAGTGCGTTTCAGCTTAAAAAATTTATAAATAATGAAATTTACATAAGTACACCCTACGAGGAAATGATTAAGGATGGTCTAAACATCAATTTATATCACATTGATTACTTTTTTCAATGGGGTACTCCGGAGGATTACAAAGAGTTTATTTATAATTTGAATGAGGTTGACAATATTAAATCCGAAAAGAAAATAAATCTTAAAAATGAAATAAACTTGTTAATCCCAGCTGCAGGTGAAAGTAAAAGGTTCAAAGATGAAGGTTACACAAACTCTAAGATTTATCTCGATGTTGATGGATCTTCAATATTAAACACTATTATTGATTCGTTTAATAATCGACTTTTAACAAAAGTTCTAATCCAAGATAAGGATTATTTACCAGATGAAGTTAGTAATGAAATAATCGACATAATCAAAATAGAAAATAAAACAAGCGGTCAAGCTGAAAGTGCCTACTTACTTGTAGATAAGGTGACTAACGATAACCCAGTTCTTATTCATTCATCTGATTGTGTGCTAGATAGAGAAACTAAAATTGAATTGGGTGATTCAGATATAGTAGTTTTTACTAAAACAAATTACAGAAGAGGTTTTGAAAAGAAAAATAGTTATGGCTGGATTAATCCTAATAATGGTTTTGTTGATAGCATCTCTATAAAGACTTCTCCAACGTCAAAAAATTCAAATATCATAATTGGTACATTCTTATTTAAAAATAAATCCCTGTATGAAGAGCTCTATTTAGAAACACA